>Ga0255346_1005999_pt1 | contig 12156 bp, 12 predicted proteins | sample wastewater_treat_FD_194410 | JGI IMG/M metagenome (GOLD analysis project Ga0255346, IMG submission 194410) | Wastewater microbial communities from Lulu Island WWTP, Vancouver, Canada - plant22 | ecosystem: Engineered > WWTP > Wastewater > Unclassified | place: Canada: Vancouver, British Columbia... | reverse complement strand
ACGACAAAGCAGCCTGCACAAATTGCACAGACTGCTTTTGGTTACTACATAGATTATTTTTGTTTTTTGCGCTGTCTACTTGACAGGGGGCGGGTCATTGTGATCTCAGGGACTTACGTGCTCGATATAAAAGAGATTCTATACTCCGGACACTTTTCTTCATTATTTTAGCAGTTTCTTTGTTGCTTAATTCCTCAAAATAAACAAGCCATAGCACTTGCTGATACTCCTGTGGAAGTTTTCGCATCGCCTTATGCACGATGATTTTCTGTTCCTTTTTGATATATGCCGATTCTACTGCATTTTCATCCGCAATTAGTTCGGCATTTTCATCAATTGAAACTTCATTGTGTTTTAAATTTTTTCTGAGATAGTCAATCGCAACATTTCTTCCGATAGTATAAAGCCATGTTTTGAATGAAGCTTTTCCATTGTCTTTTGGCTTTTTAATACCAATAAGTACAAAAGTATCTTCTGCCAGTTCTTCCGCTGTCTGAATATTCCCAACTACGCTTGTAAGATATAGAATCAAACCATCTTTATAGTCTCTTATTATTTCGACTAACGCACTTTGGTCACCTTTGTCACGGAAACGGCGGTAGCTACTTGCACCGTTGTCCATTGACATACTCCTTTCCGAAAACTATTTCCTTTGCTTTCACTTATTACACGTAAGAAACAACGAAAACTACGCACGATTTTTTAAGAAATCATAAAGATTGTACAATGTACCTATATTTTTGCTTTGATTTTATCACATATTACTATTATTGTCAATGTGTTTTTTTACTAAATAAACAATTTATAAAAGATAAGTCCTTGAAATTTCGGGGACTTTTAGCTTTAGGGATTCTTATGATATAACCTTTTAATCATATTTATGTAACACCACTAATAAAATGAAAAATTATTTTTTATTTCTGAAAAATTCCTGCTTAAAAATCGACATATATTATGAAGATAACAGTTGAGTGTTCGATTCCGAATCAAAACTTTTTAAATGAGGCACCATATTTTATTAATTATTTTGTGAGAAAGGTGAAATAATAATTATTTCTTTAAGTAATTGCATTTTTCGCCTATATATGGTATGATAAAGGAAAGAAACGAAATAAATACCGGAAGGGAATGAAACAGTAAAGGAGGAATCTTTATGAAAAAAGCAAAAAGAATAATAGCTGCTGTGACTGCTTTATTGCTCACAACTGCTTCATCCTCGTTTGCGTCTGTAATTGCAGACAGCGACAGCGGTTTTGTGAGTACAACTGCATCGACAGCGGCAAATGATGAATCGGATATATCCGACGCTCAGCTTTACGAAAAGCTCGCTCAACTGCTTAAACAGGGTGATATGCTTAAATACGGCGAGGCACTGTATACAACAGGCACACCTGATGGTGAAAAATGGACAAAAGAGCTTTATGAGCAGAGAGTTGAGTTTTTTGGCGAAGATTTACTATCAAAGTATATTGTTGACGGTGAATTTCTCAGAAAAAGTGTTGAATCCGATATGAAGGGCCTGCTGAATAAAACCAAAAACGAACTTGACAAGTATGTTGACATTATAAATGAGTATCTGATATCGAACAGTATAGCTGGTTCTGCATACGCAATTAAAAATGACGGTGTTGACAAGTTACTCATCACTTATGACGGACAATTAGAGAAAATACAAGCTTATATTGCAGAAATAGGCGTTGATGAGAGTTTAGTTGTTTACGATCAGGCACAGGATATGGTTGTTACAAAACCTGCAACAACTATTGCTGTTACCGGAACGAATACTGCAACAACCATTACTATGCCTGTTGTTGATGATCCGACTATACAGACAGCAGTTGTTACAGTTACAATCATGGACGTAAGCGGTGATAATATCTTAGTAAAGCCTGTGGACGGTTCGCCTGAGTTGAAGTCCTCGTCTAAGTTTTCTTTATCAGCAAAGAAGCTTCCTGCTGATATAACGCCAAAAGCTGATATGAAGCTTGAAATCACCTATAACGGCGGCATTCTCGAAACGTACCCTGCACAGTTCGGAAATGTAAAAAAGTTGTTGAAGTCAAAGAGGATACTGTAAAAGAAGATCATACATTGCTTCAAGGTACAAAGGATATGACGTTGAAAGATGTTGTTGAACTTGCTAAAAAAGGCAATGATCTCGACTGGGCGGATTTCAAGGACTACAATGGCAGAGATATTGGTTCAGGTCTATATATCTGGGAATACAAGCTTGAAGACGGTTATGTTCTCGATGTCGGCGGCGATGTAATGAAGAAACCGCTCTATATTCTGCTTTCACATAATGATGAAAAGGGTATTGATATCCGTACTGACGATGTAAAGGAATACATAGCTGCATCGTGTACACCTGTTGCTACCGGAAATGAAGAAGTTAAATCAGTGATGCTTACAACAGAATCAGGCTATGAAGGCTGCTATGTACACCTTGATCTTATGTCAGGTACTTTCACTATGTCAGGAAGTATGCATCAGAACTTTGCTGTATTCGGCAAATTTGAGAGAAAGGGCAACAATCTGTATCTGTATGGTGAAAACGGTTCCACAAATGTTTATATTCTGCACAGAGATGGCAGTTCATTAATAAGTCAATTTGATGAAAAAGGCATTAACTTAACAAAAGGTCTTGCCTTCTCTGCGGAAAATGATGCTTTCTGGGAAAAACTCACTTCAACAAATGAAAGTACAGTCAAGGGCGATGCAAACTGTGACACTAATGTAAATATGTCAGATGCAGTTATTATAATGCAGTCTCTGGCAAATCCTAATAAATATGGTGTAAACGGTACAGACGAACACCATATCACAGAACAGGGAAAGAAAAACGGCGATATTGCAGGAAATAACGACGGTATCACCAATTCCGATGCTCTGGCAATACAGAGAAAGCTGCTGGGACTTGATAAAACTGATAATCAGAGGATTGACATCTCTTTGATAGCAAACAAGCTGTTTATATATGAAAAAGAGAATGCTTTGGGTGTATATGACATATCATTCGGAGATAATGGCAAGTATTATTGCCATCAGGGGCATTTCGATGCTGCCTGTGATTGGGGAACATGGAACATATCAGGAGATACTGTTGTTTTGACAGGTCAATTCGGTACAAATCGTTTCAGCTTCAAGGATAATGCTCTGATATACATTGAAGAGGGCTCTGACGGTTTCAACTATGTTAAGCCGAAGGATGGTGAAAAGTTTAATTTAGCGCCCGAAAGGACTTACGACGTACAAACCAAGTCAATGAATGGCGTTGCTGTCTCTATAAAGAGCGACCTAAGACCGCACATGAGTGACTTATCTGGAATAGGCATACTGCTTGAGGTGAATTCCAACGATTATCCTGTTACATTGAAAGCAACCGACGGTAATTTTGTAAAGTGGGATATTGAAAAAGGCAGCGGACCTGTGAAAACTGTAGGAAAGGAATACGATATAGGCAAAAATGGCTACATATTCTGGAATCCCGATAAGCTGTACTATCAGGATGGCTTTGAAAGTGAGATACAGGTAATAGGTGTCAGCGGAGATGTTTTCATTGATGTGGGCAAGATATATGTTTCTCAGGTTAAAGGCGGCATATTTGAGGCTTCATTTGAAAAGCCAGAGTCATCCGCAAGCACCGATAATTCAGTTATAGCCGGAAAGATATTTGCGTATGAAAAGGAAGGCGCAGGCGGATATTGTACACTTTCATTCAATGAAAATGGACGATTTCTCTATTATCCTGGCAGGCTTAGCAGCTATATGAGCGGCGGAGACTGGAAGATAGATGGAGATACAGTGAGCCTTATAGGTATGGTAGACAAAACCATATACTTGAAGATAACCGATGATACACTGGTTTATATTGCGGAAGGCTCCGATGAGTTTCCATATATGGAGATCAAGGACGGAGAAAAGTTTGCTATATACCGACCTGAGATATCTTCCGATAAGTTTCAGCTAAATTCTCGATATTCAGAATACGGTCTGGGTAATCCAAAGGTCGAATTGAATCTGATTGCGAGTGAACTCCCTGAATTCTGTTATGTAGAGAACGTAAGGCTCTATGATGAAGATGATAATTTCATCGGAATGATGTCACCTGCTATGGATGCCGATATATGGAGCTACCTTGTTGATTGCAATATAACGGAAGAATGCTCGAAGACATACTATACCCTGACAAAGATACGATGTGGACAAAAAACTTATCTCGATGATGTTCGTTCCGAGATAAATGTTAATTTCAAAGTTACTCCTGCACCATAATTGTAGATGCAATAACCTGAATATGAAAAAAGCAGCCAATTGGCTGCTTTTTTGTTTGCCCGACATAGGCACAATAAAAATCGTAACCGCCAACCAAACTCAGCCACATATTGAAAAAAAGAGGACTGCAAAAAATGCAGTCCTAATTTTTTGTATGCTGTAAATGGTTGGCGGTTACGGAAGAGTGCGGTTCAAACAGCGGTTAGGAGTCCGTGCAGATGCGGTTCTTGCTCCGGAATATACACATGCAGCAGAAGAAACGAAATTCAAGAAATTATGGAACAAAAAGGAGAAAATTTACCGTGAAAGTGGAATGTCTGAGGAACAGATATCCGCTATCAGGGAATACGACGTTCAGATGTTCAATCTGGACAGAGCATTTTACAGGAGAACAACTTTGCTTGCAGAGCCTGAATATGCAGCAGATGTAGCATATGACGATCACTCAGATACATATTTAGAGAATTACTGGGCTGAACTTATTGACAGCGATGAAAAGTACCGCCGACTCATGAAAGTTCCGCCTGTAATGAGAAAAGCTTTCTATATGTATAAAGTACGGGGATACTATCAGACAGATATTTCGTTAAAATTATCAATACCGCAGCAGACAATATCTTATTGGATTGGTAGAATAGCTGAATTATTAAAATGATTTGGTGAGATAACCTTTTTTCGTGGGCTGTATTTATGTAGGGGGGATTTAAGCCTTTACTCAGAATCTTGAAAACAGAATAGCAGCAGTAAGAATACTTTGAACCTGTGCCGGACTAAAATCAGGCAGCCAAAGAAACCATACGCTTGCGGTAAATTTGACGTTTCAGAATGCAGAGCAGCTCTCTGTAAGGCGATGAAAGCAGGTACTATAATGATACTTCCGTCAAGTCACAGACACAACTAATGATGGCGGCTCTATGCGAACCATAGAGGGATGAGACTTCCATGAGGTCATATACTCGGCGCTATAGCACCGAGTATAAGCTAATGACCGTTCTTACTGTTCCGATGTGACGGGGCGGGTGCAAATATCACAAAATGTCTGATACTAACGGATCAGACGAAGGCTAAGAGTTATTTTGATCTGCGCCTGACATAAAATTCGGGCGCAGATATAACGCAAGTGCATAAGAACAATTATGCATTTACGTTATATCCAAATCAGATCGGAGGTCGATAATTTGCCTAAAAACATTAGCTGGGACGAGCTGAGAGCATGGCTTAAAACAGCTAAACTAAAACCCGGATATAAGTGCAGAGGATGTGTCTGGGCAAACTCAGAATCAGGACTTATCCTATGTACTAAATATAAATGCGTAAAGGAGCAAAGCAATGAAAAAATACGGGCAGTATGAATATATGTGTGACCTTGTAATGCTTTTCTTGAAACAAAGTAAAAAGCTAATTGATCAGCAGGAAACTATAAAAAATAATAAGAATGCAGTATCAGAAGGAGGCTGAAATAATGGTAAGATTTATTTTAGGACTTTTTGGAGGCGGTATTATCGGTGTATTTGTAATGAGCTTATGTTTTGCCGCAGGTAAAGCCGACGCAAACAGGTATTAGTCGGTTCTGCACAGTTTCAACTCCGAAATTTAGGTGGTTGTGGTGATTACTTTTGTGCGGTAAAAACAGTATAATAAAGCAAAGAGAAAAGATAGATTTACGGTAACAGCGATATTGCTGCGATGCAGCGCTGAAACTAACATTATTATATAAAGTGAAAGGAAAATGAGTATGATTGAACTTCCGGAAGTTATGAAACCCAAAGACTTAGTTAAGTATTTGAATTGTAGTAAAACTACTGCCTATGAGCTTTGCAGGCGCAGAGACTTTCCTTCCTTCAGAATAGGCAGGAGTTATTACATACGGGCCGATAAAATATCTGAGTGGATTGATCGTGAGAGTAAAAAGGTAAAGATATAAACTCTCAATAAACTCTCATATAGATTTCATTCAGACGTATATAAAAAATAAAAGACTAACACTTTTAGCCATAAAATAGCCGTTTGTTAGTCTTTAGATTTGGTTGGGATGGCGGGATTCGAACCCACGAGATGACAGAGTCAAAGTCTGTTGCCTTACCGCTTGGCTACATCCCAGTATTTGAAATAATGCTAAATAATTATATCATATTCCACTGCATAAATCAATAGATAAGTATAAATGTTTTTGTTTTAATTTTAATTCTTTTCCTTTTGCTGATTTATAATATAATTATGATGTGCTAACAAAAAAATCGCTAATATTGCACAAAAATAAAATTTTTTCGGCTGTATTTATGTTGACAAATGAGTATAACGGTGATATAATAAATATATATACTTGAAGTATAGCGAGGTGGACTTGATGATCAATTCTTTAAAAACTATCGCAGTTTTCGGCTGTCAGCTTACCAGCAGGTACAGACAGGGACTTTGCAATGCATTCAATACAGCTGCAGAAAAATACGGAGTAAATCTGGTGTATTTCAATTCACTGGGTAATATCGGTGCAAAATACGCTCAGTACGGAAAGTATGAATTTGATATCATAAAGTATATCGACCTTGATCCGTTTGATGGAATTATTTTTGACGGCGAAGGCTACAATGTTGATGGCCTGGCGGAAAAGATCATAGATAAGCTTCGTGGTGCTAAGTGCCCTGTTGTGTCTGTAAGCAGTATCGTTGACGGCTTCTATAATATCGAATACGACGATGCCGCAGGCATGAGGGCAATGACGGAACATTTTGTGAAAGATCATCACTTTACCAAAATCGGTTTTATGTCGGGATATCTTGCACATGAGGATGCACGCATACGTCTGAACGAGTTCAGGACCGTCATGAGGGAAAATGGTCTCCCCGAAGACGGTGTCGGAATGTTTGAGGGCGATTTCTGGTTCTTCAAAGGCGAACAGGCGGCGGATTATTTCCTCTCACTGGATGAACGTCCCGAAGCCATAATCTGCGCTAATGACTATATGGCGATATCCCTTATAACTGCCTTGAAAAACAGAGGTATAAGGGTGCCTGAGGATATTGCGGTATCTGGTTATGACGGCACTCTTGAAGGTCAGGACTTCCTGCCGCACCTTTCTTCCGTCACAAGGGAAAGATCAATTATCGCACAGAAGGCGATAAGGCTCATACTTGATATCAACGAGGGAAACAGTGACGGACACGACCTTGTTATAACTCCGAAGATCATATTGGGGCAGTCCTGCGGATGCAAAAAGGTGGACTACGGTGACGAGACAGAAAAGGTCAATCAGCTTTATGCTATGAACAGAGATCTTAACGGATGCCTTACAGATATGGAATCATGTATACTCAGGCTGAATAAAGTTTCCGATATCAGTATGCTTGACGATATACTTAACAACTACTTTGATAATTTCGGTGAGTTTTCGTCCTTTTTCCTTATGGAACACACCGACCGCTGCGGAAGATTTTCCCACGACAGCGATTTTGTTGCTCCTACGGGAAGATTCACACCTATCGTATGGATAGATAAAGAGGGAAAATATCCGAGAAAGACAGATGACTTCTTCGGTTCGAGACTTGTTCCCGAAACAGGATCCGAAAGACCCCCATTTCTACTATATTATGAGCACTCATTGTGCTGAGAGAATGTTTGGTTATGCACTTATCGAAATGAAAGAAAAGGACATTTTTACCGAGTTCTACAATGCGTGGATACTGAATATTTCACTTACTCTTGAAACTCTGCTCAAAAATGACAGGATCAACAAGCTTATAGGTTCGCTGGAAAATCTCAGCATCCGTGACGGACTTACGGGAATGCTCAACAGACGTGGATTTGATGAACTTTCAAGAGAGTCGATCCGTGCTATCGATGAAAAACATACAGTCTGCACGATGGTCATCGATATGGACGGCCTGAAGCGCATAAATGATGAATTCGGCCACCATGAGGGCGACCGTGCGATAAGAACAGCGGCCGATCTTATTACAAAATGCTGTGATTCGGGCGAGATAGCAGGCCGTGCAGGCGGTGACGAGTTCTACATCTTCGCTCCCGAATATTCGGAGAAAAAGCTGAAACGATTCACAGAAAGGCTTGAGGATTTCGCAAGAAGATATAACTGCAACTCCAATAAGCCCTACAAGATCGAACTCAGCTACGGTTCGTACCTTACAGAGGGCGACAGCAGTTCCAGCCTTGAGGAATTTCTCAGGATCAGCGATCTGAGAATGTACGATATGAAACTTGCCAAACCGGGCAGACGCAAATAATAATATCAGGGACGGTGTATTCCGTCCCTGTTTCTGCATATTATGCCTATTGACTTTGTAAGAAAAATATGATAATATATTTCTGAGGTGATGTTATGCATAAGCTTGAAGACAGAGTCAATGATCTCACGAGAAATATTATCGGAGATTTTGAAGAAAACCGTACCATAGACGAAGTAAAAATTTACGACCACCCCGATGACGAGGCTATCAAGGAGATAGTCGGATCACTGAGAAAGATAATTTTCCCGGGATATTTCCGCAACAAGGATTACAGAGTCTATACTCTCAGGAATAATATGGGTATGCTTATAGAAGATGTGGTCTTTAAGCTTATCAAGCAGATATCCATAGTTCTGCGATATAACGAGAAATACGTGAAACTGAGCGAAAATGAAATAAATATCAGGGCGGAGGAAATAACCTTCGATTTCATGAACAAACTTCCGAAGATAAGAGCTTTCATAGAGACCGATGTTCAGGCGGCTTACGACGGCGACCCTGCGGCTTTCAACAAGGACGAGATAATCTATTCTTATCCGGGACTTTATGCTATTCTGGTGAACCGTATCGCTCATGAACTTTTCCTGCTGGGAGTTCCGCTCATTCCGAGGATCATGACTGAGTATGCCCACAGCAAAACAGGTATCGACATCCATCCCGGCGCTACCATCGGCAAGTATTTCTTCATCGACCACGGTACAGGCATAGTTGTGGGTGAGATCACTATCATCGGCAATAATGTCAAGATATATCAGGGCGTTACCCTTGGTGCGCTCTCCACAAGAGGAGGTCAGTCGCTGAAGAACAAGAAGCGTCATCCTACTATCGAGGATAACGTTACTATCTATTCGGGAGCTTCCATTCTCGGCGGCGATACCGTAGTCGGCAGGGGCGCAGTTATCGGCGGTAATGCGTTCATAACAAAATCCGTTCCCGAGGGCGCAAAGGTGAGCATAAAGAATCAGGAACTGAGATATAAGTATGACGCTTCACTTCCTGTTGAGAAGAAGGACTTCGACGAGGAAGAAAGCTGGTTCTATGTAATATGATATCAGTGCACAGCCGGATCATCGGCTGTGCATTTTTGTATAATGGACTCAGAGCAATTTAGTGCTTGATTTATTTCGGCAAACGTGTTATAATATGAGTTGATATATTTTAAGAAAGAAGTGTTATTCTATCATGACAAAAATAACTATTTTCTCAGGCTTCCTCGGTGCAGGCAAGACTACTCTTATAAAGAAACTCATTCAGGAGGGCTACAAGGGCGAAAAGCTGGTGCTTATCGAAAACGAATTCGGTCAGATAGGCATTGACGGCGGTTTCCTTCAGGATGCAGGCGTTGAGATCACAGAAATGAACTCAGGCTGTATCTGCTGCAGCCTCGTTGGTGATTTCGGCAAGGCTCTGGAAAAGGTGCTGGAGGACTATGCTCCCGACCGTATCCTTATCGAGCCATCAGGTGTCGGCAAACTCAGTGACGTTATCCGTGCTGTACAGAATATCAACGCTCATGACGTTGAGCTTGACGGATTCACAACAGTTGTTGACGCAAAGAAGTACAAGATGTACATGAAGAATTTCGGCGAGTTCTTCGACAACCAGATAACATATGCAAGCTGCCTCATCCTCAGCCACACTCAGGGACTTTCACAGGATAAGCTTGACGATTGCGTAAAGAGCATCAGAGAGAAGAATCCTGCTGCTCCTATCGTTACTACCGACTGGGATCAGCTTACAGGTCAGCAGCTTGTTGACGCTATGACGCAGAAGAACACACTTGATGACGAGCTGAAGGCTCTCCTTGCTGAGGCAGAGGAGCATGAGCATCATCACCACCACGACGATGATGAAGACGAGCATGAACATCACCACCACCACCATGACGATGAAGACGAGCACGAACATCATCATCACCACCACGATGATGAAGACAAGCATGAGCATCATCATCACCACCATGATGATGAAGACGAGCATGAGCATCATCATGAACACGGTGAGGACTGCACCTGCGGCTGCCACGACCACGATCACGATCATCACCACCATCACCATGCTGATGATGTATTCACAAGCTGGGGCAGGGAAACTGCAAGAACATATACAGCAGAGGAGATTCAGTCCGCTCTGGAGGCTCTTACAAATGAAGAAAAGTACGGCATGATACTTCGTGCAAAGGGTATCGTTGCAGGCAGCGACGGACAGTGGATACACTTCGACTATGTTCCCGGTATGCCTGATGTCCGCACAGGCAGTGCAAGCACTATCGGCCGTCTCTGCGTTATCGGTTCAAAGATAAACGAAGAAGCTGTCGCTGAGCTCTTCAAAGCCTGAGAAAGGAGCATATAATGCCTAATAATCAGGAAGAATACATCCCGATATACCTGTTTCTGGGATTTCTTGAATCGGGAAAGACAAAGTTCATACAGGAAACTCTTGAGGACAAGCGCTTCAATAACGGCGAAAAGACCCTTGTGCTGATCTGCGAGGAGGGCGTCGAGGAGTACGACCTGTCGAAAATGCCAAAGAAGAATATTGTTTTCCACACCATCGAGGACAAGGAAGACTTCACAGAGGAGAACTTCACCAAGATACTCAGGGAAAGCGGCGCTGAGCGTGTAGTCGTTGAGTACAACGGTATGTGGACTATGGACGATTTCTTCGGCGCTATGCCCGAGGATACAACTATCGCTCAGGTAATGTTCTTCGTGGACGCTACAACTTTCATGAATTACAACTCAAATATGAGAAGCCTTGTGGTGGATAAGCTGAACGTTGCGGAAATGACAGTGTTCAATCGCTTCACAGAAAGCTATGACCCACAGGAATTCCACAAGATAGTAAGAGGAGTTTCACGCCGCTCTGAGATAGTGTATGAGTACACCGACGGCAGAGTTGCATATGACGATATCGAGGATCCGCTGCCATTTGATGTTGAGGCTGACGAGATGACCATAGAGGATAAGGACTTCGCTCTCTGGTATCGTGACCTTATGGACGAGCCTGAGAAGTATGACGCAAAGGTGATGCACTTCAAGGGTATCGTTGCAGATAACGGAAAATTCCCGCCGAATTGCTACGCTATCGGACGCCACATCATGACCTGCTGTGTAGAGGATATCCAGTATTGCTGGATGGTTGCACAGTATGAAGGCGAAAACAGACCCAAGAATCAGGACTGGGTAAACATCACCGGCAAGATAAAGGTGCAGAAGCATAAGCTGTACAAAGGCAAAGGCCCTGTTCTCTTTGTAACAGGCATCGAAAAGACCGAAGCCCCTGCACAGCCTGTAGCTACTTTCTATTGATAAAAAAGCCCGAAAGTTAACTTTCGGGTTTTTTTACATGAAACGTCAATATGCGATGATTTGCGACAGTTTCTGATATTCCCCCTCCGCATGACTTATGGTATAATGAATGCAAAGCATTTACTACAGTCTGTCGAAAAAATATTGTGGAACGCCGAGGGCGGCGTTCCCTACAAAAAACATTTACGCAGAACAATGTTCTGATCATGACCCGCCCCCTGTCAAGTAGACAGCGCAAAAAACAAAAATAATCTATGTAGTAACCAAAAGCAGTCTGTGCAATTTGTGCAGGCTGCTTTGTCGTTGGCAGCAATTGGCAAGCACCTTTT
>Ga0255346_1005998_pt1 | contig 12156 bp, 23 predicted proteins | sample wastewater_treat_FD_194410 | JGI IMG/M metagenome (GOLD analysis project Ga0255346, IMG submission 194410) | Wastewater microbial communities from Lulu Island WWTP, Vancouver, Canada - plant22 | ecosystem: Engineered > WWTP > Wastewater > Unclassified | place: Canada: Vancouver, British Columbia... | reverse complement strand
GACTTGAGCGGGGCGAACCTGCGCGGGGCGGACCTGAGCGGGGCGCAAGGCATCTTCGACCCTTGCGCTTGGATCGCCGCCAACTGCAAGCGCGTCAGGGGCGGCATCGAGGCGTACAAGATCTTCGGCCTCTACAACCAGCCGCCCGAGTCGTGGAAGCAGGAACCGGGAGCCGAGATCAGCGAGGTCGTGAACCCGAACCCGACCGACGACTGCGGGTGCGGCGTCAACGTGGCGACGCTCGACTGGGTGCGCCGGAACAACGACGAGGACCTACCCATCTGGAAGGTGCTTGTCAAGTGGGAGTGGATGGTCGGCGCGGTCGTGCCCTACGGAACGGACGGCAAGTTCCGGGTGCCGAGGGCGAAGCTGGTCGAGGTTGTGGAGACCACGGAGGTGACCCCGTGAGCACCTACCGCATCACATTCCGGTTCGACATCGGGCGCAAGTCGGCCCACCGCATACGGGAGGAGAAGAGATGGGGCTCACTTACGATCAGTTGTTCCCAGGCCGCTTCATCAAGGCCGGCGAGATGCGCGGCCAGCCGGTCACGATGACGGTCAAGAACGTCTACCTGGACCAGCTCGAGGACGAGAGCGGCCGTGAGAAGCCGCAGGCCGTGATCGCCTTCGACGAGACGCCGCGCGAGATGGCGCTGAACAAGACGAACGCGCAGTGCATCGTCGCCATGTTCGGCCAGGACTCGGGTGACTGGCTCGGCAAGCGCATCACGCTCATCCCCGAGCGCGACGCCAGCGGACTGTCCGACTCGGGACTCTGCCTGCGCATCCAGGGTTCGCCCGACATCAAGAGCCCGATCACGGCAGAGATCAAGCTGCCGCGGCGGCGCCCGCAGAAGCGCAAGCTGGTACCGACCAAGGACGGCCGGGCTGACGCGGGCGAGCTCGATAACGAGCTCGACGCGGCGCTGGGCAGCGCGGGCCAGAGCGAGGTCGCTGACGAGGGCGAGCAGGGGGTGCTCTGATGGCCTCACGCGATATCGAGGCGCAGCGGGAGAAGTGGCGCGCGGGCTTCGACCCGCGCCGCCCGCTGGCCGAGCAGCTCGACCAGCCGCACGCGCCGGCCTGGCAACTGGCGCACGTCATGAACGTGGGCGAGCACACGGTCTACAGTGAGGGCAAGGCGTTCGACGCCGCCGTGCGCGCCGGTGACCTGCACGAGGCCGCGCGTCACATCCCCTGCATCATCATCGGCGCCACGCACCGCTTCCCGACAGCCGCGTTCATCCTCTGGTGGGAGAGCGCCGGACGGACGGCGGCGGAGTGAACGGAATATCGCGTCTGCGGCGCCGAGTGGCCGTCAGAGTGGTAGGACACCACTCAGGCCACCAAAGCGCCGCAAAACAGCCTTGCACCACGTCAGCGGAGGTTTTCAGATGAGTCTGCTCATGCGGCCGCGGCCGGACGGGCCGATCTACGAGGCGCGCGAGCGTCGGGGCGGCGAGGGCTTCGCGCTGGTCGCCTACTACGCCGAACCGGGCACCGAGCGCGAGATGACGCGCGCCGAGGTGGAGGAGTTCAGGCAGGCGACCATGTCGTGCGGCGGGATCGTGCTGCGCACGCCGGATGGGGGAGGGACGCGGTGATCATCGCCCAGCTGCCGGACGCGCGGCTCTGTGCCGACCCGCGCCCGTTCGACCTGCCCAGTGGGACGATCGGCGTCTCACTGCGTGTGGCCAGCAACTATCGCACCAAGCGCGACGGCGAATGGACCTATGACGTGATGTTCCTCGACGTGACCATCTTCAGGGGCACGGCGACCATCATCGAGCACTTCAAGAAGGGAGACCCGATCACGGTCTGGGGACAGCTCATCGAACGCAAGTGGAACGACCGCGACGGACAGCCCAGGGTGGGGCTCGAGCTGGCCCACGCCGACTGGTCGTTCCCGCCGCGTCCGAGGGATGAGCTCGCCGCGACGCAAGAGGCCGAGGCGAAACAGACGGGCGATGCAGGCGTTGCCGCGGCTGACGACGAAGACGATGATGGGATCCCGTTCTGAGAGCAGTACCGTGATAGACTCGCCGTCCCATGAAAAGACCCCGCGCCGCGTGAACGGCCGGGGTCGTGACCACAACCTGATGAGGCAGGTGGTGACATGAGTGATTCTACCAGTGGGGCAGTCGTGACGGTCACTGCGAGTTACAGCGGTGTGCGATTCGATTCACGCCTCGAAGCGCAATGGGCCGCAGTCTTCGACCAACACCGGATCGTCTGGCAGTACCATCCCGAGCTCTACCGGCTAGGCCGCGTCCATTACGAGCCTGATTTCTGGCTGCCGGAGTCGCGCACCATCGTCGAGGTGAAGGGCGCGTTCACCTCCAGGCGCGATTACAAAGCGCTGACGTTCTGCCGCCAGGCCGCCGCCTGCGATGTGATGATCGTGTTCGCCGAATCGCCCGCAGGAGAGCGCTTCGCCCTGGGCCATCCGTCGCCGCAGGAGTCCGGCAGATTCGACATGTACGGCCAGCGGAGTGATCGCCTCGACGCCGGCGTGGCATTCGCTGAATGCAGACTGTGCGAGAGCTGGCAGTTCGTCGAGGTGAACCTCGCCTGGCGGTGTCGCGTCTGCGGCCACTCTGCAGGCGGAGAGACGTTCTCATCGTTCGTCTACCCACGCGGCAATGCGTCTCGATGAGCTGCTCGAGCGGCTCGAGGGAGTGAAGCGGAGCGCTTCCGGGTTCGTGGCGCGCTGTCCGGCGCACGACGACCACCGGCAGAGCCTGTCGATCGGCGAGGGCGACAACGGGTGCATCCTGCTGACCTGCTTCGCCGGCTGCGAGACGGCCGACGTGATGGCTGCGCTCGGGCTCGGCCTGGCCGACCTCTACCCAGAGCAGGAGCGCAGCAACGGCAAGCGCGAGATCGTCGCCACCTACGACTACACCGACGAAGACGGTGAGCTGCTCTACCAAGTCGTGCGCTTCCAGCCCAAGGACTTCCGCCAGCGGCGCCCGGACGGACGCGGCGGCTGGGAGTGGAAGCTGGGGCGCACGCGGCGCGTCTTGTACCGCTTGCCCGAGCTGGCCACGGCCATCGCGACCGGAGAGTCGGTCTACCTGGTCGAGGGGGAGAAGGACGCCGACTACCTGCGCCGGGCGGGCGCCTGCGCGACCTGCAACCCAGGCGGCGCCGGCAAATGGTCGCCCGACTACTCCGAGTCGCTGCGCGGCGCCGACGTGATCATCGTGGCCGACAAGGACGCGCCGGGGCGCAAGCACGCCGAGTCGGTGGCGGCGGCGCTGGACGGGATAGCCTTCGCCGTGCATGTCGTGGAGCCGGCGGAAGGCAAGGACGCGGCCGACCACCTGGCGGCCGGCAAGGGGCTCGACGAGTTCGTACCGCTCTCGCTCGAGCAGGCAGCAGCGACCGAACGGAGTGACTCGCCGTTCGTCGACTGGGGCACGTTCTGGCAGCGCGACGAGAGCGACGTCGAGTGGGTCTATCAGGACGTGCTGGCGCGCGGCCGGGGACACTCGATCTACGCCATGCACAAGGCCGGAAAAAGCCTGTTCACGCTCTACATGGCGGCCCAGATCGCGACCACCGGCACGGCCTGCGCGGCGATCTATCTCGACTATGAGATGACCGAGGCCGACCTCTATGAGCGGCTCGATGAGATGGGCTACGGCCCCGACAGCGACCTGTCGCGTCTGCGCTATGCACTACTGCCGACGCTGCCGCCGCTCGACACGATCACCGGCGCCGACGCGCTCTGTGCGATGGTCGATTCCGTCGAGGCAGAGCTGCCAGGCCATCACATCGTGGTCGTGATCGACACGATCAGCCGGGCCGTCTGCGGCGAAGAGAACTCGGCCGACACGTTCCGCGACTTCTACCGCTACACCGGGATCCGCCTCAAGCAGCGCGGCCTCACCTGGGTGCGGCTCGACCATGGCGGCAAGAGCTCGGAGCAGGGACAGCGCGGCAGCTCGTCGAAAGGCGACGACGTGGACGTGGTCTGGAAGCTGGCCCAGACCGAGAACGGCATCACCATGAAGCGCGAGCTGTCGCGCATGAGCTGGGTGCCGGCCAGCGTGACGTTCATGCAGAAGGACGCGCCGCTACGCTACCTGCCGATGGAATACGACTGGCCCGCCGGTACCAATGAGACCGTCATCCTGCTGGACCGCTGCAAGGTCGGCCTGGACGCCAAGTACGCCGATGCGCGGGAGAAGCTGGTGCAGGCCGGCGTGAAGCGCAGACGGCAGGTGGTCCTGGCCGCTCTGCGCTGGCGCAGGGAACGCGCGGCGGAGCAGTTCCGGAACCCCGGGAACCCCCCGGAACCGGCCGGGAACCCCTCGGGAACCCCCCATTTCGGTACCCCAGGGAACCACCCCTCGGGAACCGTGGGAACCAGCCTCGGGAACCCCCCGGGAACCGTCGGGAACCGGGGCCTGCGGCAAGTTGGGAACCGGGGGGGGTTCCTAATAAGGGAACCCCCCGGTCCCCAGCCGACGCCGAGCGACCCGAGTCGGCGTACATCAGGCGAGGATCTGGGCTTTGAATACTGAGGATGGAGAGAGCCATGAAAAGCGACTGCGAAGGGTGAGTGCCGTGACCTACATCATCATGCTGGTCGTCTTCGCCGCCGGAGTCATCGTCGGCATGCTGCTCATCGCGCTGTCCGCCGGCGCGTCGTGTGACGACGCCTACCACGCCGGCTACCGCGACGGAGTGAGGCGCGCTGCCGAGACGAAGGCGGAGCTGTTCGAGCTGGCCACCGATGGACTGGACGCAGGGGAGGAATCATGAACATGTTCGCTTGGACGATCGTGATCCTGACGGTCGGCCTGATCGGCCTGCTGACCGCCTTGGCGCTGACGGCGATGACGATGCTGCCGTGACGGACCAGCTCGACAGCTACGTCCTGCTCATCCGCCATGGCCGTCCCCGCCGCCGTGACTACGAGGTGGTGCGCGTCCTGGCGCGCGACTCTGCGGCGGCGCGGCGGACGGCGGCGACTTACTTGGACAAGCGGGACGTGGTGATTAGCGTGTATCGGGAGGAGCGGTGACTGCGATGACACACACCTATCGCATTCGGCGCGCGTTCGGCGGATGCTACCCCGTAACGGTGCCTTTTGGGGCGAAGTGCCGAGTCGTTCGGCGTGGCGCACGAGGGAACGTGCTGATCGAGCTTGAGGATGGACGGCTGGTGGTCACGTCGAGGTGGGCGATCAGCGTGTATCGGGAGGAGGAGCCGTGAGACTTATCGACGCCGACGACCTGCTGGAGCGGTTCGTCTACGCGGACGTCAAGACGGAGCTGGTCAACGCGGCGCACGACATCATCGAGGCCGCGCCGACGATCCGGCGCAATGCGCGATTCGTTCAAGGAGAAGCCGTGAGCAAGGCTGACGAGGAAGAGGGACTTACTTCCATCGGTCTCTGCTGTGCCTGTGTCTACTGGCACTGCGCGGTCGGTGAGTACCGAGAAGCGCAGAGCGGCGAGTGTCGGCGGCATCCGCCGACGGTGCGCCAGGGGCGGATTATCACCAGCTACAACGTCGGGCCTGATTGTGAAGAGGACGTGCCGCTAACGGCGTGGCCGGTGACGCGCGGGAGCGACTGGTGTGGCGAATGGAGGGCGGAGCCGTGAAACCGCATGAGAGCGCGGCCGGCAGAGAGGGGGGACGATGAAACTGAATGACGACCTCGTCACCTTCGTAAGCGACGACGATTGGTTTTTCGCCGAGGAAGGCGGCTTGAAGCCCTGCACCCTCCGCCTGCTCTCCGACGAAGAGTGGCGCGAGCTCAACGCGAGGAAGCCGGAGCGCATCCGCATCGTGCGCCGTTTCACAGACGAGTACTTCACACGCGAGGTCTCCGGTACGTACTGGCTCGGTGAGCTTCTGGGGAACCACGTCGTGCTTATCTGCTGGAGGGAGCCGTGAGCGAAACCGCCGCAAAGAACATCCACTGCCCCCACGACCCCGGCACGCCTGAGTGCCTGAGCGCGACGTGGGTGAACATCTACAACCCCTGCCAAGAGTGCGACTGGTGGGACGAGTTCGCGGGGGAGGATGACGAATGAGTGCCCGCCACGCCCTACTGCGCACCATGCTCCGCACCCCAGGTCTGGCCGTGACCTACCACGACGTGCTCGACGATCTCGGCTACCACGTCTCGCGGCAGCGTGTCTCAGCCGCCGCCAGGCAGCTCCGGCGCGACGGGTATGACATCGCCACCTCGTCCGGTCCCGGCGGCGGGTACCTGCTGCGGGGGGTGCGCTCGTGAGCTACACCATCGAATCCGACCTGGTCGCCACCTGCTGCAAGATCGCCAAGGCGATGCGCGTCGAGCTCGAGCTGGTCGGCCAGCGCCGCGCCAAAGGCTCCGGCACGACGCGCGGCTTTCCCGACGGGGTGCTGCACGCCGGCGGACGGACGTACCTGGTCGAGTTCAAGCGTCCCAAGAGCGTCGGCACGCGCGCCGGACGTGTCTCGCTCGACCAGGTCGCCGCCGCCGAGCGACGCGCCGCCTGCGGGGTGGAGACCTACCTGGTCGACAGCGTCGACGACTTCACCGCGCTGGTCAACTGGGCGCGCACCGGCAGGCCGAGCGGACAGCTGCGCACCATCACCGGCGAAATCGCGCGTCTGAGCGCCGCAGAGGCCGCAGAGGCTCCCCGAGTCGCAGGACGCGCCAAGACGCCGCGAGACCGCCTTGCGCAACGCCAGAGAGGGTGATTGAGAGTGGCGAACTTCCCCAGCGGACGCCGACAGGCCGACGCCTGGACCGACCTCGACCTCGAGCTGCTGCTCTTCGGTGCCAAGCGCTGTCCGCTCTGCGACCGCAAGCTGCCGGCGTCGACCGACTTCTACGTCCGTGACGCAGCCGAGCGCGATGGACTCTCGCGGACATGCAAAGAGTGCCGCAACCGACGTGGTCGCGAGCGCTACGCCGAACGCGTCTGCCCAAGTGAGCTGCGTGCCTAAGCCGCGCCAACACCCGCCGCGCTCGGTCTTCTCTGCTCATGTCGAGGCAGCGCGGCCGACGCGGCGGATTCTGCGTGAGAGAGCGCTCTGCGTCGCCTGTGGCTGCGTGCTCGCATCTGACAACCGCGGTCCACTGTGCAGCCCGTGCCAGCGCCGCGACGAATACGATCCGCGCCTCGACGGCGCGTTCCCGCGGCTACTGGCCGAGTACATGGCGAGCCGCGTAGGCGGGCGCGCCGACCCGGTGCGTCACTTCAACATGCCGGCAGATGCTCGCGTCGCGGTCTGGAAGCACATCCAGAAGATGCGCCGCGACGGCTGGGTGATAGATGGCTGCCCGCCGCCGCGTGGGGGCTACATCGTCCACCGTGCGCCGCCGGGTACGAAGCGGCGCCGCTCCAGTGAGAGGATGTGAGCATGGCCGAGAAGAAGAAACGCGGTCCCGGCAGACCCACCAAGTACAACGCCGCGCTCGGCACGCGCATCTGCAAGCGCGTCGCCAACGGCGAGACCTTGCGCGAGATCGCAGAGACGCCCGGCATGCCGTGTGAATCGACCATCAGGCTGTGGGCCGTGAAGCTGCCTGGGTTCTCGGAGGAATACGCACGGGCTCGCGAACTACAGGCCGACGCGATGGCCGACGAAGCCATCGCCGTGGCGCGTCGCAAGGGCAACAACCCGATCGGCGACCGGCTCCTGGTCGATACGCTCAAGTGGGCCGCGTCCAAGCTCAAGCCGCGCAGCTACTCCGACCGCGTGCAGGTCGAGCACCAGGGCGAACAGAAGGTGCAGGTCGTTGTCACCTACCAGGACGATCCACCTCCGGCTGAATAGGCTTCACCCGGCCCAGCAGCAGGTATATGACGAGCGCCGCCGGTTCAACGTGCTCTGCGCCGGGCGGCGTCTCGGCAAATCGCGCTTCGGCATCCGCCTCTCCGCCGACACAGCGCTGACCGGCAAGCCTGTGGGGTGGTACTCGCCCACCTACAAGATGCTGGCCGAGCTGTGGCGCGAGACGCGCGCGACGCTCGCCCCGGTCACGACCCAGAAGAATGAACAGGAGAAACGCCTCGAGCTCATCACCGGCGGCGTGATCGAGTTCTGGTCGCTGGACGCGCCGGAGACGAGTCGCGGACGCCGCTACGCTCGCGTCATCGTCGATGAGGCCGCCATGGTCAGTGACCTCGCCGAAGTGTGGGACATGGTGATACGCCCGACGCTCATCGACTACGCAGGCGACGCGTGGTTCCTCTCGACGCCGAAGGGCCGTGACGACTTCGCCGCGATGTACGACCTCGGGCAGAGTGACGACCATCCCGACTGGGCGAGCTGGCGCTTCGCATCGACCGCCAACCCCTACCTGCCCGCCGACGAACTGGATGCGCTGCGCTCGACGATGACGAGCCGAGCCTATGAGCAGGAGATCGAGGCGCGCTTCATCGACGAGCTCACCGATGCACTCTGGAGCAACGCGCTCATCGACGGCCACCGCGTCGCGAGGCCGCCTGAGATGCGCCGCGTCGTGGTCGCTATCGACCCAGCCGTGAGCGCGAGCGCCGACTCTGACGAGACTGGCATCGTCGCGGCCGGCCTCGGCGTCGACGACCATGCCTATGTACTGGCCGACGCATCCGGCCGCTATTCGCCGCTCGGCTGGGCTAGCAAGGCGATCGCCCAGTACGATGTGCTCGGCGCCGACCGCGTCATCGGCGAGGTGAACAACGGCGGCGACCTCATCAGGAGCAACCTGCGGGCGGTGCGGGCCACCGTGCCGTACAAGGCGGTGCGCGCCAGCCGCGGCAAGGCGACGCGGGCCGAGCCGGTCGCGGCGATGTACGAACAGGGGCGCGTGCATCACGTCGGCGTCTTCCCAGAGCTGGAGCTGCAGATGACGACCTGGAGCCCGCAGGACGACAAGACCTCGCCCGACCGAGTCGACGCGCTCGTCTGGGCGCTCTCAGAACTGATGGTGAAGCGCACGCAGCGCGCCGCCGTCTCTGTGCAGGGATGAATGGTAACGACCCACGCCGGTGGGAGAGGGAGACTTACGCCGTGGCCGCACCCCAAACAGACCTCGCGCGTGCCTTCGCGGCGCTGAGCGCGAAGCGTTCGCGTATCGACAGACTGTTCGCCTACTACGACGGCGAGCAGCCGCTACGCTACTCGACCGCGCGCCTGCAACAGGCGTTCGCGCGCATCGACGCCAAGTTCAGCGAGAACTGGTGCGCGACCGTGGTCGATTCGCTGGTCGACCGGCTCGCGCTGACCGGCTTCGCGTTGCGCACCGATCAGGCCGCTCAAGACGTGCTCGACACGATCTGGCAGCAGGAGCACCTTGAGATCGAGACCGACGACGTGGCCGAGGACGTGGCCGTCTGCGGCGAGAGCTTCGTGATAGTCGGCCGCGATGAGGACGGACTGACCCGCGTCGTCCACAACGACCCGCGCGTCTGCACGGTCGCCTATGACAAGTCAAACCCGCGCGCGCCGGCCTTCGCTGCGAAGTGGTATGACGAGGGCGGGCAGCGTCACCTGACGCTCTACTACACCGACCGCCTCGAGCACTACGTGTCGCGCGGCGCGACCGAGCAGGTGCAGAGCGCGTCCGGGTTCACGCTCGAGGATGAGCAAGCCAACGACACCGGGCGCATCCCGGTGTTCCACGTCCGCAGCCGCGTGCGGCGCATCTACGGCGAGCTGCAGAACGCGACCGAGCCACAGGACGCGGTCAACAAGCTCATCGCCGACATGATGGTCGCGGCCGAGTTCGGGGCCTTCAAACAGCGCTACATCATCTCGCAGGCCGACGTATCCCAGCTGCGCAACGCGCCGAACGAGATCTGGTCGATCCCAGCCGGAGACGGCGACGGTTCGGAGTCGACGCAGGTCGGAGAGTTCAGTGCGACCGAGCTGGCCAACTTCACGCAGGCAGTCGATCACTGGGCCAACGCCATGGCGCGCATCACGCGCACTCCGGCGCATTACTTCTTCGCCCAGGGCGGCAACATCTCAGGCGACGCGCTCGTGGCGATGGAGACGCCGCTCGCGCGCAAGGCTGCGAAGTATCAGGAGCGTCTTGGTGCCTGCTGGCGCGACGTGGCCTCCTACGCGCTCGCGCTCAACGGGCGCGATGTACCGGCGCACGAGATCGAGTGCGTGTGGGAAGACGTGCGCACCGTGCAGCCCGCCGCCGAGGCTGATGTGGTCGGTAGGCTCGTCGCAGCCGGTGTCCCGCTCAAGACCGCGCTCAGGCGCGGCGGCTGGACGGAAGGCGACCTCTCCATGCTTGACGAGGACAAGGCTGCCGAGAGTGCATCGCAGGCGAGTCTTGCACAGGAGATGCTCAACCGGGCGCGGGCGCAGTTCGACGCCGGGCGGACGAATCCACTGGCAGGCTGAGATGCCGCTCAACTCGACCTCGTGCCCCGGCAAGCACTTCCCCTTGAAGGAGATGAGGTAATGGCTTCTCGCGTGCCGTCGTGCTCCATCCTGCGCACGTCGGACGGTACCATCGGCAATAACACCGACGTCTATCCGTCGCTTACGAAGTCGGCGACCGTCGAGTGGGATACGGACGACTTCTTCGACTCGGGCTCGCTGGCCGGCATCACCATCCCTGTCGCCGGCGTCTACCTGCTGGACCTGTCGTTCTGTTGGGCAGGCAACGCTACCGGCTGGCGCTCTATCGGCATCGTGGTCGGCAGCGACATCGTCGCGCGCGAGCGCATCCCCCCGCCGGGCAACGCGCTGTGCATGCAACAGGTGTCGTGCGTCCGCGAGCTCGCCGCCAACGACGTCGTGAAGATGTACTGCAGCCAGACGAGCGGCGGCAACTTGACTATGAAGGCCAACCCCTACGCGCCGCGCCTGGCGGCGACCTGGCTCCGCCAGGCAACCTGAGGAGGGCACATGGCCGGGGCTCGCGAGGAAATCTTCGACCTATCCGCCGAGGCGCGCTACTTCATCGAGACGACGGCGACCGCCGCCGCCGAGGCCGCCGCCGAAGCCGCCGTTCAGAAGCTCGTGGACGCGCGCCACTGTCCTCTCGCCTGCGAAGAGATGCTGGGCGTGAAGCAGGCGCTCGAGGATCCGCGCGCCGGCCTTCGGACGCGCGTCGCAACCCTGGAGGAGCAGGTCGGGAACCTCGTGTGGTGGATGCGCGCCACGGTCGTCTCCGCCATCGGCGCTGTGGCGTCCGTCATCGTGTCGCTCATCCGCTAGAGGCTCGCTGCGCCTACCCCCCAGCGCGGCGCCGGCGGCCGGCTGCGATTGGCTCCCGCGGCCGGCCGCTACTCCTCTCGAGGCGTATATTTATGCACGGTTCGAGTCGCTCGCCTATAGACCCGGTACCCGCCGTTGGGCAGCGAGGCCGCAGCCGAGCGCCAGGGCGACGATCGGCTCGAGCGGGTGGCCGGCGTTGAAGCTGGCTTCCAAACGTCGTATCCTCACGGAACTCGTTGGCAGTATCTATGAAAGGAGCTAGGAGGATGGCGCAACTCGTTGTCTCGGCAGAAGACAGGGCGCTTCTGCTCCCGTCGGTGGTCGCTCGCCGACTCGGCGTGTCCTGCGAGAAGGTCATGGAGTGGGCGCGCCGCGCCGAGGATCCGCTGCCCAAGATCGACTGCAGCAGCGGCGGCAAGCGCGAGCGCCGGCGCGTGATCGCCTCGGAGATCGATCCGTCGCTTCAGCGCGAGGCCGAGCGCACGAGGCCAGGGGCGCGCCGATGAGCGTTCGCCACATCGGGCTCGTGCTCGATCATCTCAAGGCGCCGCCGGCCGTGAAGCTCGTGGCTCTCATCCTGGCCGACCACGCCGACTCCGACGGCGTCTGCTGGCCGAGCTACCGGCGCATCGCCGAGCGGTCATGTCTGTCCGAGCGCACGGTGCGTCGCTACGTGGGTGAGCTCGCCGACTCCGGCGTGATCCGCAAGCTGCAGACCGGCGGCCTGGCATCCCGCGACGGCGAGCGCGTCTGGACGACCAACCACTATCGGATCGACGCCGAGGCGCTGGCCGCGCAGCCTTCCCTGTTGAAGGTGGTCGCAGACGGCCACCTTGGTGCCGACGGCAAGGTGGTCGTGGACGGCCAAGGTGGTCACACACGGCCACCCAAGGTGGTCGTGGACGGCCACCCAAGGTGGTCACACACGGCCACCAAACCGTCAATAGAACCGTCAGTAAGAACCGTCAATTCTATA
>Ga0255346_1005986_pt1 | contig 12166 bp, 12 predicted proteins | sample wastewater_treat_FD_194410 | JGI IMG/M metagenome (GOLD analysis project Ga0255346, IMG submission 194410) | Wastewater microbial communities from Lulu Island WWTP, Vancouver, Canada - plant22 | ecosystem: Engineered > WWTP > Wastewater > Unclassified | place: Canada: Vancouver, British Columbia... | reverse complement strand
AGGAGATCCTTTCCAAATTGATATTATCGGAAATATCAAGATTGATGCAGGTTCATTCTTCTCCTTCAAATTAAATAAACTTAATTTGCCATTAGACATCGCAAATCCAACACTAAGGGTTTATATAAATGGTCTGGTCCCAGACAGTAAGCTGAATGTTTCGGTTAATCAAAAAAAGTATAATGAAGTATTCGATACGGCAGACAGTACAGGGCTCTATGACTATCTAATCGTCAGGTCTGGTATGCCTAAAGGAATTTATAATGTAGAAATTAATGGAACCGCAGCAAAAACCCAGGTTCCAGTAACATTCTCGATTACTGGGACAAATACAAATGCTGAACCTTTAGCTGAGTCTACTTTCAGTATTTCAGGCTTTTCAAGTGGAACATTCGATGTTAAAACTTATGTTAAAAACCTGGCTCAGCCTGTCGAAAGGAAACAGTTCACCGTTCAGGACCAGTTCATCGCAACAAAATAATCCGGTTCCTTGATCGGAAACGATTTCCCTTTTTCTGACTGACTTAACCATTATTCTGGAATATCTTTTTTGAATCTGGCAGGCTTTTTATAATTCTTAATTATCCATCGATCCTGATTCATGAGTTGAAATTTAATAAACCTGATCGAATATTGTTCGCCAATAGCACAAACGAGGGATTAAAGACCAGGTCTTTGACCAGTAGAAAAATCAGTATGAACCATTCTGTCTGACAGAAATAATCAGGCTGATATCCTCAACAAAACTTAAAAGATCTGCAAAAAAGATCAAGAAAAAATATGCGAGAGAAGGGATTTGAACCCTTGGATTCCTTCGAAACCGGATCTTAAGTCCGGCCCATTTGGCCAGGCTTTGGTACCCTCGCGCCTTATTACATTGGCATACATGATATTAGAAACTATCTCGTGTTTTGTCAGGTAATTTCCTTCTGCATATTGTGATCTTTGGCAAAAGCAATTATCCGGCTTTCAATGATCAATCTTCCTTATGCCATAAAGGGAGCCCTGTAATTTGCGCACATGGAAAATCTCAATAATTATGGAGTAAAATAAAAATAAAAGTTATCCGACGGACTTTGCCGCCATCTCAACATCTTCTTCCTTGATCGTTTTTCTTCCTGCGTGCTGGGCAAGCTTAAATGCCTCCCTTGCAAGATTCCCGATATAGTCCTCTGCTTTCTCTACTAATACCGCCGCTGCATCGCTTCCGACACGCTCAGCCCCATTGGTTTTTGCAATTCTGACAACTGCTGCTACTGGCAGGTCTGACATAACACTACCCCAAATTTAGGTTAACCGTGATATATATAATGGTTTAGTCTGAACTTCGATCTTTTCAATTACCATTTCAACAGATTCAAAAATTCTGCCTGAAACCTCCAGGCATTTTGGGGTAACAATCATCTCAGCTTGCAAAGATATCCGAAGATTTATTTACTCTCTCATATATTATTCACATAATAGAATAGAGGGGGATTGATGGGGGGCGACAATATCCTGCACTTCTCCACCGAGGATGAGGAGATTGCAGATTTATTCTGGAGTATCGGGCTTAAGCGGAACAGTGCCCTGGTGCTGACACTCATGATAAAGGACGTGGATTTCACCTCCCGTGATATTGAGCGGATGATTGATCTGCGCCAGCCTGAAGTGAGCATTGCAATAACCGATCTTATGAAAAGGGGTTGGGTTCATATCGTTCTGCAGATAACGCAGAATAAAGGAAGGCCGATCAAAGTGTATCATGTTTCAAGATCTCTTGATGAGATTCTTGATGAATTAAAAGAGTCCGTTATCAAAATATATGAACAGAAATGTGATGAGATAGAAGAGGTCAGGAGATTGGTGCATGACAAAATGGCCCTGTGAGATGTGATGATTAAAAAATTTTGATGAAAGGGCCTGGTAACCCAAGCCCTCCTATCTTAAAATCTCGTGTTCCCAGGTCATCTTAGACGTCTCTCCAAAGATGACTGCAATGGGACAGAGTAAATTCATAGTCCTGGACAGGGTATCTGAGATTGTTGAATCATCACAGTCACATTCCAGTGTGATAAAATGATGGACGGTTTCGAACGTTGCGGGAAGGTCCTGTCTCCTGGTTGCAGTCGTCCTGATCTGAAGTTCTTTCGGCCGGATACCTTTATCGCCAAGGTCCAGGAGGATTTTTATCCCGATGCAGCCGCCCAGGGATGCAAAAAGATAATCAATAGGGTTTGGTATCGTTCCGCCACCGCCAAGGTGAACATGTGCATCAATTGGAATTACAAGGCCGGTGCTGGTATGGGCAGAAAAGCTCATATCTCCTTCGTGCATGACCGTCATGGTTACTGGCTTGAACTCCATCCTGGCCGGATCCCAGGAGATTTCATTACTCATACATACACGTGTTTTTGGACAGGGCAAAAAAGTTGGCATGGGGCAGACTGCTTACCACGTGATAATCTGCATGGATGTCATGGTTGATCTGGGTAATTTTTCCAAACAAGAGCAGGCCAGGCAGATCATGGCATGCATTGATACATCTGACAGGTGAAAAAGAACGATGTTTGCAAAGATTGATTTCATCATGTATGAATCGAACCAGGAGATAACATGAACAAGCCACCATATTTTGTGGATTTTCAAAATATCACGGTTGCACATAATACAACAACAATACTCCATTCAATATCGGTACAGATTCCTGATGGAGAGCATGTCGCCATCCTTGGCCCGAACGGCTCTGGAAAATCCACTTTTATCAGGACACTTTTAAGAGAACTATACCCGGTCTATTCAGAGACTGGTTCGGTTTTTAAGATATGGGGCCAGGAGACCTGGGATGTCTTCTCTCTCCGGTCTCATTTCGGGTATGTATCCCAGGACCTGCAGCTCACATTTACCAGGAATATTCCAGGGAGGGAAGTCATACTTTCAGGTTTTTTCAGCAGCATTGGTCTTTTCTTTCATACCATTACACCGGAGATGGAGAGAAAGGCTGACGATATATGCAGACTTTTAGAGATTGAACACCTTGCAGACCGACCGTTTTCCAGGATGTCAACCGGGGAAGCCAGAAGATTTCTCATAGGCCGGGCGCTCGTACATGACCCAAAGGTACTGATCCTTGATGAACCTTCAAACAGTCTTGACCTGAGTGCACTACACATGCTTCGAAGAGCCATGAGAAGAGCTGCATCAGAGACGGTCATCATCCTTGTCACTCATTCTCTCCAGGACATCATTCCTGAGATAAAACGGGTGATCCTTTTTAAAGACGGCACAATTTTTCTTGACGGACAAAAAGAAGATGTCCTGTCAGATGAGTCGATAAGTGCAGTTTATGATGTTCCGGTCAATATCATCAATGATAAAGGATATTATTACGCAACCGGGTATTAACCAATGAACTGATGCGTAACCTGATAAAAATAGAGGTAGTGGTAAGTTTAGTACCGTCTTCTGTTAAAGCCGCCGCCAGAGCCGCCAAATCCGCCGGTACGGTTTCCACCAAAGTCACGGCGTGGCTGCATCGGACGGGCTTCATCGATACGCATTGTTCTTCCGCCAAATTCGGTATCGTTGAGGGCATCAAGTGCTGCCTGGGCCTCCTCCGGAGTTCCCATCTCGACAAATCCAAAACCTTTGTTCTCAATAATTTTTGTGCTCACGACTTCACCATAGGATGAGAAGAGTTCGCTGAGCTGGCTTTCGTTTGTGGAGTAGGGCAGATTGCCTACGTATAATTTCTTTCCTTCCATAATGGTCCCTTATCCGGACTTTTGCATAACTGTTGGGCCGCAGTGATCAGGATCACATTGCGCCAGAGAATTACCAAGAATAGCAGTGAGATACCCTTTCGAATTGAACGAGAACTTTCAAAAACTATTGTCAGAATTTACTCTTTCGTCTGCATATACAAATTGTCAGTTGAGGATAAAAGGTTTGTCTTAATCCAGTAATATTATCCGCATTTTTGAGAAACTGAATAATATGGACGGGTGAATTCTGATTTGGTGACTGGGTGTGAAAAATTTGCCTTCATCTAACGAGACAGGGTTTTTACCGGGTATTATCTCCCTGCCAGTTCTTTCCCTGTTTCATGACTTTAAATTGTGAACTGACCCAAAAAATGGTCAGGCTTTATCCCTCCGTGTCACATCTTCACTCCCATAAGATCTGACATGGTCCCATGCAGAATGATATCTCTTCCATCTCTCTGTATCGTCATATATTCTGGTATCGGTCCTGTCAAATAATACCCTGTCCGTCCCCACCGGGCAGACCCTGATGCAGATTCCGCAAGGGGATCGTCGCTCAGAATTCAGAAGGGCACTTCTGTCTGCACATGCCTTTTTATCGGTTAATGAATCAGGGTAATCATCTTCAGACAGGGCATTGACTGGGCAGGCATGAACACAGGCATTACATCTGGTGCACACGGACTTTTCCATAACTGGATCTGGGGGAATGACTGCACTGGTAAGAACAGTTCCAAACCTGACCCGGGGTCCCCATTGTTCAGTTAAAACCATGTTATTTCTTCCAAATGTTCCAAGTCCTGCAATAACCGCGGCATGGCGGTGTGAAAAGAAGGCAACCGGGTTTTTTTGCAGTACCCTGATACTTCCGTACCCGTCACGAGGTACTGACACAGATGAAAAACCGTGAGAGTTTAAAAGTGATGCAATCCGCCAGGTATGCTGATCGATAAGGCTGTTCACCGTCTTATACTCTTCATGGTACCAGATCGAAGGGGCTGACTCAACAACAGGTAGGTGAACAGGAAGCCCGATAACAATCACACTCTTTGCTTCAGGGTATATCGAAGCAGGAAAAAATTCTTCAGGAACCCAGGGCTCAAATAAGGGCTGCTCCCACCGGTGGACATCAGCAAATCCCACGCAGGATATCCCAAGTTCTCTGCACTCATGGATGATGAGATCCCTGACAGACATACCAGAAACATCTCCTTTCATGTAATAAAAAAGAAGTGATCATCTGGTCTGGTATTATACCGTAAACCCGGACATGTCATTGGATATTTTTTCGATCCTGAGCGTTGCCTCCTGGATGGATTGTGCAATACAGTCCAGTGATACTGAGTTCTCCTCAGTCAATGCGGCAGTATTGCCCAGCTCATTGATGGTTTTATGGAATGATTCGTTCATTAATGTGACCTGTTTTATAACGCCGTCACAGGCCTCCATCTGGGCCTGGCTGGCAGTGTTAATTGATGTGGTTTTTCCGGCGATCTCATCAATTGAAGAAGCAAGTTCGGAAAAGATCCTGAACGTTTCAGTCACTGCCTGGTTGCCGGTGTCAAGATCGCTTTTAGAGTTGTCTATGGCATTTTTCATATTTGCCGACCGTTCCTGGAGGAGAGAGATGATACCTGCTATCTTCCCTGCTGATTCCTGGGACTCAAGTGCAAGTGCCTTAACTTCTCCTGCAACAACGGCAAAACCCTTTCCTGCATCACCAGCACGGGCTGCTTCAATTGCTGCATTAAGTGCAAGAAGGTTAGTCTGGTCAGCAATATCTGTAATAATTCCGACAATATCTCCGATCTTATCCATCTCCGAATTTATTTCATGGATGATTCGGCCTGTTTCATCATGTGACCGGATAATTGACTGCATCCCTGTATCTGCCTGCTCACTGCTTTCAGAGCCTGATTTTGAGAGCTGCTGTGATTTATCAATAAGGCTGGATATCTCTTCCATCTGTCTGGAGATGTCAGATCCGATAGATATCACATCCTTTACCGCCTCATGAATGTTCATTATACTTTCATTTGAGAGATTTGCCTGTATGCTAAGTTCGTTTGTTCCCTGTGCAATTGCCTGGGAAGCTGAAGCGATCTCATCCACACTTGAGTTTGATTCAGATAACTCGTCTTTTAGCCCGTAAATCTCTTTTGAAAGTTCACCAATTAGAGAACCGATCTGGATGCCGATGGCATCAAGTGATGATCTGAAAGGGATGAAATCTCCGGTAACAGGGACCTTCTCACTGAATCGTGCAGAAAAATTCCCTGATGAATATTCATTGGCAAGAATCATCGCTTCGCTGACAGGTTTTAAAGTAGCATCCAGGGTATCATTTACAGCTTTTATTACGTTACGATATTCCCCAGAGAATCGTTCCTGGTCTCCGCGAACTTTGAGATCTCCATTTGATGCAGCCTGTGCAATTCCGTTAATCTCTGAAAGGATCTCCATCTGTTCTTTTCCATCCCTGGTAATGGTGTTCATCGTCTCTTCCAGCCTGGAGGCCATAGTGTCAAATGTTCTGCCAAGAATTGCAACTTCATCATCCCCTTCAGGATTAACCCGGCATGATAGATCTCCACCTGCAAGCCGCTCGGCAGAAATCGTGATCTTTTTAATAGGCCTGCTGATAGATCTTGCCACCACATACAACAGGGCGATTCCACCTGCAGATATCAGGATACCGAAAAATACCAGAAGGATTGTCAGGGAGATTGCATCAGCTGTCAGGATAGAAGAAGGAACCAGCACCAGTATTTTCCAGGGAAAATCCGGATTACCTATAACAACATCAGAGACGATTCCAACATATGAACCGATTCGGAAGATCCTGCCTGGTTCGCTGCTAAGAACGTCCTGTATTGAGTCCTCATCTATATCTAATGCAGGGGCAAGGGATGCCAGTGGTTTGCCCACCGTACCAATATCTCCGGTCACTCCTGCTATGGTTCCTTCATTGCTTAAGATAAGGAGGATTCCTTCACCTCCATACAGGGACGCTTCATCTGCAATCTTATCTATATCGGCAAGAGTGACATCAACTCCGGCCATCCCAAGACAGGTTCCCTCGTAAAGAATAGGAGCGATTACAGATGACATCAGAACCGGAACACTATGTGAGGGTTCTATGTAAGGTTCGGTCAGGAATTTCTGCATGGTTCTTGTAGGAATTGTATAATAGTCCTGCTGGTATTCATATTCAGAATCGGCAGAACCTGTATCGTACATCATCCGGTATATTTCACCATCTTCCCGGTACCAGTAGATATTCATCCTGCCATCCTCTGGAAATCCATAATTTCCTGCATATCTGGAATCTGCACAATCATATGCATTCTCCTCCCACATGGTATACACTCCATTATAAAGAGGTTGGTTTTTCAGGACACCTGAAATAATTAGTGACGATTCTTCCCTTGACAAAGGTTTACCAGCACTATATGGTCCCAGAAGTGCGTCTCCAAGAGATTGTGCTGATTGCATTGGTTCAAGAAAAACTCTGGCAATATTACCGGCTTGTGCATCCGCAATGATTCTGAGCTCTTCTTCAGCACCAGAAACAGAAGTGTTGTAAGTCGAGAATGCCGCAAATGTGATAATCACACTTGCTACCACAAGCAGGGAAATTAAACCAGCGAATAAAATTTTTTTGTTGATTGAACGAATTGAAAGAAAACCCGCCATGATTACTCTTGTTTATTTACCTTATTAAGAGTTACCAACTATGGTTTTTTTCATACTGCCATGACAGATCCTATCATGGTTCGCGTCAAAGAGGTATTATGGATAGTCATGTACCAGGTTCCGAGTTAACAGCAAGGATGGATCGGTTTAAGAGGCGGATGGAAGAGCAAAAGCCAGACTGGGAGATGGCAGTGATCTTTGGAAACATCAACCTTTACTACCTGACCGGAACCATGCAGGACAGCATGCTCTTCATTCCGCGGGATGATGAAGCAGTGCTCTGGGTAAGGAAGAGTTATGAGCGGGCCAAGGCCGAATCTGACTTTCCGGTTATAGAAAAAATGGGCAGTTTTCGTGATGCTGCAAAGATGTACACTACCCTTCCGGATACAGTATACCTGGAGACTGAAATAGTCCCACTTGGCTTTTACAAGAGATTTTCCAGGCATTTTCCTTTCAAACGTGCAGAGTCTTTGGACCTGGATATTGCAATGGTGAGAGCGGTTAAGAGTCAGTTTGAACTTTCATTGATGGAGAAGTCAGGCAGGATCCATGAACGGGTTCTTGAAGAATGTGTGCCAGACATGCTAAAAGAGGGAATGCGCGAGAGTGAACTTGCAAGCAGTCTTTATACATTACTGGTTGATGAAGGGCATCATGGTATTTCCAGGTTTGGATCATTTAATACCGAGATGCTTCTTGGCCAGATTGGATTTGGTGAAAATTCATTATATCCTACATCCTTTGACGGTCCAGGCGGTTCGGTCGGGTTATGCCCCGCAGTTCCGCTCCTTGGTGACCGGAAGAGAAGACTGAAAAAGGGCGACCTTGTCTTTGTTGACGTGGGATGCGGATTTGGCGGGTATCATACTGACAAGACCATGACCTATATGTTTGGAGCACCTCTTCCGGATGAAGTTATTGCACAGCACAACCGATGTGTGGAGGTGCAAAATCATGTGGCATCACTCCTCATCCCTGGAAATATTCCGTCACAGGTATACAGAGAAGTGATGGCAAGACTGGAGCCAGAATTTTTGGAGAATTTCATGGGATACAGGGATCGGAGGGTTAAGTTCCTGGGCCATGGGGTTGGCCTGCTGATAGACGAAATCCCGGTAATTGCTGAAGGATTTGATGAACCATTAGAAGAGAATATGGTCTTTGCTCTTGAACCAAAGAAGGGAATAACTGGTGTCGGGATGGTGGGGATAGAGAACACCTTTGTTGTTACCAAGGACAAAGGGAGATGTATAACCGGGACCAATCCAGGACTAATCCTGGTTTAAAGCTTGGGATTTTACAATGCGAATGTCACTAAGGTCCTGGAAGAACGAATATGTAAGGCATTGCGCGAACTTGCAATTTTTTTTTATCTAAAATATGAGATTTGAAAAATATGTTTTGGAAGTTAAGTGATGCAATTAATTTTTCAAAGTATTTTTCAAAAACAATCATGAATTTTCAGTTTCAATATGATCGACATTTATGTCCGACATATGCAATGTTATATTAATTTTTTATTCTACACGATTGATCATGTGATCGGCAATCATTGTTTTGCCGATCAATGAAAAGTCAGGTATAAGCAATGTCTGCCTGAACCTGAATACCTCTGCGTGAACCAGATGGTGGTACTTAAGATGGCTGAAAATTTCGATGTCAAACTGGACAGCAAAACCTACATCCCGGATCCGTCTTACCTGGAAAACTCTGCCCTTGGTGATTATAAAAAGGCATATGCAGAGTTTTTGTCTGATCCGGATGGGTTCTGGGCAGAAAAAGCCAGGGAGCTGGACTGGATAAAGCCCTGGGATAAAGTGAAGGAATGGGACTGGCCTAATGCCCGGTGGTTTTGTGGGGGAAAACTCAACATCTCTGCAAACTGCCTGGACAGGCATGTAAAGAATGGAAGAAGAAACAAACTTGCCCTTATCTGGAAAGGAGAAAGAGGTAAAGAGGAGATCTACACCTATCGCCAGCTTTACAGGGCCGTAATGAAGTTTGCCAATGCCCTTAAAAATCTTGGAGTTCAGAAAGGAGACAGAATTTGTCTTTACATGCCTTTAGTTCCGGAGCATGTCATAGCCATGCTTGCCTGCGCCAGGATTGGGGCTGTTCACTCTATAGTTTATGCAGGGTTTGGAGCTGATGCACTTCATTCACGAATCAAAGATGCAGAAGCCAAGATAGTCATCACTGCTGATGTAGGAATCAGGCGTGGAAAAATAATCCAGTTAAGGAGCATCGTGGCTGATGCAGTCAGGGACTCGCCCAGTGTAGAGAAGATAGTGGTTCTGAGCAGGGAGCGATGTCCTATAGAACTTTACTCTGAGATGGAAGTGGACTTTTACGCTATCCAGGAAGGGGTGAGCGAAGAGTGTCCTCCTGAAGAGATGGACAGCGAAGATCCGTTATTTGTCCTGTATACCAGCGGGACAACCGGGACCCCGAAAGGGATCGTGCATTCAAGCGGAGGATATATCGTCGGGGCACATTATACAAGCAAGTACATCTTTGATATAAAAGAGAATGATGTTCACTGGTGTACTGCAGATCCAGGTTGGATCACAGGCCACAGCTATATCGTCTATGGTCCTTTGTCGGTTGGAGCAACTGTGCTGATCACGGAGACCACACCCGATTATCCTGATCCTGGCATCTGGTGGAGCCTTATTGAGGAGTTTGGTGTAACGATCTTTTACACTGCCCCAACAGCCATCCGGATGTTCATGAAAGTCGGAGAACAATGGCCTGAAAAGTATGATCTCAGCTCTCTTCGGATAATCGGTTCGGTTGGAGAGCCACTTAACCCTGAAGCATTCGAATGGTATTACAGGGTTATCGGAAGGAACAAGTGCCCAATCCTTGATACCTGGTGGCAGACCGAAACAGGAATGCACATGATAACTACCCCGCTTGGACAACCCATGAAACCAGGGTTTGCTGGTGTTCCTATCCCAGGCGTTGTGGCGGATGTTGTGGATAAGGAAGGAAACCCTGTTCCTGCAGGCCAGGGGGGACTTCTGGTGATCAAGGAGCCATGGCCGGCCATGATGAGAACCGTTTACAATAACCCACCACGGTACAAACATTACTGGAACCAGATAGGAAATTGGTACACGGTAGGTGATCTTGCAGTTAAAGATGAGGAAGGGTATATTATGGTCATCGGAAGATCTGATGACATATTAATCGTTGCAGGACATAATCTTGGAACTGCGGAGGTGGAATCCGCCCTTGTCGCACATAAAGCAGTTGCCGAGGCTGCTGTTATCGGTGTTCCGGATGATCTGAAGGGACAGGCAGTCAAGGCATTTGTAACCCTCCGGCAGGGATTTGTTCCAAGCCCGAAGCTCGTCTCTGAACTGACTTACCATGTCAGGATGACCATCGGCCCGATAGCCATGCCATCAGCCATTGAATTCATGGATAAACTTCCTAAAACAAGAAGCGGGAAGATAATGAGGCGTGTCCTCAAGGCAAAAGAGCTGGGGGTTGACCCGGGTGATATCTCAACCCTTGAGGAATAATTCTTTTTATAAAATATATGAATATCAGAGAGTTAGAGGACATCTGGGTCCATATTTGGCCATTTTCTCTTCTTTTTCACCTGGAAGTTTATATGCGGAATGATTTTATGACCATAGCGTTCGTCTGTTGAATCATATATTAGAACGCTATTGATGGATAGATGTAAATACGATCAATTGTATGCCCTGGATAGAAATATAAAGGGAACATTATATATCTGTCAATGACTTTTTTATTAAAACCAGACCCTTATAGAGCTCTTCCAGGTATTCCTCCATGTTAAGGCTCCCTTCCTGGAACGGGCAGTCTAATTCCATAATTTTATTAATCACATCCATTCCAGGCAATATCTGATCAATGGAAACACCAGATATCTCTGATCCCTGTATCAAAGCCCTGCGGAAAGGACCAATACAGTATGCAATCCTTCTTTTGTAGGTATTTCTGGTCTTATTCAGATATCCTGCAACCCTTTCTGTTTCAATCCTGAGAAAATCCTCCTGTATAGATGGATCCTTCACCTTTCCAAGCATGTACTGGTAATGGGCATAAGGATACATGGTCTCAAGTTCTGCCGGGAGTATACCACATGTCCCGAAAATTACGATATGATATGAATCTGATTCCAGCACATCATCTATTATCTTACGCATTATCCGGTGACTGGGACTTGTGCTGTAGGGTTTTCGCACCGCACATGGGATAAATATGGCAATGTCACGCGGAGGAACTTCATATACATCGATGATGTACCGGTAGGATGCTTCAAATTCGGGAAGATAGAATGGTGGCTTTGTAAGTATCTTGTCGGATGTGATATCCGGTCTTGCAGGTACTGGATCTTCCATCCCATAATAATTAACATGAAAAGGAATTATAGTACATACAAAACAGTGTAAAAAACCATCTGCAATAATGCAGTTTTTTCGTTTATGATTATTGTGCGATCAGTTCGATATAGTGCAATCAGCACGAATGCCCTGGAATAACCCACCCATACTCTCATGAGATTTGCCAGACCGGATATCACGGGTGTCATGCAGAAAAATATTCAGAAGCTGAGTTCGATTCTGCAGGAAAAGGCCCCCCTGCTTATTGCTTATTCAGGAGGGGTTGATAGTGCTCTTCTTGCCGCCCTTGCCCTGGAATATGCAGGTCCTGATGCCATTTACTGTATTCTTATCGACGGGCCG
>Ga0255346_1005981_pt1 | contig 12174 bp, 14 predicted proteins | sample wastewater_treat_FD_194410 | JGI IMG/M metagenome (GOLD analysis project Ga0255346, IMG submission 194410) | Wastewater microbial communities from Lulu Island WWTP, Vancouver, Canada - plant22 | ecosystem: Engineered > WWTP > Wastewater > Unclassified | place: Canada: Vancouver, British Columbia... | reverse complement strand
CAGGTAAAGATGTTCGATGCGGAAATCATTTCCCATGTTTCAAGCGGCCCGCCTGGTTTTATCCAAAGAGTGGATAAATACGGTATCCTTGTTTCCGCTGGGGAGGGCGATCTGCTAATCAAGAGGATAAAGGCGCCCGGGAAGCAGACTATGGATGTTTCCGAATATATAAAAGGGAATAAAATTGAAATCGGCAGTGTTTTAAGTTAAAATATGAAAAGGAGGGCGGGATCTATGGATGACGACAGAAGGACAGCATATCTGACCCTGATAGATATAGAAAACAACAAGGCCTATTCCAACCTTGCACTTAACCACCATATAACGATCTCAAAGCCGAATTCAAAGGCCTTAGTCAGAAGGCTTGTTTACGGTGTCCTGGAAAACCGCACTTATTTGGACTATGTCATAGGGCATTATCTTACAGATCCTTTACAGAAACTGAACACCAGCGATCGTACTGTTTTACGGATCGGCTTGTATCAGTTGATTTTTATGGATTCGATCCCTTCATATGCGGCAGTATCGGAGACTGTAAACCTTGCTAAGCACTACTGCAAAGGAAGAGAGGGCTTTATCAATGCAGTATTGCGCAATTACGAACGATCGGGAAAAGAGATCGCTTTACCTGACCGGGAAACGAACGAAAGCGAATATCTTTCCGTGAAATATTCCTATGCGAAATGGATAGTTGAGTTGTGGCTCAGTGAATACGAATCTGAGTTTACAGAAGAACTGTTGGCTGCGGGAAATAAGACTCCCGAACTGACTATACGACCCAATTTGCTTAAAAATAGCAAAAAAGGATTAAAAAAGCGTCTGATTGAAAAGGGATATGAGGTATCTGAAAGCCATATAAACAATATTGCCCTTCGCGTAAAAGGTGAGGATCTGATTGAAACCAACCTGTATAAGGACGGTATGTTTACAGTGCAGGATGAAAGCTCCATGGCGGCAGTAGATTTATTAGATCCGCAGCCCAACGAATTCGTCATAGATGTCTGTGCGGCTCCCGGCGGGAAAACTATGTATATCGCAGAGCGGATGGAAAACAGGGGCCGTATCCTGGCGCGGGATCTTTACAAAAAGAAGCTTGACATTTTGAACAGGGAGGCTGCAAGACTGGGGATAACCATAGTTGAAAGCGGCACCTTTGATGCGACAAAAACAGACGGCGAGCTGGAAGCATCGGCAGACAGAGTTTTGGTCGATGCGCCTTGCTCGGGGCTGGGAGTTGTACGCAGAAAGCCTGAGATAAAATATAAGGAATGGGACGGGGAACTGGAGCACCTTCCGGAAATACAAAGGCAGATCCTTGCCGCATCTTCCGAATACGTTAAAAAAGGCGGCATGCTGCTTTACAGTACCTGCACCATAAATCCTGCAGAGAATCAAGATGTCGTACGTGATTTTCTAAAAGCAAATAACGAATTTAAAGAACAGGAAAGCATACAGCTTTTTCCAAGCATCAATGATACAGACGGGTTTTACATCTGCAGTATGAGACGGTACTGAGACCGGAGAAGGATATGCGACGATCGGCATGCGGAACAGATAAGGGAAAACTGAGAAAAATCAATGAGGATTCCATGCTATGCATAGAGGCTTTAAATTTTTACATGCTGGCGGACGGTGTAGGCGGGCACAACTCCGGCGAGGTCGCAAGCAAGCTTGCTGTTGATCTTACAGAGGCCTATCTGCTGTCCGAATCGCCGGACAGCATCAAAGATCCGGATATCCCGGAATATTTTCACCGCTGTCTTGAATATGTAAATGAAGAAATATACGGCAGAGCGACCAAGATAAAGGAAAATGCGGGGATGGCCACCACGGCGGTGATGCTGCTTCTTCGCCCGGGTAAAGCGTACATAGTAAACGTAGGCGACAGCCGGGCCTATTTGTACCGGAAAAAGCAGCTTATCAGGATCACGGAAGACCATACATATGTAAACGAGCTTTTGAAGCAAGGGAGCATAAGCATGGCAGAGGCAGAGGCCCATCCTAAAAAGAATATGATAACAAGAGCGCTGGGAAGTGAGGCAAATATAATGCCGGACTTCTACCGGCTGGATGTGACCGCCGGGGATCGTATCCTTCTTTGCACCGACGGCCTTTATAACGAAATCGGAGAAGAGGATATCCGTGCACTGATGGAAAGTAAAACGGATCTCGGAGAATTGGTCGGCACACTGATAAAGAGCGCCTGTGATAACGGCGGCAAGGATAACATCACAGTCAACTGCGTTGAGATTTAATGTACGAAAAGGAGAGTAACATGAGCAGCAGGACACTTGCTGAAAGATATGAACTACTGGAAAAAATCGGTGACGGAGGGATGGCAGTAGTATATAAATCCAGAGATAAACTACTGAATCGCTATGTTGCCGTAAAAATACTCAAACCGGAGTTCTCAAGAGATTACAAATTTATCGAGAGCTTCAGGAGAGAATCTCAGGCGGCGGCAAGTATGTCACACCCTAATATCGTCAACATTTATGATGTTGGGAGAGAGGGCAATATCAACTATATTGTGATGGAATTGGTCGAAGGACAGCCATTGTCTTCTCTGATCAAAGAAAAAGGCGCATTGAGACCAAGAGAAGCAGTCATGATCACCCGGCAGATAGCATCGGCCCTGAGTCATGCCCATAAAAACCATATCATACATAGGGATGTAAAACCTCATAACATTCTGCTGACGATGGATGGTACCGCAAAGATCTCCGACTTCGGCATCGCTAAAGCTGTCACATCCGGAACGATCGTAAACGGTACGGGGACCATCATGGGTTCAGTTCATTACTTTTCACCGGAGCAGGCCAGAGGAGGGTATGTTGATGAGAAATCCGACATATATTCACTGGGCATAGTCCTGTATGAAATGCTGACCGGTCAGGTGCCTTTTGATGCGGAAAATCCCGTGGCAGTGGCCATGAAACATATGAACGAGGAAATGGCGCCGCCTTCGGTTCTGGTCCCCGACATTCCCGCTGAGGTAGAGGAAATTGTATTGAAAGCCACCGACAAATACCAGACCAATCGGTATAAATCGGCGGACGAGATGGTCGAGGCATTGAGCAAAGCCAACCTGAGCACAGTCGGTGTCTATGGGGGATACGGAAAAAGTAGAAATCCCGATCCCCCCAATGCGAAGGATATAAAAAACGATCTTAAAGAAGACAGCATAACGGAACGGCCGGGGAAAGCCGATTTATGGGTGAAGAGCATGAAGGGAAAAAAGAAAATCCGATTAAATAAGGTAAAGGTCGCTGCAATAGTACTGGCATTTGTCCTTGCCATACCGGCAAGCCAGTTGATACTGGCAGCTATCGAGAGGGGCACGGCACCGACGGAAGTAACGGTGCCACCTCTGGCGGGGCTGACGTTTGAGGAGGCCGAAGCTGCTCTTGACACCGTCGGTCTGAAAATAAAGTTGCAGGAAGAAGTTGCGAGTACAGATTTTGCGGAAGGCTTGGTAGTTTCCCAGGATCCGTTAGCGGACATGGTCGTAAAGACGGGGAAGACCGTGAATGTGAACATCAGTAAAGGTATTGAAGAAAATACCATCCCTTCGGTCGTGGGCAAAACGCTTAGCGATGCGGTATTCCTTCTGGAAAGCTATGGTTATAAAAAGGGGGATGTCGGTGAGGAGTTCAGCGAGATGCCGACAGGAGTGATAATACGGCAGTCGCCGCAGGCGGGAAGCGCCGCAGGACCCGGAACGAAGGTCGGGCTTGTGGTCAGCCTGGGTGAAGAGATCGTAACAACTACTGTCCCCAGCCTTTTCGGCAAGACTTTAGATGAGGCAAAAAAAGCACTGGAGAGAGAAGGTCTGATCCTGTCGCCGGATACTCAGTATGCACCGAGCAATGAATACTCCGAAGGTCTGATATCGGGACAGAGCATTTCTCCCGGTTCCGCTGCTGACAAAGGTACGCAGATCAAAGTGACTGTCAGTACGGGAAGGGACGAAAGTGCCGGATCAAGGATCATCTATATACCGATTTCCTACAGCGCTGCCCATAATGAAGTCTTCTACCTGACCGTAATGGTTTCCGATGCTTCGGGAGTAACAACACCCATCAACTATGAACAGAGGATAAGGAGCAACGGGCAGGAAACCTTTTCAGTTACCGGCAACGGCCAGGGCTCGGTAAAAATATACTTCGACAATGCCTTGGTACAGGAGTTTGTTGTTGATTTCGACAGCGGAGCCGTACTCTGATGGAAGGCACCATTATTAAAGGTGTAGGAGGTTTTTATTATGTAAAAACGGCGGAGGGTATGTTTCAGTGTAAGGCCAGGGGGATTTTCCGCAAGGAAAACAAGACGCCTTGTGTAGGGGACCTCGTAAATATCAAGCCTCTGAACGAAGAAGAGGCGGTGATTACCGGGATATTCCCACGCAGGAATCAGTTTATCCGTCCTCCGGTGGCTAATGTCGACTGCCTGATAATAACTATTGCAATGAAAAACCCGGAGCCGGACCTTTATACGATTGATAAATTTCTGGTCATGGCAGAGTATCATCATACAGATATAGGTATCTGCTTAAATAAAATCGATTTGAGCGGGCGGGGTGAAATCGACGGATTCCATAAAATATATGATGGCATTTACCCGGTGATAGGGGTAAGCGGAAAGAGCGGTGAAGGAGTATCCGGATTGAGGGAGTTTATGAGTAAACGGAAATGCGCTTTTGCCGGGCCTTCGGGGGTTGGGAAATCCACACTGCTGAACCGGCTTGAGAAAACAGTCGTCGCGGAGACCGGTGAGATCAGCGCTAAACTGCAGCGAGGAAAACATACTACACGTCATGTAGAATTGTTTGAATTGACCGGTGGGGGCATGGTCTTTGACACGCCCGGATTCTCATCTTTTGAGCTTCCGGACGCCGGAGAACAGGAACTGGCTTTTCTGTTCCCCGAAATGGTTCATTTTATCGGTCTTTGCAAATTTAAAAACTGCAGGCATATTTCAGAACCCGGGTGCGCAATACGCAAAGCGGCAGAGGAAGGCACCATCCATGAATCCCGCTACGGATCTTATTGCAGACAGCTTAAAGAAATACATGAAATGAGGAAGTATTGATGAACAGACTGGCCCCATCCATTTTATCGGCAGATTTTTCCAGACTCATAGACGATATCGCCGCAATCGAAGATGCTGGCGCCCAGGCTATCCATATAGATGTAATGGACGGAAATTTCGTTCCCAATATCTCTTTCGGATCGCGTGTTATGAAAAGCCTGCTTGGGAAAACTCGACTGCCTTTCGATGTTCATTTGATGGTCGCGGATCCGGACCGCTATATAAAAGATTTTGTAACCGACAATACCGAGATTATTACTGTCCACCAGGAAGCATGCATACACCTGCATCGCACACTGCAATCCATTAAATCCTTCGGGATCAAGGCAGGGGTTTCTCTGAATCCTTCAACCTCCCCCTTGACTCTGGAATACATTTTCGAAGAGCTGGATTATCTCCTGATCATGTCTGTAAACCCGGGTTTCGGAGGACAGAAGTTTATTCCTTCTGCCCTTGATAAAATTAAAGCGGTTTCCGACATGAAACGGCGGCGAAATCCGGATATGATCATAGCGGTGGATGGCGGCATCACATTGGAAAACGTGAGGCAGGTGACGGAGGCCGGGGCAAATCTCATCATTGCCGGCTCTTCTGTTTTCGATTCTCCGGATGTGGGGGGTCAGGTCAAAAAGTTCTTGGCATTGGTTTCTGATTGATTATTAAATCAAATTTAATATCGGGGGCCAATACATACTTTGTTAGCTGAATTAATTATTAGTTTGCAGTTGACAGAGAGGATATTTGCTGGTATAGTAATGTCATATAATGGATAATAAGATAAATAATGGAGGAGATAGGTTGAAAAAAGGCAGAACGGTGATGGGCCTGCTGCTTATTGCATTTGCAATAGCCGGCATGATCCTCTGGGAAACGAAAGGCAGGGAGGCTATACTGCTTGATGCCGTAATAGTAGCATCCGAAACTATTCCGCGAGGCACCGTTATCACCCGGGATATGGTATCACAATCAGGAGTATTGCCGGAAAACAGGATTTACAAAGGTGTAGAATGGGCTGCCCTGCCTAAAATCATAGGCAGGGCAGCCCTGCAGGACATCATAGAGAACAGCCAGATATCCATTGAATATCTGGCAGACGATGATTTTTATATTCACGGGGATAAATCCATTTTCGTTATTAAACCGGATTGGATAGCTATGCGGAGCAGTTCATTGCGCCGCGGAGACTGGGTCGATATTTATGCAGGGGAAGAGCTTAACAGAATAGGCACTTACAGGGTGGCTTTCGTTAAGGATGCCAACGAGACTGAAGTTACGGACGGAGAGGGACAAAAGGGATCCGATTTGCTCGATCGGACGGCATCAAACTCTATTATTAGCCATATCGAGATAATCGCCGATATCAGGGAGTATAAAAAAATCACAGACCATGTCAAGGGAGAAGGAGAGGGTTTGCTGCTGGTACAAAGTCAGGGGGCGATCAAATGAGCAGCTTTCATGCATTCCACGGTGCGGATGGCAAGACAGGCACTACTATGATAACTCAATCCATCGCAGAGTATATTGCTTTTAACCGAAAAGAATTAAAGATTATGATGGTCTCTATGCACGGCAGACCGGGAACTGAATACGTTGACCGGGTGGGGGAATCTATCGAAGGGATAAGACTGCATTTGGACAGCAGGCTGCTTGACACGGAAAAGCTTGTCATGGGCTGCAAGAAAGACGGGAATTTCTACATGCTGGGAGGTGTGGAAAGCATAGAACAAATTCGAAGCTATTATCCGGAAATGGCTGCATATCTTCTTAAAAGCTTAGAGGGTTCATTCGATCTTATACTTGCGGATACCGGCAACGATATCGATAACGGTCTGGCAATCGGAGCCCTTGAGAATATAGGAGACAGATACTGTATAATCACTCAGCAGGAATCGATAATAAAACGATACGAAAGCCTCCAACCGATCTATGACAAGCTGAAAATCAAATTTTCCGCTCACATTGTCAACAAGCATATCGAAAGCGATCTTTATGGGCTGGATTATATAGGAAAGAGGCTTCGGCTGCCCCGTGAAAACCTTATGAAAGTAAGCGCATCAGGCTATGAGAGACAGGCGGAGTCCGACCACAGAACTTTGCTGTCATATAAAAGTGATGACTTCTGCAGGGACATAAGAATGATAGCAAACAGGGTACTTTCGCGGGCACATATAGCCCCGATCGATACCGAGAGGAAGAAAAAATGGCTGCCTTTTATATAGAGGATCATATCAGGGATAAAGAATGCTGCCATAACAGCAGCTTGATGAATTTTGAGAAGCTCTGTGAAATTGTCAAAGAGGATTTTATCCGGGAATGGGATAAAGACGGGGAAGATATGCACGCCGGATTAGAATTACAGAAGAAAGCAATTATAGGATATTCCAATGAAGTGGCATTTTTTAAAGAGAAAGTCAGAGCAAAGCTAAAGGGGTACGGTTTAGAAGCTGAATCCCTGCCGCCCTGGTATCAATCCGCCGTTGACGGCATATATCATGAAAATTGGGGGCTTGCGGGAATAGCGGAATGGTTTTCCGAGACATATAAGCAAAGCAGTTCGGCAAAGGTCATAGGAGACAGGATCTATTTCATGCAGGAAGGTCGCCTGAGGCTGATGCCGCAAAAAATTCATAAACACAGACGTGAACAGCTGGTCAGGGCCTTTCTGCTGTTGACTCCTCATGAACGGCTTGATAAAGATTTTCATGAGATATATCTTTTGGACGGAACAAGAGTGACGATTTTCAGAGGACAGATGGCAAAGCAAGGTCAGGATGTTATTATCTTTCGAAGATACATAGTCCCGAATTATACATTTGAAGAGCAGGCAAGAAGAGGGACTATACCCGAAGACGCGATCCCCCTTTTCAAAGCCATGGTGGATTTCGGCCCTAACTTAGTGATAGCAGGACAGGTGCGTTCTTCAAAAACAACATTCCTGTCCACGTGGCAAAGTTATGAAGACCCTGAGCTTGAAGGTGTTATGGTAGAGACAGACCCTGAGATACCTATGCATCTTATGGTGCCTGATGCTCCTATCATCCAGCTGATAGCGGATAATGAGGAACTCAGACGCATATCTAAAAATCTTCTCAGAAGCGATGCTGATTACTTTATTCTTGCCGAGGCCAGAGACGGAAGTGCTCTTGAGACCGCACTAAAGATCGCAGCAAAGGGTACAAGGCGGATGAAACTCACTTTTCATTGCAAAGACCCATTGGATTTCCCGTATGATGCAGCCTTTGAGATAGTTAAGGCAACAGGGGGAGAGTTGAACTCCACAGCTCAAAAGGTAGCGCGAAGCTTCGATTACGTCTTTCATTTCATACAACTTAAAAATAAAAACCAAAAACGACTGCGAAGCATTTATGAACTTTCTTTAAGCAGGGAGCCGGAGAGAATAGAAATGGTATGCATATGCGCCTATGATCACAAAAGCGATAGCTGGAATTGGAAATATCACATCGGGAGTTCAAAAAAAGAATTGGCGGAGGAAGAAAACCCGGAAGCATTCGAAAGGTTTAAAAATCGGCTGGATTTACTGGCAAGGGAACATCCTCTTGAATAAAAAAGGAGCAGGAGACATGGCATTCAGTGAAATAATCATCCTGTCTGTTACAATGATGTTATATCTAATATTTGCATTCGGAGCCTTTCTTTTATTTGCCGATTTTATTTACTCCTTGATAGAAAAAGCAAGGATGCTCAGGCGCCTTCGGACGAGGGAGAACGATATGCGCGGAGGTGAGGCGGAAAGATGGCTGCACCGGTTTTTGCTGACGGCAACGGGCCGTCGCATAGCCACGCCGGTATTCGTTTCTTTAATCTTGATCATATTTATCTCCGTATTCCTCGCAGGATACCGAACAACGGGTTTAGTAACATCATTTCTTTTAGCGTCATCCTCCGCATTGTTACCGTTTCTTTTATTATGGATCCGTATTTGCGGCATCAGGCGCCGGGGAAGCCACGAAGCAGAGAGGCTGGTTTCCGGATTCCTTCGGGAATATAGGATAAGCAAATTTAATGTATATGAGGCTATTGAGAAGGTGGTGATAAAACCCGAGGGTATAAAAATAACGGCTAAACTGCTTAGTAAGCTCCTTTACAATTTACGGAGCACGGGAGACCCCGCATTTATTAAAAAAGCGACGGAGGAGTTTGCTTATAGCATCCGGACAAACTGGAGCCTGATGCTTGCTCATGACATATGCATGGCGGCGGTTAAAGGTACGAATATTTCTTTAGCGGCAGAAGATATACTGATTCAGCTCAGGGAGGCGAGGACGATGGTTGAAGAGCGAAAACGCCTCAACAGCGAGGCGGCTAAAATGACATTCTATATGGTGCCTTTGATATATCTGACAACTTTATTCATGGCAATTAAATATCTGGATATAACGCCTGAAAGGTTGATCCAAAATCAATTCGGAACTAAGGAGGGCATCATCCTTTTTTTCTTCATCGCCTTTTTCTTTATCGTGAATATGGCGCTGATACAATTGGTGATCAATCAACGCTTCGATTATTGAGAGGAGCATAAAATGATACTGTGTCCACTGATCTTCTATTCTATTTGTCTTATCGCCACCGCAGGCATGACGATTTTGCTTTGGGAACGGCATCGCTTGCGGCTTAATAGAGCAAAGCGCTGGCGCATGGCTTTTGACAGTTTTGATTTAAAAAGCATCCATCCTTTTAAAGCTATTCTGAACGTGTTGGAAAAAGGCAGGCGAGAAAAAACGGATATTGAAATATATGAAGCTGTTTCGTTTTTACGTAATATCGCTTTTATAGGAAAAGGCGGCGCATTCAGTACAGATGCGGTGTTGGATCAGCTGATCCTGAACAAAGGGAGTTTATCGCCGATATATGGGCAAATGCTGCGCTTATTAAGGCAAAACCAGAAGGAGGAAGCGATAGAGTACTTTTCAAAAAGCGCCGCAACTGAAATCAGCAAGGATTTCGGCAGGCTTTTAATGCAATGGGATGAGATCGAACCAACTCAGCTGCTGGAAACATTGCTGTCCCATCAAAAAAGTATCAGAGAAGCCAGAATGACTGCACAAAAACGACGCGATGAAACTGTGAGTGATCTTATTTATCTCCCGGTTGTTGTTAATCTAATGCTTATTTTCATCAATTTTATTTATATAGGTTATTTTATCGATCAGAGGGAGATGTTGACGATATTGGTTTAGTGGATAAAAGGAAGGGAAAGGAGGAGTCGAATATGAAACAGATAATCGTTATGGTCGCAATGATCGCACTGGGTATAGCCGTAGCGGGATTTGTAATGGGCTTTGGCACTACTGCTGATGCACTGGTACAGGCGGCAAAAGCGAAGATCACCTATAGTCAAATTGCAGGCAACTGACCGGCTTTAAGGAGAGAGAATTGAAACAGATAATCGTTATGGTCGCAATGATCGCACTGGGTATAGCCATATTCAAGCTTGTTGCAGGCGGAGACGATGGTTCGATCATAGGTATGATGAAGGGAATCTGGGAGCAGGAAATAGAAATGAGAACAGGTTCGCCTTAAGGAGGGGTCGTCTTGAAGCAGTTGATCGTATTGACAGCGATACTTCCTCTGATGCTGATCTTTATTGCACAAATCACTCTGGAGCAAAAGAATAATGCCGCAATCAGCATGCTCCAGCAGCAGGTCTATACGGCAAAGGAACAGGCAAAGCAGGAAGGATGCTTTACAGAGGATATAATAAACCGGTTAAAAACCGACATAAGTACAAACCTTGGGATCTCTAAAAGCGAAATCCTCATCACCGCAACGGAAGTCCCGCAATACCGGATCAACTACTTTGACTCTTCTTCGGAACGGGGATTGATACACTACAGTGTATCCGTACCGATAGAAAAGATAATGGCTGGGGGGAGTCTGATAGGCATTTCGGCTGCGGATAACAAGGGAGTATATACTGTAGAAGGCACTGCTGCAAGCGAAAAGGTGCCGGATTGACCGAAGAGCCGGGAGGATTCATACTAAAGTGAAAGTGTTTATTGTTTTTATTGCGTTGCTTGTTGCAAATATGACCTTTATCTCTTATCAGGGCGATTTAAACAGGTATATACGATTGCAGGGTTTTCTAAAGGCAGTTGCGGAGGAAGCGGCAGCCGGAGCGGCTCTCTATTATGATGAGACGGCTTACAGCCATGGGGTCATGATAATCAACAGGGAAGAAGGGGAAAAGTATATAGAGTATCTTGTCTCCGAGGCAGGGCGAAAGCTAAGTTTAAAGGAAGGAGAGAGCCTTTCTGCAGAGCTTGAAGTATTTGATGGCAGAGATGGGACTGCGGTGCAGGGGGTATCGCCTTGGGTGACGGTGACTTTGCACCTTAACGTTTCGGACCTTTTTCGACTCCCGTTCCTTTTAAAGGAACAGGTGATCCGCAGCTCAAAATACGAACTTGCCGATTGTAAGCCAGGATGCTAAAATACTTTTAAAAGTGCGCCTGCGCTTAAAGAAAGGCATGGGCTGTTCATGGACCGCTATCGTCTTTATGAAGAACATAGATCTTCTCGGATTTGGGAGCTGGATTTTGTTCGAGGGTTTTGTATCGTTCTTATGATCCTTGACCATACCCTTTATGACCTTGCCTATATTTTCCGCCCGCAATGGTTTTCGGGGCAAAAGGCATCAGGTATTCTTTATGAATTGACAAACCTCGCTTCCTCCGGCTATTTCCCATGGATCCTGAGGGACGCAGGCTGGTGGGCTGCCGTGTTCTGCTTCATATTCATCTGCGGGATCAGCTGTTCATTCAGCCATTCAAATTTTAAAAGAGGGTTGAGGCTGGCGGCAGTGGCCTTATTGCTGACTGCTGTCACCTATGGGCTCGATCTCCTTCTTGAGCAGCAAAACCGGTTTACTATTCGTTTCGGGATACTTCACATGCTGGCGGCATCTATACTGCTGTATTGTTTAATTAAAAGAAAAGGCTTTCTGTTTATGATGCTGCTAAGTATTGTTTGTATCGCTGCAGGCATGTATTTTATGCGTTTCCCATTGTCAGGCGCCGTGGATTACATCGCATTATTGGTTAAAAGCACCACAAAATTTTATTC
>Ga0255346_1005979_pt1 | contig 12177 bp, 12 predicted proteins | sample wastewater_treat_FD_194410 | JGI IMG/M metagenome (GOLD analysis project Ga0255346, IMG submission 194410) | Wastewater microbial communities from Lulu Island WWTP, Vancouver, Canada - plant22 | ecosystem: Engineered > WWTP > Wastewater > Unclassified | place: Canada: Vancouver, British Columbia... | reverse complement strand
GACAGCTGCGACGGGTATTTAAATTTACATTCTACTGTAGTTCGGTGTTTGTCAAGTAAGTTGTCGCATTTAATATAAAATATTTTATTGTATTAAATGAATTGCTTCGTTCCCGATTTGCCATTGACATGGAGCCTCTGCCAATATGGTTTTAGCACCTGAAGGCATAGCCATATAAAGGTACTGCCTTCTTCAGGAGGCTACCATATAGGCTTCTCCATATCAATGGTTCGCTTCGCCAAATCTATTGATACTGAGATTAGTTGCTTTCGTTTAATATTATTTTAGCCTCCTCTTCATCTGTTGGATTTAATGATACATATTCTGGCAATGTCCAGTTTCTAGTATTTCTTGACCATCTTTCTGGATGCTTTGCCCTAGCTAATTCATAGGTTTCATTACGTTTTTTCATTACTTTTTTATCTAGACCATTATGTCTTTGATATGGGGTTAAAAACTTGATGCCACTATGCAAATGTTCTTTATTGTACCAGTTCACAAATTTATCCACCCATTTTCTTGCTTCTTCTAAGCTTTTAAAGCCTTTAAATGGGTATTTAGGCCTGTACTTCATTGTTTTAAAGAGTGATTCTGAATATGGGTTATCATTGCTTACTCTTGGTCTTGAGAAGGAGCTTTGTACTCCTAGTTTTTCTAGGGTTGCTTGGAATGTTGCTGCTTTCATGGGGCTGCCATTGTCTGAATGAAGTACTAATGGTTTCCCTGCTATTCCTTGTGATAGTGTAGCCTTTCTTACTAGATATTCTGCATGTTCAGCCTTTTCCTCTTCCCATACTTCATGGCCTACGATTAGTCTGCTGAACATGTCTAGAATTAAATAAAGTTTGTAATATTGTCCTTTGATAACTGCATTTAACCAGGTTATATCCCAGGTCCATACTTGATTTGGGGCTGTAGCTATATGTGTTGGTGGTTCTCTTTTTACTGGAGGACTAGTTCTGCCCCTATGGCTATTCAATTTTTCTTCTCTTAAGATTTTGTATATTGTTGATTCTGATGCTATATATCTACCTTCGTCTGCTAGTTTAGGAACTATTTGTGATGGGGCTAAGTCTTCATACTCAGGACTATTTACTGTTTTAAGTACTTCTTCACGTTCTTCTGGAGTTAGTTTGTTTTTGGGAGCAGGTCTTTGTGCTAGGGGTCTTTGATCCTTTTTTACTTCTCCCCCTTTGGTCCATCTTTCATAGGTGCGAACGCTGATATTTAGTTCATCACAAGCTGGTTTTAACCTGCAACCATTAGCTCTTGCTTCGTCGATCAGCTCTATTGCTGTCACGCGATCTGAGTCACTGATCATTCTTCCTCGGGGTCCCCCCAAATCGCGTTTGCTTTTTTTCTTAAGACTAGTAATGCAGCTGTTTCTGCTAATGCTTTTTCTTTAATTCTAAGTTCTTTTTCAAGTTGTTTTACCTTATCTTTTTCATCTTTAAGAGAGTTCTTTAGTTCCTTAGGATCTTCTATGACTGCTTGATTTGCTTTGAGACATTGTTCTCTCCAAGCCTTTACTTCATCAACATAGATGCCCTTTCTCCTACAGTATTCTGCTAACTGGGATTCTGTAAGAGCTGCTGTTTCTAATACTACATGAAATTTATCTTCAGAAGTCCACTTGTTAATGGGTTTATTATTAGTTGTGGTATCATTTTTATCAGCTTCAGCCTTTTTAATCCATTGATATATGGTAGTTCTGGGTATATCTAATTCATCAGAAAGACTTGTTATTGTATCCTTAGTAGGTTCCTCTAGCCTTTTAAGCACGGAGGCTTTAAATTCTTTAGTATAGCTTGTTTTCTTTCTAGTTGTAGACATAATCATTCTCCTTAGGTTATTGTCGTATATCTATTATATACTATTTTTATCCTACGACAACTATCCTATCACATAGGGTAAACAAGGTGTTGGAATATTCGGATTCGGCAGAACCGTTATATTCTGAATTTGATCTTAGTAGCACAGACTCGGTTGTTTATACTGGGCTGTTAAACTACTATGAAGATGATGGCGACTCACAGCTGCTTACACTGAATAATACTACAATAGACCGAGACGATATAACCGCGCCATTATCTGAATTGCGTAGCGGTATGACTATCTCGGTACAGCAGTATCCCATAACAGATCCGTTTGAATGGGCAGACGAATATTATGAGGGGCCATTTGTGGCCACTGAATATTGGCAAAATGATTTTGAAGCCTATTGCAATTACAGAACCACAAGCGATTTCTCTGGTTATGAAGATCATTGCGGTCCTACAGCTATAACAAATCTTCTTGAAATGATTGGCGGATACAATGATTATTCATCAATCACTTCTGAAGATTATGAAGACATTTTAGAGGCTGTTGCCGACTATGGAATTGAAAACAATTATTATAATAATCCTGGTGGTTCACCCCGATCAACTCTGCCAGATTATATCGAAGGAGCATTTGATCTATTCGACGTTACGGTAACTGTTACAAACTATACAGCAACTTATAGTCGTATTTCGACAGAACTTGAAAACCAAAGGCCGTTTTATTTGACGTTGAATGACCATTCTTATTATGGCGATCACGGAGTAGCAGGTTTTGCTTATACGCGTCTTCAGAGTGAAACAACCGGTTATTATTTAAGCTTTGTAAAAATCGCTGATGGTTGGTCACATTCGGGACGTTATTTAGACATTTCATCAATCCAAAGCTCTGATGACGCAACCTTACGTGCAATTAGGATCAGTTAGGATCTGATTGCTAAAGAAAGGAAAGAAGCCACAAAGGTTTCTGTCTAGATGACAGGAACCTTTGCGGCGATATATGCGTCTTATATTTAGTAGCAATTATCCTTGATAAAGGGAGGCATTATTGTGAAAATACAACGGTTTAAAATCCATATGTCCAGTATATTAATAGGTTTGCTGTGTATATCCCTAATTTCTTCTGTATACGCGCGCAATGATGTTAACTCAACTGCATCTCATTGGTACGACGAAGCAATGAACTATTGTATGGAAGCGTCATTGTTTAATGGAATTCCGGAAGAACTTATTACTCCTGATACTCGGATAACATGGGCCATTATTGCACAGGTCTTAGCAAATAGGACAGCGAATTATCGGGAGGAATACTACCAAAACCAAATAAACACTGAGGATGGACAAAATAATTCTTGGTATGCTCCTGCGTTAAAGTGGATGAATGAAATGGGTATGTCTGACGTTAATGAATCTCCAGAATCACAAATATCACGCGAGTCTGCAGTACGCCTGCTTTTTGAATACGCCTATAAAACTGAAAATGAAACAGATTATAGCATAACAGATAGTAGCAGTCATCTTAAAGATAAAGCGATCATATCAGAAACAGCAAAAAGTGCAGTTTACTGGGCAGAGGAACATGGGATTATTCACGGGTACCTGGATTCATCATTTCGTCCGGATCAACAGATACTTTTTTCGGAGATGGCGCAAATGTTTTATAATGCCAAAGATTTCTTAAGCAAGAACAATATAACCGTATTGTTTTCATACTCCGTATCTGATATTGAAAAAATCGAGTTTCAAAATGGCAGTACAGGAGAACTTAAATCTTATGCAAATAAAACAGAACTGAATGATATTATTGAACACCTTAATTCATTTAGATTTAATAGTTTAGAACCAGCGGGAGACGGCTGGACATATGCCATTCGCATCTGGTTTAGAGAAGAATCTGCCATGCGGCGAATCACACTGTCTCCATCCAGCATATGCGTTGGAGGTAATCGCTATATTTCATCATTGGGGCATGACTACTTTCCACAAGAATGGATAAAGCGATATTGCCCTTAATAATTTTGAAATGCAAATTGATATAAAATAGCACAAAAAGGTTTAATGTGTACGAAATTGAAGAATAGGGTGAAAAATATATTGAACTATAAGAAACTGGCGTTTTGGATAGCATGCGCGGCGGCGGTCGCCGCGGCCGTCTGGGCCGTATTGCTGATGGCGAATCCGGCCCAGACCCTTGAACTTCCGGACACGGCGTCGGTTTTTACTGTAGAAATGGAACAGTTCAACGATAGGTCAAGCGTCGGTCGTGTGGTTATAACCGGTGCCGAGCAAATCGACGCAGTTCTTTCGGCCATGGCCGGCGCGAAAAAAACGCTGAGGCGTTCCGTCAACGACTATCCGGCGCAGGACAACTATCTTGTTGTAAGGCTTATTATGGAAAACGAGACGAGAACGCTGTGCCTGTATTCGGAAGGGGGCCGCGAGTACATTGAGGAGCCGTATGTCGGGTTCTACAAAACTCGCGGGAATTCAAGTAAAGCATTATATCAGGTATATACAGATAACATGGAGAAAAGCAGCGATAACGCAATCAATATCCGATGGGAGGCGTCCGGCGACGTTCCCCAGCCGGTCAGGGACTACGCTGCGGACTATGTGCGCGAGCAGATAGAGTATTACAACAGCCTCGGCTACAACATAACCGACGCAAAGATCATTGCGCTGACCCATATGAACACCGGCACCGCAAGCCTGACCAAGGCCATCAGGATGTGGCGGCTTGAGTACCGCCTGCTCCCGGATGACGCCGGCAAGGTGGTTCTCGCGGGCGGGATGAAGATGGAGGACGGCTGGCTGACCGAATGGGGCAGCGCGGGCCAGCCCTATCTGCTGCTGGTATGCGACGATACCGGGACGGAAGCGTCATGGCAGCGCGTCTGCGTCACCAATACCGATGTGATCACGCAGGAATACGGCACACACGAGATGCTTGAGCGGTACGGCAGCGAGTTTACCGCGGCAGCCATGGAGCTGTACAAAAAAAGCCTTGAAATCCGCACGATCGGCCAGGTTCCCGACGTATATACGCGAAAAGAGGAATTGGGACACACTGCGGTGCAAAGGATTGCGGAAATTCTTATGACCGAACTGCTGAACGGTCTTAAAACAGAGCAGGCCGTGCGCACGTTTACGATTACCGACTGGAAAAACCTCTCGGTGAGCGCCGACCGCATGTACGACGCATGGGTCGTTAACGGAGACGTCGAGGTGCGGTATGAAGGCGTCCTGTCGCCTGTCGGGGACAGCGGTACCGTCCCACAGGGAGAATATGTGAGCGTATCCCTTGGGGAGCGGTATCTGAGGCATGAGGACGGCGTGTATACCCTTTCCCTTTCGGCGGGAGAACAGAGGGCGATCCTTGAGCCGCCGTTTCTTGCTCCGGATATGAGCGTCGGCGTCGGCGTGATTCCCGACTATGCAGGCAGCGACATCCTGGTTTTCCACGGTTATTTCGGCCTGTTTATCTACGACCTGAAAGCGGAGAAGATCGCCTTCGCCGCCGACCTGGAAAAAGCCGTCGGCACAACGGTCATCCAGGGCAGCGAGGGCGCGGCCGTGAGAGTCAGCGCCGACGGGAATACAATACAGCTTTTCTATTACCCCGAGCAGGGAGAGCCAAAGATGGCCTATACCATTGACTCCCATACCGGAAGCTATACATATGGCGAATATGCGCCAATCGATCCGTGCTTTTCCCCGCCCGATGAGCTTTGCGGCCGGTTTTCGGGCCCTACGCTTGGGGAACTCTCTTACGCCGACGGTGAAAAAAGCCGCCTGCTCTTTGCGAACTGGGACTGGGCGGGCTGAGCGGCAGTATATTCGAACTCTATAAACCATAGGGTGACATTTAATGCGACGGCGATGATTTTAATGGAGGCTGTAATGTGAAAAAGCTGCTATTATTAATTCTCGTAATTGTAATCCCAGCGGCGGGTTGTTCAAAAGCGGAAAATGCAAATAACGCGGGAAGCAATACTTACGATGCGTCCCCCGTACCAGAAAAGACATTATCAGGCATTGAAGAATCGACTTCGGGAAATACAGATAATGCCGAAAACGATGCTTTGGATACATCGCCGGAGTCCGATACGACACTTTCGGACATTATTGAAGCGTCCTCAGTCATTTGCGCCGGGAAAATTATCAACGGCAGAGATATCGACCAGAACACAAAGACATTTAATGTTGCAGTTACACGTGAACTCAAGGGAGCTATTGAGAAAACAAAAATCGAATTACAAACGCAAAAGCCGCTTCGGCCAGGATATATCTATATTTTTTCCTTTGTGAGAACAGCAAAAAATACGATATATTATTGATAGCATCAGTAAACGAACAAGATGGAACGATTCTATATGACGAAGCCCTTATCCTTGATGTTGATTATGAAAGCATTGACAAGATTGCGGAGCTTAAAGAATATATCCAAAAGGGCAGCGTTTAACGTTGGGCTTATCTCAAAAAAGAAATGAAGTCCGTGATTCAGGAATCGAAAAAAATATATGGAAGATGATGGAAAATCATGCTACAAAGGTTGTATCCCGTATTCTGTGTAAGGATTTTTCATTGTTCAGCATACGTTGGAATTTGGTTTGATATTACTGGCATTCCCCAGAAGTTTTCCGGGGGATGTTTTTTTATATGCCTTTCTTATATCATGGAAATTTCTTGCACTTAACAACTTTTAGTTATCCGCATAAAAGCGCACAAATAATTGTCACAAAATGCCTCTTTATTTTGTTTTTATTGATAGAGAGAAATATCTGGTTGTTAGCCTATGGAAAAGCCTCAAGGCTATTTCTCTGCTAAATCTTTTAATAAAATGCCAGTTAAATCGAAGGGCGGTAATCACGTTGCACTGCATAATAAAGGCGGAAATGTTCTTGATGAAAAACAAAATGAACAACCAAAAGACAAATTCGGCATGACAACACCTGCCGGACTTAAATAGAAGCTGAGCGTATGGCGGGTGCTGCCGTGTAGGTTGGAGCTGACGAGGTTGATATTGTATGGTATGTACTTCATGCAATATCAAGCGGTTCTCTGCCAATATACATAAGGCAAAAGCTATACGCCGGAAAAGATTCCATCCCCGTATAAAAAGACAATACAGCGAAAAAAGCGATGACGACCCCTAGGCAGGGCGTTGCTTGATAGAATAGTTTTTGCGGCCGAGTTTACGAATTTCAGTAAACTCGGCCGCTTTTGTCTTTGTGCCTTTTTGCCTGGGTGCCGCAGTCCTCCATCCCTTCCTTTCCCTTGAACTTTCGGGAAAGGAGGTGGAAACGGATGGACAAGGAGTATTTCATTGAACTAAACGGCAGGCAAATTCCGGTCAGCAAGGAAGTATATTATGCCTTCAAGCGCCCTGCTTGGAGAGAGCACAAGCGCAGGCAGGTTCGCGCGGAAAAGGAGCTCTCGCTTGAAGCGTTTGCGGACGCAGGGTTTGAGATTCCTTCCGGTGAGGCGCTTGTTGACGAGATCGTCGAGGACAAGCTGTTATTGGACATGCTGTCCAAGGCGCTTTCGGAACTGACCGAGGAGGAGCGGGTTCTGATTGACGAGCTGTTCTTTAACGATAAGTCGGAACGCGAAATAGCTCGTGAAATAGGTGTATCCCAACCGGCCATACATAAGCGCCGTAACCGCATACTGGAAAATTAAAAAAATTGATGACTTAAGGTTATCAACCACCCCCAAACTTTCCTTTGGATTGTGAGGGGGTTTTTAATTGCCCCGAAACGGAGGTGAGAGACATGAGAAAAAGCGTGAACGCCGCTTTGACGCAGAGCGAGGAAACGACGGAAGAACTGGTAGGCATCCTGACCGCCATCAGCATAGTGTCAAAACGGCTGGCAAAAAAGCTGGCGACGCTTGAAAAGCCGCCTGACGAAGGGAGGGACAAAACGGATGGAACAGCCGAAGCCACTTCTGCCCATGCCGATTAAAGCCGCGCCGTATAAGCATCAGATTGAAGCGTTCAATTTCGTATGCGGCAAGTTCGGCCTGATTCCGGCGAGCGGGATGGCATCTTCCGGCGCGGCTCTGCTCATGGAAATGGGCACCGGAAAGACCATAACCAGCATTGCGGTCGCCGGCGCTTTGTATCAGACTGGCAAAATCCACAGGATTCTGGTGGTGGCCCCGCTCTCCATCCTTGGTGTTTGGCGGGAAGAGTTCGAGAAATTCGCGGATTTCGATTACAGCCTTGCTGTTCTTGAAGGCAGCGCCGCAAAGAAGATCGATACCATGCGGCACATGCGCGGCTCTCCCCTGCAAGTCGCGGTGATCAATTATGAATCGGCGTGGCGGCTGGAAAAGGAACTGTCCGCATGGAACCCCGACATGATCATCGCCGACGAAGGCCACAAGATCAAAACCCATAACATCGCCGCCTCCAAGGCTATGCACAGGCTGGGCGCACGAGCAAGGTACAGGCTGCTGCTTACCGGAACGGTCATTACCAACAAGGCCATCGACGTATTCAGCCAGTACAAATTCTTGAGTCCCGCCGTCTTTGGCCAAAGCTTCTATGTGTTCCGCAACAGGTATTTTGATATGGTCGGCTACGGGAACCACACGCCGGTACTGAAAAAATCAATGGAGCAGGATTTGATGAAAAGGCTCCACAGCGTCGCGTTCCGGGCAACCAAGGCCGAATGCTTAGACCTGCCGGAAACTACCGATATTGTGCGGTACGTGGAATTGGAACCTGCCGCCATGAAGATTTACCGGGATCTGGTCAGTGACAGCTATGCGGAGCTGGGTAAGGGAGAAGTGACGGCCACAAATATACTGACGCGCCTGCTCCGGCTGTCGCAGATAACCGGCGGCTTTATAGGCGGCGACGAAGGCGGCCCGGTTCAGCGCGTCAGCACGGCAAAGCAGGAGGCGCTGGAGGATATTATCGAGGATGTGTTGCAAAGCGGGAAAAAGCTGGCGGTCATGGCGCGGTTCATTCCGGAGATAAAAGCCATCTGTCGGATGCTTGAAAAGAAGGAGATACGGTATTCGCTGATCATGGGCGGTGTGAAAGACCGGGAGGAACAGGTGGCGGCGTTTCAGAACGACCCGGAAGTTCAGGTGTTTGTCGGGCAGATAGCCACAGCGGGACTGGGCGTGACGCTCACCGCCGCCAGCACGATGGTGTTCTATTCGCTGGACTACAGCATGAGCAATTTCGAGCAGGCCAGGGCGCGCATCCACCGCGTAGGGCAAAGGGAGAACTGCACCTATCTGTACCTGACGGCAAAAGGCACCGTGGATGAGAAAGTGCTGAAGGCGCTGAGGGACAAGGCGGATCTGGCGAGAATGCTGGTGGACGATTGCAGAAGCGGGTCAATCCTTTTGCGGCAGGGGGTGAAAAAGCATGAACGAGCAAGGCGAGAGAATGTTTGAACTGGCCGAGCAGCTTAAGGAACTCAAAGACTTGAAGAAATCCGCCGAGCAGGAACTCAAGGAAATCAACGACAGGATCGACGAGACGGAATACCGCCTGTCGGAGCTGATGGCGGGAACCGAAACGCAGAACTTTACCCGGGGCGGCGTGATGTTCTACCTGACCGGCACGACGAGGGCTTCGGCTGCCGCGGGCCGGAAAGAGGAGCTGTATTCCGCGCTCAAAAAAGCAGGTTTCGGAGATCTGGTCTATGAAACGGTCAACGCAAACTCCCTGTCGGCCTTTGTCAAGGAGCAGATGGAAGAAAACAACGATGAGCTTCCCGGCTGGCTATCGGGTCTTGTGAACGTCTTTGAAAAGACCTCGGTCGGGATGAGAAAAGCCGCAAAGTAATTATGCGAAAAGTAGAAAACACATTGAAAAATGGAGGTATGGAATTATGTCGGCTAAAAAAGAAACGTCGTTAACCAGGCAGGACAACGGTTTTTTAAGGCTTGCCGATTTCAACATGGCAGGGATGATGGCTGAAGAACTGGACGGTCTGGATATGAGCTTTGAGCGGATCAAAATCCCGTCGGCGGGCAGCACAGTATTCGAAGTGCCCGGGGAAAATCCCGGAGAGCCGGATAATGTCAAAGAATTCTCAGCGGTAATCCTTTACCATCATCCACTTTATGCATATTACAAGGACAAGTATACCGGAGGCAGCAATCCGCCGGATTGCGGAAGCTTTGATGGTGTAACCGGTGAAGGAGATCCAGGAGGAAGCTGTGCCAAATGTCCATATAATCAATTCGGTTCAGGAGAAAATGGCAGCAAAGCCTGTAAAAACCGTCGCAGGATCTATGTGCTGCGGGAAGGTGAGATTTTCCCGCTGCTCTTGTCCCTCCCAACCGGATCTTTAAAGGAGTTTACGAAATACGTCAAGCGCCTGCTGTCCAAGGGAAGGAAATCCAACAGCGTGGTGACACGTTTTTCTTTAAAGAAAGCCACCAACAGCGGCGGCATCGCCTATTCGCAGGCGCAGTTTGCAATAGACAGGACACTGACGGCCGAGGAATATGCGCTCATTGGCAGGTTGTCCGAGCAGGTAAGGGGGTACAGCAGGCGGGTCGGTTTCGAAGCGGACAATACCGTGGAAACGGACATTGATGAAGTGACGTTTGCGGATCCCGAAACCGGCGAGGTTATAGAGCCGTTAAAATAAGGACGATGCCTGTGGCGGGGAGCGCGGCGCATGCCGCCTCCCTGCTCCGGGCGGCAAGGAGGAACTATGAAGTACAGATGCGTGACAGATTTAGCTAAACTGCAGGACTACCTCAGCGGAGCGCGGCTGGTCGCCTTCGACTTTGAAACCGCGCCCCGGGAGGAATGCCGCAGGGATGAAAAGGCGGCGCTGGACGCCCATAAGGCGGATATTGTTGGAGTAAGTTTTTCCATTTCCGAAGGAACGGCTGTATATGTTCCGTTAAGGCATAAAACAGGAAAGAATGCCGGTTCGCCGGATAAGGTCATGCAATGGCTGGTAGAGAGGGTATTTGCAAATAGAGAGATTGTGAAAATAGCGCATAATCTGAGCTTCGAGGCGATGTTTCTGTACGCCCTCGGCATTGTGCTGCAGCCGCCCTGCTATGACACCATCGCGGCGGCGCAGATGACGCTGAAAAGCAATACAGCTTTCAGGACACTTGCAGACAGCGGGCTGAAAACGCTGGCGCAGGAGCTTTGCGGCGAGGAGCTTCCAAGCTTTGAAACGGTGACGGCAGGCAGGTATTTTGACGAACTGAATCCGCAGGACGAAGAAACCGTCCGCTATGCCTGCGCCGACAGCGATTTTACCCTGCGACTGTATCATCTGTTCAATAACTGGTTTAACCGGTATCTGCCCAAGCACCGATTCATTGTTGAAAAGCTCGAATCGCCCGCGGCGGTTTACTGCGGGCTTATGAAGCATAACGGCCTGCTTGCGGGTAAGGAACTGATGCTTAAAAAGCAGGCGGAGGCCGAAGCAAAGCTTGCGGAGCTTCGTGATAACATCGCTTTTATGACCGGCGACGTGAATATCGGAGCAAATGCCAGCACATCGGCTTTCAAGAAATATCTGTACGAAGATTTGAAGCTGCCGGTGTTCAAAACGACGGCCAAATACCAGGAAGCCATGGACGACGAGGCCATGATCCTGCTTTCCGAGTGGTGCCGCGAAAACCGTCCGGAGCTTGCGGCGCTGTTTGAACTGGTGCAGGAGTACCGCAGATGGGGCAAGATCAAATCCACCTACATAGACGGGTATCTGGAGCATATAAACAGCGTCACCGGCAGAATCCACCCTGACCTGTTTCCGCTGGGTACCGAGACGGGGCGCTTTGCGGCAAGGAACCCAAACCTTCAAAATATGCCGAGGGCGGACAGCGACGAGATCGGTGTCCGCAATTTCTTCATTGCTCCAACAGGTAAAGCGTTGCTTTCGCTGGACTTTTCCCAGATCGAGCTTCGTGTCGGCGCGTTCTACTGCCGGGACAAGCGGATGCTGGAAACCTACCGCACAGGAGGCGATATCCACGCGCAGACAACATCGGTTATCTACCGCATCCCTTTCGAGGCGGCGGCGGACAAAAACGCCGGGCATTACAAGGAACGCCGCGCCATCGCCAAAAACTGCAACTTCGGCGTGTTCTATGGGTTGTTCCCAAAGGGACTCCAGCGAAACCTGAAATTCAAGGCGGGACTGAACACTCCGCTTTCAGAATGCGAGCGGATTATAGCAAACCTTAAAGCAGGTTATCCAAAGCTCGCCCAGTGGCAGGAGGAAACAAAAAAGCGCGCGGCGTCAAGACGATATACGGAAACCTGGCTGGGCAGGAGACGGTATCTGCCGGACATTGCTTCCGCCGACTGGGGCAAAAAGAGCTTTGCCGAGCGGTGCGCGCTCAATACCCCGAT
>Ga0255346_1005978_pt1 | contig 12182 bp, 15 predicted proteins | sample wastewater_treat_FD_194410 | JGI IMG/M metagenome (GOLD analysis project Ga0255346, IMG submission 194410) | Wastewater microbial communities from Lulu Island WWTP, Vancouver, Canada - plant22 | ecosystem: Engineered > WWTP > Wastewater > Unclassified | place: Canada: Vancouver, British Columbia... | reverse complement strand
TTGCTGAATTTACCTTTGGTCGCGATGTCCTGAAGTGATGATTCCTTATAACCCAGAGCTGAAAAAACATCTATAGCTTTTTTCGCTATATAATCTTTCTTCGCCGTGCGTCTCTTTTCAATCATTTACTCATGCTCCTTTTGCTGTTTGTTCTCGATCTGCTACTCACAAACAAAACAATCGGGCTACACATTCGACCGGCTGGCCGGTCAAATAAGTATCTTTTTCAAAGAGGTTTGTCAAGACATTTTTATTTTTTTCTTAAAATACAAATTAATATTATGCGGTTATCAGACCGCCACCGCCTGGTACACCGCAGCATTTTTTTGAACGTGTTGCCAAAACGATTGATGTGGGAAAACGGAAAAAGAAAAAATTGTTTTCTATGATTTTAACCACAAGGAAACTGTGTCTGTGACAGCGTTGGTTAACAAAGTGCAGGCCGGTCTTTCGCCAACGCGCGGAATATTTTGAGCACCGCTGCATTCCAACAGCGCATCAGGTTTTATCTACGCGGTTTTCAGAAAACGCCATCCCGCTCATTGTCTTCCGCTGCGCCATTGCTGATAACAACGCACACAGGCATACGTTCGCATCGCTCTTTCGGATGAATCGAAACATGGAATGCGCGCATCACACAATTCAGAAATGTGAGGAACGTCGACTCCGGGAAGTTTAACCATAAGTATGGCTTTCCCGGACCGTTTTCTGGCTTCAATAATCGCGTCCGCGCAAATCTTGTTTGCTTCCGGGTTCAACCACGCTCCTACTATTACAAGAGCATCCACGGCAGGGTCATCAACTACAGATTGAATGCTCTGAATGTAAATGCCTATATCCAGTGACGCGGCGAGGCTGACATCTACCGGGTTACGTATACTTGTTCCCACCTGCGGTACGATTGCAGCAAGAGTAGCAACCGTGTCCGAGGAAAGTTTTGCCATCTGAAGGCCGTTATATGCGCATGCCTCGGCAGCGGAAACAGCCAATCCTCCGGCGCTCGATATTACGGCAATTCTCCCGCCAAGATGCTCCGGCAGCATGGCAAATCCCATAAGCGCGTCAAGCCAGGCTTCAAATCCTATCACAGAGACGACACCGGTTTGATTGCAAACGCCCTCCCAGACATCTGCCGCGCAGGCCAAGGCGCCCGTATGAGAAGCTGCGGCTTGAGCGCCCGCGGAAGTTAATCCTGTCTTCCACATAATGACGGGTTTTTTTAGCGACGCCGTGTAAAGGGCATCAAAGAAACGCGCGCCGTCTTTTATCCCCTCGATGTAGGCGCCTATCAATTGCGTTTCTGCGTCCTGTGCAAGATAAAGAAGAAAATCGGAACTTGTAAGGTCGCATTCATTACCCAGATTTACAGCTTTGCTGAAGCGAATCCCCCATTTCGGGCCGACGTAAGAAATTAACTGGGCCAGAGACCCGCTATGAGATACAAGCCCTACCGGACCAGGCTCTTTAGTCAACTGAGGAAAGAAGGACAATCCGGAGCGCGGCGCGTATATGCCCACGCAATTAGGTCCAATGAGCCGCATTCCCGACGAGCGGGCGACTTCAACCAACTGTTTCTCGTAGATGTGTCCTTCTTCGGTACCTGTTTCCTTGAAGCCAGCCGTATACAGTATGGCTCCCTTAACTCCTTTGGCGGCACATTCCTTGAGCGTGGAAAGCGCCTGGTTTTGAGACACCAGAATAATGGCCAGATCAACTGCTCCGGGAATAGCCGTAACATTTGGATAGGCCTTGAATCCGTCAATCTCATCGGCATGAGCCGACACGGGATATATTTCACCGGGGAAGCCTTGATCCAAGAGTGAAACAAAAAAAAGTTTGCCCGTTTTCATGCCACGGGGAACGCCAATGATCGCCACGGATCGGGGATGCAGGATTTCGTCTATGCTCTGTAACAGTTGTGTATCAGGAATCATGATTTATTCCTTTCATGCGTCTCATAAAAGCCACAAGTGGTTTCAATAAAATATTCTAAAAAAATACAGATTTTAATTTTCATCTTCCATCACGAAGCGATATTATCTATCCACCAGTCAATCAACAATTATCCGGCAATCAGGACAAATTCATGATTCCAACTGGATGATTAAAAAATATCTTTCTGCGTATATGCGCATACATACCATTAAAAATCGGTCTTTTGTATACATAAATTATTATTATGCCGTAATAAATTCTGACAAAACGGAAAAACAACAAACAAAGAACATTGCAAAATCGTCGCGCCATGTTCATCTCCCCTTTCCTTTTAATCATCCAGGTAAGATTTCCTTGACAGCCTCCGGCTCCTTCCCTATACTTCCGCCACTCAAATAGGTAATTCCTATTAACCCCAATTCAAAGGAGATAATCTATGCGAACAAAAGAACAATATTTCGAGGGGTTGAAGAAGCTAAAAAACAATCTCTATCTCAACGGACAGAAGATTAACCGTCTGGATGACGTTCTGGAACAGGCCCGAAACGTTATCGGCGTCACTTTTGACCTGGCCCATGACCCCGAAACGAAAGACCTGTGCACCGCCAAAAGCCATATCACAGGTGAAACCATTAACCGTTTTACCCACATCCACCAAAACGTGGAAGACTTGCACAAAAAGCAGGACATGACCCGAATATTGGTGAACCGGGTCAGCCAGTGCATCGGCCGCTGCATGGGCGTTGACGCCATCAATGCGATCAATGCCGTGTCTTACGAAGCCGATAAAATGAACAACGGCAAAACAGAATATTACAAAAACTTTCTGAAGTGGCTGGAATATTTCCAGAAGAACGATCTGGTGGGCTGCTGCGCCCAGACCGACGTCAAGGGCCTGCGCCTTTTGCGCCCCGCCGAACAGCCGGACCCGGATCAGTATCTCCATGTGGTTGAAGAACGGCTTGACGGCATTGTCGTGCGCGGCGCGAAAGTCCACATCACGTTTGCTTCGGTCGCGGATGAAATTCTGGTCGTTCCAACCCGTTCTCTTACCAAAGATGAAAAGCAATACGCCGTCGCGTTTGCACTCCCGGCGGATCATGAAGGCGTCAAACAGGTCCTCTCGCCGCACAACATGTACAACCGCAAGCATTACAAACGTGGTTTCGACTGGGGCTTCGTCGACTCTTATATCATATTCGACGACGTTTTCGTTCCTCGCGACCGCATCTTCTTAAACGGCGAATATCAGCACGGCGGAATCTGCGCTTTGCTGTTTGCCCTTTTCCACCGTCACAGCTATTCCGGCTGCAAACCGGCCGTGGGCGACATGCTGATTGGCTTTGCCTCGATGGCCGCGGAAATGAACGGCATTGAAAAAGCGCCGCATGTGCGCGAAAAAATCTCCGAGCTCATCAAGATTACGGAACTGGGCTACGCCGCGGGTTTCACCGCCTCGGCCATGGGCAAACCGCAAGTCTATATGCCCGGCGTGGGCATGGTTCCCTACGGACCCGGCGCCTGCATTCCGAATTCCATTTACGCCAATGTGGGGCGCTGTCTGACCGGCGAAGCGGTCTTTCATGAACAACAGATTCTGTGCGAACTGGCCGGCGGTATGCCCGCTACCTTCCCGCATGAAGGTGATCTGGTCAACCCGGAAATCCAGGAGCTCCTGAAAAAATACGTGAAACGCAATCAGGAAATTCCCGTCGAAGACCAGATTAAATTCTGGCTGCTCTTTGCCGATTACACCAATTCGGCAAGCTCCGGCGCCATTTCCTACGGCGCGATGCACGGCGGCGGCTCGCCCATCATGGAGCAGATCGCCATTTACACCCAGTATAATATCGATGCCTGTAAAAACATCGTGAGAAGAATCGCCGGCATGCCGTTGATTGAAAAAAAGAAAAAGAAATAAGCAAAACTCGAAAAAATAAAAAAGGCGTCCTTCAGGACGCCTTTTTTATCATGGCTTGAACATTGACGATACGGTTATTCTGATATTGATGCTTAAAGACCCGTTCCTCTATTCACCCTTCACCGCAGACTTAGTGCTGCCGCACCGCGGATGAACTTTCTCTTACGGTTGGGGAGTGAATTGAATCTGGTAATAAGGCCAGATAACCTCTTCAGGAAAACCGTTTATTTCGTCGCACAGAGCCGCCGGCATTTGGAGGGCCAACATCAACATCGTCGGCTCCGTGACGGGTGGGGAAAAAGGCATGTCCACATCTTTTTGCACCACCCAGCGGTAGGGATCCAGGCTGCCGAATAAATAATCTTTGAAGGCTTGTTTCTGCGCGGGCGTGAGTTCCGGCAGGTAGTTGGCGATTTGCGCCACGGAGGTGTCCACGGGAACCCAGCCGTAATTAGGCAGATAGAACTCCGCCCAGAAATGACCGCCTTCCATGCCGGGAAACAACTGATAACCGCCGGACGCGCGCGCGGGAATGCCCAGGGCGCCGCACAGCGCGGCAAAATACATGCTTTGCGCGCCGCAGTCTCCAAAGCCGTGTTCGTGAACGTAAACGGACGCGGGGATGCCCAGCGATTCAACTGCGCCGTACGGCATGTGGCTGTATGTCACCTGCTCCACAATGTAGTCATAAATCAGGCGCGCGGCACGGTAGGGATTTTGCTCCGAGCCGACAATCTGCCTTGCCTTGTCGGAGATTTCCGGCGTGATGCGAATGTTTTTCCGCGAAGCGGTGAATTCGCGGTACAAATCGCTTGATTTATCGTAATCGCCCACATTATTGGGGTCAATCATGGTGAATCTTTGTTCGTAGTGCTTAAATTTAAACCGAATCGTAATGTTCAAATCTCCGGAAAGACCGCCCAGCGGGACTTCCAAATAAATGTCGCCCAAATTGCCGCCGATTGTCGCGGGGTTGACCACATAGCTTGCCGGCTCGACTGAGATGATTCCAACCTCGGTCTGGGAATCGATGACAATAGGCACCGGCTGCCATATCTTCAACAAACCATCGGCAGGCAAAAGATTTCGGGGAACAGCATAGGTTGCGACCGCCTCGTAGGATATCGGATTGATGTAAGGCGAGCCCGATGTGGGGCCCGGAATATTGACGAAAGGCGCTATCGCCAGATAGCCTAACCGATTTCGGGCTATCACGGCGGGAAGCTGCTGCATCAGCGTGAGGTCCAGATGAATGACCGTATCCATAAAGTCGCTGTAATAATATCTTGAACCTCCCATGTCCAGATAGGCGATTCGGGAAATCAGATTATTTATCTGTTCTTCGGTTATCGTAAACGTTTGAGCAAGCGTATCCCGGATATCCTGCTCGGTGGCCGCAAAATCCTGAACAATAAGAAAAGTTCTTTTCCAACCGAGGCGGCAATCCCTGATAAGGCCTTCATGTCCTTCCTGTCGCAGAAGGGGAAGCGCCTGCTGATAAAGACTGAAGGCTGATACATAGTCGCCGGAGATTTCCTTGGCTACTGCTCTCAGATAAACATTCTGGCCGGTTGTTCCGGCTTCGTTTCCGGACGAACAGGCCGCCATCATGAGCGCGATAAGACAAAAAATCCAAAGAAGTGCTTTTTTCATTGCTTCATCCTTTTTTAAAAACTGGGGCAGGTTTTAAGATATAATTTTTCAGTTTCCAGTTAGAACCGATAAAATACTGATTATAAAATATATTGCAAGGTAAAATGAAGTTACCGGTTCAAAAATTAATATTGTCGCGAAGCGCTTAGCGCTCCGTGGCAATGACTGAAGCAAAATATTTACCCTTCCTCATTACATTATTACATTGTTACGTATAACTTTCGTCGCGGCTAAACGCTTTTATTCGATTATCTATGATAATTAAGCGTTATATCTTTTTGCCCGGCGATTTTTCATTATTCATTAAGTTTTTCTCCCAAACGCGCGTCAGTGCAGTTTTTGGCCGTCCTTTTTCATATTCAGCATTTCCTGCATCAGCTCGTCGATGTTCATGCCGGGGGTCTGGCCGTATTCCTGAAGCAGAGCGGCATCATACATTTCTTCCAGTTTCCGCAGTTGTTTCAGCGCGGTTTCATTCTGGCTGAATGCTTTGTCGATCATCGCCGCCAAGTTATCGCCGGTTTTTTTGAGATCGCTCAAATCGATATTCAAAGGCATTAAGGCGAAAACTTTTTTCAGAAGATCGTAGCAGGCTTTGGCGTTAAAAGCCTGAATATAAGGCGGGACTCTGGCCGTGATGCCTGCCGCCTCAATACCCTCAAGGCCTGCCTGATTCAAAAGCATGGTGGAAAAACTGCACGGCCCCGCGTAATTCAGAAACGGAAACGTTTTGAATTCGCTCTTCAATTCCGGACGGCTCAGCACGGCAAAAACCTGCGTTTCCCGCGTATGGGGAACCTGATCGTAAACACCGCCTAAAGAATATATCCTGGGAACGTGATAATTTTTGGCAACGCTTAAGATTGACGAGGCGTATTCCGGCCATCTCAGATTCGGTTCAAAACCGGTAAAAAGAATCAGGTCGTTTTCTGCGCCGCTTTTCCAGTAAAAGAATTCACTGGCGGGCTCGGCAAGAGATTTTACCACGCCTTCTTCGATGATCGCGTGGGGCCGCATGGTCTGCGTTATGTCAAAACCCGGCACCTGCCAGACATGGAAACGTTTGGCATCGATATGGACGAACTTTTGGGCATTAAGCTTGCGGCGCAAAAAATCGATGCAACCTGTTGCCACCTCGCCCGCGTTCAGCCAGCCGCTTAAGCCGATTAAAAGATACGGATTTACCAGCTCGGGCTTATCCTGAAAAATGAGGTTTTCGTTCATGAACATATTTCAAAATATGACTCTTCTATTATACCAGTACCAATTAATCGTTTGCACTCTCCCGGAACAGCTTTTAGTGCTGTTGTTAGCACCTCTTTTAACAATTCAGCATCTTCTGGAAAAAACAATTTGCCATCCCACTCATCACTCAGACGCGTTGCAATTGCTTCTGCCCATTGATTCTGCGAATGTTTCATATTTACACCCATGTATTTTTTAATCAAAGAAGTTTTTCAATTAATAACGCAATGTATTCTTTGGATAAAAGCGCTTTCTTCCTAAGTAAAATTATTTAATCAAAAACATTATTTTCCCAATAATAATCTTTAATAACGTTTTCTGCTCTATTCAATTTCTCTCCCTTTAAACCTAAGTCTATCAAATATTCCTTATCGACTAAATTTCTGCCAACATCTATTACTATAAAAAAAGCCTTCTGTACATCAATGCCAGCCTTAGTTAATTTATCAGCTAATATTTCCCTTGGGTCATTAATTCTCATATGTTCATTTACAAATAATAAGCCAACGGGAAAAAGTTAAACAACTCTATATTTCCCCCTTGCAACAAAATCTAAGTAATTCTTATCGCGCAGAAATTGTAGCTGTTGACGAATTTTATCTCTAATGTGCTTATTTTCTGGATGCTTTTTTTGTAATATCTTTTCAAATCCATAAATTTCGTTAAGACCAAATTCTTTCTTGCGTATCTGTTCTATGCATTTTATGATATCCAAAATCCAACCCCTTGCAGAAAATTCTTTTTCCTGTCTTAGAAAAATTGTTTTGCTCCAGTTTTTAAAGACTACTTCTTTTGGTATAATTTCCTTATTTCTTATGAAGAATATTTTCCCTATTGACGGAATATCTTTTATCAAAATATTGCATCCAACCCAACCCGCACGTCTAGCTGTTGGGGACAATGGTTTTCTCCGCTCGATAATTTCTGGTACAAAAAAATGTTTAGGTATAACTAGAAAATTCTGAATTTCGTACTTAAATAAATCATAATTAAGATAAAAAAGGTTGGGATTGTTATTACTTTGTAACCTTTCAATCATCGTTTTATGTGCACCATCAACTAATCTTTTTCCTAAAGAAGCTTTTTGTGCTTTTAGTTCATATTCCTCATTGCACTTGGAGCAATAGAAGTCTGCGACTGGTTTGCCTTCTTGAAATTGATGTAAATTGGAACCGCAGCTTGGGCAATACGCTTCTCTGCCAACCCATGCTTGAGTAAAAACACGCGTTTGCTGAGCAGGATTATGATAGTTATCAGCAATTTTTATGTCGAAGTTTATTTGCATATTAGTAAAACTGAAGAAAGAATATAATACTGGCCATGTCTTGAAACCTAGATATTCTGCTATCTCCTCTGCATCAGCTCAAAAATGGCGCCGCCGGGGCCGCCGGCATCGAGGTAGGCGAATTTGCCCTACGCGGCTATCTTCAGCTTGACGTTCATACCGGCTTTCGTCATCAGCGTAATCAGCATTTCAAGACTGAACTTTTCCCATTTACCGGTAATCAAATCGGAAACCCGCGACTGGCTCACACCAAATATTTTGGCGGCAGAGGCCTGTGTCAGTTTTTTAACTTTAATGAATTTTCGCAGGTCAGCCATCAAATCGGCCCGCATTTGCAAAATAGCGGCCTCTTCCGGTGAATATCCCAAATCAATAAATACATTGCCCGATGATGCGACAATATTTTTTTTCATAAACTACTCTCCAATTTGCTTGTATCTTTTACGAGCCAGATCAATATCGCGCTGGCTCGTTTTCTGGGTTTTCTTCTGAAAGGCGTGCAGCACATAAACAGCATCACGAATCTTAGCAACATAAATTACCCGCCATTCACCCAGAACATGAATGCGAATTTCTTTCGCGCCAGCGCCAACAGCCTGAATTGGTTTCCAATCGTGCGGTTCAAACCCATCCTGAATTGCACGAAGTTCAAAACCTGCCGCGCGGCGCGCTTCTTCCGGAAATTTCCGCAAATCATCCAAACTCGAACCGACGAATTTTAATGCCTTCATGCCTGTTTTCTGATTATATAAGTTTTTATATATTTAGCAAGGTAAATTTTATAACTGGATTCCCGCCTTCGCGGGAATGACAGAGGTAGGACAAAATGCGATAGGTCTCGTAACATCAGAATTTTGCCTATCTTCTCTGCATCAACTCAAAAATTGCGCCGCCGGGGCCTCTGGCATCGAGATAAGCGAATTTTCCCGGGTCGTGAATCAGAAGATTTGCGCCGTTTTTTGTCAGCCTGATTACTTCCGCTTCCACATCGTCAACAAAAAATTGGAATTAAAGTATTAAAAATTATATTTATTTTTTGTAAATTTCCCGCCTATGACCAACGCGAAGAACAAGAACACTGTTATCAATTATTGTAAATACTACCCTGTAATCCCCAACGCGCATTTTTCTTAATCCGGCGAAGTCACCTTTCAGCACGGGATAAGATTCCGCGCCATCGGAAAGATCTGTTTCTATCTTGTCAATGATTCTGCGTGCCTCTTTTTTATCCAGACGGCTGATATCCTTTATGACTGATTTCTTATAAGTGATATTAAAGGCCAAGAGACTTCCTTAATTCTTTCGACGAAATAACCTCATCTTTAGGATTTCTCAAACGATCAATGGCAATGCGCAAATCGGCGAAATCTTCGATGTACGTTTCTATAGCTTTTTGAATATGAAAAGAACGCGGCCTTTCTGTTTCTTTCGCTATTTCATCCAGATTTTTAGTTAATGCCTCGGGTAATCTTATAGATACTGTAGATTTCATGACTTAAAAACCTTTCTTCTTAATACTGTGTAATACAGTGTATACTAATGATTACTAGCATGCAAGATGTTTTAAAAGTTAAAGACTGAATGTTGATAGCCCTGTGGAGCACGATATTGTAAGAACGAAACGCAAAACGAGCAAGGTATTGAAATATCGGTATTTTTTCACTTATCTTCTCTGCATCAGCTCAAAAATGGCGCCGCCGGGGCCGCCGGCATCGAGGTAGGCGAATTTGCCCGGATCATGAATCAGGAGTTTTGCTCCGTCTTTGGTCAGCTTGGCTACTTCCGCATCTACATCGTCAACAAAAAATCCGATGTGATGAACGCCTTCTCCCCATTTATCCAAAAATTTGGACTGGAAAATTCTTCCCTCGACACACTGCACAAGCTCGACTTCCATCGGCCCCACATACGCAAAGGCCATGCGGATTTTCCAAGGGCGGCCTTTTACATCCGTGCCGCCATTTTCCTGATATTTCCAGGGGCCAAGACCGTAAAGCCACGACCACGCCTCAACCGTTTTATCGATATCGGTTACCGCATAGCTGATATGATCAATCGATTTTATTTTCATTTTTCAAGTATCCTTTTGGGGAATTTTCGTTAATTTCGGGTTACTAATTGGGGCCAGGTGTTGGATAATCCGCTGCTGTCGCTCAGATGTAAAAAAGGGAATAAGTTGCTCGATGGAAACCGCTTTCCCATCCACGCCAAAAGAACCTTCTTCAATTTCAGTAACGGTAATCCAAACGTTGGAACCACCCTTGCTTTTGGGAATCTCCAAAACCTCCCGCGCTGCCGCATCAAGCCGGGAGAATAATTCCTCCTTCATTGCTGCATTCCACGGCCCCGCCATAACCTGCGCAGTAATGACGACTGCTTTTCCGGATTTATGTGTTTCTGCCGCAGGTTTTAAGCCGATCCAAAGGCTGTCGGATGCTATTTCTTCTATATGAACGGTAAAACCCGCCGCGATTTGTTCCGAAAACCGCCCCACTTCAACACTGGCAAATTCTGTAATTAATCGTTCCGCCAGATTTGCCTTGATTTCAGAGCTCAACTTCACCCCTGCCACACCAACTCTCATAATAGTCATTTTATGTCCCCTTTTAATATCAGGTTCAATATTTTTTATGCAATTAGAGACAACGGCCCTATTTATTTTAAGAAGTTCTCTTCTTCACCTCATCAACAATCTTGGGCAGTATCGTGCCGGTTTTGCCCTGAATCAGGTAATCGGAAATGCCTTCGTGCGTAAGCGGCGTGGGGTCGGCATTGATTTCCACAATGATTGTTTTCTGCTTTGACGGATACTGCTTGGCTATCCGCGGCAGCATGGCAAAAGGATAAACCACCGCCGAGGTGCCGCAGATGAGCATCACATCGCATCTGCCGACTTGGGCCTGGCTTTCGGTGGAAACATCCGGGGGGATGGCCTCGTGAAAATGAACGATATCGGATTTCAAAACGCCGCTGCATCTTTTGCAGTAAGGAGGCAGGCGGTCTTCCGCCAATAATTTATCAAGCTCATACTCGACGGGGTCAAACCGCGTATCACAGGAAAAACATCTCAGAAGCGAAACATTGCCGTGATAATCAAGCACGCTTTTACTCCCCGCTTTCTGGTGCAGGTTGTCGATATTCTGAGTGATAACGCATTTCAGGAGATTCATCTTTTCCAGTTCGGCCAAGGCGAAATGCCCGGTGTTGGGTTGGGCTTTGGTCAGCTCATTAATCCAGCTGGTGCCCGTCAAGCGCTCTATCCAGTATTGTCTGGGGTTTTGCTGAAACTTGAAGTAACTTTCATAGGCCTGTTGTTCGGCTTTGGGATTTTTTGTCCAGATGCCGTTGGGACCGCGGAAATCAGGAATGCCCGATTCGGTGGACATGCCCGCGCCGGTAAGCGCTACAGCATGCCTGCTTTTGATAAGCAGTTCGGCTGTTTTGGAAATTAGTTCTTCCATGCTCATTTCCTTAACAGATTGCCACCGCTGTTTTTCTCTTCGCCATTTAACCGCAACTATGTTCTCCGCTGCCGGTAAATGGCCATGGCGGAACTGACCAAATCTTTTTCCGGAACAAACTCCTTATCCTTTCCCTTGCGGTAAACTTTCACCGCTTCGACAGGGCACGTAACGGCGCAGACGCCGCAACCGATACAGCGGTCCAAATCAACGCGGGCGGTATCGTCAACGGAAATGGCCTCCATGGAACAGCGCTCCACGCACATTTCGCAACCGGTGCAGTCATCTTCGCTGACACGGGCAAAAAAGTTGCTGTTGACCATCTCGGCAGGCCTGGAGCAGGCCTTAACCGCCCGCAACGGGCCGCAGCAGCAGGTGCAGCACATGCACATGGCATTCGGCTCCTGTGAAGCGCCCAGCTGGCATACCAGGCCGCTTTCCTTTCCCTTTTTCAGAATGTCTAGGGCTTCTTCCCTGGAAATATAGCGGCCGAGGCCGTTTTCCACAAAGTAATGCGTGCCGCCGCCAAAATGAAAGCATACTTCCATAGGATGACTGCACGGCTTTTGCTGAAGCGCGGAAAGCCTGCGGCACATGCAATCGGATATCGCGATGTATTTGGCGGCGCGGATTGTTTCTTCAATGCTTTCGTACGGCATGACCTGCGAGCCCGGCGCAACCG
>Ga0255346_1005973_pt1 | contig 12192 bp, 16 predicted proteins | sample wastewater_treat_FD_194410 | JGI IMG/M metagenome (GOLD analysis project Ga0255346, IMG submission 194410) | Wastewater microbial communities from Lulu Island WWTP, Vancouver, Canada - plant22 | ecosystem: Engineered > WWTP > Wastewater > Unclassified | place: Canada: Vancouver, British Columbia... | reverse complement strand
TCAATTCCGGCGTTTTGTAAATTTTCAGCAGATCTCTGACGACCTTCCCAGGATTTAAACTCCTCTGATCTTGATGTTCCAAGGATTGTGCCACCAAGATGTATGATATTTACAACATGGGACCGTTCCATCCTGAAAAAGTCCCCTTCTACCAGCCCGGTATAACCTCTTCTGATACCGGTTAACTCAATGCCAAGTTCATATGCGGCTCGATATATGGCCCTTATGGCTGCATTCATCCCCGGTGCATCACCACCGGATGTAAGAACCCCTATTCTTGAGGACCCTGGTGTTTTTTCTTTCATAGCAGGAGTTTATCTATACAGTATAATGCTTCAGTGTTAAGTAAATAATGAGTAGACTGAGAATTAAAGTTTCGGTCTTTCTTTGTCAAGATATGTCGTAATATCTGAACTCTCCCATATGAGTTGGATTGAATTGTGGACCTTTTGCAGTTTGTGACTGCCCTTAAACGCAGATAGATCGATATGCCGACTGTAAGTTTATTTTATATCAATCGAATATCCTGATAATTACGGCAGTAAAACTTAGAGGCTTACTCTTTTTGCACCGTAACCCTCTTTCCTTTCAATGTAACGGAAAGTTTTACGATTCTTTCCCCGGGCACTCCTGCGTTTAATAAATTACCGGTGGCTTTAAGACTTCTCAGCCAGTGATCTGTCTCCTTGTTTTCCTTCCTCACTGATAACATTACCTGAACTATTCATGCTATACACCCCTCTCTTCCCTGTGAATTTTCTCCGATCACTCCAGTCACATCTGCCACTCCCCTGGTGATCGACCCTGAAGACTATGATACTGTAAGTACCCGGAGCAATGATGAACCTGGTGAAGATCATATGGGCTGGACTGGTTAATCAGATCAAGTTACCGGAGAGACCGGAGAACTTTTTTCGGGGGGTGGAGAAAAATTTTCTCCACCCAAAGAAGCCCAAAGTGAAGAGTATTCTAAGAATTATAATATTATTATAGACTTAGATACTGACTGGAGAAAAAATTCAGGTGCAGAGTAATACATGAACTGGTATGTGTCTCTATATCTTCACATGAGAATTTTCTCCGGTCAGTAAAAATGATAGAAACGGAGAACAAATTATACCCGGTTTGTCAATCGGAGCAAAAAAGAGGTGGAGAAAAATTTTCTCCGGTCATCTCCGGTCACCCTGTTTTTTCTCCGATCACACCAGTTACCTACCCTTATGGCAATAGTATTATAAGTACCCGGAGTCATGACTAACCGTGAAAAGACCTGAAAAGTTACGTGATTAATTATGTCCGAAGATATCATACTGGTTATCCCATCATATCTTGCACAGAATATGAAACTGCCTCCTGACACCATTAGGGAAGAACTTATGAGCGAACTGGCAGTAAGCCTTTATCAACGGGGAATCATTACCTCTGCCCAGGCTTGCAGGTTAGCCGGATTTGACCGGTACCAGTTTGAAGACCTCCTCTGGAAACGACAAATACCGGTTCATTACTCAGAAGAAGACCTTGGTAAAGATATCAGGTATTTCCATGGACCTCCTTGATGAGCATTGCCATATGTATGGGTGATATCTGGTTGGGTTTTGAGTTATTACATGGATGTAGAGGGTAAGATCCGCCTGATCTTATCAGGCCAGGTGACTTTCTTCCAATGCTCTTTTACCGGTCGGAGTGATACGGTACCGCTGATGCTGACTTCGTGGTTTATCCGGGATTGTCAGTTCAATTAATCCTTCCTGAATGAGAGGCAAAAGGACATTTTTCCTGAATTTTGAACGATCAGTTCTTCCAACTAAAGTCATTAATTCTATCAGAGTGCTCTCTTTTGAGAGATTTTTCAGAAGGTTCAACTCCTCCTCACTTAGTGCCCACTTAGCGCCCACTTAGCGCCCACTTGGTGCCCACTTGGTGCCCTCTTTGTGACATCCTGATGCTGATCATCTTCGGAAGTCCTGGATGGAGTGAATGTAACTGTAAAAAACTCGTCCATCTTAAACTCAGGCTCAGGATATCCAAATTTCCGTGTCTCTTCTATCATCCGCTGAATTCCGGTTCCTGCCTTTTCAATAAATCCTATCCGGTGATAGAGGTCAGCAATTAACGGGTTTCTTCTGACGCTCTTGTGGCCGAGATAAGCTGGTTTCATACCAGGAGGAAGGCTGCCTGGACTGACTATTTCAATTCGATCTGAAAAAATTTGAACAAAGATATTCGCCCCTTCGATAAACCAGTCTCGATGCATAACAGCATTAGTAATAGCTTCACGAAGCGAAGTTATCGGGTACTCAGGGATCTCTTCCCGGTTCAGTTTCCGGGTTACGGCCCCTTGTCACCAAAAAACCCGTCACTGCATTGAACCGGTTTTTCGGAACTTTCCCTGACTGTAATGATGGTGACATTTTCAATACGATGGAGGAGAATTTTCACAGGTGGATCACAGTTCCGGGCTTTGTCCTGTATCCGTGCCCTGATGTTTCTATACCACGAATTGATCCATCATCCCGAACTCCCAGGAGTATTTTCCCTCCGGCTGTATTAGCGAACGCTACGAATTCCCGTGACAAAGAAGACGATATGGATTCTTTGTACTCAGGCATGGACCCTTCGCCTTCCTGAAGCAGGATATTGAGATCGTTTTTATTCGTAATTCTCTCAAGATAGGTTTTTATTCAAATACAAATCCCATATGTTTATCATATGATTATTCCAATAATCCCATTATATATGGCAGTTGAAATAATTTAATGCAGGCAGAATTGAATGACCCTCCCAACACCCACATCCGATTACCCAACCTTCCTTACCGAACTAAAAACCCGTATCCGTCAGGCTCAGCTCAAAGCCGCTCTCTCGGTAAACAAAGAGCTCATCCTCCTCTACTGGAAGATTGGAAAAGACATCCTCGCCAACCAGGAAAAACTCGGCTGGGGAGCAAAAGTCATCGATCAGTTATCCCAGGATCTTCGAACAGAATTCCCGGAAATGAAAGGCTTTTCGGTCAGAAACCTGAAATATATGCAGGCTTTTGCTTCTGCGTACCCCGAAGAAGAATTTGTGCAGCAGGTTGCTGCACAATTACCCTGGTTCCATCTCTGTGTGATCATCACCCGGCTGAAAGATCCAGAGGAACGGTTGTTTTACCTGAAGAAGACAATTGAACATGGATGGAGTCGGAATATTCTGGTCCATCAGATCAAATCAGGTCTCCACCTTCGGGAAGGAGCATCAACCACAAATTTTTCTCTCACCCTTCCTCCCACTCAGTCAGATCTTGTTCGTCAGACACTGAAAGACCCGTATATCTTTGATTTTCTCACCCTTTCCAAAGAAGCCCAGGAAAAAGATCTCGAAAATGCCCTCATCACTCATATTCAGGATTTCCTGTTAGAACCTGGGGTTGGATTTGCATACCTTGGGAGACAATATCACTTAACCATCGGAGACCAGGACTTTTACCTTGACCTTCTCTTCTATCATACCAGACTTCATTGTTATGTTGTCATTGAACTCAAAGCACATGAATTTAAACCAGAATATGCTGGAAAATTAAATTTTTACCTCTCTGCTGTTGATGATCTCATCCGGCAGGAAGGAGATAATCCAACCATAGGGATCTTGCTTTGTCGTGAGAAGAACAAGGCAATCGCTGAATATGCTCTCCGGGATATCCATAAACCCATGGGAGTCTCGGAGTATCAACTCACCCGTGCTTTGACTAAAGAGTTGAAAGATCGTCTTCCATCCATAGAAGAACTGGAGGCAACACTGCAGGAAATTGATATGACCTCATCCGTTAGTTCACATGAAATCAGCTCAGTCGGAAGTCAAACAGATAATACTGGAGAAAAGAAATGAGAACAAAGAGATAATTTTATAAATATATTGCAATTCATATTGAACCAGGGGACAAAATATGATAGACACAATCACTATTGAGGGATATCGGGCCATTGAGACCCTTACTCTCCATCCCAGACGGATTAACCTACTTGTTGGGGCCAATAATTCGGGTAAATCATCCATTCTTGAAATCCTCTCCCTTTGTTCCCTGACTCAAAGTGAAATGAAAGATGTCGTAGGGACAAGCATCTGGGATCATCTCTTAAGAGTGAAACAATATAATCCTCAAAATTTAGTCCATACCGGCTGTAAAGGATCCTCGATAACAATAAAAACCGGCAATCAACAGATTACCACATCTCTCATTTATGAAGAAACGGGGTACCGTGACAGTACATTGGGAGGAATAATCTCTAATAAAATTTATACAGATGCGGAAAACTATCTATATACTACCGATTTTCTAAAAACATTACGGTCAAATATTGACAAATTTGGCTCATTCACGTCCTATGATTCAAGTGGTAACGCATTCCTTTCATACCCACCAATATCAGAAAAGAAATCATCACAAGACATCTCTCTCGTAGAACAGGAAATACTCTCTCATATTAAACAGAAAATCGTTCAGGAAGGATTTGAGTCCCCAAAAATCATTATATTTACTCAGGATAATGACCATATTTCTCATATATATGCTGAAATTTTGAACAGCAAAATGAAGAAAAAATCTGAAAATATTATTTCTATGGCGGGTTTATCTAATATAATCTCTGGACTAAAACCATATGAAAAACCACAAAAAATTTCACATGAATTTCCGACAGCAGTAAGAATGAATACTGCATCAGATTTTCGATATATAAATCTCCTGTTTGAAAAGATGATGGAAGGATGGGAGATACAGGCATTTGAAAAGGTAATATCAGAAAAGATCCCGTATGTTGTGGATATTAAAAAATCATCTCAAAAGGGAATACTGGTTTATCTAAAAGGAGAATCTGCTCCCAGATCCCTCACTTCAATGGGCGACGGGTTTATTGCCCTGGTCGAGATCCTTGCCCTCAACACTCTTGTGAAAAAAGGATTAATAATAATGGAGGAACCAGAAAACAACCTTCATTCCGGATTTATTGATGTATTTGCAGAACAGGTCATAAAAGATCCATGTGAAAATCAGTATTTTATCTCTACCCATAGTTCAGACCTCATTGAAACCATACTTGAACGGGCAAAATATTCTGAAAAATTACATGATATCAGATTGATCATTCTCCACAAACATATGCACCTGACCTATCCGGTTGCTGAAGAAATGACCGGAGAAGAAGCACAGGGTGAGATTGAGACCATTCACTCGACCTCCGGGGTATTTAATGGTAACTTACCTTTTCAGCAAAGGAAAATATGATGAAATTTTTCTTCCGGAAATTTTGAATCAATTGAACCATGATTATTGCCTATTAACAAATAATGATACGAGATCTCTCCTTAAAACAGACAGAAATTATTACCAGGAACACCAGTTCATTCTTTTTTCAGACAATGGCAGATCAGATATCTACACCAAGATAATGCGTAGATTTTGTGTAAGTTTTTTTAAAAAGGAATCAGTTCATCCGGTTCATGTTATTCTCATTCTTGATGATGATTATTCAACACATGAAGAACTCAATCAGATATTATAGACTCACATCAGGGAATTTACTTAAAAACCCTCATTTCTCCTGAATTAACAGAAAAGGTATTCATGACAGCTGCAACAGAATGCCTAAAAAACCAGATTGTAACTCATATTCACTAACATCACCTTGTGGTCTTTTTTGACCCGGAAAATCTGTATTCTCACATCATCAAAGACCTTGACCTGCCCGGCGTATCAGTTCATACCTACAGTTTACATTTCGTACCCCTTCGCGTTCCGCACCCTCATGGAAATCTCAAGGGATTTTCGAGAACTCACTTTTCAATTAGTCTTATTGTCTCATATTATTACTTCTCGACAAAAATATTTGGTCTTTTTAGCCAAGTGTGCGGAACCTGAAATATTTTGATCCAGGAAAAAAGAAAAAAACACGATATAAGTAACATTCGCAGGATGGGATTGCTTATCCAAATACTTAATGAGCATTCCTCGGGCATTAAAACCGGTTTAATGCTGACCCTTTCTGAATGAATAGAGGGCCATAAGGTAACTTAACAGGCTTGATCTATTATGACTGATGAAAAGACCTGCATCAAAACAGATAACTGCAATATTACATAAGCGATTCTCTAACTATTCTTAATTACAAAAATGAAAGCGGAAAAAAATATCGCGATGCTCTTTCTAAGAGTAATTCATCGATAGATATAAGCCCGTCTCTTGGATCACCACATTTCATCTCTGCGATATTAAATACCAGACCGTTATTTCCTTTCTGAACTTTAACATATATTGGAACAATAGGTATTTCTGCAGGTACTTTATCGGCAATTGAAAGTAAGGGATACAACAATTTATGTTTTGAGAGAGTTTTTGGTGATGTATTACCAAATCCATTTTTTGCCTCAATAAGAAATAAGGTTTGAACTCCTCCTCTTTTTTCAAGAAAGACGGCATCGATCTCGACCTGGCCTTTGTTATGATGAAAAATATCCGGAAGAGCGGAATGTGGTTTAAATGAGAAAGTAAATGTTGAGTGGGTGGATGCAGGTATGATAATATCTCTTTTCTTATCTAAGTTGAGAGCATTTGCAAAAAGGCCTGAAAACAATCCTAAGTGAACAAATGAAATTTCAGTCAGATCTGGAAGGATAATGTACGGAAGGTATTTTCTCTTATCTTTTGGTATATTAAATTCAATAATTGGTAAGTTATCATATATTTCCGAATCGAAAAGGAAAAAATCTTTTAACCGACCCTTACATTTAACCAGAGCAAAGTTTGTTGTCCTTTGTCCTTCAGATACGCCCAGTCGGAAAACCATGGTATCATTAGAATATAATAGAGGATCTAATTTTTCGATGAAATCGATCGATATCGAGTGTGCAGTATTCGCATTAGGAAATCCATGCTTATTTGCGTATGCTTTAAAAGATGTGGGGCCAAAAACTCCCACATGTCCTGTTATTGATGAAATTGCAGCTTCAAAGACTGACGGGTCTGTCATCGATATAATAGATCATATTTCATCATTAATAATCATCTGATAATAGCTAATAACCCCCTCTTTTTATCTGAGAACTCTGAATAATAATATTGATGGATAACTTAGTACTTACATATTTCGAGCAGAATATGAAAAATCCAAACATTTGGCAGATTCACTTTCAAATATAAGTGATTCTCTCAATTGGGAGTGATTCAGGGAGATAATCTCCCCTCTTTACAAAGATAATAAAAAAGATGGTGGACGCCCCCATTTAGACGAAATATTATGATTAAACTCTTGATATTGCAGCATCTCTATGGATTATCAGATTATGAAATCGAACGGAATATTTATGACAGAATGAGTTTTCGTCATTTTTCAGGGTTCCCAGACACAATCCCAGATCGCTTAACTATTTGGCTATTCAGAGAACGATTAATAAAAAGTGATTCCCTTGACTTAATTTGGAAAGAATTACAAAATCAAATAGACAAAATGGGATTTGGAATTCAGCGTGGAGTTATTCAGGACGCGACTTTTATCACTACAGATCCAGGTCATGCTAAATGAGATAAACCAAGAAGTGATGAAGCTCTGACTTGACGATCAAAGGAAGGAACATGGAGTAAAACCCAATGCTCAATGGATAAAAAAATGCATCGAGCTATTCGGAATCATCCCTTGAGTTGTAAAGAAAAACGCAGGAATAAAGCAATATCAAGGGTCCGCTCTCCTGGAGAGTATGATTTTCTTCAATTAAATTTCATGTGAGCAATTATCGTCGATGAATGATCAAAAATTGGGGTTATTAGCTATCCTCTATTAATAATCCTGAAAGAATACTACTTTATCATTTTGTGGGAATTACTATTTGAATGATAGATAAAGAGATACCCCAAAAACCAGAACCTCCAAGTGGAACATCTGCCTTACCAAAGGGGACAATTTTATCATGGCCCGGCACTGTCCCCCGTTTTGCTCCGATGAGAGAAGGAGGGCCGGGGACAATACTGTCTCTCACAGCCCTCTTCATCATTGGTTGTATTCTCGTATTTTTTGGGATCAGCAGTACTGAATCAGATGGGGTTGGATCAGGTGGTCCGTTTCTCATCTTAATCGGAGCACTTCTATTTGGTTTTCTGGTCATCTGGGTTTTTATCAAGGGAATTCTGCGACGAAGAGATGTAACATATGTCATACACGAGAGGGGTATCGAGATCATCCCATCCGAACTTCAGAGATCTCTTGACACCTGGATAGCGACAATTTCCCGTATCCTGTTCTGGATAACATGGAAAGGGGGACAATGGTCAGCGTGGGCACCCTGTACTCCCTGGAGATCAATACGGAAGATTATTTTTGATAACACCAGGAAGGAGATCTTCATCGCTGGAGGGAACTGGGATATCAGGCTTGTATGTCCGGCAGATCTATATCCTGCTGCAGTTTCAGTCATCAAGGACCGAGGACCCAAACGCGCAAAGGTCATTATTAAGGAATAGTCAGAACAATGCACATGTATTATCCTGAATCCACGTATAAACCATCCATATATCAGAAATATTCTGTATCGTCCTGCAACCCCTTAAAATTGTATCAGATGAAAAAACCATGGCTAAAATTACCGGTTCATTTCAGTTCAGGATCAATTGGGCAACCTTCAGGTATTTAGGTGTCTGTGCAGTAGCCCTTGGAGGTGCCCTTTTTGGACAGTTTGTGCTTGGGGATTTTAATTCGGGCCTAATCCTTGCGTTTGGAGGATATATTGTCGCACGTGTTCTTCTCTGGATTTATTATAAGGAATGAAAAAGATAGGGACAATTAAAGTCCACAAACAAAACCTGATCAATTTCTGCTGCGAAAAAAATGAATACTCAAATTTTTGGAGAGTCATTTGTGAAAACGTCGATTATCTTTCCCACACCCTCCTGGACGGTGGTTTTTAGATCTTCTACCCTTTCTATCGTAGTTTTTGTGCCCAGCGCTGTTCGGAACAGATCTTCCATGGTATTTTTGACCGTACTCTCGATGGTATCAAGTGAAAAGGACATCTCATGACTAAATGAAAAAGCATTCTCGAGAAACATCATCTTATAGTGCCCGGTGCCGGTAGTGATTATCATCATCTCACCGGTTTTCAGGAATGTAAGAACAGTACTGATAATATCTGTATTCTCTACAATAACCGGAATACTAATCTGCCCACTGGATTTCGCAGGAATGGTAATTGTTTCATAGTTGCCGTTACCAATCTCCTTTATTGCATTTTCGTCCTTATACGATACAATAATATCAATGTCTGATACCTGGACCTCCATAGAATTTGGATTATAAATCTGGATATCAGCACGCCATGTCATCTTTTGAAGGCTGACATTCGTAATGGAAATTTTCTGGACGGTAATTTCCGGGTTCTGCACGGATATACAGCCGGTACATGTCAATAAAATAATTAGTAGTAACAGTAATCCAACGGTCTGTGGCAGATATCCTTTTTTCATATGAAAATACTCACATGGTAATTATAAAAATATTTCCCATATGTTTATCAGAAGATTATTGCAATAATCCCATTATATATGGCGGTTGAAATAATTTAATGCAAACAGAATGTAATGACACTCCCATCTGTCCCATCAGATTACCTTATTTTTCTTACCGGACAAAAACCAGTATTCGTCAGGTTCAACTAAAAAAAGCCCTCGCGATAGACCGGAAACTCATCCTGCTCTACTGGAAGATCGTAAAAGTCCAATGTTCACCGATAACAAAACATCCTGCAAAACGCATGAGTTTTGTGTTTCAGGCGAAGAAAATCCCCAAATTTTGTGCAAAAATAAAATGTATTATCTGAATTTAAAACAGGAAAGTTTTTACATTTTACCCTTCATTCACGTGAACACATAACGAAATTTTTTTAATTTTCTTTATTTCTTAAATTTATGAAAAATCTTTCCACCGAATCCTTATTCACCGTTACATGTCAATATATATACATAACGAAACTGATTGATCATGGTGGCCATAGTTTACCAGACGGACAAATGCTCAGGGATCACTTATGGGTGAAATAATCGGGGGCCGGCGAAATATGCTCTTAGGGATTTTGAAGGAACAGCAACAGATTTCAGGCAGGCCATCCGGTGTCATCCCGGAGAGATTATACCAAGGCGCAATTTCTGTGAGGTTCTTCTCCGTCCTGTGGATGATGAGGTCCACGGTGCTTATGGGGATCTTCTGATCCGGTTCTGGAATACGGCATTTTCTCATGAAGAGGAGGAGCAGTCACAGAGAACACCGGTTTCCAGACGCAATCCCTGAACCGTGACCGGGTATATGGACGAGTACTGGTGATGACAATTTCGTGTGTGTTCTGACAGGAGGTGATGATCATGGATATTTTTGGATTCTGGCTGCATCAGGCCTTAGGTCTGCATCTGCAGGAAGAGAAGGAGCGGGAAGAGAAGGAAAGAAAGAAGCGAGAGGAAGCAAAGGAGAAGATGAGGTTTTTTGACAACGAATGAAGAGATTATTGACGGAAATACTGTGGAACAATACACATCGTCCCCTGAATCTGAAGCAGGGCTGAAGCTCTCCAGGTGAACACAGATGAAGAGGACAGGCCTGATTTCGCCGTTATTCTGGACCGGTCAGGTTCCATGGAGTCCATCTGTGATGATGCCATCGGATCATTAATGCATTTCTCAAAGCCAGGAAGGGGAGTGCTCCGAATTCACTCATGGGTGTTATCCTTTTTGATCATGAGTACCGGGCCAGGGAATCGGGTGTGCCGGTTCCTGAAGTTAAACCTTTGACTAACAAATCATTTATCCCCCGGGGGAATACGGCTATCCTGGATGCAATCGGGAAGATGATCCGGACGATTGAGAAGCGGGCACATGAGGGTGAGGAGGTGATGGTTGTTATTCTCACCGATGGTCATGAGAATGCTTTGGTTGAGTAGAGGTTGGAACAGATACGATCCCTAATTATGGATAAAGAGGCAGCGTACTCTGGATTTTGTGTAATGGCCTGACAAAAATCTGATAATACTTGTTGAGAGATTTGTGTTAATATTTATGTACTAAATATTTATATGAATTAGTAGATTAATATTAATCATGGTCGAAAAACCGAGATCTAATACTCATAACTTGTCAAGATCCAGATTATGCTTATTTTCAAATTGAGGAAGGAAAGGATATTACAAAAAATGGCCACAATAAAGCGGGAAATCAACAATATTGTTGTCATCAATGTAGCAAATATTTCATTGAAACACGCAATACTCCTCTATATCATTCTCGTTTACCTCGTTCTGAATTGCTGATAATTGCAAAACATGCTTTAGAGAAAACATCGATTCGAGGAGTATCCAGGGTGATTAATCATCACAGGGATACAATTTCCATGTATTATCACCTCATCAGTGAACATGCAGAAAACCTCAATGATCATTACATCCGAGATATTCCCGCAATTGAATGTGAAATGGATGAGATTTGGGGTTTTATCCAAAAAAACGAAAATCTTCAAATGAGTGATCCGTAAGAATATGGAGATTGTTGGACATATACCGGTTTTAAAAGAAAATCAGGGTTATTTATAACATTCCAGACAGGAAAGAGGATTGAAAGGACCTGCGCAGATATGTTGAATCTATTTTTTGACCTAATGAACCTCCCAACACCAAATGAAAAAATTTCGATATATTCCGATGGAAATGTTCAATACACTATATCTTTGCCAGAATTATATTGCGAACCTTGCATGAATTATAGCCAATTGGTCAGGGTCAAAGAGAAAAATTCGCCTGTTTGTGTGATTAGAGAGAAAGTACTTGGTAATCCTCATGTTTCTTCAATCTCAACATCGGTTGTTGAAGGTTATAATAATAAAATTCGACAACGGTTAAGCAGATTTGGGAGAAAAACAGCATCATTTTCGAAAAAACTCAAGAATTTATCGCTCCATTAAACATTTTTCAATTCGTTCACAATTTTATTGAGGTAAAGAATGAACATCAGTCTCCAGCAAAGATTAAGGGTATTACTGATCACCTATGGAATAGGCAGGAGTTTTAAGTCATCATGTTCAGTTATAATATGGGTCAATATCCAAAAATCAGCCTACCCCGCGAGTGAACCTGACATTTTGAGAGATTAGGAATTTATTATATTCTTAAATGTACAATTAATAAACATTG
>Ga0255346_1005962_pt1 | contig 12211 bp, 16 predicted proteins | sample wastewater_treat_FD_194410 | JGI IMG/M metagenome (GOLD analysis project Ga0255346, IMG submission 194410) | Wastewater microbial communities from Lulu Island WWTP, Vancouver, Canada - plant22 | ecosystem: Engineered > WWTP > Wastewater > Unclassified | place: Canada: Vancouver, British Columbia... | reverse complement strand
AAGGAGAAGAGATGGAAATAAATAAATGCTACAATGAAAACTGTTTAGATACTATGGAAAGGATGCCTAATGGGTTTATTGACCTAACAGTGACAAGCCCGCCTTACGATAATCTTAGAACCTATAACGGATATAGTTTTGACTTTGAAGCTGTTGCAAAAGAGCTATATCGAGTAACTAAAGATGGCGGAGTTGTTGTTTGGGTTGTTGGAGATGCAACAATTAAGGGGAGTGAGACAGGGACTTCGTTTAGACAGGCATTATTTTTTAAGGAGTGCGGGTTTAATCTGCATGATACGATGATATGGGAAAAGCAAACATTTACAGCTACAGGTGCATTAAAAACAAGATATGCACAAGTTTTTGAATATATGTTTGTTTTGACTAAAGGAAAAATAAAGACATTTATCCCAATAAAAGATAGACCGACAAAAGGAATAAGAAAAAAACATGGAACAATTAGACAGCCAGACGGAACAACAAGAAAACAGTCCTCAATAGGTAAAATCTATTCTGAAAAAGAAGCACAGCGTTTTAATGTTTGGAGGGTAAACACAGAGTGTTCTAATTCAAACAGGTTTCACCCAGCACAGTTCCCAGAACAGTTAGCAAATGACCACATTATTAGCTGGAGCAATGAAGGTGATTTAGTATACGACCCATTCATGGGTTCGGGTACTACCGCAAAAATGGCTGTTCTAAACAAACGGAACTGGATAGGTTCTGAAATATCAGAAGAATACTGTAAGATAATTGAAAGACGTATAACAACTGCTTCAACCTGACAAAAGGCACTCGAAAGTGTGCTTTTACACAGATTACAGGAGGTAGGATAAATATGAACATGGAATATAACGGTTTTCGTGATGATATTGAAAAGGTTGTTCTCTTAGCTCCTGCTGGAGCAGGAAAGACTACGTGGTGTATTGAAAGGATAAACGAGCTACTTGTAACTGCTGACCCATTGGATATAGCATTTAATACGTTTACACGGCGTGGTATTCAAGAAGGAAAAAGCCGTGTAATGGAGAAGTTCAGGCTTACTCAAGATGACCTTTACTACTTTAGTACGTGGCACGCTATGACTTTTCGTGAACTGGGCTATAAAAGAGAGCAACTCTTCACTGCTAAGCATAGACGTAAGTTTAATTCTTTCTTCTCTTTTCAGCTGCAAGATTCTTCTAAATCAGATGCTATTGTAACGTATGATTCAAAGCTCATGGCTTTATATGATGCTGAGAGAAGTGGAAAGTCCATAGTTGATGAAGTGTATGATATTCAAAAGTATACGAGATTTGTAAGTGCTTACGAGGCTTATAAAGAAGCATACGGAGTTAAAGACTTCTTTGACTGCTTAATTGATTATACTGTTTCTGGAAAGCCTTTGCCTGTTAAATATGGATTTATTGATGAAGCTCAAGACTTATCGTCTCTTCAATGGAAAGTAGCCTACAGAGCTTTAGCAAACTGTGAAAAGATTTTTATAGCAGGAGATGATTACCAGTCAATTTATAAGTATGCAGGAGCAAAACCTGAAACACTTATAAATCTTGCAAATAGTTGTAAGGTTGAGAAGCTTGAAAAGTCTTATAGATTATCAAGGAAGGTATACGAGCTTGCTAAGACAATTACGGATTCCATCGGTGTTGCGGTACAGAAAGATTATGTTCCTGCTAAAGATACGGTTGGAAAAGTTGAAGTTATTAGTGAACGTGAACAGCTTTATAAGAAACTATTAAATGTTTCGTACGAAGAAAAACCTTATACAGATTGGTTTCTACTGTATAGATGCAATACACATCTTGATGATACAGCTCGGTTTTTAATGGCTCAGGCAATACCGTTTCACGACAACAGAGGGTTCTGTATACGAGAGCAAGAGTTCTCATTTATTGAAAGGTATGTGAATTACTCAAAAGATGTAGTTGGTTTTGGAACAGAAATTAAAAAAGAAGAATTTGCTGCTCGTTATGGAGTAGAAGACTTTTCGCTACACTACTCTGAACAGAACTTTATAGCTAAAGAAAGAGCTTTGTTCATACAGTCTTATATAGAAAAGTACGGATTTAGGAAACTAAAGATAATGGCTATGAGTAGACCTACTATTCTGCTTTCGACAGTACATAAAATTAAAGGAGGGGAGGCTCAGAATGTAGCTTTCTTTATGGACTGCACTAAAAAAGTGTATGCTTCACGGTATGCTGATATGGACAGTGAATTAAGACTTTTATATGTTGCTTGTACGAGAGCAATAGAAAACCTATACTTAATAAAATCAAACTCAAGATATGGGCTAGATGATATAATCTTAACCTTAAAAGACTTGACACAGTAAATAACTTATGATAAAATAACTAAAGAGGTAGAAAAATGAAACTTATAGGACTTGACACAGAAACATATGACCCATTACTTAAAGAGAAAGGAACTTCTTGGGTGTATGGAGAAGGAGAGCTTCTTTGTACATCTGTATATAATCCAGAAAATGATGCTAAAAGATTTTACTGGGAATCTAATGATATTGTCTTGAACCTTCTCTGCTCAAAAGATGTTACGATTGTAGGAGCTAATATAGGTTATGACCTTGGTTGGCTTTCTTACTTTCATAATTATAAAGAGCCGTTTAAGTGTTCATTTATTGATGTTGAAATAGCAGAAAGCTATATAGACGAAACAGCACGTACTTCTCTTGAAGAACTTGGTAAAAAGTATCTGGGTCGAGGAAAGAAAAAGACAGAGCTTGAAGAATGGGCTGAAAATAAAGGATTAAAAGGAGATGTACGTAAACACTTAAAGCTTGCTAAAAAAGAAGTTCCTGAACTTCTAAAAGAATATGTTAAAGAAGATGCTGCCCTTGCCTGCCTTGTATGGGAGAAGCAGAAAGTAATTCTTGAACGTACAGGTGTACTGGAAGCTTTTTATGATGACTGTAAAATGATTCCTATACTGCATGGCATGAAGTTAAGAGGCTGTAATATTGATACAAAAGTTAAAGAAGCTTCTCGTAAGAAGCTTAGTGACATACTAGATAAGCTAAGTTCTGAGTTTACAAGAAAATATGGTGAGGTAAATATTAAGAGTCCAAAACAATTACAAGCTTTTTTTGATAAGCATAATATGCCGTACAGGTATAAGGTTAGAATAAAAATGCTCAACGATGAAAAGGTAACGCCTAGCAATGCTCGAAAAGTATGTTATTATATGAATAGGAATATCTTAAAAGGATTTCACGTTTCAAAAGGCGAAGTTATAGCGTTATATGAACAGCGATATATTACTAAAATCCAAAAACTATTTGATTCTTGTGCATTAGAATATACTTGTAACCCTACAATAGATGCAAAGTGGAGAAATAAGATAGCACCTTCTTTTCCTATAGCAGCTGAAATTCAAGATATTGCAAAGTGTACTGATATTTTAAGTAAGATTCTTGGTGAAGGATACGACAAGTACATAACAAAAGAATGTAAAATACATCCGAACTTTAACCTTTCAAAAAGGAATACTGAAACAGATGAGTCTGCAGGTAAAGTAACAGGCACTAAAACAGGACGGCTTTCGTCTGATAGTCCTAATGGTCAACAGATTCCATCTAAAGGAAAACTTTTTGAAGGAACAGATAATGAGCTGGAAATAGTACCACTTTGTAGGGAAATGTTTGTGCCGGATAAAAACTGCTGGGCTTTGAAGATTGACTATTCACAGATTGAATATAGACTTTTAATGCACTTTGCAGTAGGCTTTACGGCAATAGCAAAAAAGGCTATACAAGATACAATAACTTTATTTAATAAGGACTCGCATACTGATTATCACCAGTTTGTTTGTGACATATCAGGATTAAGCAGAAAATACGCTAAGAATTTGAACTTTGGTATTATGTACGGTATGCAGCTTAATACAATGCTTGAAACATTTGGCTGGGATAGAAGTAAAGGTGAGGAGCTTTGGGAAGTCTATCACTCTGCTATGCCATTCGTTAAAGATACTTTGGATGCAGTAGGTAAAAAAGCATTAGAAAGAGCTGAGAATAAAGTATATGATAAGAGAGGTAATGTCGTTTCGTACGAACCATTAACAGCATATATTACTATTCTTGGTGGAAGAAAACTACACATGGAAAAAGCAGATGACACATATCTTATGCTTAATAAGCTTAATCAAGGAAGTGCGTCTGTTATTATGAAGCGTGCCATGGTAAGAGCTTTTGAAGAAGGTGTGTTTGACGTTATAGGATTTCCTCACTTACAGGTACATGATGAGCTTTTATGCTCAGTGCCTAAAACAGTTGAAGGTTTAGAAGCTATGTTTAAGCTACAAGATATAATGGAAAATACAATTAAGCTAAAAGTTCCTGTTCTTGCAGAACCAGAGCTAGGCTCAAGCTGGTATAATGTTCCATACGGATTTTCTTTTGATGATGACGGAAAGTTCATAAAGTATAAGGAAGAGAAACACTATTATGTAACTGCAGAAGATGCGTATAAGTTACTAACTAAATTCGATAAAGGAGTTAAGGAATGAATGTAATAATAGTAAAAGAAGGTACTATGTTATATGAACTAAACAAAAGGATGCAGGTCTTTTTAAGAGACGGAAGAAGTAATGAAACGTAATTTTCGCTCTGAACAAGAGTATAAGATGTGGAAGCTCAAAAAGCTGTGGAGTAATCCGTATTCTAGAACAGAATACGTGTGCATAGAATCTCCTATGACGGCTAGAGGTTTCCCTGATACCATAGTTCAGCGTATTACTAAGCAGAGGAAAAAATATTACTTTATAGAGTTTAAGATTTCAGATGAGTACGGAAATATAAGGTTCCAAAAAACGCAACCACCATATTATAGAAGTCATAAAACATTCCCTCTGCTTATATTTGCGTTTAACAGAAAGACAGGAAAGGAAGTACACTTTAGTGCAAAGTGTTTATTTTTAAAGTCTAGCAAGTATTATCTTAATGGTAAACTTACTATAAAGGTGTAATCATGGGTAAATATTTTATAATTAACACAGAGTCTTTTTCTCGTGGTGTAATACCGCCTGAGCTTATAAAGTTTAGAGCTACACAAGGTAAAACAGTAACAATACTTGATGAATCATCGTTCATTAAAACTTCAACTCCTTGTAGAGAGTCTAAAAAATCAAGGAGGACTCAGACAATTAAAAAGCTCTCTTCATGGGGAGAAAATGGTATATTAACAGGTACTTTTATGTCAAAGAGTCCTCTTGATATTTATGACCAGATTGACTTTATCAAGCCTAATTTCTTTACAGAAGGTATGTTTGCTTTTTCAGAGAGGTATACCATAAAGATGGAGCTTAGTTTAACCGTAAATGAAAAGTTCATAAAAACAAGGACTGTTGTGTCAAGAAAAGTATGGGATAGGCTTTATAAGGAGTTTCAAAAAGCTATGAAGCTTGGTATGCTCCAAGATGCTTTTGCTTCAGCGTATGAAAGGTATAAGATAAATGAGGAAGGATTGAATATAATAGCTACAAGTGAGAAGTATATGCCTTATAAACACTTAGATGAGCTTTATAAAAGAATAGAACCTTTAATAATGATTATCAAGAAAGCTGACGTTCTTGACCTTCCTCCTAAAACGTACCAAGTGCGTAAAGTTCAGCTTACGTCAGAGCAGAAAGCGCTATATAAAGAGTTATTAAAATTACACATGACATCGGATTGTACAGTAACCAATGCGCTAACACTTTACATAAGACTTCAAGATGTTATAAACGGATATAATCCAATAGACGGCGAAGAGATAATTAACGGTAAAAGAACTAAAGTAGTAAGGCTTGAGAAATTATCCTCTTCTGCTAAGATTGATGAAACTATACAAGTGCTAAATGAGATTGACTTAGATAGGTTTCAAGTTGTTGTGTGGGCTTGCAGGTCAAAGCTGTTAAAAGATTTAACCGAGGCTATACGTGAAAAAGAGATAAGTGTAGTACGATATGACGGAAAAATGAGTGATGCCGATAGGGAGGAGTCTCTCAAAGAATTTGAAGCTGGTAAAGCTCGTGTAATTGTAATAAATCAACACGCTGGAAGCTTTGGTCTGGATTGTCTTAAAAAAGCAGCGTACGCTATTTATGTTTGTAACGATAACTCTGTTATAAAAAGACAGCAGAGCGAAGACCGTATACATAGAGGGTTATCAGATGGTGTCTCTAGGACTATCATTGATATAGTGGCAGAAGGAACGATTGATGAAATCGTAGCTAAAACGCTTAAATTAGGAGAAGAACTTGTCCATTCAGGAACTACAGATGCCGAAGTTTTCAAACTTCACACTACTTAAACACCAACGTGTAGCTGCAAGAAGATTTTTGAACCAGCCTCATTTTGGTCTTATATGGGATTGCGGTACTGGTAAAACGCTTGGAGCTTTCGCTGTTTCGTACGTAAAACAATTACCTACGATAATAATAGCACCTAAAGCTCTAACAGACCAGTGGAAAGAAAGTCTCGTATCTTTTGGTGTATCGGAAAAAGATATATTTGTGTACGATTCTACTAAAATGAAGACAAAAAAGAAGCAGGCAGAGCTTGACAGATTTTTAATTAAATAATAGATTATTACTAGAGGTAGAAAATGTTAAATGAAAAGAGTTCCACAGCACTTGGCTGTAACTATGTATCTATAGAAAACAAAGGATTCTTAGTAGACTCAGGTGTGTTAATCTCTACAGAAGAATCTACATTAAAAGCTTCAAAAGTACAAGAACTTATAAACCAAAGAATTGAAGCTAATGATGTGTATGATTATGCGTATGGAAAAACAACAGGCTTTTTGCGTAGAAGACATACTATAAAGAATGAGAGAGAAGCTCCTGTGATAGTAAAACAGAAAATACGTATCACTGAAAAAAGTATTATAAGCTATCTTGCATTAGTTGTTGCTTTTATGGCTTTGGTTTTATCATTTATGTTTTCTTATTTGCATCAAATAAAGTACTTTGAAACCTTAGCTTCGGTTGTTTTTGCCTCTGTTATTGTTATATTTAATACGATAGCGCTTCCTCTTTCTATAATGTTCTTTAAGAAGAGGGGAAAACACGTTCTATTAGGTTGTTTGGTGATAGTACTGTGGCTTCCTTGTATGCTATACTCAATTACAAATATGCTTGATATTATGTACGATAAGACTGTCAGTAAAGTAGAAGAAAAATATAAAGAGCTTTCATCTATCAACTCAAAAGCTACTGAAATAGAACTAAAAGAGAATGAAATTAAGAGAGCTGAAAAGTCTATAGAAGACTTAAAGCTTTTATCTGCGGAGGCTTTAACGTCACATGAATACTACGCAAGTCTTGGAAACTTTGTTACAAGGGCTCATAATGCTTTAGAGCAGAAGAAGAAATATGATGCTGAAATAGTAGAGCGTAATGCGAGTATAGAACGGTTACATAATGAGCTAATGAGTCTCACATTGTCCTTGTTATCAAGTGAAGGCTCTACAGACAATAAACAGGTAAAATCTGTTTATCATGTATTAGCTCCGCTTTTTAAGACAGATGCTTTAACGCTTGAAGTATTTATAACGATGCTTCCAGCTATGTTTTTTGATTTAATAGCTCCTATAATGGCAGCTCTAGTTACAATATTATTATCTAAGGAGGATAAGAAAAGTGTCGGTAGTCGGTAAAAGATTAAGAAAAGTACAAAATGTACGCAAACTTCCACTAAAATATAGTGAAGATGTTATAATCAATATTGATAAGATTGATTATATTAACATTGGCGTGTTGAGATTTTTAATAAAAGTACAACACAGTGAAGAGACGGCTAAGAAGTTTAATTCAAACTTTACTATAGGTAAGTACAATTATACAACACGTTATGGTCTGCAGTGGATTCCTATAAAAGAACCCCAAAAAGACTTGAACTGTTCTATTATTTTAGAATTTATTAAGGAGAATTAAGAACATGGTAAAAAATAGATTATCTAAGTTTGCTTCCTATTTTGTAGTTGGTGCTTTTGTGTTATTTATTGTTGTGCTTGCGTCAAGCTTTTTTACAGCTACAGTTGTATTATTTTTTAAGCTTGTGTTATCAAAAACGGTAAATGCGTTAATGGTATTTCTACTTACTAACGCATTCGGTGTGTTATGTTGCACTGTAGCTGCTTTACTTGACAAGAAGAGTAATAAAAGAGCCAATACATAATCCTGAAATTAAAGATGCTAGTCCAGTAAGTATTTTCTGGACTAAGCTATTCTTTTTTTCGCTTTGCAATGTATCTTCTAATCTTTTCACTTGAGATTCTTTGAGATTCAAGAAGTTCTCGTTGTTTTTCGTTAATACTTGAAATAGCTCTATTTGTTTCTTGTTGTTGTTTAATGAGTTCTCCAATAGATATGAGATTGTCTCGTTCTGCATTAGAGCTTCTTGCTGCAGACTCAATAGAATTTCGTTGTTCGTTTGAGACGCTTGCAATAGCAGAAGTAACTTCTCGTTGTTCACTCTCAAGCTCTCGTTCTCGTTCAGTATCTTCTCCACTTCCATTAACATCTGCTCGTCTGTTTCTATTTCTGAGAATAATGAAAATAAACAAAAGACACCCAGTAGCAATAGCAATATAGACCGTTTCATATATCATACCTTTAGTCCTTATTAAGTTTCTTCACAAGTCCTTCAAGAGCTTGCAATACGTTTTTATAGAATATTTGTGATACACATACTGCAAGTATACCAGCAGTTATAACGTGTGGAAGGTATACATACGCAGTTGCACAAGTAAAGGCTAATGGTATCATTATAGTTGTATAAATCCAGCCTTTTTTGAAAGTAATGAACTTCTTCATTACTTCAATAAGACCTACCGTTTCTACTGCAGCTACCAATACAATTTTAATCAGTAATTCGTCCATAATTATCCTCCATTTTTAGTAAAGTAATCTAATATAAGTATACCGAGAAAACCAATAAATCCTGTAAGTAGTGTCCTATACACAAGCTCAAACACTTTCTCAAGCTTTTTTCCTTTAGCCATCTCAAGTGTACAAATACGCTTATCTTGATTTTCAAGCTCGTTTTTAAGTAAACGGATAGATTCTTTTATCTCAGATTTTAACTGTTCATTAGAGTCTCTAAATGCTTCTTTAAGCCCTTTGTTACCAGTCTTAAACTCTTCTTTAAGCTCTTTCATATCGGCATTCATAGCCATATATTGTGTCGCACATACAGTTACCTTTTCAGTCAGAGTTATAATATCTTTTACTGTTATACTATCGGCTTTATTAAGTTCAGGAAGCATAATACTAAGCCTCCTTTACATATTCAAGTATAACAAACGTTTCAGTATACGCACTCCTATCTACTGTTGTAAGGACTACAACTTCTTGTGTTGCATCATCATGGTATACTGGCACGGACGAATCTGGAAATAGTATAGTTGCTACATCATTCGTAGCATCCTTTGAATACCCTTTACACTCTATTACTGTTGCACCTGCAGGAACACCTGAAGCTACTCTCTTCTCATCATCATCATTAGGTAAGGCTCCAAAGTCCACTACTATACCAAAAATAGGTCTATCATCAATCCATAGCTTTCCAGTATCATACTCTGTTTCGCTCATTGAAACTTTTGGTATAGCAGAAAATGTGCCTGCACCAGTTAAGAATTTTGCTTCATCTCCAGCAGAAGGAGCTGGTACGAGCCCAGATGCTCCATCGTCTTCATCTGTTGCACCTGTCATAGCGACTACTTGAGCGTCAATAGCTTGTTTCGTACGAAGAGGCGTCATAAGTCCTGTCTCTACCGTTCCTGCCTCAGCTTCGGCTTTAGAAGCTAAAGGCATCTCAGACACTTTTAGTTTACTTCCAGCGTCAAGAGACGGAACACCAAGTGGCTCATCTAATAAAGCTTTATCAAGAAGTCCTAAGTCATCGCCTGTTTGATTACCTAATAACAACACTGAGTTTATTGCAGGTAAATTCACAAGGTCTTTATAATCAGCTATATCGGGACCGTTTACCACAAATACTTTTGGGAATCCTACACCCATATAGAGCCTCCTATATTATAGTGAAGTTAGCAGTGATTGTTGCGATAACTTCATCACCTGTTAAAGGTGTAATTTCAATAACAGCTTCAGCGTCTTCAGAAAGTACAACAGAGCCTCTTGACCAATTTACGAACTGGTATCCATCAACAGGAACAGCAGTAAAGATTACTTCTGTATTTGCCGCAACTTCATGTACAAGCGGATATGCTCTGCATCCTGCGTTTTCAGCAGCTTCATTCAAGACAGCTGTTTGGAACCGTACATTAGCGTCTGGTACATCCACGGCTAAGTCACGAGCAGTAAGACGAGCAGATACAATAGGGTCAAGAGTATCCACAAGAGTATCCACTGCAGTTTTAATTGTAGTTGCACAAACGGTCTTCTTTGTACCGGATGTTGTAACAATCTCATAAGAGTTAAGATTTCTAAGCATTTAATCCTCCTTAGTCATATAAAGTATACAACTACTTTTTTATTTTGTATAGTCTAATAGACTCAAGAACACCATACTTTACTGTATTAGAGTTTGGTATTGGGTCATATATAACGTTCTTCTTTTTATCTATAACAGCGAAGTGTTTATACTTCCACTTAAAACAGCCGATAGCTACACAATTAGTAGGTATAGGAATATTTGGAGGAAAATGTGCATCTAAGTACTCAATGTCTGCACAAAGAGCTTCCGCTACAGCATCATGGTTCATAATAGTAGACTCTAACTCGTCATCAACGTCTCCATCTCCGTTTAAGTCGCCTGTTATAGCTCCGTTTCTTACTAACATATCCCATATACTATTCTGCTCTTCAACAGAAATATCTTTCTTTGAAAAGTATCCGATACTCTTAAACAAACAGCCATATTTTTGTATAACACTTGAGTGTCTTTTATCTGTTTGATAGGTAATTGTTTTCATATATTTTCTCCTTTTTCTAGCCCCCGTATTTCTTCTCGTTTCGCCTGTATCTCGGCTTCTATCTCGTTGTATATCTTTTCATCTTCTTCTGTAGCATTGCTCATTATCGCCTTTAAGCTTCTAAGCTGTTTCATCTCAAGCTCTCGTATTTCAGCCTTCAGTCGCTCGGATTTTTCTTTTTGCTCTGCCTCTTCGTTTATAACCCACTCGCCGTCAACAAAAATATCTGACTCATTTTTGTATTCTTTATCTGTAACAGAATTCCAATCTGGCGACTCTCCTTCTCTTAGCTGTACTAACGCTTTTGTTTTTATGTCGTACAGTAAAACACGACTAAAATCAGGGATGTTTTTGTATTCGCCATCTCGCCAGACCGTTTTATAATTTTCTTTTGGTGTTTCTAAAACTCTTGCTTCAATAGCTTCTTCTACAGAAAGTCGCATATGGTCGTTATTAAAAAAACGTATATCGTCTCCTACGCTTATATCTGCGTCTCCGTTTATAATCACATAGTTCTCATGAACATTTTGGCTGTCTATCATGTCGACTACTTTGTTTTCTTTTACTTTTATCTGTATCATGCTGTACGCCTCCAAATTCTTATTGTTTTATTTACTGGTCTTGTTTCTGTGGCAGTCCTTACTTGTCTTGACGCATCAAAACCTAAAATCCTTACTTCGTCCGAACTTTCCCCACTCCACCCTCTTGCTCTCGGTGTGCCCCCATTATAGAAGGGTCCTGTAGCACTAAACCCTGAGGTTGGGTCTGTCAAAACAGACTTAAAGATACCATATATGTTTTGCATTGCATCAGATTGGTCTGTTCCAAAAGCAGCAGCATTACCTCCTTCTACTCTAAAGAATAGACCAGCATAACTTGATGAGATATTTTTCCATGTGCCACCAAAAAGATTAGCGGGCGTTTCCTGGTCTGGCAGTTGCATATAAATAAAACCTATAGGTACTGTTATTGTGTCTACAAACTCTTTTACCCAAAGCTTGCCATTTACCGCTTTCACGTACTCTTCACCGCTCGAATCTTGCAACGAGAAAGCACCCATCTCGTCTTGCTCGTATCGCCAATAATCTCCGACCTTGTGCGTATCGCCTGCAAACCGTAGTTTCAGTCCGAAGTAGGAAGTGAACGTCTGCCCTGCTGTGATAAGCGATGTGCTTCGAATTGTCCAAGATGTACCGTTTGTCGATGAGGAGATTTGCTTGCGTTGCGTTTCGGTGTTGTTGCGGACGGGGAGTGTGTTGGTGGTGAGGTGGATAATT
>Ga0255346_1005957_pt1 | contig 12218 bp, 12 predicted proteins | sample wastewater_treat_FD_194410 | JGI IMG/M metagenome (GOLD analysis project Ga0255346, IMG submission 194410) | Wastewater microbial communities from Lulu Island WWTP, Vancouver, Canada - plant22 | ecosystem: Engineered > WWTP > Wastewater > Unclassified | place: Canada: Vancouver, British Columbia... | reverse complement strand
TAGGAACTCTAAAATAATCTTGTTTTTTTTCTACCATTTACTACCTCTTGTCACTACGATTTTATTAGTGTAGCATCTATGCATTTTTATGCATATGATATGCATTTTTATGCATATGATTATATTCATCAAAAATCAAAATGTCAAATATCTAATTTTGCACCTTCGGAGCCATTTTGGTATTAAAAATCCTCAATCTTTTAGCTTTATTATTTCAAAGTTCCCCGTTTTTGCAGCCATTAATACAGGTTTTATGTAATCTTCAACCTCACTTGAAGTTAAAGATACAGGCATATTTTTTAATTTTGATTCAAGTTGAGGATCTTTTGCAGCACTCACTGCTCTTTCGATATGCTTATCGGTGAAACCTTTGACGTCTTCAAGCTTTGTAGGAAAACCGATACCTTGCGCAAAATTAGTCATTGCTTTTGCGACAGCTATCCCAAGTTCTTTGCCTTTTAAAGAGCTTACATCTGTCTTTAAATAATCCTTATAAATAAGCGCTATCTTTTTTAATTTATTTTCAATTTTATTTGAAAAAAATACTGTATAATATGGATTCATTATTGCACAAGCTCTTCCATGAGAAAGAACATCAACAAAAGAAAAGCTATTTAAATGTGCTCCATTTGTACCATGTAACATAATAGCATAGCCACCAAGATCAGTTGCAAGTCCTATCATTTTTCTTTTTTCTAAATCTCTTAAATTCTTTAAAAGTTCAGGAAGATAGTCTACAATTAACGAAATCCCAGTTAAACAAACGTCTTCTACTAATCTAAAATTCTTATTGTTTTCATCATATCCATAATATACTTCAAGACAATGCGAAAAACCATCAAGAGCTCCATCTTTAGTTAAATCTTCTGGCATGCTAACCGTTGTCGTATAATCAAAAATTGCTCTTGGTGGAATAATTGCGTTATCTATAATCAATTTTTTCTGGTTAAGCACCATGTCAGTTATATTAGAATATTTGCTTATATGGGAGCCAGAACCTGCAGAAACTTGAACAGCAATTAAAGGATAAAGATTATCTATTTTTCTTCTATTTAATTCTTCACTAACTTTTCCTTCACCAAAAAATTTTTCTAAATCACAATTATCAGGATCTAAAACAGCAAGAACATTTGCAGCTTTGGCAGTATCGATTGCTGAGCCACCACCTACACAAATTATGCTATTTGGTTTTGTTTTTTTAATCAAGTCTGCAAGCTTAAAAACATCTTCTTTAGGGCTATTCTCTCTAGATGTATCACTGATGGCAAGAATATTAATATCACTTTCCTTTAATATTTTAAATACTTTCTCTCTTAAATCATTTGCCCACTTTCTCTGTGATATTATAAGTAATGCTTCCCTCCCAAATTGCAAAGCAAAAGTACCCACATGCTCGAGACAATTAAAACCAAAAACATAGTTATCCTTTTTATAATCTTTTATTAATTGTTCAGCAAAATCTTGTCTACTGTCCATCTTCCTCCTAAAATCACTTTATAATTAATTAATTGCTTAAATTGCTTAAAATAATGTCTCATCATTAATAGCAGATTATCATTTTTCCATCTACTATTATTTTTTATTATATATTCAAAAAATAAATTCATAAATTAAAAAATGAATTTTTAAAAAAAATATAATCATGTATTATATAGCAATAAAATAATTAAATTTATACAGTTTATATTAACATCACTGTAAGTAAGGAGGAAAGTGTGCCATTAGTACCAATGAAACAAATTCTTGATGAGGCTATAAAAGGTGGCTATGGAGTTGGAGCATATAATGTTAATAATATGGAACAAATACAAGGTATCATGCAAGCAGCTTCAGAAACATTATCCCCTGTCATTATTCAGGCTTCAAGAGGTGCATTAAAATATACCAAGATGCTTTATTTAAAATATCTTATGGTTGCTGCTGCAGAGGATAACCCAAATTTACCAATTGCTATTCATCTTGACCATGGGAATAATTTTGAAACTTGCAAGCAAGCTATTGCACTTGGATTTACATCTGTTATGATTGATGGCTCCTTAAAAGAAGATTCTAAGACTCCTACGACTTTTCAAGAAAATGTTGAGATAACTTCAGAGGTAGTTGAATATGCTCATAAGTTTGGAGTAACAGTTGAAGGTGAACTTGGGACACTTGGCGGAATAGAAGATGGCGTTGGTTCAGGTAAATTAAAACTTACTGATCCCGATGAAGCAGAAAAATTTGTTAAACTCACTGGGGTAGATGCTTTAGCTCTTGCAATAGGGACAAGCCATGGAGCATATAAATTTAAAGAAGCACCAATTTTAGCAATAGATATAATAAGTGAAGTCAAAAAAAGACTACCTGAGGTTCCTTTAGTAATGCATGGCTCTTCTTCAGTTCCAGTTCATCTTATTGATATAATCAATCAATACGGAGGCAACATAAAGCATGCAATGGGTGTCCCAATATCTTCCATTCAAGAAGCAATAAAAAGGGGCGTTAAGAAAATAAACGTTGACACTGATGGAAGACTTGCAATAACTGGGGCGATAAGAAAATTTCTAGCTGAGCATCCTGATGTAATAGACCCAAGAGAATATTTTGGTGAGGCAAGAAAGGCCGTATATGAGACTGTCAAAAGCAAGATGATTGACTTTGGATCAGCTAATCATGCTAATGACTATGAACCTCTTACTTTAGCTGATATGATAAAGATATATGAAAGATGACAATAAAATGTTAATTAAAGAAAATCCTAAAATCTGTATTTCTTTATTAAATGCAGATTATCTTAATTTAGAAGACGAGATCAATAAGATAATTCTTTCAAAAGCTGACTGCATCCATCTTGATATTATGGATGGCAATTTTGTACCTGAAATAACCTTTGGGAAGACTTTAATTAATAGTATAAAAAACAAATTTAACTTACCGGTAGAAGCACATTTAATGATTAGTAATACTGATCATAAGATTGCCAGTTACGCAGAAACCGATGCAGATACCATTATAATACATGCAGAATCTTGCATACACATTGATAGATCTCTTTCTATGATTAAGGCAAATGGCAAAAAAGCAGGAATTGCACTTAATCCTGCTACTCCTGTTGAATTTATTGAAAACGTAATCGATAAACTTGATATAGTACTCATAATGACAGTAAATCCTGGTTTTGGAGGCCAAGAATTTTTGGGTAGCATGATTTATAAGATTCAAAAAGCAAAAGACCTTTTAAAAAAATATAACAATTTATCAAGCAAAAAAAGTTTCTTTAATATTGAAGTAGATGGCGGGATAAATGAAGAAACAATTAAAAAAGCAAAAATAGCAGGAGCAAACCATTTTGTAATTGGAAAAGCATTTTTTGACTCAAGTAAGCCCGAAAAAATGCTTAGTCACTTAAAAGAAATCATTTGTAAACCAAATAATGAATTACTGAAAATTTAAATCTTTAAGATGTTAGCTAAAAGTGTTAGTTTAGCTCTTTTTTTCAAAACTATCCTTAGCTCCACATTCACATTTCTTTGGTTTACATCTGCTTTCTTTTTCAGCACCGCACACACCGCATTTCCATGTTGCCATTTTAAGTCCCTTCTCTTTTTTTATTTTTAGTTTTTATATTTATTTGTTTATTAGTTTAACTATCTTATGCAATTTAAATAGCTCATAAACTAAGTCTTATACACCAAATACCTTTACAAAATTTAGCTGAAGATTTCTAAGAGAAGCTTGAAGGTTCTCTCTTTCCTGAGCTGATAATTCCTCATCAATAACTTTTAATAAGCTCTCAAAGCCATCTATAGCAAGTTTTGCTTGGTTCTTATCTTTAAATTTGTCATTTGTACCTACAGGAAGCCCCATCTTTTTATAAGCTAAACTTGAAAGCGACATCATGATTTGGGTTATTACATCTTTAGTAGTAAGCTTATCTATTTCTTCTTGCAATTGCTTTAAGAGTTCTTCTTCCTCTTTCCTTTTTTCTTCTTCACTTTTAATTGAGCTTGCTTCCTTGCCTAAGTCTTTATATCCTTCCCCGCTTGTGGTCCAAGAATCAACATTATCCTTAATCTCTCTTTCTTCACCATTTCCTCTCTTTTTTTTCGCCATTTTTATCACCACCTAATAAAGATTAATTAATACCTAAAAAAATAATTAAGAAAACTAAATTTTAATTACAAATTAATTTTAACATAAAAGTAATTAAAAAGTTTAGATTAGAAAGAAAATTAGCTTTTGCATTTTTAATTTTAATTTATTCAGATTCATAAGTTACAAGAGAGAAAACATCATAGCCTTCAAGAGTTTTTCTTGGATTTAAAAACGAGAGCTCAATTAAAAAAGCTAATCCTACTACATTGCCCCCTCTTTCTTCCACCATTTTAACAGTTGCTTTTGCTGTCCCACCTGTTGCGACCAAATCATCCACAATTAAAATATTATCACCTTTTGAAATAGCATCAATATGCATTTCAAGTGTGCTCGAGCCATATTCAAGATCATAAGAAACACTACAAGTCTCAAAAGGCAGTTTCCCCTCCTTTCGAAGGGGTATAAAACCAATTCCTAATTTATATGCAAGCGCGGCTCCAAATATAAATCCCCTTGACTCAGCTCCTACTATTGCATCTATCTCTTTCCCCTTATAATTTTCTGCCATTTTATCAATAGCATATCTAAATGCCTCACCATCTTTTATAAGGGTAGTTATATCTCTAAAAACAACACCCTTCTTTGGAAAATCTGGTATATTTCTTATTTTAGATTTTAAATCCATTTAATCTCTGCCTTTCTTTTATTTTCTTTTATTTTTTGCTTTATATCCCTTATATTTAATTATCTGTATTTTTTACTGTATTTAATATCTAGCAGATTTACTACCTAGTAGATTTTTAATAATAATTGCTCTATTATCACCTTTTATTAAGCACCTCAATTGTATTATCAATAAGAAAATTTATATCAAGATTTTTATAATCTAAAAAATTAAGGACTTCCTCAGGACTATATTTTTGTCCATAACTCCATAATTCTTTTAGTAAATCGCTAGCCTTTTTATTTTTATACCAGGTATAACCAAATTTGTTTAACATGTAATTTCTTAACTGGGCTTCAAAAATCCAGGCACGTATATAATTAACACAATAAAAACCTTCATCAACATCTCTTAAATAATCTTCAGGGAAATATTTTACTATTAAATTTTCACTTAAAATTTCACTATAAAGTTCATCTTTATTATCTACTTTTTTTTCAGAGTGAAGTAAAATTTCATATTTTAATTTACCCGCGTATCTTCTTAAGAAAAATAAGTTAATCAAACCAAGAAAGTAAGTAAAATCCTCTACAGCCTGGTTATTCATATTAAGGATGTCCTTAAGCCAGTTTTTATTACTTGCAAAACTTTCAAAACAAAAAGCATATCCCTCTGTCAATGAACTGTCGCCTAAGTATCTAAACGGAAAATCCAGGTTGCTCATAGTATTTGCAAAATGTTCAGCGTGACCACCTTCATGAAACAGTGAAACATAATCATCTTGGCCACCTCCTGGCAAAATAACAAGGTATATTTCTGATGGAACTTTGACAGTGCAACAAAAAGCTCTTGGTGATTTAGTTTCTCTTTCTTCTGTATCCATTATAATATTATCTTGCTTGTCTATGTCTATATTAAGTAATCTCATAGACTCTTTAAAAACTGGAATCATATTTTCTTTTTTAAAATAAACATCAAACTCTTTTGCCCTTTTAACAAATGCAAAATCGCTAGCTCTTGAATTATAAACATCTATACCAAGTTTTTCTTTAAATAATTTTCCTATATGATATTCATAAAGCTCAGTAGTCGCTTCTAATAACATGTCCATTTCCTTATCAAGCTTATATATATCTATACCTTTTATATACATAAAAAGGTCTAGATAACTTTTATAACCCAGTCTTAGAGATTCCTCGTGCAAAGACTCCCAATAAATTTTTAAGTCAGGATTAAAAACTCTTGAAATGGTCTCTCTTCTTTTATCTTCAATTAATCTTCTCTTGTTAGTATCCTCTTCGTTTAATAAAAGAATGTCTGAGTATCTAAAAGGAACATCTTTACCATCTATATTTATTTTAGTAATTGCTTCAATATTAGCTATCTTATCAGCAATATTTTGAAATTTATTACTTAAATATCCCTCCAAACAAAACTGAAACAAGTAAAGGGCTCTTTTTTCTTCATCAATATTTCCCTTATTTTCCTTTTTTATTTTTTCAGAAAGATTTTTTAAAGAATTTAAACTTTCGTGAGTAAAAAGACTTTCATAACCATCATAAATACTTTTTAAATTTAAATTAGGTTTTAGCCCTGCAAAATGAAGATAGTATTCCTTCTCAACTTTACTAATAAAATCTTCAGCATCTTTCATGTATTCAAATAGATTCATTTAAAGACACCTTTAATTAAATAAATAAAATATCGACGCCTTAAAGCTAGCTCGTAAAATAAATATAAATAAACAAAATGATTGATTTATTTGCACTATTTAAGAGTTATATTTCCAACTACTTAAAATTAAAATGGTTTAAAGTAATGATTTTATCTTATTAATAATACTTTCTTTGTCAAAACCATAAGCTTTAATAAGTTCATAGGGTTCTCCTGACATCCCAAACTTATCCATAACACCCATTCTAATAACCCTTGTGGGTAATTTTTCTGAAAGTAGTTCACATACTGCGCTCCCAAGGCCACCAATTATATTGTGGTCTTCAACAGTAATCACTAAATTAGTCTTTTTTGCGCTTTCAATAATCAAAGCTTCATCTATGGGTTTTATTGATGGCATATTAATGAAATCAACGTCTATTCCTTCTAGATCAAGTTGTTTAGCAGCTTCAAAAGCAATATGAGTCATAAAGCCTGTGGCAATAAGAGTTGCCCTACTTCCCTCCATAATCTTTATGCCTTTGCCAATCTCAAATTTATAATTTTCATTGAAAATTACAGGTATGTTACTCCTGGTTAGCCTGATATACATTGGCCCGAAATAATCAACAGCTTTTTCAATAACCTGACCTGTTTCAGTAGCATCACAAGGTGATAATACCACTATCCCTGGAATGGCACGCATTATTGCAACATCTTCTATTGCCTGATGAGTAGCTCCATCTTCTCCCACAGAAATCCCAGCATGGGTTGCGCATATTTTTACATTAAGACCTGGATATGCTATTGAACTTGAAACTTGATCAGCGGCTCTTTTTGATGCAAAAACAGCAAACGTTGAAGCAAAAGGAACTTTCCCAGTAGTTGCCAAGCCTGCAGCTACACTCATCATGTTTGCTTCTGCTATACCCATATTAAAAAATCTATCAGGAAATTTTTTTGCAAAAATTGCAGTCATTGTTGACTTTGAGAGATCGCAATCAAGAGCAACAATATCTTTATTTTTTTCTCCTAATTCAGCAAGTTTTTCGCCGTAAGCTGTTCTTGTAGCAACTTTTTTCTCTTCAGTTTCAAGAAGGTTTTTTACTGATTCAATAATCATTTGTCTCTCCCTCTATAAGATGAAATTAAAACACAAAAATACATACATTAAACGCAAATTATTGTAATAAATTATAATAAAACTATTTAATAGACTTAAGTTTTACCAAGCTAAGGTTTAATTGATATAATACAAAATATTAAATAAAATTTACAGAAATATATTTTAGATTGGGATTTGATATATAGAAATTATTAACAAAAAAAGATGCTAAAAAAGCCATAAAAAGCCAATTTTAAATTTTGAAGATTATTTTTGAAGGGTTATTATATGATTTTGAGAGTTATTTAATGAGCCAAGTTTTAAAAAAAAATAAAAATTTAATTTATCCAGGATTTTTATGGTTTTTGGTTTTTTTTATTTTACCCCTCACGGTTATTTTTATTTATTCTTTTACTGACAATTTCATAAAACTAGGTCAGCCTCTACATTTTACTTTAAAAAATTTTTTAATAATATTTGAAAGAAAATATTATCTTATTTTACTTATCCGTTCAATTAGAATAAGTGTTATTACGACCATTTTTTCAATAGCTTTTGCATACCCTATTTCATATTTCCTTGCTAAAAAGACTAAGTATGACAAAATATTAATTATTATTTTAATGATTCCTTTCTGGGTTAATTACTTAATAAGGACTTTTGCATGGAAATTAATTATTTCAGAAAATGGGATTATTAATAAAATACTTTTAGGACTAAACATTATCGATGAGCCCTTAAAATTATTATATTCGGAGTTTGCAGTTATATTAGGGCTCATATATACATATACTCCAATGATGGTACTGCCGCTTTACGCCACTATCTCAAAAATTGATGACAACTTAATAGAAGCCGCTCTTGACCTTGGAGCTTCCAAAGTAAGAACTTTTTTTGATATAACTTTCAGACTTAGTTTAACAGGCATTTTTGCAGGAACAATTCTTGTCTTTATACCTGCTCTTGGTTCATTTGCAATACCAGCTATTCTTGGAGGAACGGATTCAATGATGATTGGTAATATAATAGAAAATCAATTTATGGAAGTTGGAAATTGGAATTTTGGATCAGCGTTTACCCTTGCTTTGGCAGCAATTTCACTAGCAATGATTTTCTTATACTCAAAATTATTCGGATTAGAATCTATCTATAAAAATCAGAGCATCTAAAATAATACAAATAAATAATTAGAACAATAAAAATAAGCAAAATAACAATGTTTAAGAAAAAGGCAAACTGTAATTTAATATAAGAATTAATGAATAAAAAGAAACCAGTATTTTTATATATCTACTCAACTTTATTTTTTATTTACATGTTCATTCCCATACTGATAATATTTATCTTTGCATGGAATAATAGTGAAGGATATAGTTTGCCATTAAGTGGTTTTACATGTAAATGGTTTGTAGAACTTTTCAAAGATACAATTGCAAAAAAAGCAATCTTTAACAGTATCTTAATAGCAGTAATTTCAGCAACAATCTCAACTATGCTTGGTACAGCACTCACATTTGGGTTATTAAATAGCACATTGAAAAATAAAGGTCTTATACTGGCACTTTTAATGTTGCCTGTCCTAATGCCAAGCCTTACAATCGGAATAGCTGTTCTTGTTTTTTTTAGGACATTGAATATTCCACTTGGAATTCCTTCTGTAATTCTTTCCCATGTATCCATAAGCATAAGTTATGTCGTTCTTATTTTGCTTGGAAGAATTGAAGATTTTTCCATAAACATTCAGGAAGCTGCTATTGATCTAGGTGCTAGTTGGCTTTCAAGTATAAAAGATATAGTGTTACCTATTCTAGCGCCTTCAATCATTGCTAGCTGGGTTTTTGCATTTATGATAAGCTGGAATGAATTTATTATTACTTATTTTTTAATTGGCAACAATGTTACAATACCTGTCTATATATTTTCCCAGCTTCGTTTTGGCTTATCACCAAAAGTAAATGTAATATCTGTTCTTGTCACATTATTTACAATTTTCATGATTGCTATCTTTATTCTTACAAGATCATCGTTTAATAAAATCAAAAGGGAGACATCTAAAATTCCATGATAAAGATAAATTATTTGGCTAGGATACAGTTACTTTAAGAAAACCATTTGAAGGCGAAGCGGGCATGGTTTCTCTTTTAAGAGGAGAGCTAAGCCTTAAAACCTTAAGCAAGTTTCCCCCGCTGGGGAAAAACTTGCGTGTTTTCTCTTAAAGTAAATCATCCTAGCTCTTAAAGTTTTGTTTTTATTGCTATCGCGGAATTTTAGATGCTTATAATCAAAAGAAATATGAAACATGAATAGATATATAGGGTCATATCAATAAAATAATGAAAAAATAATAATTAAAGCTTACTTTACATGTATACCATTTAATTTATTTACATATTTTAGATTTTAATAAAATATCGTAAAATTTTTAAACTTATTTATTAGTAAAATAACTTATAATGAGACAATGAACAAACTCTTAAATAGTGCATATAAACAATATTAAAACTAAAATAAGGTGTAGTAAGAAAATGAAAAAAAATTTATTTTTTAAATCAATTTTAGCTGTCATAATTTTAACTCTGGTTTTAAGTCCTTTGTTTGGTTGCGGGTCGCAAACTTCTTCATCCTTGTCTTCGGAGTCTGTGTCTGATATAGAAGAAGCATCTAAAGATAAATCTCAAATTGAATCCCAAGCTACAGAAGAAATATTAGAAATTACTGAAAGCCAGACCTCTGTTAAAGAAAAAGAGCTCAAGCAAATCTTAAATATTTATGTGTGGGAGGGATATCTTCCAGAAAAAGCAGTAAAGATGTTTGAAGATGAAGCAGGAATTAAATTAAATATAAGCCTTGTTTCCGATAATGGCACAATGATAGCTCTTCTTGAAGGTGGAGGCAAAGCAGATATAATAATGCCAACTCAAAATCAAGTTAATAGACTTTATGAAAAAGATCTAGCAATGCCTATCGATCTTAATAAAATACCAAATTATAAAAACATAAGTGATGCTTTTAAAAATCAACCATGGAGCATGTGGAATGGTAAAGAACTTGGCTCTGGCGATACTTATGTTATACCTTATGTTTTTGGGACTAGTGGCATAATTATAAACACAAATAAGTATAAAGAACCCATAACTGAAAATATAGGTTGGGATATTTTATTTAAGGAAGAGTTAAAAGGTAGAGTCTCGTCTAAAAATTCAGCTGAATCGATAATGATTTGTCTTGATGTGGAAGGAATACCAAGATCTGAGCTTTTAAAAAACCCTGAGAAAACACTTGAAAAAGTTAGAAGTAAAGTTCTTGATTTAAAAAGAAATGTGCTTAAATTTTACGACACAGGGGCTGAAGTAATAGATCTTTTAAAAAATGAAGAGGTATGGGTTAGCCATATATGGGATGGCGGAGGAAGAAAGCTAATGAGTAGTGATTCAAAATTCATTTACTTGTTGCCAAAAACAGGAGGGCTAGGTTGGACAGACACATTTATGATTCCTAAAAATGCTGATAACCCTGAGGGAGCTTTAAAATTCATAGATTTCATGCTGAGGCCTGAAGTTGCTGCAATTGTTACTGAAGAAGGGAATACAACAACTGTATCAGATGCAATTAAAATAGCCGATATCGAGAATAAGGAACTGTTTGAGCTTACAGACGAGCAAATAAGCAAACTAATATGGCAACCTAATTTCCCTCAAAGTGTTATTGATACATACACAGTTTTTTGGGAAGAAATTTTAACTCTAAATGAATAAAATATGAATATAAATTTAAACTGGCAATAACAAATAAACAAAATTTTTAATTTATTATTTCATTTTTAAAAATTGAGGGAAAATAAGCGTTGAGAAAAAACATAGTAGAAATCAAAAATGTATCTAAAAAATATGGCAATACAAAAGCTGTTGATAACATATCCCTTAATGTCAAAGAGGGAGATTTTTTCTCTATATTGGGACCTTCTGGATGCGGAAAAACAACAACATTGAGGATGGTAGGTGGCTTTATAGAAGCAGACGAAGGTGATATCTTTTTAGATTCACAAAATATGAAAGGAGTTCCTCCAAATAAAAGAGACACCAGTCTTGTATTCCAAAATTTAGCGTTATTTCCCCACATGAATGTAAAAGAAAATATAGTATATGGGTTAAGAAAAAGAGGCATATCCTCTAAAATAATTGAGCAAAAATTTTTAAGAATAATAAAAATTGTTAATTTAGTTGGACTTGAAAAAAGAAAAATAAAAGAATTATCAGGTGGACAGCAGCAAAGAGTGGCTTTAGCTCGTTCTTTAATTATTGAACCAAAAATTTTGCTTCTTGATGAGCCACTTGCTAACTTAGATAAAAAACTTAGAATAGCTATGCAACTTGAACTAAAAGAAATTCAAAAAAGAACAGGAACAACATTTCTATATGTCACACATGATCAAAGTGAAGCTCTTACTATGTCTGACATGATAGCTGTTATGAATGAAGGTCAAATAATACAGATAGGAACTCCTTCGGAAATCTATAATACGCCTGTTAATGTTTTTGTTGCTGATTTTATAGGCGCAGGTAATTTTCTAAAAATAAAAAAAGTTTTTAAATCAGATAATGACAATATCCTTCTTTTAGAGAACGAAAAAGGTACAAAAATAAAATATATGCCGCAACATATTCCTTCAAAACCCCAAGAGACGAAAGTAATAATAAACAAAGACAAAAATGAAATTTTTGA
>Ga0255346_1005955_pt1 | contig 12220 bp, 18 predicted proteins | sample wastewater_treat_FD_194410 | JGI IMG/M metagenome (GOLD analysis project Ga0255346, IMG submission 194410) | Wastewater microbial communities from Lulu Island WWTP, Vancouver, Canada - plant22 | ecosystem: Engineered > WWTP > Wastewater > Unclassified | place: Canada: Vancouver, British Columbia... | reverse complement strand
TTATTCCACTCCGAGTTATTATTTTCATCCTCCAAACCAAATAAGGTACTAGCACTATCCAGTACCACTAACCGATACTGTGGATGAGTCTTGAGCCAATTAACAATTTTTAACTGATTTTTCCTCTCCGACAAAATGAATGTGTCTCTTGTCTCTAACTGGTATTCGGGGATAGAGAGTACACGGATAGGGTAGTTCTGCCGTCCTAGCCATTCAAATTGGGCAATTCTTTTGAGCATTTCTACTTCTCCTAACTCACCATCTATGTAAAGGCACCCTGTAGGATTTTTTACCTGCCACTCTCCGATCTCTGCTTCCTCACTGGTATAATCCTCCATTCCCAAAATATATGCTGCGGAGATTGTTAGCAGGGATTTACCCGTCCCAAAATTTCCATAAATTACTGTCATTTCACCCTCTCTAAGCCACGGAGCTATAAGAGGCTTGGGAGGCTTCCGCTTTTTATTTCGCATGCCTCTAACTGTCAGAATATAGTTATCCAGTCGCTGATCGTCCGATATCAACGGACGAAAATCCTGAACCATCCGGGAGGCTTCCTCTATTTTCCCGGCTGATATCAGGTCCTGAATGTTTTCAGATAGCAGGGAGTAATGCCTCTCGTTGAAATATCTTTCCGTTTCATCTATCAGAGGCTTGATATCTACCCCTTCCTGAGAATATTGAGAAGACAGGCCTGGAAGGATGTCCTGTTCTATTTCTTCTGCTACTGATTTGGGGAGCCTGGATTCTTTCAACTTGGAGAAGTAAAGAATCTCCATATCTGGACCTGGAGCCTTGTTATACTTATCAAAATATTCCCAAATCCATGTGGACAGGCGTTTTGCCATATCCGATTCCATCAAATCTATATTCCAAATGGCCCGAATCTTTTGACAGTATTCGGTGGAAGTTATGAGCCCAATTAAAATCTTTCGTTCTATCATGGAATATAAATTTCACCTGTTACACAATGATGATATTTACCATCTGGACCTAAATCATACTGAATACCATCATCTATAATGTAAGGTTTCATAAATTTTGTAAAAGGCTTATGCTTATCATCTTTTTTATTATTTCGCTCCCATGTGCGAATGGCAGCATGCCAATCCACCATATGGGTGTTACCCACTTTCCAACCCTTGGACGCATAAAAATCAAAAAAACTTTTTGCATCAACATTATTCTTTCTTTGGAAACAAAATTCTACTATCCATTCCAATTTTGGAGGAATAATATTTTTCTGTTGTTTCTCGCGGGCGGGTACGCCCGCGATAAGTATCCTAGTATTTTTATAGGTTGGATTTGCCAGCGCTGGCTTTTCCAGTTCTGGTGTGAGTCCCATACTTTCTAGGATATGCATATGTTCTTCGATGTTGAAATGATTAGGTTCATCAGTGTATGCCCAAAATATTCCTGCATACTTCTTTGTAACTTTGTCTTGATATCTAACTCTTTTTAAATAACCAAAGGACTCCAACTCGACCAAACCTGCCCTTATGGAGTCCTTTCCCTCTTTCATCATAGTTATTAAAAGTTCCAAGTGTGATTTCCACCCTATTTTGTTGGACAAAAGTATTGCAATAATTACTTTAGCCTTTGCAGAAATTTTCGGATTTCTTAAGAGTTCATTTGGAACCTGAGTAAACTGATGATGATAACTGCAATTAATTGCATCTGGGATGTTAAATTTTACAGATATTCTCTTCATAATCTTAAGGATTAAAAAAGAACTTGAAGATTTCGGTGACGGTCACACCTACTCTCTTCAAGCTCTCCAACTAAAAACCTTAAAAAAATGCCGGGTAAAATTTCTGACACGATGAGTCTCAAACAAGTTCCCGGTATATCATAGCTGACCGTCACTTTTAATTTCCTCCGCTAAATTAATTACTTATTTCCGAATAAAAAAATTTATTTATTACTTTGTTATACGTCAGTTAGTTAAGAATTGTACTCTGTATCTCCCCAACGTATACATTGTTATGAAATTCGTGTATGGTTATTACGAATTCAGGGCATTGACTCCTGCGTAAATAGAACCAGCGTTGATCTTCTGCGTCGTCAATATCGGGAGTAACAAATTCGTTTCCGTCCTCTTCTACTAGGTATGTATCATACCGCTTGTCAAATAGTTTGTATGTCTTCATTTGTCCTCTATTATTTTTAAGTTTGTCATGACAATATCTAAATAAGCCCCACAATCGAATCGTACAGCTCCGAAACGATCATAACATCTCCCATACGTACCTACTGCTACATCAGGTATTAGTGTACCTTCTTGACCTATCGTCAGTTTTGGATGATATTTAGTTAAATCTACTAACAATTTAACTCTTTTTCGCTTTCCGTAATACATTTTACTTTATGATTTGTTTTATTAAATAGTTTGCATCTTCCTGTTTCATTCCTCCAGGGTCCCCAACGATGGGAACGTGAAAGGCATCTACTCCTCTGAATCGAAGATCGGCCACTAATTTCTTCGCCTGAACGACGGCTTGAGGATCATCATCATACACTACTGCTACTCTCTTAAAGGTTTTTGCAATAATTCTGACTTGTTGAGGAATGTATTTTATTCCAAATGTTGCAAAGCTATTTACTCCTAATCTCCATACGTCAGTCGGTCCTTCTACACATATTCCAATATCTTTCCAGTACTCTTGCCTACCATAAATTATTTCCTTATGATGTATCAGTTCTCTGTCTTTGGGACAGGTAATATAACGTAATGGATGTTTATTAGTAATATCTCTTGATGTAAAGGATACTTCTTTTTGATCCCATACGATTGGAATAATGATACGATGTTTAAAATCTAATCCATCTAGTTTACTGATAGGACCTGTTCCAACAAGGTTCCAAAGCTTGCCTAATTCATCCGGGTCAAATCCTCTTCTGATAAGATATTGTCTATGGTTTGATCCCATTGGTTCTGTATAAGAAGGCATACGATGTGCCTTTATCCTAACCGTCGCTTCAGAGGATGGTCGGGACTTGGGGACTGTAAGGCCATACTGCTTTATAAACTTGCGGACTTCCGGTTCAGAAATATTTGTTAGCTTGGAGATAGTCTGAATTATCGGATGCCATCCACATCGCCAACAGTAATAGTAATTTCCGTCCAGGTCAAATCCTAGATGATAACCGGGATTCCCCGTACAAAAAGGACAAGAGGCGTTGATCCACCCCGGACGAGCATGGCGATGCCCTTCTGAAGCGTAATCAACGCCAAAGTCCCTATACAGTCGCTCGATATCCATTAAAACCTATACAGAGAATCTGATTGCTGAAGGTTTCTCAAGCGACATACGGAAGCCGTACCAAACGTTCCTACAGGCTCCAACCACAATTCGATTGTAGTTTTTGAAGAGTCTTCATATCCGAATATCTCGAACATCTTGCGAACGGTTTCGGTACATGAATAAGCTACTGAATTTTTACGGGGGGATTTGTCCCTCTTCTTGAAGCGTGGAGCGTTTTTAGGAGGGTTAAACAGGATGAAAGTACTTTGATTATCTTTCACCTGCATAGCTATCTCTGTTCCGTTAAGTTCCATTTTGTCCAACCATTTCTGGCTTATGAACAAAATTCCACCTGATGCCGTATCCTTATTTGAAAGGTAAATGGAAGCAGGAGTTCTCATTTCTCCTCTGCGTGAAGCAGTAGGTTTTTCATAATCAAAATTGAAATCAATTGGTAAGTTTGACATTTTTAATAGTTTTTAGTTAATATCTCGACCAAAATTCTCAGGGATTTTTCCCCATTTAACGTACAAAATTCCTTTAAAATCTCCGTCATCTGAAGTTTCAACATATCCTTTCTTACATAAGGAACTAATAACTCCAGAAGTAGTTCTTGGGGGCCATCTTAAAGCTCTTGTGATATCAGCTCCGTCTATACATGAATACCCAGGCTCCCCTTCTCTCCATGTAGATAACATTTTACAAAGAGCATCTAAAGCTTGATTTTCCAATGTAGTGAGTTCTTTGATAATTTCCATTTCTTTAAAGTTTTTAGTTATTATACAAATAAAAATTATTTCGAGTATGCATTTTTTAAATTACGCATTGCAACTCTAACGTCTTTCAATGTCCAATCGCTCTTTAAAAGCCTGTACCTTAACAGTAAACGGGCGTTGAGAGGATCCAAACACGAAAACTCTTCAGGGTGTTTTAATACTTCTTCAGCGGCCTTTTGAGCCGTGGATGATAGACCTTCCCAATAGGGAGAACCCGTTTGACTCCAACTTTTTATGGAGTCGATGGATTCTAAAGGTTCTGAATTCTTTTTCTCTTTCCGGATGTACAGTATCAATTCGTTTTTTACGAAGTTCCATACATACGTTGAAAGGGAAACTTTTTTAGATGGGTCATAAGATTTCAAGGCTCGTAAGTAATGATACGCAGCTTCTTGAAAAAGATCGTCCCAGTCAATCCCAGTAGAGTTATGAAAAGACCAAGCGATCTTCCGAATGAGATTAATATGTTCCATCTTTCTTTTGAGTATTACGCCTGTCTCTTATCTGACGTCGGTCAATATACTCATCTATTACATGTGACACGTCATTTAATTCATGCCATATGTAATTTATTTCCTCCTGATTAAGAAGATTATGCTCTATCATTCCTTTAATCAGGTCTAGCTTGTCGAAACAAAGTAATTTTGTGTAGTCCATAACTTTTTTCTAATTAGCAAATCTGACAAATTCCTTCGCTTGAAACCGGGTTATCATATCAGCTTTCATCATTTTAGTAGCTATACTTGCCCGATCTTCAGGATGTACGTACCGTAACAGGATAACATTATCCATGTTCCGTATTGCTTGGATCCAATCCAATCTCAATTGAGTGGGAGTAATCTCACTCTTAAGCATAGTTCTGTCGCACGGGATTCCGGTATGGTATCCACGCACATTGCCTTCGGCTTCTCTTCTGATGTTAATCTGTTCTGTCGTCATAATATTTGTTTATTAATTCGGTTAATAAAGATTCTTGAGGGGTATCCCGTCCATCTAGAACGGCGTTGAGTACTTTCTTTTTCGCATCTAGTAATTCCGCCATTTCATATTCAATCGTATCCGTGGCTAGAAGATAATGCACAGTTACATTATCTTTCTGTCCGATACGATGACATCGGTCTTCGGCCTGAGCTAATTCACCTGGAGTCCAGGGTAATTCAAGGAAGCATACGTTTGAGGCCGCAGTCAGATCCAATCCAACGCCAGCAGCCTGAATGTTTCCTACAAATAATCGGACCTTTGGATCTGTTTGAAACTTCTGAACAGCGTCATGTCTCTTTTCCATTGGAACTGAACCATCTATCTTAACAGCTACATTTTTGAAAGCTTCCATGATAGCATCTATGGCGAACTTATGAATAGCAAATAAGACTAACTTTTCGTTGTTTTCAAAATAATCTTCGATCCATCCTATTACCTGGGCTAACTTTCCCTTAACAGCAACCTGTCTCAGTGTCGCTATTCGAGTAATTATTTCAGCGTTGCGGGCACGATGGGCTGCGGATTGACCACGAGTGGATGAAATGAATTGAATAAAGTGGTTTTTAGCGAATCTGTATTCAGCTTCATTATCCAACGTTAAAGGAACATATGAATACATCTTCGGAGGTAGTTCAGTGAGAACTTCCGATTTCAACCTTCTTATCATTATGGTAGATGTCAATCTCTCGTGTAACTCCTTTGTATGAGTCGCTCCGGTGAAGTTCCATCCAAATCCATCATAATAGGCTCCGCAGTAACGCTGTGCAAACTTCCAGGCATCTGGAAACAATAAGGGAGAAATAATTTTGATAGCATTATACGCCTCAATAGGCCGGTTTACGATAGGAGTCCCACTCAATGCTATCACATGCGGGATTCCTTTACTTAACATCTTAATTGCCTTTGTTCTTTTAGCCTTATTACTCTTGTAATAATGACATTCATCAGTAATTAAGACCTGTGGATTTAATAGTTTTAATTGTTCCAACCAATAAAATACAATATCGTAGTTGATTATTACGATATTTCCTTTGATCCTATAAGGATGAGTACCTGATAGTACCTCCACCTTTGGATTTGGTAACCAGTTTAGTACTTCCTGTTTCCATTTAAGCTTGATAGAAGCAGGAACTGTAATGATTACCGGACGCTTATGAGGATGTAACTGAATCCATCCCAAAGCCTGAACAGTTTTCCCCAAACCCATTTCGTCGGCAACTAATGTTCTTCCTCCGCATTGTTCGATGAAGGATACCCCTTTCTTTTGAAAGGGAAACAATTCACGTTTTAGTCCCGGAATCTTTACATTCTTTACCTCTAATTGGATTTGTTTTTCCTGAACCTGATGAAGTATTTTTAAAAGAGCTTCATCTAATTCAAACTCCCAATCTTTTAGGTTTTGCAACGTACCTACATGAAGTGGAGCGGTCCAGTACTTTCCGTCAGGGAAATATTTCCGACCAGATATGGTTCTCACTTTCTCCAATGTAGGAATTTCGAAAGTGAAGAGTATCTTAATCAGATCATTTCCCTTCTTGTCTGTTACGAGTGTCGCTGTTTTCACGTTCACGGCATTTTATAAGGTTTTTAAAGATAGATAAAATATTTTATAAATAAAAATATATTTATAATTAAGTCATTGTCAAGTTTTTAGAAGGCTTTTTATTTCAACGAAATTTTCACCCGAAAATTATATAATGCAATTTATACAGATGATAGTACCTCGTTTCTCTTTTTACTATGTAGTGTTGAATATTAAAGTGAGGATATAGTAAGCTCCCGGTTGAATTATTGAGATTCAACTTCAATGTGTAAAAAAGGCAATAGCAAACCCCTTCACAGAAGGGACTTGCTACCGTGTTAAATCAATGTATAGTTTGCCTATTGGAATGGAGAGTGAAATCTTTCCATTCGGCAAACTCAATGTAGATTTTTATCTAATCAATAATACCTATTATCCCAATCTTTTGAGTAATTGGTATGAGAGGGGACTGAATATGCACAATAATCACAATTCAGTTTTAAACAATCCTGACAAACATATGATTCCGGATTGAGAGGAACATTACCACCTTCAGAACGTGCGATATTAAGGTATTTTCTATTACCATACGCATTTGCTGAGGTGATCGCCGCACCTGAATACTTTTTATACACCGGTTTTTCATAGTTATGTTGATATGTCTTTGTAAGGGTAAGACATATTTCCATTACGGCATTAAAGGTTTTTTCCAAGTGAGGTAAGTAAGTGACTTCACGGTCTGAATGAGGGGTATAATATCCACAGGAAAGATTACAACATGAAACTCTTAATCCTTCCTCCTTCAACGCCATCACATCTGTAAGCATCCCAGTAGTTTCGTTGAATCCATACCCTTTGAGAATGGTTCCAGCGTCCTTCTTGAATTCTTTACTTGCTAGTTTTATTCCTGAAATGGAAGTTACGAAATCATCGCTTCCACGACGATCACATTGGATGACATATCGTACATTCTTCAACCATTTCTTTGTATTCACGTTGTAAGCTCCTACTGCTCCAATTTCCTCTTCTACAGTGAAGAGTAGTTTTACAGCTGGAAGTACATCCAACGCTTTCAAAGCTATGAAAATGCCGTTTTTGTCATCAGCTCCACTTCCTACAACTCCCATTCTTGACGGAGAGAAACAGAACATGAAATCTTTATATTCTATCACTTCCTTGTCTAAAATAGCAGGGTGTACCTCATCCATATGAGCACATATACAAGGATATGTATCCGCCTCACCAGAAGTAACAAGGATGTTACCTCTCTTATCCATATCCATAGTACATTTTGGAACGTTCGGCAAACCTTCCCTTTGTTCGATGTAAGACATTATGAAGTCTTGCATATCATCTTCGATACCTGATTTCGAATTGATCTTATACAGTTGTCTTAACAATGTTGTATCCATATTAAGCCTCCTCCATAACTAATTCACTAACCAAAGTTTCGATAGAATCAAAGGAAGGTTTGGGTAGAATCACTTCCACGTTGACCTTTCCTTTACCACGGATGTAAGTGGTAACAATATTGAGATGAGCTACTGCTTCTGCTCTTTTAACCCGACGGGTTCCATTGATATCATAGTATTCCACTACTCCATCCCTGTAAACCCAGGTTGAATTTCCTGTTTCTTCATCTGGTATTTCAATAGCACAAACATCACATCCCCAATTATCGCCGTTTTCAGTGTCAACAGTAAAGGTGCTTCTCACAAAAGATCCACAGTGAGGGCAGGTTTTAAAATCTTCAAAAGCATGACCTCCAGAATCAGTTAAATCAATAGAGTATGATTCACTGACTCCTGAACTCCCAAGCCGACGTATTTCACAAAACAGATATGTGAATGTATCCATATAAGGTGAATACTCATTGAGACATTCTATCTCTTTGTCCCATACAAAATGCTTTGAAACTACCTCTCCCATCGGAGAAATCAGTGTATTGCTACGACTGCTCTGCTCTGATTTGTAGAAGTAACCTTGTTCTCTTGCCCATTCTTTCATTAGAGCTATTGAAGCTTCATCTCCATAAATACGATCCAAGAGAGTGAATGGCGAACCAATTCTCATGATTCTCTTATCGTCCATCCTCTTGACAAAATAGCAATTTTCCCAAAGCAAAGCTCTGGCATGAAGATTCCCATTGCGGGGATTCTTTATGTATGCTATTTTTGTACCTATCATGGAGTACCATTCATATCCTTCACTACACCTGTGATCACTTTCAGGACGCATACAACTGCTTCCCAAAGTTCCACAATTTTCTGCTGTAGGAGTATTATACACTGAAGAGGGGTCATCACTGATCTGAATACAATCCTGATATGCTGTACTTTTTACTATTCCACTCTTGATTTCAAGAAAGGATGTAAGCAATTTAGCATTTTTAGGAGCTAACCAGTTATCAACCATTTCTCCATCCAGTGTAAGATAGGCGGCTTCAGTCTCCAATAACATCTTAATGAATTTTCCTGCCTTGTATGTCAATCGGCCTTCACGAGACCAGCTACCACTATTGGTCCGGGCAAGAGGAATGTTATTGGGATAATAACTGATTTCTCCTTTCCGAAGATCAAAGTGGTGACCATTTATACGCATATTGGACAGAAATTCGATGTCCTCTTCCATCTTTGTAACCCGGAGCATAAACAATTCCATTCTATGCTCTTTTACATATTCTGGATCAGTCACAGCTTTAAGCAATCTCCTGCTCATTACGTTCAAATGAGTTTCTGATGAAAGTATAACTGCGAAGATTGTTTCAGTTGAGAGTCTCCAGGAATAAGACATTCCAAAGAGTTGTGGACATGCAGCTCCATTAAGTTCATTCTGGCAAGCAAACAGGAACCCTCTGTAGAATGAAAAAGTGCAGGACACTTTACGGCTATCTTCACCAATGTTTAGTGATATAGCTCCAAGTGTACCGTGAAGAGATTGTTTCTGTTCATCTGTAAGCTTATCTACAGACATGCTAGTGACGTTACTTTTGATACTAATTTCGTTCATCTTTTTTAAGGTTTTGTTGTTAATGATTAATAATTGTTAATAGCACAAATCTCCTGCCACTCATCGTGACGTTGTTTCCAGAAAGCTCTGCCTGGGGTTAAATCAGTCCAGAAAAAACACATAGTGGTCCAATCAGGAACATAAGATCGACCTAAACAAAAATCCCTTATTGGATCTTCACTGAATCGGAGTTGAGGGTGTCTCCTGCAAACTCCGTTCATAAAAGCTTCCAAAGCATTACACTGCTTCAAAAACTCTTTCAGGGCATTAATCTTCTCTTCCATCGGTCAGCGTTTGATACTTTTCAGTCCATTCCTGATCTATCTCATACCATTTGTACTGACCAAGGGGGGATGCACTCCATCCCAATCCATAGTCAATCCATTTGTGAGCGACAGTTGGTCTGTAGAAACAAAAGTCTCTGATGGGGTCACTTGAAGTATACAGATTTTCATATTTCCGCAATACTCCATTGAGAAAGGCTTCAAGAAGGTTTCGCTCCTTGAGGAACTTCTTGAACTCTCGAACAAGTTCATCCATTTCCATTTTTCATTTGTTTTTTAAGGTTTTTGTTGAAACTAAAATAGTCATCTGGTTAATGACTTTGAGCCTCAAGAGGGATTCGAACCCTCTTGTTATTGCTCCACTAGCGTTGAGGCTAATTTACTTTCGTGATCCTCCAGTAAACAAAAAGCAGAATAAGCATAACAACCATGGAAATGATCACTCCGTATGCCAACGCTTCAGTAGGTCTCAATAGGAGACCCATAGTACATCCAGCCATTGCCAGAATTGCCATGAAAACAAGCAAATCAATCAGTTTTTTCATTTCTTTAAGGTTTTGTTAATGATTAAATGCGGAACTTGTCAATAAGTTTTCTGAGTTCAAAGGAGAACTGGTCGATGTCATCTCCGCTGATAACACAAACGATTTCACCTCCGATACGCACTTCAGTGTCCATCATTTCCCGACGGGCACGATTGCATTCCGACCTGATTTCAACGACCGTGTTGCCAAGTGGGAATTTGCTAGTAATGATTTCAACGTTCGCCATAGCACTTTTTAATTAAGGAAAAACCACCCGATAATTAAAGCTATTGATTTACTGATACGAATGAAGAACCTGATTGGGTTTCTCCTTCGCCTGTTTTCCCGGTTCAATTTCCGGATTGCTTCGTCCATCTTATGGATTCCGTGTAGGTCCATGTAATTTTCGATGTCGTCAAGTGGCCATTCTCCCTTCGGAGTGCGAACCATTACCTGTTGTTTCATCCTTTTAAGGTTTTCAAGATTTCTTTGTAAAGCACATCAACATGATTGTCATACTTTCCTTTTGTCCATTGCTGAAAAAGGAATTTCAACCGCTGATTGTTTTTAGTAGTTGAAGAGGAGGCTTTCGCCTGTGAGTACACGGATGAAGGTATTTCTACAAATTCATCCAATAGCATAAGAAAGTCATACACTGACCATCCATACTTGTTTTTAAAATCATTCATCTGTTCATCTTTTTTAGTATCAATTATAAACTCAGAATCTCTTTATTTAAGGCAATAAAAAAACCGCTCCCACGCATAGGAGCGGTTCATTTTAGCGGTATCAGATTACCATTTCGGCCTCAGAGCAATACCAGCATTTGACGTACCGGCGAAAAGCATCCTGTAATCCGTCAGATGAAGGGAAAGCTTTGAAAAGCTTGTTTACGGTCCCGTTCCATTTTAACTGTCGGCGACCTTTTCCATTATCAACGATAGCCGCATCGCTGATATGGACGTGCGTTCCCCTAACAATCATAGACACTACCAGGTTACGGTCCGGGAATGAAACCCGGAAAGTGGTAGGACGACGTTGAATTTCGATTGTATGAACAATCGGAGCTGAGAAACGGAATTGATTTTTCATCTTGATAAGGTTTTTAGTTATACAATAGAAATAAAAGAAAATTCACCCGAAAATTGGACAAAGCGGATTTACGTATTCACTCACCCATTGCACTCCCTTCTATGAGCGAGTGTACGGATGTCTTTGAATACAGGTCTGTTGAATTCTTTAATATTTGGTATCTTTGTCTGTAAAACTGCTAAATATTTAGGTATCCGATATAAAAAAAGAGATCACCGGATGATCTCTAATTTTGATGACGGACGGGCAAAAAAAAAGAGTCACTTGGACTCTTTTTTCAGTTGGCTTACTTCTTTGCCGGCTGTTCATAGTATTTCAGGAACCGTGTGGCATAAAGGAAATTCCACTTGCTTTCCTTCAGGTTTGAGGATGCTCCGGTTTTTTCGGAGTAAATTTTGTCTGCCAGTGCGATAACTTTTTCACTAGCTGCGGCAAGTTTTTCCGGGTGACCGGAGAGTTTCAGCTGCCGGATTGCCAACGCGACTGCGCCGGCACGGGCAAATTCGAACGTGCTCAGCAGTTTCTTTTCTTTCTTTGCCGGTTTTTTCCCAGCTGCCGGTTTGTTTTTAACCGGAGTGGCGGCAGTTTCGGATACGTTTACACTGCTCTCAGCGGCAGTTTCGTTCGGATTAGTAACGGTTTTGCTCATCTTAATAAGGTTTTTTAGTTATGAAGGTAAATATTACCTCCTGTAATACGGGAGTTAATAAGGTATAACAGGACGGGCAAAAAAAAAGAGGTACACTTGCGCATACCTCTTCAGATACCTTAAAAAAGATACAAACCT
>Ga0255346_1005943_pt1 | contig 12242 bp, 9 predicted proteins | sample wastewater_treat_FD_194410 | JGI IMG/M metagenome (GOLD analysis project Ga0255346, IMG submission 194410) | Wastewater microbial communities from Lulu Island WWTP, Vancouver, Canada - plant22 | ecosystem: Engineered > WWTP > Wastewater > Unclassified | place: Canada: Vancouver, British Columbia... | reverse complement strand
ATTGGACAGGTTAGTTCACACATCGTACAGAATCGAATTTAATGATGTAAACTTGAGAAAAAAACTGTAAAATTGTCAGGAATCCGTGTTCTTTGAATTATGACCCGGCAGGGGGTCAATATCACCGGAACAGGGGGTCAGTCTGACCGGAATATCCACAAATGGGGGTTAAATATGTAATTTTGTGTCGAACTCACGTTAAATATTTCATTAATTTGCCTTTTATTATGGCGAGCATTTTCAGGATAAAGGAAGAGATACTGATTCAAAGGCTCATAAACGATGACCAGACTGCCTTTGAACTGCTATTCCGTTATTATTATCCTGGTTTAGTTGTTTATGCTTCCAGGATTATTGGTGATAAAGATGAGGCTGAAGAGATTGTTCAGGATTTTTTTGTCAGGTTATGGAGGGGCAGAAAGGAGATTAGGAAGGCAAATACATTGAAAAACTTTTTTTTTACTTCTGTAAAAAACAGGTCTTTAAATTACCTTAAAAAAGAAAAAATCAACGAAAAAATATTGCAGAAGCTTCAAAATTTAGTTGAAAAAGAACGGCTTTATCAACCCGATTTATTTGTTGAATCAGAAATCCAGGCACGGGTAAAACAAGCATTTAAAAAACTTCAGCCCAGGACAAACCAAATATTTAAACTTAGCAGGTATGAAGGCTTAACCAATGACCAGATAGCTGAGTCGCTGAACATTTCAAAACGGACGGTTGAAACCCAAATCTCAAATGCACTTAAAATTTTGCGGGGAGAGTTAAAGGATTATCAGTTTTTTATGTTGCTGATTTGATTTTTCTATACGTGTTTCCTGTTCTAGAATTGTATTATAACTGATAACCGGACTTTTCCCGGAATTTAAACAGCAGTTATAAATGGGTGTAAACCGTAACATATCAGAAACCGAATCCCGCCTCACGGCTTATATTGGGCAATTGAGTGAAAAGGATGCATTTGATAAAAAATTAGAGTCTGCAAAAATAATATATCAAATCGCCCAGGTAAATGTTGATAGGGCGTTTCAGGAAGTCAGCAGCAAAATCAGCGGAAAGACAAACATATATAAACTTTTTACAGCAATTACCCGCGTTGCGGCTATGCTCTCTATTCCTTTATTGACATTTACCCTCTGGACTCTGTTCTGCCCAAAAAATCAGGCGGAAAACATTGAAATTGCAGAGGCACAAATAACCTGGCAGGAGATTTCCAGTCCTGTTGGTATGCGCTCCCACATAGTACTTCCCGATGGAACAAATTTGTGGCTAAATGCCGGAAGCAACCTTCGTTACAGCATTCCTTTTGTTCGCGGTACCCGCGAAGTGCAACTCTCAGGAGAGGCTTATCTTGATGTGACAAAAAATGAAAAGTCTCCGTTTATAGTTAAAACTGAGAATTCGGAAGTTGAGGTTTTAGGCACAAAATTCAATATTAATGCCTATCCTGAAAATGCAATCATACAAATGGCGTTGAAAGAGGGGAAAATTAAGTTCCGGTTTAAAGATGTATCTGGGAGCAGGAAATTCATTGATCTATCTCCCAACGATGTAATGAATTACGACAAAAGCAATAATAAGATATATCTCATCAAGGCTACAAATATCGAAAATTATATTGCTTGGCACCAAAACATCTTAATACTTGATGACACACCCATGACCGAACTCGCAAAGGTTTTAAGACAGTGGTACGGAGTGGATGTAACTATCGCCAATGAAGATATAAAACGTTATAAGTTTACCACAACTTTCAACAATGAACCTTTACACCGTATACTTGAACTGCTGGAAATGAGTTCGCCGGGAATCTCTTTCCGTTATATTCCCGGAAAACCAACCGAAGGGGGTAAAAACTGCTCACCTTCAGTTGTAATAATAACAAAAAACAGACGTGTATGAAATAAAAGTACTGAACAACATATCAAAAAGAAGGAAGTGCTGCAACACTCCCTTCCGAACCCGGAACTTTTTGAGCCAGGTGTAAGTTTTAAATCTCTCATTAATTTAAAACCGTGTATTAGTAAAAATAATTCCGGGCGAAAGGACACTTATAAAAAAGAGTCAATTACAGAATAATACACCAAAGTATGAAAATTGAATTAAAAAAATTTTAGGCAGATGAAGAATTTAAATCATTATTTATTATCCTTTCTTTTTGTTTTGAATTTACAGGCATCACAAGATGCAGTTTTTAGTCTTGCCGGTATTGGCGCCAAAGCCAACACCTATCATTGTACGATATCAAAAGATGCAGATTCATTGAAAAAAAAATCTTTATCCCTGATTAATGATCCCCAAGCAGAAATTGAGTTTTGGAACCCCAAACCGGTTGTTATATGGACATATCAACATCAGTTGATTTTTGAAGACGGGAGGAATGGTAATGTGGATTATGCCAGAACTGCTGAGGCAATGCAAGACCTGGGGGCTACGGCAATATTTCAGCCAATAAAAACTCAGCAGCAGTATAATAATCTCATTTATCATTTAGAGCAAATCAAAAACACAGACATAAGGATCATTATTCAAACCGGACACAATTGCGTTTTAGAAGCAATGCCTGGAAGTGATTGTGTTCAGGTTGTTAAAAACCTAGCCAATCTCTCTCTGCAATATCCAAATCTGGTAGGAATTTGCCTTGACGACCTTCATCCTACCAGGACCAATAAGACACCCGAAGAAATGAATAATCTTATAGAGGCCAAAAATAGTATCAATCCTAAATTCCTTTTTCTGCCCACTTTGTATTATGACGTGTGGGATGAATTGCAATTTTTCAGAGAGGGTAATCCTTTTAATGGTGTTTTTAAAGATGGTTCATTTATGTGGTATTGGGCAAGCTACGGAGAGAAAGGGCGTACTGTAAATATCAACACATTGCAAAACTATGTGAACGAAGCCAAATCAATATTCCCGCCTGCTCATTTTATTACCGGCATTTATACTCAAAAAGATGGCATCCTTAATGAATCGAATAATGTTGATATTATCTTTCATAAACCCAATGAATTAAGGAGAATGATAGAACTGGGCTATATTGAATCGGATGGACTGGGATTGTTTAATATCCCGTTATATATGTATGATGTTGACCACCTGCTCAGTTCAACCATTTTCAAGCAACAGTCCAATAATGACCCTGCATATAACTACAGGTTAACAAATTCTGAAAAAGGGACTTTTGCTTCATGGTATCAAGCCATTGAAACGGATATTTCAGTTGCTCCCGGAAGCCGGGTGAGGGTAAAATTTGACATGCGGGATACCCGTAACACCGGCGATGCCGGATATTTATACAAACAACTTTTGGTCAATGATAAAGTTTTATGGGAGGAAGATATTACCATAAGCTCATTGAAAGCCACCATTGATAAGGTCATACAGGTACAGGAGGGAAATGCAAAAATCGTAGTCCGTGTATTTTCCAAACGCGCTAATTGGATATCCGCCAATGCGTACGTCAGCACTCCGATTGTTTGTGTAAATGACCAGGAAGTTCCCGCTTCTTGGAAATTTAATGGCGGCATGAGCAAACTCAATGAATACAAGCAGGTTTATGATATTATTAAAGGAGTGATAAAAGGCACACCGCAAACAACAATTCAAAAAATCCAGAAAAATGATTCACCTTTAAATCTGATGTTTAAAAATGGGAATTTATATTGCAATGATTATTCTGGTTCCATACAGGTTTATCTGTATAATATTAACGGACAGTTAATATATATGAATAATAGAATTGATGTATTAAATGGCCATCTTTTAGTTGATGTTGGAAAATTTATAAAGAGTAATACCCTTTTGTTTTATAAAATATTGAATACGGAAGGGAGATTTGGAAGTGGTAAAATTTTAATTTATTAAGATCTTCTTATCCTAAAGGCATAAAACTCAAAAATAGAGAAATTTAAATTATCGGGTTATTCAGAGTTGTCATTTTATAAATATTAAAAGGGTTTTAATGAAAAGCAGCAGGCGTGAATTCCTTAAAGGAAGTTTGTTAAGTAGTGGTTTTTGCTTTCAGCAATTTCCGGATACACTTCATCCGCAAACGATGTTTATAAAGAATCGAAATGGTTCTCAATCTGCCCATGAGTTAGAAGAAGTACGAAAACTCACATTTGAACCTGAAGAAATGACTGTTACCAGTAAAGATAACAACGAAGACGTATATTGTTTGGATGAGATACAAAATATTAACTTTTTTGATTCCGAAGCCATAGGTAACTCTGAACTGATAAGCTCCCTAATGGCTGACTATTCCGGTGGATCTTCCGGTTCACTTAAGATTGTACTGCAACCAGATAAGCATGGCGTTTCTGTCATCACCGTAATCGTAGAAGATGAACTGGGCGCACAAACAAAGAAAAGTTTCAAACTTATAGTTAATCCGGTGAACGATGCGCCGGTTGTGGTCAATCCAACAGGAAACCAGTCGGTTCATGCTTCCTTCAAGCTAGAAATTCCGGTCAGCCCGATTTTGGGAGAAATCTTTGACGGTGCTGACCGCGATGAACTGGAAATCAGCGTAACCACCGGAGACGGGGGTGCACTCCCTGAATGGGCGAAATATGCAGACAACAAACTGATCTTAACTCCGATGATTGCCGACACGGGCTGCGTGGTCATCGCCATAACCGCCACAGACCCGTCAGGCGCTTCAGCCACCGACAGGTTTGAACTGCGTGTGAAAGGTTATCCGGTCAGTGCCGATTACCTGAACGCTGGAAATATCAGCGTGAACCTGTTCCCGAATCCAGCCCGGGATGAGGTAAACCTTGAAGTGAAAAGAAATGCTAACCGCCCGGTGAGTTTTTCAGTTTACAACTTAACCGGAAAGCTTGTGCTGCGCAAAGGTTTCAGCGCAGATGAACTAATCCGCTTTAATATGGTCAGCCAGGTTTCAGGAATCTATTTCGTGAAAGTGCATTCCGGTGAAAACGAAGAAGTGAAAATACTGTTACTCAAAAGAGAGATAGATAATATAGAACAGATTAACTACAGCAATTAAAAACAACGCAAAATGAAACGATATACTTTAATCACGGTTTTATTGCTTTTTTATGTCTTTACTATATGTGCACAAGATAATGACACAATTTATTTTATGAAAAATAATAAAATTGTGAATTTACAATCTCTTGGGGCAACAGATATCGATAGTATGGTTTTTCAGTGGAAATATCCAGATGATCCCGGTGTTGATCCGGGAGAAGAACTTGGCGAAGATCCATTTGTGAATGTTATCAAAGACCCTTCCTTTGAGATTGGGCCACCTCATTGGGTTTTGGTCGATAATAACTCATCAATTGTTACCGATATATCTTTAACAGGTTCTAAATCACTTAGAATTGTCAGTGATGGCGCTCAAGGGAATCATGTGGTAAGGCAGCAAAGTATCGCAGGAATAACACCAGGAATGGAATACTCATATTCCGTGATGGTAAAGGGTGATCAATTGGTAGGAGCAGGCGCAGGCGGCAAACCTCTTGCCATTTTACGCTGGCGTAATTCCAGTAATATATTGATTGCTAAAGAAATGTATATGTGGGCGCCTTATGGAACTTATAGCTGGACAAAGCTTCAGACTCATATGCAGGCGCCTCCTGATGCAACCATGGTTGATGTTATATTCAGGTCGTGGTATGGTTGTTTATCAGGATATAGCTTTTGGGATGATGTCGAGTTAAAACCTCGTGATTTTTCTTATCGCGGGAATTTGACCGGTACTTATGATATTATTGAAGCCTCAGATAAATTGAGGGTGTTACTTTCAACAGAAGAAATCAATTATTCAGGTGGTGGCTATTACTTTATGGAATCTGATGGTGCTTTTATTGAGTGGAACAATGTAGCAGGAGGTACCGGCGGTACTCGGATCATCTCTATTCGTTATTCTCTTGAAGGAAATGAACAAAACTGGCAAATAATAATTAACGGAACTACCCGTATTATCAGGCCGCGTGCAACAGGGCAAATTAACAGTTGGGCTACTCATGATGAGAAGTTTACCTTAAATCCGGGCAATAATACCGTACGCATTTTAATGAATAAAGTGGTTTCAGGGGCCAATCCCCGAATTGATCGCTTGGATGTTTATGAAGTGGCTACAAGTGGCAGTACAGCCAATAGTCCTGTTATTTCCCCTGCCGGTGGCTCTTTTAATGATGTGGTAGAGGTCAGCATGCAAACAACCACTCCCAATTCTGTTATTTATTATACACTTAACGGTTCGACTCCTAATTCTGGTTCATTGAAATACATTGCTCCATTCAGTTTAAACCAAAGTGCTACTGTCAAGGCAATAACTGCAAGTCCCGGCATGAATAATAGTGAGGTGACTACCGTTTTATTTGAAATCGTCTTATCCGGAAGAGCCCCATATGGTGGTGTGCCGTGGGCTATTCCCGGAAGGATCAAGGCTGTTGATTATGATCTTGGTGGGAATAACGTAGCCTATCGCGATAATACTCCGGGAAACCAAGGATATGCTGATGGTGGGGTTTATCGTAACGATGATGTTGATATTTGGAAGGATAATAATGGCGTTGAAGGTTATTATACTGGAGCCAATGCTGCAGGCGAATGGCTGGAATTCACAGTAAATGTGGCTTTTACAGGTGAATACAGGGTGGATTTGAGGTACACTACAAATATTGATGGTCAGATTCATCTTGAATTAGATCGCAACGATGTTTCCGGGGCGATAGAAATACCCAGCACCGGATCATACGAAAATTGGACAACGATAAGTAGTACGGTAAGCCTTACAGCAGGGCAGCACATTTTACGGGTGTTTTTTGATAAACGCGGCACCAACCTCAACTGGATAGAGTTTACGCTTTTACCTTGAGATTGAAATTCTTAAAATTAACTTGCATTGAATTTTCATATGTTTTTCAGATGCAAAAATTTATTAAAGTAATAACTTAAAAAAGATGTAAAAATGAATTATTTAAGATTAAAATTATTTGCGTTATTATTGATTGGAGTTGGATTACCTAGACTACATGCTCAATCAATGTTTGTTAAATTAAATGACGGCTCACAAACTGCGTATAGGATTGATGAAATACGAACCTGGACATTTTCACCCGGAGAACTGACTATAACCAAAATGGATAATAGCGATGATAAATATGCGTTGAGGAATTTGAGATATATCAGTTTTTTCGATTATGCCACCGGATTGTCAGATTTTTTAATTTCAAATTCAGTGACATTTAATATTTATCCTAATCCTGTAGAGAATGTATTGAAAGTTGATTTGACCGGATCTGTTGGAAATAAAAGTAGAATTAATATTTTTAGCATTGATAGCCGGTTAGTGCAAAATATACAATTGACAGACTCAGGGACTAATTTGATTGATGTAAGTCATTTGCCACGTGGTATTTATCTTTGTCGCTACATAAATGGAGAAGAAATCAAAACAATAAAAATAATTAAACAATAAAAATATTGAACAAAAAGGGAGGATTTAATAATGAAAACAAATACTTTATTTATAGTTTTTTTATTTTTCATTACACTGATAACGCATGGACAAAATTATGACACAATTTTCTTTATGAAAAATGGTCAGATTATTAATTTGCAGTCAATTAAAACATCAGATGTTGATAGCATAACTTTCTATCCGCTAGGTGGAGGAGGAGTTGGTGGTGACGTTGCTGCCAGTCCTGCAATTTCTCCGGATGGAGGCCTGTTTCATGATGATGTTACGGTTAGCTTAACATCTTCTACTCCAGGTGCTACCATTCATTATTCTTTGGATAGTTCTTATCCCACTAATTTATACAGCGCCCCATTTTCTTTAGGAATGGGGGCTAAAACGATCAGGGCCAAAGCAACCGCTCCCGGATTGTATAACAGTGAAGAGTCAAGTGCATCTTTTCTTGTTGTACCAACCGGCAAGAATCCTTTTCTTGGCGATCCCTTGCCAATACCCGGCAGAATAAAGATGGTTGATTATGACACCGGCGGGCAAAATCTAGCCTATTTTGATAATACCCCATCAAATCAGGGCTATAATAATGAAACTTCTAATTACCGTAATGTTGATGGACCAAATGTTGAAGCTGTTGACATTTGGTTTAACGATGTTGAAGGTTGGTATACTGGTGCTAATGCGCCAAATGAATGGCGTGAATACATTGTTAATGTGGCTATCACAGGTGGATACAATGTGGATTTAAGATATTGTACAGGTCCAGGTCTTCCCGGGCAAATTCGTATAGAATTGGATGGCATCAATATTTCCGGTCCGATTGAAATGCCTAGTACTATTGATTATAATGATTGGCAAACCATAAATCATAAGGTTAACCTCACCAAGGGGCTACATGTTTTACGCGTGTTTCATGTTTTACGTGGCACCAATCTGAATTGGTTAGATTTTACACTTAATCCTTAACATTATTATCAGGAAAACAATAAAAGGAGAATTCAAGAATGAAAACAAGTATTATTTTGACTGCTATTTTGTTTTGTCTTGCACTGACAGTGCATGGGCAGCACGATACACTATATTTTATTAAGAATAAAGTGATTATCAATAAGCAATCCATAAAAAAAGCTGACCTTGACAGCGCAGTTTTTTATAGATCGGTTGTAGCGGAGCCGGATGAAAATGTTTTTGTAGATGCACGTGACGGCAACAGTTATCCGATTATAACTATTGCCGACCAGGTTTGGATGGGTGAAAATTTAAGGTATTTGCCAAGTGTGTCCGGCCCCGGAACTCTTTCCGATACAGATCCAAAGTACTATGTTTATGGTTACGATGGAACTGATGTAGCTGTCGCAAAAGCATTGGATTATTATTCAACTTATGGGGTTTTATACAACTGGCCTGCAGCAGTAAACGCTTGCCCATCCGGCTGGCATATAGCCACTGATGCTGAATGGACACAATTAACAAATTTTGCTGGAGGAGAAAATGCGGCAGGTGGCAAGCTTAAAGAAACTGGCACAGTACACTGGCAAGCTCCTAATAATGGTGCAACTGATGAATATGGCTTTTCAGCACTTCCCACTGGTTTTTTAAAAGATAATGGCACGTTTATGTATGTAGGGCAATATGGTTACTGGTGGACAGGCACAGAAAGCGGAGGCAATAATACAAAAGCTTGGAGGCGTTATATGCTTTATAATAATACAAAGTTAAACAAAGACGAGACAAGCAGCAAGAAGCAGGGTTTTACTGTACGTTGCATAAAAGATTAATTGAGTACAATACTGGAATAGTATTATAGCTTTTAAAAGATTGGGACTGTATTTTACCATTAGGGAACCTTAGGGAACTAAAATAAAGTTTTCCCACAGTTCTTAAACTATATATATGCGAATTAAGAGTTAAAAATTAAAGATTACTTGAAGATATGCTTGAACTTGGTAACAAAATTAGATGATTGGAATTCAATAAGATTGAACAATTGGAATTGAAATAAAAACAAGTCAAAATGAAAAACTTAAAATTAGCTGCTATTTCAATAATCATAATATTCTCGACTTCCTGCACTCAAAAGTTGAAATTCTCTGCAGATTTTGATAATACAAATAACCGCGTATGGGTAGGAAAAGATTTTTGGTCAATCCCGCTTGAGGACTGGAAAGTGGAAAACGGCTGGTTGCATTGCATCGGTACGGTTCCCAGATCGAGGGTATATCTACTCACGCACACCCTGGCTCCCGGTGCTGGAAATTTTGAAGTTTCTGTGAAAATCAGCCTGGCAGATAAAGGCGATATTCCAGGAACTGCCGGACTTTTACTCGGTGTGAATGACCCAGAAGATACGGATGTAAAAGCTGCATGTTATTTTGGAAGAGGTGTGAATATGGGTATTAGTCTGAATGGATTCGCTTTCATAAATAATAAAAGAGCAGATTTGCCTGAAGGTTTCGACTTTTCTGAATTTATAATTTCAGTTTCGGGAAACGACAACCAATTGAAAATGAAAGTAACCGACAAAAGCGGTAAAAGCCCCGAAGTGCTTTTTCTCAAAATAAATGGTATGTATGGGCTTGTTGCTGTTGCCAACAATCTCAACTCGGGAGGTGATGAAAGGTTGGGAAATTCGAAGTTTAGTTTTGATGACTTGCTGCTTTCGGGGTCAAAGGTGATTGCACAGCCCGAAAATGCATTTGGCCCGGTTTTCTGGACTATGCACACCTTAAGCCAAGGAACTGTGAAAATGATGGCACTACTGCCGCCGATTGGCAACAATGATAATCAGGAAGTTAGTTTACAGCTGAATGAAAATGGAATCTGGAAAACTGTTGCCACAGAAGAGATTGAGCCTGATTCACGCACCGCGGTTTTCAAGCTTGAAAACTGGGATGCAACAAAAGATGTGGAATATCGGGTGGAGTACATTGAAAAAGGGAAAAATGGCAAAGAAACAGCCGAATATTACAACGGCACAATCATGAAAGATCCCGTTGACCGTCCGTTAAAATTAGGTGCCCTCACCTGTCAATATTACAACGGATTTCCTTACACGCCGCTGGTTGAAAACTTGACAGAACTAAAGCCTGATCTGCTTTATTTTTCAGGGGATCAGCTATATGAAGGCAACGGCGGGTACCCCATAAAACGTCAACCTGCTGATGTTTCTATATTAAGTTATCTCGGGAAATATTATATGTTTGGCTGGGCTTTTGGCGACTTAATGCGCAATGTGCCAACGATTTGCACACCTGACGACCATGATGTTTTCCAAGGGAATCTGTGGGGCCAGGGTGGAATTGCAAAACCAGGTGGTGTGGAAAGTGATGACACCCGTGGTTTTGTTCAATCGGTTGAGATGGTGAATGTTGTCAACCGCACTCAATGTGGACAATTGCCCGACCCTTATGACGCAACGCCCATAGAGCAGGGAATGAGCGTTTGGTACACCGGCCTCACCTACGGCAGGGTAAGCTTTGCTATCATCACCGACCGTGTTTTTAAAACCGGTCCCGAAGCTGTTTCCGATTGGAAAGGGCGAAAAGATCATATAAAAGAGTCAAGGAAAGATTTGTCGTTTCTGGATAAAACAGGTTTGGAAATGATTGGGGAGCGTCAGACGAAATTCCTGAGCGACTGGATGATGGATTGGAAGGGAGCGGATATGAAAGTGTTACTCTCTCAAACTGTTTTTGCCAACGTTGCCACCCATCACGGCACTTACAACGGTTATTTATATGGCGATCTCGATTCGGGTGGCTGGCCAAAATCAGGTCGCGACAAAATTATCCGTCAAATGCGAAAAGTTGGTGCATTCCACATAAACGGTGATCAGCATATAGCTTCTCTAGTTCAATATGGACTTGATAATCACCGCGATGCGGGCTGGAGCTATTGTACGCCTGCCATAAGTGTGGGCTACCAACGCTGGTTCCGTCCCGATGAGTTGGGACTTCCGGTTGAAGACCGCCCCGAACATGGATTTCCCAATACCGGAAACTATACAGATGCCTTCGGAAACAAAAATTATGTATATGCCATCGGTAATCCCGCTCCTTTTGTTGCGGACATGGAAAGCAGGTACAACCAGGCAGTGTTGCGTGCTTCGGGTTTTGGAATGATAACTTTTAATCAACAGGAAGGCCTAATTGATATCGATGCCTGGCGTTTTAAAGCTGATGTAAAGAATCCCAATCCGATTCGTGACCAGATCCCGGGATGGCCGTTTCAGATCACACAGAATGATAATTTTGGAATTGGCGCTGAATACATGTTACCCGAAATCTCAGTAAACAAACCCAATCAGGTGATACAAATCTGGAATGAAAACACCGGGGAAGTGGTACAAATCTACCGGCTTAAAGGTGGCACAGTTCAGCCAAGTCTGTTTGAAAATGGTACTTTTACACTTATAATCGGCGAGGGTGATAATAAACAAACACTTTCCGGTTTAAAAACCCAAAAGGGGGAAAATACAGAAAAAGTTTCAATAGAATTGTAAGCAGGGTCTGCTGAAAAACTAAGATCTTGTTTGCTTTGTTTGTCTTGAAACAGTAAGCTATTTCGAGAGAAGGTTCAGGTTCACCCAAAATAAAAGTAGTTTAGTGATGCCAAACTAAAATGGGAAACCGAGGTCGCGAGACACACAAATTGTAACACTACCACCAAATATTTCGATGCCCCTAATCGTAGCATTTTAATGATTTGATTTTGTCAATTATCTCAGAATGCTCAATGTATTCAGATATTAATATCTTTAATGCCATATATTAAATTACGGAATGCTAAG
>Ga0255346_1005938_pt1 | contig 12245 bp, 9 predicted proteins | sample wastewater_treat_FD_194410 | JGI IMG/M metagenome (GOLD analysis project Ga0255346, IMG submission 194410) | Wastewater microbial communities from Lulu Island WWTP, Vancouver, Canada - plant22 | ecosystem: Engineered > WWTP > Wastewater > Unclassified | place: Canada: Vancouver, British Columbia... | reverse complement strand
ACACATCCGCAAAGGGGAAAACAAACCCCACGACCTCTCCATCTTTCGCAATAATTTTAATAAGATTTGGGTCAATGATTGTCAATACATTATCAACAACAAAGTCAATTTCCCGTTGGGTCAGCGGATAATATTCCCAATTTTTCACGAAGGCTTTGTTATAAGCCTGGCCAATTTTCCCTGCCCACTGCTTTAACTCACGTTTATTTTTGAATTTCAAAACCTCGAAAGTGCCCCGCTTTTTTGCAATTTCAGCAGCTTTCCGCACTTTAGGGGGAAGTTGAAACTCCTGAGGATTAACAAAACTAGAGACGAAGTCAACAACCTTTGTAAAACCCAAATTTTCCACAAGATCTCGGTAATAAGGATAGTTATAATTCATCATATTCATCATTTGACGATATTCAAATCCCTCTATTTGGATGCCATATCCATCAAGTGGGCCAAAGCCTTTCGGGCCGACAATTTTATTCAAGCCACGTTTTCGTGCCCAATCAAATACTGTCTCAAACAGCAAATTAGCCACTTCCTGGTCATTTATACATTCAAATAGATAAAAAGCGCCATTTTTAACATCATGATATTGATTATAAGGTTTGTTTTCCAATGCGGCTATTCTGCCCACCAGCTCACCATCTTTTTGGGCTACAAAAAATTCTGCATCAGAATGTTCATAATAAGGATGCTTTGAGGGATTGAGCATTGTTTTTACATCCACAATAAAAGGGGGCACCCATTGTTGATGGCCAGCGTACAAGTCAAAGGGAAATTTGACAAATCGCATAACATCAGCTTTACTTTTCAGGTCAATTTTATGAATGGAAAGCATTAATACCTCTTTTCTCAAGTGTTATAAATAATTTCAATTAGTAAAACAACAGAACCATATAAGGGTTACGTTCCCTTTTCCCAAATAAATAAAAATTGACGAAAATGAATAAAAAGTTATCCTTATAGAGATCAGTCCAAATTATAACCTTAATTATTCCCAAACAGATATTAGATAGTTGATTGAAAAATCTCCCATAATAAATTTTCTACGTCGAATAAAAGGCCAATCAATTCATTAAAAATATTTCAAATATATCAAATTATATTTTGAAAAATTAAATAAAAGGATTTAGGTTTACTTGTAATCACCGGAGGTGTGGGCTATAATCTTTGTGTCATTTTAAGGAAGGAAAGGAACTATCATGATTGATGTTAATGAATTGCGCAAAGGGGTAACCTTTGAACAGGATGGCAATCTATACAAAGTTCTGGAATACGCACATAACAAACCGGGTCGCGGCGCAGCGACCATTCGGATCAAAACCCGAGATCTACGCAAAGGCACCATTTTAGAAATGACTTTTAGCTCAGGTAACAGGGTGCAGGATATCCGCCTTGATTACCACAATGCCCAATTTTTATATGCGGATGGAAATTTGTTTTACTTCATGGACAACCAATCCTATGAACAATACCCGGTGAATGCCGATATCCTGGGCGACCAAACTCAATTTTTAAAACCAAACATGGATGTGAAATTGATGTTTTTCGAAAGCGAAGCCCTCGATGTTGAATTGCCTACTTCTGTTGATTTAGAGGTTACCAAAGCTGAACCATCGGTTCGCGGTGATACAGCAACAGGCGTTACCAAAAAGGTGCTTACGGAAACAGGTCTTGAAGTCCAGGTGCCGTCTTTCATAAATACAGGCGACACCATCCGTGTAGACACTCGCAATGGTAATTACGTTACCCGTGTTTAACGAGATTTTAAAAAAATCTCTTCTGGTACCAGTCATTAGAAATTTTTAGCAGATAAATAATGAAAATTCCTGGCATTGGTAAAGAATGTCCATACTTCTATGGTGATTATTATCGAGGGAAGCACCACGAGGAATGTCGCTTGCTCGAAAATACCAGCCCACGCTGGGAGATTGCGTATTGTCGTTCTTGCCCGGTGCCGGAAATCACCCGTGCGAACGCTTGCCCTCATATGATTCTTTCTGGAGAAATAAAAACCAGCCTTTTTGGTCTGAAAAAACGGGTTATTGTCAGCGCTTACTGTACAAAAAGCCATCAAGATGTTAAAAATCCATATATCGGATGCAGTGAATGTCATCCAATAACAAAATTACTTATAAAAACCTGATGCCTTTAACCATTTTTTTTGACCTCGATGAAACCCTGCTCACAACCAATCTTGATCGGTTTTTACCCCTTTATTTCGATTTATTGGGACAAGCCCTGAGCCATCTTGGTCCCTCCAAAAAAATTGCAGCGCAGGTGGACTTTGCTGTCCGTAAGATGATTGCAAATAAAAATCCCGCAAAAACGCTCAGGGAAGTATTTAGCGAGAATTTTTACCCGCATTTGGGCACAACTGAAGAAGCCTGCCAACCGTTGCTCAATACATTTTATAAAGACGAATACCCTAAAATTAAATCTGTTACACAGGTTAAACCCGGTGCAGCCAATCTGGTCGATTGGTGTCAATCTAAAGGAATGCAAATTGCCATTGCCACCAACCCGCTTTTCCCACATACAGCCACTTACCAAAGGATTCAGTGGGCGGGTTTGGACCCAAACAGCTTTTTATTGTTTACAGCGTTTGATGATTTCCACTTTACCAAACCCCATCTTGAATATTACGCAGAAATTTTCGGTCGGATTGGCTGGCCAGAAAATCCTGCAGTCATGATTGGCGATAACATCACTGACGATCTACATCCGATGAATGCTTTTGGGTTTGAAACCTTTTGGATAAAACCAGATAATCAGGCTGATCATTGGGAAGGTGGTAACCTGAGCGATGCCCGACAATGGCTGAAACAAATACTGAAAAATAATGGGAAGACGCAATTATCCGATCTCTTGGTCGACCTGGCAATTTTGCGTGCCACACCAGCAGTATTAGACACCTGGTTGCGAGCGGAGCCAAACTGGGGACCCAATATCGCAAAAATCCCGGCCAGATCTTCTCTCAACGAAATCATTTCCATGTTTTGCATGCTAGAAGAGCAGGTTTACCCAAATTTGTGGCAGGACTTGCAGTCCAGGAATATTAATATTACAACAAATCAAGATTTTACTGGCTCAAAAATTTTTCCGAAACAAAATTATCTAAAGGGAAAAGAAACCTTTGAACGGTTTCTAAACGCCCGCCTGTTATTCTTAGACCGAGTAAATGAGATTAATCGGACTCTACAAAATGAGGAAAATGAAAATGCCATCCAAAATCTCACCAAATTTATTAGTTGGATAGCAAGCCAGGATCGAAAATTACTCCGCAAAACTGTCGGTTTATAAGATATTCGTAAGATTTAACGATAATTTTATAACATCGCTAGATAACCATAATCAGGGCAGGTATAATGCAAAGGTTACAATATTTTAATTAATAATGCAACCATTATTTGGAGGAATTTGTGAAGCCAAGAAACCAATCGTTTATCGTTTACATAATGCTTTTTTTAGCAATAATTGCGATGGTATTCTTCACTGTCAACAAACAAAACGAACGCATTGCTGAAATTCCCATCAATCAGCTCGCTAGTGATATCCGCGAGAGGAAGGTGAAATCGATAATCGAAGACGATAACCGCCTTCAAATCACCTACAAGGATAATGTTCTAAAATCATCGACCAAAGATCCCAATACACCTTTAATTGCTCAATTAATCGAATTGGGTGTGACCCCCGATGATCTGACAGAAGAAGGGTTTTCCGTCGATATCAAACTGCCCAGTTCTTTTCTCGGAATTGTATCGATCCTCAGTTACATTCTGCCATTCATAATTTTAATTGCGTTGTTTTGGTTCATCTTTCGCCAGGCCCAGGGCAGCAACACTGCTGCGATGTCCTTTGGCAAATCAAGAGCCAGAATGTTTTCAGGAGACCACCCCACAGTTACCTTTGAAGATGTTGCTGGGGTAGAAGAAGCCAAAGAAGAGTTACAAGAAGTCGTTGAATTTTTACGGGAACCGCAAAAATTTATTTCCCTTGGCGCCCGTATTCCCAAGGGCGTTTTGTTAGTCGGTGCACCAGGAACTGGGAAGACCCTCATGGCCAAGGCTGTTTCAGGTGAAGCAGGCGTACCTTTCTTCTCAATTTCAGGTTCTGAATTTGTTGAGATGTTTGTCGGTGTTGGTGCCAGCCGGGTAAGAGATCTTTTTGAGCAGGCAAAAAAGCATTCACCGGCGATTGTGTTCGTTGATGAAATCGATGCCGTGGGACGTCATCGCGGCGCTGGTTTAGGCGGCAGTCACGATGAGCGTGAACAAACCCTTAACCAATTGCTGGTTGAAATGGACGGTTTCGACACGGATACCAACGTCATTATTATTGCAGCAACAAATCGCCCTGACATCTTGGACCCGGCTCTTTTGCGACCTGGGCGGTTTGATCGTCGAGTGGTTTTAGATCGACCAGACATAAAAGGGCGCGAAGAAATACTTGAAGTACACGTAAAAGGCAAACCAGTCTCACCAGAAGTTGACCTTAATGACATTGCACGGTCTACACCGGGATTTGTCGGTGCAGATATTGAAAATCTTGTCAACGAAGCCGCCATTTTGGCAGCACGGCGCAATAAACGGATTATCGAACACCCAGAATTTATGGAAGCAATCGAACGTGTCATCGCTGGGCCTGAACGTAAGAGCCGCTTAATTAATGAAAGCGAAAAGAAAATTATTGCTTACCATGAAGCCGGTCACGCAGTTGTAATTAATGCTTTACCGGAAGCAGATACTGTCCAAAAAATCTCCATCATCTCACGTGGTGAAGCTGGCGGATACACAATCGCCTTTCCAGAAGAAGACCGCATACTCAAATCCCGCAAGCAGATCATGAGTGATATGATCAGCTTATTGGGTGGACGTGCAGCAGAGGAAATTGTTTTTAACGATATAACCTCAGGCGCATCCAATGACCTTGAACGGGTTACGAAACTTGCCCGTACAATGGTCATGCGTCTTGGTATGAGTGACGCCTTGGGTCCAATGGTTTACGGAAAGAAAGAAGAACTGGTTTTCCTTGGACGTGAAATCTCCGAACAACGAGATTACTCCGAACATATCGCAGAAAAAATTGATTCCGCCATCCAAGGCCTGGTCCAGGAAGCGTATGATAGGGCAAAAGATATCTTAACCCGTTATCGCGCTGAATTGGACAAGATCGCAGAGAAATTATTGGAAGTTGAATCAATCACTGCATCAGAATTTTACGAGATATTCCCCACACCTGTTGAGAAAACAGGCGGTATTCCTCAAAAAGCGGTTTAGACCTTAATATAAGTATTAAAAAAGGCTGCAAATACGTGTTTGCAGCCTTTTTAATAATATTGTTATTTTACTCTTCAGACACTAAAACGCGTCGCAAAACCTTACCCACGATTGTTCGTGGCAATTCTTCAATAAAGTCAATGTACTTTGGCACCTTGTATCTGGTTAAATATTGATCGCAAAATTGCTGAATTTCCTCCGGCGAGCTTTCTTCGCCAGGTTTTAACACTATCCAGGCTTTTGCCACTTCGTTTCCATATTCGTCAACCACACCCGCAACGGCCACCTCGCGAACTTTTGGGTTTTTATTAATCACTGCTTCAACTTCGTTCGGCCAAACTTGAAAACCGCCAACTTTAATAACATCCTTTTTGCGATCAATAATATAAAAATAGCCTTCCTCGTCCATCCGTACTACATCACCGGTATACAACCAACCGTTCCGCAATGTTAAGACAGTTTCGTCCTCCCGTTCATGATATCCGGCCATCACTTGTGGGCCTTTAATAATTAATTCGCCAATCTCGCCAATAGCAACTTCATTGTCGCCGGTTTCAAGATCAACAACTTTGCAGTTTACATTCGGCAACGGCAGACCAATTGAGCCCTCCTTATTCTCCCCGAGGATTGGGTTGCAATGCGTGGCTGTCGGTGCTTCAGAAAGGCCATACCCTTCAACCAGATGCCCATGTGTCAAAGCTTCAAATTCCCGCTTAACCCTGATTGGCAGCGTTGCTGAACCAGAAATGCAGGCTTTAATGGATGAAAGATTAAACTTTCCATCTAAAACAGCCGGATAATGATTGATTGCAGCGTACAAACTGGGAACACCGGGAAAAATCGTAGGTTGGTAGGTATGAATTGCTGTCAACAATGAATCAAGCTGCCGTGGATCGGGTATCAACACCATTCGTGCTTTCATTCTCACAGCCAGGTTCAACCCTAAAACCATACCGTACACATGATAAACTGGAATAGCAACCAGGACCGTCTCTTTTCCAGTTTCCGTGTTTACCAACCATTGGTTAAATTGATACACATTAGCAACCAGGTTTCGATGTAAACCAATAGCACACTTTGGTGTCCCCGTAGTCCCCCCTGAATATTGAAACACCGCTGGATCATCAGCACTGATTTCAATAGGTGCCAATTTACAGCCGCTAAAAGTCCTCATCACCTCATCCCAAGAAATATCATCATTCAAATTGATAGAATCTTCCCCATTTCCCACAACAATTAAGCGAATATTTTCCGCAACAGGCAATGGCTTTACAGAAGAATAAAATGCCTCTCCTAATACCAGAAAGTGAATACCAGATTCGATCGCTTGTTTTTCGATTTCTGCTTGTCGGTAAGCGGGGTTTAGCGCCATAACAACACCACCTGCTTTAAGGATGCCATAATAGCTAATCACAAATTCAGGGGAGTTTTTTAATAATATGCCCACACGATCACCCTTTTTTAAACCGTGATTAATCAAAAATCCAGCTATTCGGTTTGAATAATCATCAATTTGTCGATAAGTGCGTTCCTCACCTTCATAAATTGTGCAGACCGCATCTCCTGCTTCCTGAACAGCTGTTTGGAAAAGATCAACCAGTGATATATTAGGAATATAGATTTCTGCAGGAACGCCTTTGTCATATTGGTGTATCCAGGGTTTTGTTTCATACATCATTTAACTCATTCCTTATATAATCTTCCATAATATTAATCACCTGGTTTTCATCATCTTCCGCATCAACATGAAACCAGGTTATTCGCTCATCATCTGGTTTAAACCAATTGGATTGACGCCTGACAAAAATTCGTGTATTTCGTTTGATCAATACGATTGCTTCTTCCAGAGAAATTTGTCCCAAAAGGTACTTAATGATTTCACCATATCCGATAGCAGACATTGTTGGTAATTCTGGCGAAAATCCTGCCGCCAACAAATTTTGAACCTCACGAATCAAGCCACCAGCCAACATTGCATCAATCCGCTCATCAATTCGTTGATAAAGTATCTCTCGAGGTCGAATAATTCCCAATACCAGCGGATCATACCGACAGGTTTGTTTTTGTCGTAAATCTGAAAAACGGATCCCTGTTTTGAGAATAACTTCAAGCGCACGGGTCGTTCGGCGTACATTGCGATGATCAATTTGTTCAGCAGCCACTGGATCAATCCGCTTCAGACGCTCGTATAAGCCCTCTGAGCCAATTATCTCAGCCCAATGAGTAATTGCATCCCTGAGTGCGTAATCAGGCTCCTGAGCGGGGATTATCCAGCCTTCAAGGAGCGAACGGATATATTGACCTGTACCACCTACCAAAAATGGGAGCTTTTCACGTGCATGGATTTGGTCGATTACTGCATAAGCTTCGCGTTGATAAACCCCCAAACTCCAAATCTGATCAGGATCAGCAACATCAATTAAGTGATGAGGAATTGCTTTTTGCTCATCTTGGCTCGGCTTTGCTGTACCAATATCCATCCGGCGATAAAGTTGCCTTGAATCAGCCGAAATTATTTCCCCAGCCAATCGTTGCGCTAAAGCAATCGCTGCCGTTGTCTTTCCGACTGCAGTCGGCCCCAAAATTATTATCAGCGGTTTCTTTGATGATGTTTCCATTAATCCGAAACTTTAAAATGCCGCAAGTCTTTAACGTTTTTTTGGTGATCAAGGAGAATCGCAATCACATCAATACGCCAATCGTCTGGTGCTTCGGGGTGTGCCTCCATCCACAACAAAGCAGCATTCTCTAATTTCAACAACTTTGAAGGTGAGATACTATCTTCGGGATTCCCAAATTCTGTAGATGTTCGTGTTTTTACTTCAATAAAAACAACACAATTTAAATCAATTGCCACCAGGTCAATCTCACCATAGCGGGAATTAAAATTCTTCTCTAGAATTTGAAAACCTTGCCTGGTCAGATATTCTTCTGCAATTAATTCGCCAGCATTGCCTAGACGCTTCTGATAAGTCATAAAACATCAATTCTGAGTCTATTAATCCTATTCTATCAAGCATACACCGTCAAGAAGCGCTTTTTCAATGCGGATTAACAGAGGATTATGGGTTAAAATAAAGACAGAGGAATTATGCCAACATTAGAAATAATTACTATTGGAACCGAACTGCTGCTCGGTGAAATTACAGACACCAATTCAACGTATATCGCTCGCACATTGCGCGATCATGGCATTGATATCTATCGTATCACCACGATTGGTGATAATCCCAACCGAATTGCTAATACCATCAAAGAAGGTTTACAGCGAGCCGATATTATCATCACAACAGGCGGATTGGGTCCCACCGTTGACGATCCCACTCGCCAGGCAGTAGCCGATGCTGTGGAGCGCCCACTCCTATTTCTTGATTCACTCTGGGAAGAAATTGAAAAAAGGTTCGAGCTTCACGGGAGGGCGCCAACACAAAATAATCGGCGACAAGCTTACATCCCTGAGGGTGCTATTCCCATTCACAACCCGGTTGGAACGGCTCCATGTTTTATCGTCGAACAAAATTCAAAATTTATCATCTCATTGCCTGGTGTCCCTCAGGAAATGAAACACTTGCTCCATCACCAAATTATTCCCTTTTTAAAAAATCACTACAATTTAAAAACACAAATTATCAAAGCAGCGGTTTTGCATGTCGCATCAATGGGTGAGTCTGTAATTGATGAGATCATCGCCGACCTGGAAGGCAAGTCAAACCCAACTGTCGGATTGTTGGCGAAACCCGGACAGGTTGATATTCGAATAACTGCCAAAGCCAGCTCGGAACAGGAGGCAGACCGATTAATCCTGCCAATAATTGATGATTTGTATCAAAGGCTTGGAAACAATATCTATGGACAGGATGGCGATACACTCGACAAAACAATCATTGAATTTCTACAAAAAGAAAATTTTAAAATACGAATTTTCCGCACAGGGTTTGAACCAGAATTTGCGATTTTCTCCGTACCTGATGAAACCAGTATTGAGTATATGGAAAACACGGTGAATCAGTCTCTGGATTTAAACCAGTTAACTGAAATTGTGAAGGCTGAATTTCAGGCATCATCCGATGGACCGGTATTTGGTTTAGCCCTTCAGATAAATCAGCGCGCCGTTCTTCACCTTGCTTATCATAGCCATCAAAAAACTGAAAATACGACAAGATATTATGGCGGCCATAGTGATTTTTCACAAATATGGGCTAAACACATCGGATTAGATTTCCTACGAAGGCAGTTATACAACTTTAACGGTCATTAAACAAAGGACACAATATGACACATGCGGATTGGATTTTAACGAACGCGATTGTTCTAACAATGGATGAAGATTTTAATGTCTACAATCCTGGGGCTGTCGTTGTAAGCGGGGATAGTATCATGGCTATTGGAAACCAGGAAGAAATTCAACAATCTTATCTAACCGAGCAGATTGTTGATTGTGGCGGCAAAATATTAATGCCTGGCCTGATCAACGCCCATACCCACGTTCCGATGACCTTGTTGCGCGGCCTGGCGGATGATTTAAGGTTGGACGTGTGGTTAATGGGTTATATGATGCCCGTTGAAAGAGAGTTTGTCTCACCAGATTTTGTGCGCCTCGGAACCAAGTTGGCGTGTGCTGAGTCCATTCGCAGTGGAGTGACCACTTTTGTGGATATGTATTATTTTGAAGATGCAATTGCCCAAGCAACTGCTGAAGCAGGTTTGAGAGCCATTTGTTCACAAACTGTCCTAAAATTCCCCACACCCGATGCTGCTTCTTACGAGGAATCTCTGGCTGCAGCAGAAGAATTCATCAAATCCTGGGTTGATCATCCGCTAATCGTGCCCTCTATTGCACCGCACGCACCCTATACTTGTACAGATGAAATTTATTTAGCCTGTTCACAATTGGCTCAAAAATACGATGTCCCCTTACATACCCATATTGCTGAGACGGCAAACGAAGTAGAAAATCTCCGCAAGGAACATGGCATGCCGGTTGTGCCCTATATTAAAAAGCGAGGGGTATTTGATGCCAAAGTAATTGCTGCCCACTGCGTTCATATCGATGAAGGCGAAATGCGCACAATCAAAAATGCTGGTGCCGGTGTTGCTCATAATCCTTCTTCAAATCTCAAATTGGCATCCGGATTTGCCAATGTCGCCCGAATGCTGGAGTTGGGCTTGAACGTTGGTATTGGCACCGATGGCCCGGCTTCCAACAATGACCTCGATATGATTGAAGAAATTCGCCTCGCATCTATGCTTGCCAAATGCGTCTCAGGCGATCCAACCGCCCTCCCCGCCCGTCAGACTTTGGCCATGGCTACCAGCATGGGTGCTAAAGCAGTCCACATTGATCATCTGACCGGGTCACTTGTCCCGGGAAAACGGGCTGATCTTATCCTTATCGGGATAGACGAACTTCACAACTCGCCCAATTTTAAACACAACAGCGATGGCATTTACGCACAGATTATCTACGCTGCAAAATCAACGGATATCAGTGATGTTATGGTCAATGGTCAGTGGTTAATGCGTAATCGGAAATTGCTGACCTTGGATGAACATCAATTGATTCGTGAAGCCCAATCCTATGCGAAAGACATCGATGCTTTTCTCATTAAACGGGAGAAATCAGTTCTTTCGAAACTTATTGCCATCGGGGAAACTATGGAAGAGGAAAGTTTTGAGGTTCAATCTAAAGTGCGCATAAACGACCCCGATGCAATCGTCAAAGCATTAAAACAAGATGCCATCGAAATCGAATACTCTCGCCATTACCACGAATACGATACATATTTCTTTTTTGAAGATGAAAGTGAAGGTCGTTTGCGGTACCGTGAAGATGAATTCATCAACAAAAAGGGTAAGGTCACGAATATGAGAGGTCGTCTCACCCTGGTTGGTGGTTCATCAGAAGAAAGATTTGAACACGACGTGATGTTATCTCGCAGCCGCTATCTGGCAGCAGCCACACATTCTTTACGGTTTTACAGGGAATATTTCGCGCCATCACGAGAAATCGATATTGAAAAAGATCGATTGCGGTTCAAAATTCAATACAAAGGAATTGACTTCTACATCAATATCGATACGTTAATCACACCTAACCTAGGTTGTTTTCTTGAGGTTAAAAGCCGTACTTGGAGTAGAGAAGATGCATTGCGAAAATCAAAGATAATTAGAGAATTGATTGAATATTTGGGTGCTTCTTCTGAGTTGGCAGAAACCCAGGATTATATTGAAATTGTATTGTCACATTTATCATCTTAACAATCTGGAAGTGAACCTCTTATGACTGTTAACGTCCTTTTTATCGCTGCAGAATCGGAGCCATTTATCAAAATTGGCGGTTTAGGTGATGTCGCCGGAGCATTGCCAGGGGCTATCCATCATCTTACAGAAAAACAAACGGAAACTGACTCTATTGATATCCGTATGGCGCTACCCTACCACAATGCTATTAAAGAAAAACAATTTCCGACAAAATTTCTTGGTGAATTTTATGTTCAAAAAAAGGACATGAAGATTCCTTGTCAGGTCTTTTCTTACACCGATGGCGATTTCCCAGTATACTTTTTAGATGGCGCTCCCATTTCAGAGTCTACACAGGTCTATTCATTAAATCCAGGTGATGACGGTGAAAAATTCGTCTTTTTTTCATTGGCAGCCCTAGGATTGGCGGAGTTCTTAAAATGGCCCCTCGATATCCTGCATGTCAATGATTGGCATACAGCCATTGCAGTTTATGCATTGAGAGAATCTTTCAAAACTTCTTCTTACCTTTCTTCCACAAAAACAGTCCACTCATTACACAACCTACCTTTTATGGGTTATGGCATTCAACAGGCTTTGACCGATTATGGAATAACACCCACGCGTAGCACCCGTCTTCCAGAATGGGCGCGTCATGCCCCGTTACCATTGGGCCTTTTGTATGCAGATAAAATCATTGCAGTCTCTCCACATTATGCCCAGGAAATCCTTACA
>Ga0255346_1005937_pt1 | contig 12245 bp, 13 predicted proteins | sample wastewater_treat_FD_194410 | JGI IMG/M metagenome (GOLD analysis project Ga0255346, IMG submission 194410) | Wastewater microbial communities from Lulu Island WWTP, Vancouver, Canada - plant22 | ecosystem: Engineered > WWTP > Wastewater > Unclassified | place: Canada: Vancouver, British Columbia... | reverse complement strand
GGGATCAGGCCGGCTTTGTTGCAAGTTGCCGGCGTTCCAACACGTGAAGAGCGCGAGAAAATCGAGAACGTCTGGGACAAGATTATTCACGGTTGGTCAAAGTATTTAGGCAAGGTGATGAGCGCCAACGAAATGGACGTGAAGGTCATCGGTGACGGCATTGACAATATTGCCAACGGACAGATCCATTCCGAGAAACTGGCAGACGTGGCGATGGCCGCCGGCATGCCCTTGTCGATCATTCTGGCAAACTCCGCTAACTATGCAACCGCGCAAACAGAGTATTTGGTTTGGTTCAGGGATTCCGTTGTGCCCTGGGCAAACTACATGCAAGACGAGCTGAACGACAAGTTGTTCAAGCCGTTGGGCTTGCACTTTGAGTTTAGGCCTGAGATGAGCGACAAGGGGCAAGAGGAAGAAAGACAGCGAGCCGGTGCTTATCGTGCTTACGTTGCAAGCGGAATGAAACCGAGCATTGCCGCGCAGGTGGTTGGCATTGATCTGCCTCCTGATATGGAGTACGAAGACTTGGATGATGTGTTCGTGCCTCCACAACCTCAACCGGTGAATGAGACCGAGATTCCGATTGAGAAGGAAGAGTTACCAGAGCCGGAAGACGAGAAATCCGTCACGCTGCTGACAATTGACCAGTTGCGCGAATTGGAACACTGGCAAGACTTGGCGTTCCGCAAGCTGAAGCAGGGCAAGTCGCTTGCGTTCCCGTGGGTTAGCAAGACCATACCGGAAGAAGTCGCGAGCGTGATCCGAGACCGCTTGCCGGCGTGCAAGTCGCAAGCTGACATCGAGCGGGCGTTTGACCTGAACATGCCCGACACACCAGACCGCCAGTTGCGCGAGTTAGCCGATGCGCTGAACAAGGCCGTTGAGATTGTCGTGGCGGAGGGTAAGTACTCACCCGACCAGCCGCGCGTTCCCGCCGGACACCCAGACGGTGGCCAATGGACGGATGGCAACCGCTGGAATGCTCCTTCAGGCTATTTTAATGATTGGTTTAGTGGTGACGAAGAAAAGGAATCTGTTGAAAAACCATATACATCAGATGACTTGGCTCTCGATTTGCAGGCGTTCCAGAAATGGGCTCACCAATGGACTGGCGGCGTTGATTATGACGCTAAGGTTGGGGCTTACCGATATGCACTTGGGATTAAGGAACTCCACGAATATTTGCTCAAGCAAGAATACGGCGAAAACATACCTAAATTTGTTACCGTATATCGTGTTGGCGGTGTTGATGAAGGTGTTGTTTCATTTTTCTCAACTTTAGGAGCGGCAGAGGGGTATGCAGAAAGGTTTGGTGAAAACATACATTCGTTTGAAGTTCCAACTGATTACGTTGTTCCAACTATGTCTGGCGCTGGTGAGATTTGGATTGACACGGAGTATATGCGCGAATGACCGAAAGCGGAGTGAAATCCCTTATTCTCGAAGCCTTGCGCGAGTCGGTGAAACGTTACCCTGACCTGTTCGAATACATCGACGGGAAGGCTGCCTGGATCGTAATTCAGGACGATCTGGAGCTGTGGCAGGCGAAGGCGATCACGAAGGCGCGCAACGGGGAGCCGGCGCTGTGCGAGTTCGAAAGTGCTTACATACCCGAATCCATCGCTGACATGGTAAAGTCCATGCTGGCTTATGCAGACTGTGAGGATTGCATCAAGCAGGGATTCAGCGATGTGGAGGCGTTCATGAAAGCGCCGGACTCAAAAGAAAAGCATAAGAAGTTACCGCCTTACAAGGGAGAAAAACTCCCCCCATTGGTCTACAAAGAATTCACAGAAGCCGAAATCAACCTTGCAATCAAAGTATGGGATAACGCCATGCCGGAGTACAAGGGCTTGTTGGACGCTGAAGTAAAACCGGAGAATGATGCCGGAGAATAAACCACTTTGGTATTGGGATGATTCAGTAAAGCGCTACCGTTCACCGGTTACAGGTCGCTTTATTGGCATTGATGACATGAACGGTATGCGTGCCGAATTCATGGAGTCTCAAAAGATGCGCATGGAAGGCGTAACTACTGTTTACGCCGCCGAAGCAATTGACTTCAAAACATACCGCAATCAGGTTACTGACATAATCCGACAAACTTACGTTGATCTTTACGCTATGGGCGCAGGTGGGCGTAATAACCTAACTGCAAAGGATTGGGGCAGTATCGGCGGTATGCTGAAAGAACAGTACGGGTATTTGAACAATTTTATGGATCAAATCGAAGCCGGAGAATTGAGCCAGGCACAAATCATAGCCCGCTTGAAAATGTACATCAATTCTGCAAGCGAGGCGTTCTGGAGAGCCTTCGCGCGAGACATTCCGATTGACTTGCCGGCTTATCCCGGTGATGGGCAAACCGCTTGCCTTACGAATTGTCAATGCACGTGGGACATACAGCAAGTGACCGATGGCTACGATTGTTACTGGCGCTTAGGCGCGGCTGAACATTGCCCTGATTGCGTGGAGAATGCGGCAAGGTGGAACCCGTACCGAATCCGCATAACTGGGGAGCCTTCAGATGCCAGTTGACATTGTCATTGACGGGCTTGAGGAATTGCGGTCAAAGTTAGACCGATTTCCACCTGAAGCGCAAGACGAAGCCGGCGAAATGGTCGGCGAGTATGTGCTGAACATCATGCGTGAATATGCGCCTTACAAGTACATCCCGTTCAAGTCGGCTTACGGCGGGTTCTTCAGCGATAAGCAGCGCAAGTATGTTATGGCATCAATACGTGAAGGCAAGATCAAGCCAGGTGGTCCAAACAGGTCGCAAGGCTTGCGTGAAGGCTGGGTAAAGATGGGTGAAGGGGCGGACATGCTTATCGTGAACCCTGTCCCATACGCCGGCTTTGTGGTCGGCGATACCGACCAATCACGGATGCACAAGAAAATCGGCTGGTGGACGGTTAGCAGTCGATTAGGTGAAAGAGCAGAACAGATTGAGCGACTTGCGAAAGCAGGCGTAGATAAAGCAATCGAGAAGTTGGGGTTATAAGAGAAGTTAGTTACAGACAACTGAATACATAAGGCTGTCATGGGCGTTGGGTAACGCGGTGGTAGACCTGGTGGTCAGAGGGTTCTGAAGCCAAAACAAAGCACGAATTATCGTGCGGACGTTTGGCTTTATCGGTTTAAGGAGGTGTCGATGGACACTATGGTGTATTTTGGAGACGCGGTAAAAGCACTTGGCGAGGGCAAGGTTGGTGGTTATTTAGTGCGCTGGGGGGGTGACGGTGACGTTGACCTGACCGGTGATTATTTCACTAAAGAAACTGATCTTGGCATCAGCGAAGGTGACCGACTGCCGGTGTACTTCGAGCACGGCTACGATCCGGTGATAAAAAGCCGGCGGTTAGGGCGGGGGCGAATTGAACGCTTTGACGACATCGGAGTTTGGTTTGAAGCACAACTGGAGTTACGGGATGAATATGAACGCAAGATTTATGAACTGGCTGAAGCTGGGAAGCTCGGTTGGTCGAGTCAGGCGGGCGGTTCGCTCGTAGCAAAGGAATCTGGATTGGGAGGTACACGAATCGCTACATGGCCATTGGCAGAAGCAACGCTAACTAAGTCGCCAGCCGAGTACCGAAACACCGCAATACCAATGAAATCTATTTATCCTGATGCTGAAGAAGCGCAGGAAGTTACCCATGAGGAGGAAATCATGGCAGAAGAAATCAAGACCTCTCCACCTGAAATCAATGTGGAAGAGATCGTAAAAAGCGCAGTCGCTGACGCTATCAAGTTGTATGAATCAGCACAACCATATGTAAAGGGCGGAGTTGCTGACGTTGTAGAAGACGAAACAGACCGCTCACTCAAAGCCAACCCGATGAGCGCTGGAGAATTCTTCCAGGCTGTCAAAATGGCGGAGATGTATCCCGGACAGGAAGAGCACAGGCTGTTGGCTTACAAGGCCTCGGGGTTAAACGAAACCGAACCCTCTCAGGGCGGCTACTTGTTACCACCTCAAATTGCAGCCGGCATCCACAGCAATATGTGGGGCGTTGGCTCTGTGCTATCCCGGTTCAACCCAATTCGTGTGACTGGCAACTCTCTCACGATCAACGCTGTGGACGAAACTTCACGTGCCGATGGCTCGCGCATGGGTGGCGTTCGTGGTTACTGGCTGGCTGAAGCCGCCCAGAAAACCTCGTCAATGCCCAAGTTCCGCCAGATCGAACTGAAGCTCAAAAAGGTAGCCGCCTTATGCTACGCCACCGATGAACTGCTTGCTGACGCTTCGGCGTTGGAAAGCTGGATTGGCAACGAAGTTCCGAATGAATTGCGCTTCCAGGTTGAAGCCGCGATCATCAACGGCAATGGCGTTGGCAAGCCCGTTGGCATCCTGCAATCAGGCTCTCTAATCAGCGCCGTTCGCACCGATGCTTCAGAGATTGATGCTTATGACATCGGTCGCATGTGGGCGCGCCGGCTTCCAGGCTACAACGATTACGTGTGGTTCGTGAATCCTGCTGTTTACCCGCAATTGCTGAACATGACCATTGGCAACATGCCCGTCTACGCACCGAGCGTACGACCTGACGTTCCCTTTGGCACCTTGCTCGGACGGCCAGTTATTGAGAACGAATACTGCCCGAATTTGGGCACTGCTGGCGACATCCTGCTCGCTTCACCTTCCGCTTACGCCCTTATTACTAAGGGCGGGATCGAGGCTGCTTCCAGCATTCACATCAAATTTGACTATGACGAGACAGCGTTCCGCTTTGTTTATCGTGTCGATGGTCAACCTTACTACAACGCCGCTATTACATCTTACGCAGACAGCAACACAACTGTCAGCCCGTTCGTTGCCTTAGCTGCTTCAACTTAATCGGAGGTGAGAAATGGCAGCAAGATACGCTGAAAAACTCCATATTGTTCCTTTGCTTGCACCTGTGTCTTCTACTGATGCAGTCGCAATTAGCAACGCTGTGAGTTTAGAAAATGCCCATTGGGTGAGCTTCCTTGTGAACTGGGGCGCGATTACTGGAGACACCGAGAAATTGGTTGTTTCAGTTGAGGCTTCAACACAAGGCGCGGCCACAACGAATTCGGCTGACACAGCAATCCCCTTTGTTTACCGTCTTTCTTCAACGTTGGCGGCTGACAACTGGGGCGACTCAACCACTTGCGCGTCTACCGGCCTTGAAATTCTGGGCACGAATGACAGCATGGCTTTGTTGATCGATGTTGACCCGGCTACAATTCCGGCTCTCGATTCTGATGCAACCTATCTCCACGTGATTCTGGATGGCACGGGCTTAGCCACTAACGCTGGCATGTCTGTTTATGCCCTGATGGAAGATCGTTACCCGCAGGCTGAACACGTTACTTCAACTTAGTTCGGCTTTGCTTGAAAAGGGGGGAGGGATTGATACCCTCCCCCGCATTGGAGGATAAATGGCAGATTATGTGACAGTCGAAGAGATAAAAGCGGACATTCCTGATTCGCCGCTGTTTGACGTAACGGATTCAACCTACGACACCGTTCTGGGTAACATGGTGACCGCTGCCTCGCGCATGATCGACCATTATGTCGGTGGTTGGGATAACTTCTTTTATCCGACTACTGATGATGCTACCCGCTATTTTGACGGCAGCGGTGAAGAACAGCAATACATTGACCCGATGGTTAGTTTGACTTCTGTGGCTGTGAGTGAGAGCGGTGGGCGCGCGCTTACCGACTATACAACCTGGACGGTTGACTCTGACTTCTTCGTGTCGCCTTATAACTACGCTTCGATTGGCATGCCGATTATGAGCCTGATTGTTGACAACGATGCCGGCTCGAAGGGCACATGGGGCACGACTCGCAAGGGTGTGAAGGTGACCGGCGTGTTTGGCTGGTCGGCTACTCCGCCGGATGACGTTGAGCAAGCTTGCAAGATTCAGGCGGTGCGCTGGTTTATGAGAGCTAAGCAAGGCTATCAGGATGCCGGCGCGAATGTGAACTTAGGCGAAATGTACTTTATGAAAGAGCTTGACCCTGACGTGAAGATGATTTTACAGCGCTATAAGATATTCAACGTGGCGGTGATCTAATGAGCATAATTGACGATGCGATTGCACGCTTGCAATACCACGCTTTGGCAATAACCAGCACGACTGTCAGGGGAGCGCCTTCCTACCCGGTAGAAGACGCGACTGTATTACCGCTCGCTATTGCTTACATCTCAGATGGAACTGGCTCGATAGATGATTCGACCACCGCAAGGCTGTTGCTGACGGTGAAGGTGGACTTCCACGTAAACCGAATGAGCATGAAGAGTGCTTACACCGAATTGAACAACATCATTCCAGAATATTTACGAAGACTGGCTGGCGATCCAACATTGAACGGCAAGGTGGACACGATTGTTTTCCCTGTGACCTTCGCTGTTATGCCGGCACAATGGGACCGGGTGGTTACGCAAATGGCGTCCTTCTCAGTTCCACTCAAATTCAGGGAAACACCGACAACGTAGTAGAAAGGCTTGAATTGAAAAAGACTGCTGTAATACTTGGAATGCACCACGCGACGTTAGGGGACTTCGACCAGACCCGAACTGATTGTGATGTATTTGTGATGAATGAGATGCTGTCTCGCGGCTCGGTTGCGCGTGCTGATTACGTTATGCAACTGCATAAGCCGGTGGTATGGAGATCATCTCAAAACCGCAATGACCGTGGGCATTACGACTGGCTAAAAACTAACACAGAAACTCCCGTCTTCATGGCTGACGAGTACGATGATGTCCCCATGTCAAGACGTTTTCCGCTTGAAGAAATGAAAGACTATTTCAAAGGCGCAGAATGGTATTTCACAAACACCGTTGCTTACGCGATTGCTTACGCTGTTTACGCCGGCTACAAGCGTATTGAGGTTTACGGCGTGGAGATGGAGACCAACACCGAGTACGCGCATCAACGCCCTTGCGTGGCTTACTGGTGCGGCGTGGCGGTTGGCAAGGGAGTCGAGGTTGACTTCCACAGTCCAAAGTTCTTTAAGTCGCTATTGTACGGCTATGAAGGCGACATAACCATCCCTATTGAGACATACGAAGAACGCTCAAAACTGTATGCTGAAAATGCCAAACAGACGCTTGAGAAATACAAGCAAGCGAAACTATTGTTCACCGACACGGTGGAGGCTTATCGAAACGATTACAAGGTCGGCATGAAGTCGTTTGAAACCTACGCTAACAATTGCGCTAACCTGTCTCACGAGTTCAATATGAGTGACGGCGCGCTTCAGGTGAACCAGAACCACATCAAAGCCTGCAAAATCATGGAAGCCGAGACCGGGAACTATTTTATCAGTCGGCAGGTTTACGAAACCGAATACAACTCGAATATCAACGCTTGGCAAGTGCATCAGCAGAATATCAGGGAAGTGTCGGACGCTTTGAAAGCCAAAGACAAGGAACTCCAGCAGGCTACAAGCAGGGGTTATCGAAGCCGGCGCTGTGACGAATATCTGGCACTGGTTGAAGAATACATCAAAGTGGTTGGCAAGGCTGGACTATTGTCCGGTATCAGCATCGAGAGTAAAAACCTGATGGCGATCCACGATCAGAACGAACGCATGGCCGGCGGTCAAAAAGCGGTTGAAATCATGGCGGAGGCAAGAGCGTGAAAACCTGTCTGATTATAGGGAACGGGCCTTCGCTGGCTGACATAATGAAAACAGAAATGGAGCAACTTCGTGCGAACTGAAATGAATCCGAACAGGCAAGCAAAAGCGGACGGCTACGCCCCTTACATTGCCAGTTCCATAATTCATTTACCGAATTTTGAAGGCTATCACAAAGAGCGCTTTGAAGTTGTCAAAACTTCCCTGACCACGATGCGTGAGAATGCCGGCTTGGACTGCCAGATTTTGATCTGGGATAACGGCTCATGCCAGGAATTTAGGGATTGGCTGTTGAATGAATACAAGCCTGATTACGTAGTGCTGTCGAATAACGTGGGGCTGTCAAACGCTCGTGCCGGCTTGGTTCGTATGCTCCCGCCGGAAGTGATTTTGGGCGTGTCTGATGACGACATGTACTTTTACCCAAACTGGTTCAAAGCGCAGGTTGAGTTGATGGAGTATTTCCCAAACGTCGGGCAAGTGAGCGGTTACCCCGTTCGTACCCAAATGCGCTGGGGCAACGCAAGGACGCTTGAGTGGGCGCGCAAGTTTGCCAAAGTAGAAGAAGGCAAGTTTATCCCTGAAGAATGGGACAAAGACTTCTGCACTTCCATCGGGCGCGATTACAACTGGCACTTGAATTACACCCGCAATGACATGGACTACCGCATAACTTACCGCGAAATGAGCGCTTACGCCTTTGCCCATCATTGCCAGTTTATTTGCAGGGTGAAAGCACTTGCTGACCTGATGCGATTTACGACAGAAGCAATGAGCGATGACAAGCCCTTCGATTGGGCGGTGGATAACAGCGGAGTGTTGAGACTTACCACGATCAACCGCTATACGAGGCATATGGGCAACGTGATGGATGATGACTTGAAACCGAAGAGACGGAGGCGTAAATGAAAGTGAAGTATGTGGGAAAAGGCTCGTTCCTGGTGGGCGTGCCGGCTCGTGATCTAAATACGAGTGAAGCAAAGAAATTTGGAATTGAGAGGTTGCTAAACAGCAATCTTTACGAAGAAATCAAAAGAAAACCAAAGGTCGAAGAGCCGGCGGATGATATTCCAGAGGAGGCCTAAATGGCAGGTATTAGAGCATTAAGAAAAATCCAGCTTGGTAAAGAAACCACGGCTGGAACAAAAGTAGCCGCTGATATTATTTGGCGCGGGACTGGTTCAATTCATGACAATATGGACTTGGTATTCCCGACTGAAGATATTGGCATGTTAGTCCCGGTGGGGCGTTCGTACATTGCCCGCTATGAAGCAGGCTTGACGCTGAATGATACTGAAGCGACATTCGAGCAACTACCGCACTTGTTTGAGATGGGTATTGAGAGCGTGACACCGGTGGTGGCAGGAACGTCTGATTACACCTACACCTACGTTATGCCTTACGCGTCAACCGATCTGGTGTCGTCAACTGATCTGGCAACTTATACAGTTGAGGGTGGGGACAACGCTGCCGCAGAAGAATTCGGTTACGGCTTCGCGCGTTCCATTTCGCTGACCGGTTCAGCTGGGCAGGCTTTGATGATGAGCGCTGAAATCGTTGGCCGGCAGGTCGAGGCTGGCACGTTCACACCTGGCATCGCCATTGCTGACGTTGAAGAAATCCTGTTTGGCATGGGCAAGTTGTATATTAGCGATGTAAAGGCGTTCCCGGCTACGGATTTGATTTCCAACCAGTTGCTTGGAATGAGCTTGAGCATCAATACCGGCTGGCTGCCAGTCTACACCGCTGACGGCGCGCTGTATTTCAGCTTCATCAAGCAGACCACGCCGGAAGTTACGCTCCAGATCACATTTGAGCATGACACCACCGCTATTGCTGAAAAGGCTAAGTGGCGCGCGCAGACACCACGCATTATCAACCTTACCTTCACCGGCACGGATGGAAAGAAATTAGCCATTGACATTGCTGGAAAATGGGCAAGTTTTGACGTGCTGGGTGAACAGGATGGCAATGACATCGTGAGCGGCACCTTCATCGGTTCTTATAACTCCGCCGTTGGCGGTATGTTCAAGGTCGCCATTACCAACCTGCTCAATGCATTGCCTTAGTAGAAAGGGCTTGAATGACTGAAACAAAACAAGTTGTATTTGAAGTGCCTGATGAGCGGACACCCGGTTATTTACGCCGCATGAAAAACCTGGCTGAATTCCAGAAGGCGCAAAAGAGCGCGATAGACGAAGTTGAACGCTTCGAGAAAATGTGCTCATTCCTTGCGGATTACGTGAAAGAGCCTGCTGATCCTGAAGAGGCGCGTGAAGCCCTGATGGAAGCGACAAAAGAGCAGATAGACGACTTATTTGCGCTTATCAGCGGGAGAAAAGCGCAAGTCCCCCCATCGAACGGGGAGAGCTTAGAAACTACTACACAATAGGCGTAGGCTCTCCCCCTTATTGGGCGGTGGTATTGGAGGCGGCTGGGTATGACCCATTGCGAGCGCAGGAAATGGAAGAGAAGTTGACCGAAGTGTGGTGGGAGCGCTGGCTGATAGACCGCAACGAGCGGGTATTCAGGGATAACCAACGGAGTAAAAGATAATGGCAAGTAAAGTTGACATCACAATCAAGGCGAAGGACGAAGCCTCCGGCGTTATTGACGGCATAAATGACAGTTTTGGCGGATTAGGTGACGGAGCTACAGAAGCGAGCGAAATATCGAGTGACGCTTTTGGTGACATATTCGATAGCGCAATGACCGCTTTTGTCGGCATCAACCAGGGGATCGAACTTGCCATTAAAGCGTTTGACCTGCTGAAAGGCGCTTACGAGGGCACGGTTGGCAAGACTCTTGACATTGCTGGTGAAATTGAAGAATTGATGCGCGTATCTGGTGAAGCACCAGAAAAATTGAGCGCATTGCGAATCGAAGCTGAAAAAGCGGATGTGCCATTTGACGACCTTTACAAGGCAATGGAAAACCTGAACAAGAATGGGGTTGCGCCAACAATTGATAACCTTGTTGCCATTGCCGATGAATACGTAAAACTGCAAGACCCCATTGCGAAAGTGGCACTTCTAACTGAGAATTTTGGTTCGGCTGGTGACGAAATAGCGCCGATGCTTGAGGCTATCGCAGGTGGCGTGACAGCAGTTGATGATGCCGGCTTGATTTTTACCGATGCAGAAATTCAGGCGGCCAAAGATTATAAAGAAAACGTTACTGAATTAAAGCAATCCTGGGAAGGCTTTGCTCTCTCAATTGGAACTTCTATCATACCAGCCTTGTCCGATCTTCTTTCCACCTTAAGCGGTTTTTCGTTAGAAGGCACGGGCGGTGGAATAGCTGGTTTCTTGACCGGTGAGATTGAGAGCATCCAACAAGTTCTTTTACAGATTCAGCTGGTTGATCTTGCCCTTAGCGATTCCAGCTTGTCAATTCCAGAAAAAATGGGACTGATTTGGAAAGCTATTGGCACGAGTAACACGCCAGATGTAGAAGAATTACAAAGAATAATTGGTGGATTAACCGGTGAATTAGAAGGTGTCCCATCGGCGGCTGAAAATGCAGCTGCCGCAATTGACGAAACAGTAGAATCGCTTATTGCCGATACAGGTTCTTGGGAAGAATTTGTACGATTAACAGGTGAGGCAGGCATTGGATTATTAGGGTTGACCGAAGAAGCCTACAACGCCGCGAAAGGGATAGACGCCACCGGTGAAGCTGCAGAAGGTGCCTCTGGACCTATCGAAGAAGCAGGCGCGGCCGCCGGTAAAGCTGCCGGTGGTATGCAAGCCTTTGCTGATGCGACTAACGATGCCGACGAAGCGATGAAGAATTACTCCGAGCGGTTGTTGTTCAAGATAGCTTCAGAAGGATTGAGCAAAGATGCGGCGTTAGCACTTGCTGGGGCAATGGGGTTGGTAGATCAAAAGACCGTTGCCGCTACTCAACAAGTCAACTTTTATCAAGACTTGCTGGCGTCTGGAGTTATTACGCAAGCAGAATATAACTTGTTGATTGAACAGTTGGCAACAGACCTTGAAAATGTACCGGAGAAAACGCCGGTTGAAGTCACAACCAACGTTGAAGAAGTGCTGGACGATCTTGATGATTTAGCTACTTGGAGAACCAAACCGTTACTGGTGGATGTTGAAGTTGATGACAGCAAAGTGAGAAACTGGACGCCGCCAACCAAAACCGGCACTATCACTTATTTACCATCTAACGCACAGTTACGGGCTTCCGGCGGCGTGATAAACGCAGCAGCCGGTGTAGCAGCGGGATTGTCACATTATTGGGTCGGTGAGCGTGGTCCAGAGCCGTTCTTCCCGGCGATGGACGGCAGGATCGTTAGCAACACGCAAGCGATGGCAGCCTTGCGGGGCGGGGCTGGCGTGAATGCGCGAGAGATAGCAAACGCGGTCAGGGAAGGGGTGAAGGACGCAATGAGAGAAACGAAAGCCGGCAACATCTACAACCTGACTATGCCGACGAGCAGCAATCCGGCGGATGTGCGGACGGCGTTTGAGTTGATGGAGGCATGGGCATGACAGCACCTGTATTAGCATACAAGAAGTTTTATATTATCAAGCCGGCGGAAGGCACGAACCAAATCAAGAATCCCACCTTTGCGAGTCCAGACTTTGAAGAGGATTGGACG
>Ga0255346_1005935_pt1 | contig 12250 bp, 10 predicted proteins | sample wastewater_treat_FD_194410 | JGI IMG/M metagenome (GOLD analysis project Ga0255346, IMG submission 194410) | Wastewater microbial communities from Lulu Island WWTP, Vancouver, Canada - plant22 | ecosystem: Engineered > WWTP > Wastewater > Unclassified | place: Canada: Vancouver, British Columbia... | reverse complement strand
AAGGCAAACATAAACTGAAAGATTATTTTGACGAACAAAGGATGTCAAGCCTTTTCGAAAGATTTGTGTCTGCTTATTACCAAAAGCACCATCCGCAGCTATTTGCAGGTGCTGCACAAGTAAGATGGGCGATAGACGATGACTTTTCCGAAGGCTTGCCAGCGATGATTACTGATGTGACTCTAAAGAAGGACGAAAAATTCTTAATTATCGATACGAAATTCTACTATCGCACTATGCAATATAGAGAAAAATATAACTCTCGCAGTATTCATTCTGCTAACCTGTACCAAATGTTTGCCTATGTAAAAAATAAAAGTCAGCAGACAACGGGGAGTGTTTCAGGCTTAATCCTTTACGCAAAAACCACAGAAACCATTACGCCAGACTATAGCTATATGCTGAGTGGGAATAAGATTAGAGTTGAAACTCTGGATTTGAACGTAGAATTTCCTGAAATCGCCATGCAACTCGACAACATCGCGCTTAATTATTTTTAGCTTAGCGTCGGTCTCGATTTTTCATGTTCGTGTGTAAGCGTCAAGTGCTAGTATAATGAAGATGACGAACTTTATATCCTGAAATGTTGGAGAAAGGTTTATGAAACGAAAAGAGAAACTGGTAAGTCAAATCAACTGTGATAATTGCGGCGCGCCACTGCAGCCGAAGTGGGGCGAGCAGGTGCATACCTGCCCATTTTGCAAGTCGGTACAGCATTTGAGTATTGACTGGAAAGATGCCGACGCGGAGAAAGCTGCGTCTTTTTCTGCTGCGCAAGGCGGAACTGTTTCGCAAAGCGACGCTAAGCACGCGCCAAAACCGCAGGGAAAAGAATCTCTCTCAATCGTGATGAAGGTTTTGTTTTTCATCGTTTTTTTCATTATCCTGTCGCTAATCTTATACACAGCGCTTAGGATGTTCGGTTTGGGTCCGTTTCAGGGGGGATTTCCCAGGTTTTAGGCTGGTCAGCTTTTAGCCCGGAAATATCCACGAATAGAAAATGATATCTCGCCCGTCGCGCGTGCTATAATTTCGCCATGCTTAAGCAACGCATTTTAGATTCCCTGTTTGGGGCATTTAGCGAAGGAGATCCCTTCAACCCGGAAAAAGCGCTTGTGCTGGCGGTGTCGGGTGGGGTGGATAGCCTGAGCCTGGTGCACGCCTTGCGCGATTCAGGCTTGAAGCTGATTGTGACGCATTTAGACCATGCCTTGCGCGATGTCTCCGCGCAGCAAGCTCAGGCACTGGGTGAGATGATGACGCGCTGGGGGCTGCCCTACGTAAGCCAACGGGTGGATGTGGCGGCTTTTGCCCGGGCAGAAAAGCTGGGTATTGAGGAAGCCGCGCGAATTTGCCGTTACCGGTTCTTGTTTGAAGTCGCGCGCGAGCATGATGCCCAGGCGCTTGTTTTGGGGCATAATGCCGATGACCAGGTGGAAACGGTCTTGATGCACTTCATGCGTGGCGCGGGAATGGCAGGGCTGGCGGGCATGGCAAGGCGGAGCGTTTTGCCCCAGTTCGACGCCAAAATTCCCCTGTTGCGCCCGCTGCTTGGCATCAGTCGTGCAGAAATTGAACAATATGCCCAGCAGCATCAGCTTGAAGTGCTTCTCGATGAAACCAACGTTGAACCTGTTTATTACCGCAATCAACTGCGCTTAAGTCTTATCCCCGAGATGGAAAGGCTTAATTTTGGTTTTAAACAGAGCGTGCTGCGGGCTGCGAAAGTTTTGCGCGTGGATAATTTGCTGCTTGAAAAGCTTGAAGCGCAGGCTTTTAGGCAAGTTGTGGACTGGCAAAGCGAAAATGAGATTGTTCTAAACCGCGAAGCCTTTTTGCAGCTTGACCTGGCTTTGCAGCGACGTGTCGTTCGGCGCGGGTTGAACGCTTTGCGCCCGGTTAATCCTGATTTTGGCTTTGAAGACATCGAAAAAACACGCCAAGTCATCATCAACGGGCCTGGCGCGCAAGACTTGAGCCAGAAAACGCGGGCGGTGATGGTTGGCAACACGTGTCATCTGCTTGAGCAAGGCGCGTTGCCGACGATATTGAGCATGCCACAACTTAATTCTGATAGCACGCTTGAGCTTGGCGTTGGCGAGAGTGTTTTTCTCAACCCTGGCTGGCAACTCAGCGCCAGTTTGATTAGCAAACAGGACTACGCAAAAATCTCAGACGCGGAAAAGCAAGATCCTTACCATGCCTGGCTCAATCCTGCTGGCATGGCGTTGCCCTTGATTGTACGAGTGATGCAAACGGGCGAGCGATGGGCACCGCTGGGACTGGAATGTGGCAGTCAGAAACTAAGCGATTTCTACGTCAATAATAAAATTCCCCAGGCAGCCCGTGCCAAATGGCCTGTGGTGCTGAGTGGGGAATCGGTTGTTTGGGTCGTTGGCTTGCGTATCGCGCATGACTGGCGCTTGCAAGGCGACGAGAACGAGATTTTACATTTATCTTTAAAGCATAAGGACTAAAGCCAGTTTAGTTCGCATCTAAGACCTCACGCAAAATACCTTTTATCTCTTCAAATTTCGGAAACAAAACCGACGCGCCACCTTCGGTAACGCCAGGCGTGACGTTGGTGTATTCAATGCGATACATGGTAAAGACGTTCTCATCGAAGTATTTAGACAAAGGCAGGGCGTAGATGATGAAATCGGCAAGTTCCATGTCGGTTTCAATGCTGCGTTTGACCGCGCGCAAGTTGCCAGGCAAATACCTGAGATGCGCGGGCTTGAGGGCTTTTTTGCCCATGGCTTTAATAACTTCCATCGCGCGGCGGTTGCGGTCGATATCGGACGAATTCATGCGCGCGCGCACGTACCAAAACACTTCAGGCTGGGTCATGGTTACCGTGCCGGGTTCTACCACGCGCCACCCGCTGGCATCAAGATAGCTTGCGTCTTCCATGCGTTCGCTAACTTCAACATCGATGGGACCGAGTACATCCAGGATATGCTTAAAACCTTCGAAATCAGCCATCATGTAATGGTCGGGCCGAAAACCGAAATTCAGGGCGAAGGTATCACTCAGCAGTTGCCAGTCGCCGAAGGGGAAGGCGACATTTAACCGTTGTTCGCCCAGTCCGGGAATGGTAACCCAAAGGTCGCGCGGGAAAGAGATGAGATTGACCTTGTTGGTCTTGGTGTTGAAGGCCATCAGCAGCATCACGTCGGTACGAAAACCGATTTCGGGCTGATAGTCCGAGCCGAGCAGCAGAATCGTTTTGACGTGATTAGGCACGTTGATGCGCGTGGCTTCATTGGAAAGATAAGGGTCATCGAGATATTTATCGGGTGTGATCCACAGGTTGGTCAAAAAACCAGGCTGGCCTTCGCGAATTTTATTCAGACTCACGCCAACCATCACGCCCAGTATTAAGAGCACGAAGACAATAAGAAAAGTTGAAAACGCGCAACCGCGTTTTTTGTTTGATTGCATTTTCATAGAAACACCTTTAATATTTGGCGTTTAGCCCATGCCTAAGAAAGCGTGTAATCGTATTCTTCGGCGATTTTATGCAGCCTTTCTTGCACGTCGCGCCACTGGATTTTGGAAATACCCAGTTTCTGGCGAATGCTGTCGGGGTCAACGCCCTTGCTAAGATCAATGACGGCGCTGGTCCAGCGCAGACTGTCAAAGGAAATGTTCTTCTCGAATTTGGCTTCTTCGGCGATATCGCTTAGCAGATACTCCAAACGACGTTGCGACCACGGGAAGACCTGGTCTTTGATGTCGTATTGCCGGGCGTAGTCGGTGTAGGCTTCCACCCAGTCCTGCGAAAGGGGCAAGCGTCGTTCTTTGTAGCGATAGCGGGGGTTGGAATAGCGCACATGGAGCGCGGCGTTTTTGGGGTCGTCAATTTCAAGATGTTCAACCATCAAACTCAGACACTCGCCTTTTTTGAGCGCGGTCTCGAGCACAAGCTGGAAGAGTACCAGGGGCCGTGGGTCGGCTTTGGCACCATCGCGAATGGCCCGCGCGGCTTCAAGCGCCAGGCGGTATTCCGATTGGGTCAGCGCGTGGGGCAATCGGCTGGCGACAGGCTTTTGAATGATGGGGTCGGCGGGGTTGCTTTTGAGCACGCCCGATTCAAACAACCAGCGGAAAAAGGACTTGATTGATGTGATGCGCCTGGAGAGCGTTTTAGGGCTGCAGGGGACATCGCGTTCATTTTCCATCCAGTACAAGTGATTTTCCAGGTCGGCGGTTGTAATTTGCCCGATTTGTTTGTCGGTGGGCAGGTAGCTTTCAAGCAGATTGAGATCCGCGCTAAAGGCCTTAAGGGTATGGTGCGATCTGCCCTGGTCGCGCAGGTAAATTTTCCAGGCCTGAATGGCTGGGTGCAAGAGAGTCGTCTCTTGGATATGGGCAGAGATGGGTTCAGAATTTTGGCTCATTTTGCCTCCATAATTTCGTATAGCTATAAGTTCTGTCCTTAAGTTTAGCCCTAATGTGTGGGTCTGTCAAATCAAGACACGTGTACATTGCCGGGCAAAGCAATTACCGGAAGGGGATTCTATAAAAAACGTGTGGCTTACTGTTCGTTGCGATAAAGGGCTTCGTTGAGCATTCTGGCGATGGCGTTGTTATCGGGCATGAGCACCATCGAACCTTCCCAGGTAATCCAGTCATACGCCATTGTGCTGTCAACCGCGAAATGTCGCAAATTGCTAAAATCCTTGAGTTTTGACGCCATGGGCATCAGCTTCATCACGGCAGTCAAAGGCATATCGGTGTCAATATATTCGCGATAATGACCGTAAAGTTCGGGGATTTTGATAATCATGTTGCGACTCATCGCTTTTTTTGCCATAGCCACTATCACGTCTTGTGTGCGGCGATTGCGATCAAAGTCGCTGCTGGTCATGCGCGAACGCGAGTACCAAAGCGCGGTTTGACCGTCCATGTGCATGACGCCAGGCTCAAATGTACACCAGCCACTGGGATCCATATGGCAAGAATCGCTGAGCGTTTGGGTAATTTCAACGTCAATGCCATCCAAACTGTCCACCACGGCTTTAAAACCATCAAAATGGACCATCATGTAATAATCTGGAACGATACCAAAGTTGGTCTCAAAGACCTGCTTGAGCAAATCCCATCCGCCCAGACTCCAGGCGGTGTTGATGCGGTTTGACCAAAAGCCCGGAATTGCGACATATAAGTCGCGCGGGAAGGAGATAAGCGTAACGGTTTCGTGTTTGGGGTTTATCGAAAGCAAAATGATGACGTCGGTGCGGAAATTGCGTTCTTCGTAGTCATCCTGGCCCAAAAGGAGAATGTTCACCTGTTCGTCGGGTAATTCACCCGCGGGAATGATGGGCACCGGCGTGGGGGTGAAGAGTGGCTGGGGAAGCCCATCTTCGCCCAGGAGCCCCGCCATGTTTGCAGGCTGGAAAGGTGTGGGGGTGGGCGCGCCATCGCGCAAGATGAAGCTAATAGCGGAACTGTTTGAGCTGGCCATGGCCCTGACCACCGCGCCAGTACCAAAAACAACCAAAGTGGTGCCGACGAGAATGATGATGATGTATAAAATAATTTTGTTTTTATTAATGCCTTGCATAGTTTTAGCTTTCTGTTTTGCGCTTAATATCTGGCGTCGCACGCCAAAGCAAGCTGGCTGAGCCTGTGTTGTAGTAGATGCAAGTTTCGTACCGAGTGAATACATATGGCGATATATCCCGTAAACGCTTGCCTGGCTTGAGCACTTGCGCGTGATGGAGTGATTGACCAAGTGGCGTCTCTTGAGTAGAATAGGTCTGTTACATAAAACTAACCTGCTTGTCTATTTTAAATACGGAGTAAATTTTTGATCGAAGAAATTAGTCCATTACTGAATATTTTGTTGTTGAGCGTCGCTGCCAGTTTGGGCACCGGACTTGGTGGGCTTATCGCGGCACTTGTCAGGCCATCGCGGCGGTCCTATGGCTTCCTGATGGGACTGACCGCTGGCGTGATGATTTGCCTCTCGTTTCTTGAGCTGGTTCCCAAAGCGCTTGAGCAGTCGAACTGGGTAACTGCCACAATTGGTTTTGCCCTGGGCGCGGTATTTATGTTCGCGCTGGACCATCTTATCCCACACATTCGCTTTGGCGAAAAGGAAATCCGCGACACAGTGGATATTGAGCTTAATGGCGATATTGTCGGCATTGACAGCGAGATGCCAGATGAAGCTTGTTGCGACAACAAGCGTTTCAGCAAGCCCTGTGATTGTGAAGAACGAAAAAGAAAACGGGGTGGATTGTTCAGCATTCGCCGCAGCGACAATGGCGAACCCGTTGACCGCAAACTGATTAATGTGGGTTTGCTGATGGCGATAGGTATCGCGATTCATAACCTGCCGGAAGGTATCGCGGTTGGCGCGGGTTATCTGCACAATCCCCAGTTTGGTATTTTTGTGGCAATTGCGATTATGTTGCACAACATTCCCGAAGGTATCGCCACCGCTTTGCCCCTTTGCCGCGGTGGCATTTGCAAACGCGATGCGATTAAGATTGCCTTTCTTTCCGGTCTGGCGGAGCCGATTGGCGCGGTGTTGGCAAGTTTGGTTTTGATTAATTTCACCAAGCTTTTACCTGGCGCGCTGGCATTCGCGGCTGGGGTGATGGTGTTCATTACTTTAGACGAGCTCATTCCCACCGCGCGCGAACACGGGCATAACCACTTTACCGCGATTGGGATTATTGTTGGTTCGCTTTCGGTGTTTGTGCTGAGTGGTATCCTGGGCATTTAGTTTCCGGGCTTAATTTAAGTAATATAAAAAGGCATGCGCGCGCATGCCTTTTTTAGACTTTATATGAAGCTTGGTCTTATCCGGCAAGCCAGCCACCGTCAACTACCAGGACATCGCCATTGACATACGAAGATTCATCGCTGGCCAGGAAGAGCGCGACATTGGCTATCTGATCCGCGCTTCCATGCTCAGGTGAACAAGCGTAAACGTTTTGTAACCTGGCATATCCATTCATGTTCACATCACCCATAGATGTACCGATTTCGGTGACGATTCCACCAGGAGCGATTGCATTACAGCGTATTTTATTCGGTATATACATATAGGCAGTGTTCTTGGTCATTGAAACCAGGGCGGCTTTAGACGCGCAGTACACAGCGCCGGCAAGTGTTCTTATAGCACCCCCGGAAGCGATATTGATGATATTGCCGCCTTCGCCCTGTTCTATAAATACCTGTACGGCTTTTCTCATGGCACACATGGGACCATAGACGTTGATTTTCATGACATGCTCATATCTTTCGTCTTTTACGTCCCCGATAGGACTCATGTCATCCATAACGCCCGCGTTATTGACGAGTACATCAAACCGTCCGAATTCCTTAACACAAATGTCGATCATCTCTTCATTCGTGCTCTTTAGCCCGATGTCTCCTGGAAATACGAGAACCTTGCCAGGAGCATCTTCCAAAGACTTGGCAAGTGCTTCAAGCCTTTCTTTTCTCCTTGCAACGGCGACCACATTCGCGCCTTCTCTGACGAAAGTTTCTACAATGGCTTTCCCCATTCCTGAAGAAGCGCCGGTTACGACGATAGCTTTTTTATCTAATCTCATTTTTACCTCCTTAATGTCAAGTACCTGATTTTAATTAATAATAACATTAAAAAACAACAACACCCCTTATTTTGTCAATTAATGAGTATATTAGCAAAACAATTGAATCTGTACGGCGGGACGCCGGCAGGAAAAATACTTAACCACGTTGGAACATTGCTCCATGACTCTTATGCCATGCACGATTAACTTGGTCAGATGCCTGTTTAGTCCAAAGAAAACTTAGCTTAGAAAACAATGCTCTGTCCTGGCTTTGCCTGGTTGCTCACATAGTAAACAGTTTTTCAAGCCCTAATCTTAGGCGGCGCAAGGTTTCTTCCTTGCCCAGTAAGCTTGCCAGTTCAGTGGCACCACCGGGGCTGGCGGGCGCGCCGCTGAGCGCGGTGCGGATAGGCCACATGGTTGTTCCTACTTTGTTTCCGCTTTCTTTCGCGTAAAGTTTGAGCGTTTCAAACAGGGCGGCGTTGCTGAAGTCTTCCTGCTTCTCAAGGACTGGAATAACCGCTTCAAGGATTGCTTTCGAACTTTCAAGGCTTGATTTGGACTTTTGATTTTCAAAAAGCGCGATATCGTATTCGGGCAATTCAGCTAAAAACGCGAGCATCTCAGGGATATCGCCCAGGCAATCGGTGCGGATTTGAATAAGCTGGCTGATTTGCTGCAGGTCAAAGTCACGCAGGGCATCGCCATACCAGGGTAAAGCGACTTCATGGAAGGCATCCGGGCTTAACGCGCGGATATGTTCGCCGTTGATCCAGCGCAGTTTATCCATCGAGAATGCCGCGCTCGATTTGCTGATACGGTCCATATCAAAGGCTTCTATGAGCTCTTCCATTGAGAAATTTTCGCGCTCGTCGCCCGGGTTCCAGCCCAACAGGGCGACATAGTTGACGATGGCGCCAGGTAAAAAGCCCATGTTCACCAGATCTTCAAAGGTTGGGTCGCCTGCGCGCTTGCTGAGTTTCTTGCCGTCTTCCTTGATGATATGGGGCAGGTGGATATATTCGGGGTATTGCCAGCCAAACGCTTCGTAAAGCAGGTTGTATTTGGGTGTTGAACTCAGGTATTCCTGCCCGCGGATCACATGGCTGATGGCCATAAGATGGTCATCAACGACGTTGGCGAAGTTGTAGGTGGGGAAACCATCGGATTTGAGCAGCACCTGGTCATCAAGCTGTTTGTTTTCAATGCTGATATCGCCATAAACGTGGTCAAAAAAGCTGGATGTGCCTTCAAGCGGGATGCGCTGCCGAATGACGGGTTGAATGCCTTGGTCAAAAAAGTCCTGGACTTCAGCAGGGCTCAGGTTACGGCAAGGATCGCGGCGTTCTTCGTCGCGTTCCTCGCCGGGTTCAGGACGGTCTTCTTTTTGGCAGAAGCAGTAGTAAGCGTCGCCTTGGTCGATGAGTTGCTCAGCGTATTGTCCATATATCGCTTTGCGCTGACTTTGCACATAGGGGCCGTGTCCGCCATCTTTATCGGGGCCTTCGTCGTAGGTGATGCCGGCAAGGGCGAGTCCGTTGTAAATGGCATCAAGGGCGTCGGATACGTTGCGTTTTTGATCGGTGTCTTCGATACGCAAGATGAACACGCCCTTTGCTTTTTTGGCAATCAGATAGGCATAAAGGGCGGTACGCAGGTTGCCGATGTGCATATAGCCGGTGGGCGATGGGGCAAAACGGGTTCTAAACATAATCACTTCCATTGTTTTTGTAATCCTATGAATACTACCATAAAGCGACTATTTCGGCGCGGGATTTTGGGGATTAGTCAGGGTAATTAAATGCCTTGCTTGCTGTCAGCTATATTGATTTACCTAGTGCTTGGGTACAACCTTGAGGATATTGTTAATACAGATAGAGAGTATTTGGAATAGCTTATGGAGAATGTACAGGATAAAAAGATTTTATTGTACAATATTGACAGGATTTTGAATGGTATTTAAAAGTTTGGGATTCTAGTCCGCGATGAGATAGAGATATGTTTTTTAAGTTTAAAACTTTTTTCATACATTTCTCTGTGACAGGAGCAGACTAGAATCCGGTTGGGTGTTCAATAAATAATTATTCTCGAACAAACGGACTGAAAAACAAGAATTTGACTTCTGTGTTTCCTTTTATAAGGAGAGAAAGTTCTTCTTGAAAAAAAGCAAGACCTGGAAGATATTCCATCTTAAACTCTATTTCTTCTCCATCTACAAGAAGTTTCATTTCAAGGATACTTCCTTCACTTTCTTCTTGAGTAAAGAAGAAAAGCCCGTTGCTTCCTACAAGTACTTCCAAGTCAGAATCTCCTGGATTCTCTATTGTGAGCTCCCAGATATAATCGTTACACACAAGTCTATTATTCCCTGATAAATCAACATTTATGTCGACTATCTCAACGGGATTACCTGAGAGAAAGTAAAGCTCCAAAATAACTGCTTCTGGGTTTTGACCACCCATAGAAGTTATTTCTACTTCTGAATCAGCGGGAACAACATAGCTACCTGTAGGGGAAGATGCAAAAGCCTCAAAAGTCCACTGCTCTCCATCTACTAGGATATCTAAGTCTACTTCTGTTTTCAGGAATGCAGGAGAGGGAATTTCAAATGAAATAGTCCCACCCTCTGTGGCAAAAGAAGCTATACTTTTTTCCCCTTTTTCAAGTTGAGCACCGATCAGATAGCTGATATCGGAGACTAAAAAAAGACTTCTCCCATCAATATCCAACAATACAAATTCACCATATTCACCAAGATTTAATGTCCAATCTCCCAAATTTTCAGGAATTTGGAAATATTCATCCGGACATCGATCAGGTATCGCAACATCTACTGGTTCCTCAGTCGGAACCTCAGTTGGCTTCTCAGTAGGTTCCTCTGTAGGAACCTCGGTTGGTTCCTCTGTAGGAGTAGGTACTTCTTCTGTAGGTTCCTCCACAGGAGGTTGAGTGTGCTGTTCTATTGCTGGTGTAGGTGTCACTGCCTTAGCACAACCAGTCAGAACAAATATAACAATAAACAGAATTGAAACAAGCTTCTTCATTTTAGACTCCTTTGTAGTTTGCATTTTAGTTCCTTAACGGAATGCATAATACACTTATATTGTTAAGATATGGTGCATATACATCCCATTATAATAGCATTTTCATCATAAGCTATTTAATCTAATCATATATATCGAAATGGAATCGCTTATATATGTTTATTTTAAAGTTCATAATATATAGGTGCCCTAAGGTGGTTAGCCAGCCCATGGTATCCACCCCCAAGCATTAAATTAGCAAAAATTCTGCCCAAAATAACTGGCTACATACTTAATATTTATCACAAACGGAACTGTTCTACTCTTTAATATATTCATATGGTGGTATATCCTTTAAAGAAGAGCGTCTTCTTAGAGTATTGTAGTAGTAAAAAATTTGTAAGCCTCATTGTAAAAAGATTGTGTAAATTTGCATTTAAGAAACCTTGGAAAGTAGTGTAACTTTGTTTGTTTGGTCATCCATTTTGCATACAGTGGCCCTAATAGCGAATAATTGATTTGTCTAAGGTCATTGTCAACGAGGATTATATTTTTTATCATCATTTTAATTGAAGCGATAAGCCCCGCGGTACTCGCAGGGCTTACGCGCATCGAAATCCAAATCAAGCTTTAGAAATTGTCAATCGCCAAAATGGATGATCAGGTCAAAACTTTGGGTCATCTCATCAGAAATTTGGTGGCTGATGAGAAAGACTAACTTATCGGGAAGGTTTGTGATTAACGTTTCAATCACAGCTTGACTGTTTTGGTCAATGTTGGCCAAAGGTTCATCAAGAATCAAAATCGGTGTATCCCGCAAAAGGGCACGGGCAAGCGCGATACGACGTCTTTCGCCACCGGAAAGATTCGTCGCGCCTGATTGTAAGGGCATAACCAAGCTGTCTTTGTTAGCCCATTTGTCCAGCCCAACCCGTTTGAGCATGTTTATAAGTTGCGAGTCGGGCAAGTCTTGATAAACACGCAGGTTTTCGCGCAGGCTGTCTTCAAAGAACGTGGCGTCCTGGCGCATGACGGTGATGATTTGCGAAAGATTGCTAATCTCATTAACCGTCATCCCATTAATATTCACCGTGCCCTGCTGAGTTTCGTAATAGTTCAGCAAAAGACTCATGCTGGTTGATTTACCCGAGCCGTTTGATCCGGTGAGCAAAACATGTTCTGGCGAACTGGCTTTCAGGTTGAAAGCAGACAATATGGGCTTTTCAGGGGTATAGCCAAAACCGACATTCTCAAATCGCACCTGTAATTTTGTTTCTGGAGAAAGTATCTTATCAGGCGTGTGCCTGGGTTGAAAAGCAATAAAATTCTCCAAATATTCCCGAACGGGTTTGACAGCCACAAAGTTTTGCATGTAAACCGACAGTGCCAAAATAGGCATGGAAAGCTGGTCTATCATGCCGATGGCGACAAAAAACTGCCCGGCACTGAATTCGCCACGCAGAACCAAAGCTCCCGCAAAAGCGATGATGATGAAGTGTGACAGGTAAGAGAGGCTGCTGGAAACAAGCCAGTAGCGGTAGTTTAAAATCTGCCGGCGATAATCGGTGGCGAACACTTGCGCGATGCTTTCGCGGTATTTGCCCAGGATTTTATTCTCGATGTTGGAGTTTTTGATGAGCTCAAAACTGTTGAGCCAGTCGGTGAATTTGG
>Ga0255346_1005931_pt1 | contig 12255 bp, 6 predicted proteins | sample wastewater_treat_FD_194410 | JGI IMG/M metagenome (GOLD analysis project Ga0255346, IMG submission 194410) | Wastewater microbial communities from Lulu Island WWTP, Vancouver, Canada - plant22 | ecosystem: Engineered > WWTP > Wastewater > Unclassified | place: Canada: Vancouver, British Columbia... | reverse complement strand
AAAGAAGCAGGAAAGCCGACGATATATATCGGGCAGAAATATTCAGCTTTCCTGACTTCTTATCAGCTTAGGATCTTTCCCACTCCTCAGAATCATGGAGTGCGTTGTAGCCTTCTTCGCCTGTACGGATCTTTATGACGTTCTCTATATCGTAAATGAACATCTTACCGTCGCCATAGTTGCCTGTGTAAAGTGCTGCCTTAGCTGCTGCAACTACCTTTTCTACAGGTACTGCGCAGACTGCAATTTCAGCTTTTACCTTAGGCAGCAGGTTCATTTCAACAGCTGCGCCACGATAGTAGTTTGTCTGTCCGTTCTGCATTCCGCAGCCGAGAACATTGGTTACTGTGATGCCCTTGACATCAATGTGTTCCATAGCCTCAATGAACTGCTGGAGCTTCTGCTGTTTGAATATTACTACGATGTTTGTGAGCTTTGTTGCGCCGTCAGGTGAAGGAACTGAGTAGTTCTCAACTTCAACTGCCTTGTCAACAGGAACAGCAGGTGTTCCGGGAGTGCCGACTTTCTTCACGCTCTTTGCGTCGTCCTTAGTATAGCCATACATTCCTGCGTCTGTAAGTGCGGGAGCGAAGTCTGCATAAGAGGAAATAAGACCGTGTTCTGTAACGTCGAGACCGATGATCTCCTCCTGCTCGGAAGCACGAAGACCGATCGTCTTTTTAATTAAGATGAATACAAATGCCATTGAGATTGCTGTAAATGTAGCGATAGCTGCGAAACCTGTGAGCTGTCTGCCGAGAAGTCCGAAGCCGCCGCCGTAGAACAGTCCTGCGAGCTGGTCGCCGTTCTGGTCAACAAGTGAGTAACCCGGAACCTCAGGGTTTGCAAAGAGACCAACTGCGATTGTACCCCAGATACCGTTCATCATGTGAACTGCTACTGCACCAACAGGATCGTCGATGTGGAGTACATAGTCGAGGAACCATACACCGAAGCAAACGAGTAAGCCTGAAACGATACCAACTATTGAAGCGCCTACACAGTCTGTTACGTCACATGGAGCTGTGATACCAACGAGACCTGCAAGTGAAGCGTTAAGACACATTGAAACATCAGGCTTACCGTACTTTACCCATGTGAATATCATACAAGTTACTGTTGCGATTGCAGGAGCAACTGTTGTTGTGAGGAATACCGAACCGAGTTGATCGATTGAAGTACAAGCTGCACCGTTGAATCCGTACCAGCCGAACCAGAGGATGAAACATCCGAGAGCACCGATTGTAAGGTTATGACCCGGAATAGCATTTACCTTTACTTCGCCGTCCTTGGTCTTGTGGAATTTACCTATTCTTGGTCCGAGGATAGCAGCACCAATAAGAGCTGAGATACCGCCTACCATGTGGATATGTGCTGAACCTGCAAAATCGTGGAATCCCCACTGAGCCAGCCAGCCGCCGCCCCAGCCCCAGTGTGCTTCGATAGGATAAACGACAGCACTGATGATAGCTGAGTATACACAATAAGAAATGAATTTTGTTCTTTCAGCCATTGCACCTGAAACGATAGTAGCAGTTGTAGCGCAGAATACAAGGTTGAATACGAAGTTTGACCAATCGAATGAACCGTAGGATGTGAAAATATCAAATCCGGGCTGTCCGATTATTCCGACTAAATCTTCACCAAAGAGAAGTCCGAAGCCTATAAGAATGAAAACAACTGTACCGATACAGAAGTCCATAAGGTTTTTCATAATGATATTGCCTGCGTTCTTTGCCCGTGTAAAACCTGTCTCCACCATTGCGAAGCCTGCCTGCATAAAGAAAACAAGTGCAGCGCCAATAAGGAACCATACACCAAAGACGACGCCGTTAGTTTCGTCCAGAGCCTGTTGTAAAATTGTCTGAGAGTCCATAGAAATACCTCCTTGATAAGTTACAGCAAAAAAATCAAAGGGGTGCAGAAGTCCTGAGACTTCATACACCCCTTTGTGTATGGAATTTAGCGCTATAAACCAAAAAAAGAGAGCTACGGATTCCATATCCGCAGCTCCCTTGCTGTTTACAATGCCATTATATTCCCTTTCCGCAGATTTGTCAAGCGTTTTTTTGAAATTTGACATTTCAGACATTTTACAATATGAGTTAGTGAAAAGTAACTGTGCAAATCCTACGAAACCGAAAAATCCTGTAAAAAGCTATTGACATTTCCGCTTTGTCGTGCTAAAATAGTTGCAGAAACAAGGACGTTTGTGCAGACTATCTGTCTGCCCGAACGTCCATTTTTTATTTCATCGGTGCAGATCAATGGCGCTCTGTACCGGAAAGGCAAGTGAATAATATGGACAATTTCAGAAGTGAAGCTCCATATCAGGAGCAGGGACTTTACAGTCCACGTTTTGAACACGACAACTGCGGCATAGGTGCCGTGGTAAATATCAATGGAGAGCAGTCACGCTATGTTGTTGACAGTGCGCTCACAATAGTAGAAAAGCTTGAACATCGTGCAGGCAAGGATGCCGAAGGAAAAACAGGCGACGGTGTTGGCATACTTGTGCAGATGCCATACAGCTTCTTTATCAGTGAGACTGAAAAGCTTGGATATAATATCGGAGCAAAAGGCGATTTCGGAGTAGGAATATTTTTCTTCCCTCAGAATGAACTGAAACGCAGTCAGGCTAAGAAACTGTTTGAACTTATTGTAAAAAAGAACGGTATGGACTTCTTATGCTGGCGTGATGTTCCCGTATCTTCTGATATTCTCGGACAGAAAGCCCTTGAGAGTATGCCTTACATTATGCAGGCATTTGTCAAGCGTCCCGAAGAATGTCCTCAGGGACTTGACTTTGACCGCAGATTATTTATAGCAAGGCGTGAATTTGAGCATTCGGACGAGAACACATATGTATGTTCACTTTCAAGCCGTACTATCGTATATAAGGGAATGTTTCTCGTTGATGAACTGAGAAGATTCTATACGGACCTTCAGAGTGAAAGCTTCACATCTGCTATTGCAATGGTACATTCACGTTTCTCCACCAACACCAATCCCAGCTGGCAGAAGGCACATCCTAACCGTTTCATAGTCCACAACGGCGAGATAAATACTATCACAGGCAATGCCGATAAAATGCTTGCCCGAGAGGAAGATATGTCATGTGAAGCACTGAAAAATGATATGTACAAGATACTTCCTGCCATAAATGTGAATGGTTCAGACTCGGCAAGACTGGACAATGCCCTTGAATTTATGGTAATGTCGGGAATGCCGCTTCCTCTTGCGGTCATGATAGCTATTCCCGAACCGTGGAAGAATGACAAGACTATCTCACGCTCGAAGTGTGACCTTTACCAGTATTACGCAACAATGATGGAACCCTGGGACGGTCCTGCATCCATTATTTTTTCAGACGGCGATGTTATGGGCGCTGTACTGGACAAAAACGGACTCCGCCCTTCACGTTACTGTGTAACAAGTGACGGATATCTCATACTCTCATCCGAAACAGGATGTATTGACATACCTGCGGAAAAGGTAGTGAAGAAGGACCGTCTCCGCCCCGGAAAGATGCTTCTTGCAGACACAAAGCAGGGACGCATAATAGAGGACGACGAGATAAAAACTGCCTATGCACTGCGTCAGCCCTACGGCGAATGGCTGGACGCAAATCTTGTACGTCTGCATGATCTGCATATCCCGAACAAGGGAGTTCAGACCTATTCCGATGAGGAGCTTTCAAAGCTTCAGAAGGCATTCGGCTACACATATGAGGATATCCGCTCAAGTATTCTTCCAATGGCAGAAAAAGGTGCAGAGCCTATCGCATCAATGGGAAGTGACATTCCGCTTCCTCCGCTTGACAAGAATATGCCGAACCTTTTCAGCTATTTCCGTCAGCTTTTCGCACAGGTAACGAATCCTCCCTTTGACGCTATCCGAGAGGAAATAGTTACAGATACAAGCGTATATATCGGCAAGGACGGCAATCTTCTTGAGGAGCGTCCCGAGAACTGTCATGTGCTGAAAATAGAGAACCCCATACTCACCGAGACTGATATGCTGAAGATAAAGTCCCTGAACGAAAATGGACTGAAAAGTGCTGTTATACCTATCACTTACTACATCGGCACACCTCTTGAAAAGGCAATAGAAAGACTGTTCATCGAGGCAGATAAGGCGTACCGTGACGGTGCATCCATACTCATACTTTCCGATCGTGGAGTTGATGAATACCACTGTCCTATCCCGTCACTTCTTGCTGTTTCGGCATTGCAGCAGCACCTTGTTTCAACGAAAAAGCGTACAGCTGTAGCAATGATACTTGAATCCGCAGAACCGAGAGAAGTTCACCATTTCTCAGCGCTTCTCGGTTACGGTGCCTGCGCAGTCAATCCGTATCTTGCACATGAAACTATCCGTTCACTTATCAGCGACGGCACACTTGACAAGGACTTCTACGCCGCTGAGGATGACTACAATTCAGCTATACTTCACGGTATTGTCAAAATTGCTTCAAAAATGGGAATTTCCACTATACAGTCATATCAGGGAAGCAAGCTTTTTGAAGCTGTTGGTATAAGTTCCGAGCTTATTGATAAATATTTCTGCGGAACAGTCAGCCGTATCGGCGGAATAGATCTTTCTGATATAAGCCGCCGTACAGAAAAGCTTCATACTTCCGCATTTGATCCGCTGGGACTTTCAGTCAATGAAAATATCGGCAGTGCAGGAAGCCATAAGCTTCGCAGCGGAAAGACGGATCATCTTTACACTCCCGAGACCATTCATCTTCTTCAGCAGGCTGCATGGACAGGTAATTACGACACTTTCAAAAAGTATTCACAGTGCATTTCACAGGAAGACAACGAACTGACGCTCCGCAGTCTCCTTGATATAAAGTACGACGAAAACGGCGGCATTCCTCTTGATGAAGTGGAATCTGTTGAGAGTATATGCAAGCGCTTCAAGACAGGCGCAATGTCATACGGTTCGATCTCTCAGGAAGCACACGAATGCATGGCTGTGGCAATGAATCGCATAGGCGGAAAATCCAACAGCGGCGAAGGCGGAGAAAGCCCCGACAGACTTAAATCCGACCGCTGCTCGGCTATAAAGCAGGTAGCTTCGGGTAGATTCGGAGTTACAAGCGAGTATCTTGTATCCGCACAGGAGATACAGATAAAAATGGCACAGGGTGCAAAGCCGGGCGAGGGCGGACATCTTCCCTCGGGAAAGGTCTATCCGTGGATAGCAAAGACCCGTCATTCTACCGCAGGAGTTGGACTTATCTCACCTCCGCCGCACCATGATATTTACTCTATCGAGGATCTGGCACAGCTTATCTACGATCTGAAAAATGCCAACGATAAGGCTCGCATTTCTGTAAAACTTGTTTCAGAAGCAGGCGTAGGAACTGTTGCGGCAGGCGTTGCAAAGGCAGGAGCACAGGTCATCCTCATCTCAGGCTATGACGGCGGCACAGGCGCAGCACCGAGAAGCTCCATTTACAATGCTGGTCTGCCGTGGGAACTTGGACTTGCTGAGGCGCATCAGACCCTTATGCTCAACGGACTTCGTTCAAGAGTACGTATCGAGACAGACGGAAAGCTTATGACAGGCCGTGATGTACTTGTAGCGGCACTTCTCGGTGCCGAGGAATTCGGCTTTGCAACAGCGCCCCTTGTAACAATGGGCTGTGTGATGATGAGAGTCTGCAACCTTGACACCTGCCCGATGGGTATCGCAACACAGAACCCCGAACTGAGAAAGCGTTTCAGAGGAAAGCCTGAGTACATCGTGAACTTCATGCACTTCATTGCTCAGGAGTTACGTGAGTACATGGCAAAGCTTGGTATCCGCACCGTTGATGAACTTGTTGGACGTACCGATCTTCTCGTACCTAAGAACGACACTCACGGTATTGATTTTTCAGCAATACTTGGGGGAAAGATCAGCGACAGCAAACAGCATTTTGACAGTGCCGATGTTTACGATTTTGAACTTGACAAGACAGTGGACAGACGTGTTATAATAAAGAAGCTGGGAAGTGCACTGAAAAACGGTTCGGCTAAGACTATTTCAGTTGATGTAGTGAATACGGACCGCTCGGTGGGAACTCTCACAGGAGCTGAGATCACACGTATCCACGGCGAAAATGCACTTTCTGATGACACATTCACAGTTAAATGTACAGGCAGCGGCGGACAGTCTTTCGGTGCATTTATACCAAAGGGACTTACTCTTGAACTCTGCGGCGACAGCAACGACTATTTCGGTAAGGGGCTTTCAGGCGGCAGACTTGTACTCTATCCGCCGAAGAATGCGGCATTCAAGGCAGATGAAAATATCATCGTGGGAAATGTGGCACTCTATGGCGCAACTTCAGGAAAAGCCTTTATCAACGGTGTTGCAGGCGAGCGCTTCTGCGTAAGGAACTCGGGAGCAATTGCTGTATGTGAAGGAACAGGCGACCACGGCTGTGAGTATATGACAGGCGGACGTGCAGTCATTCTCGGACGTACAGGCAAGAACTTTGCCGCAGGAATGTCGGGCGGTATTGCTTATGTTCTTGACGAGGAACACGACCTTTACACAAGGCTGAACAAGTCTCTTGTGTCACTTGAAGCGGTTTCGGAAGATGAAGACATAGCCGAACTCAAAGCGATCATCGAAGAACACGCAGAAGCAACAGGTTCGGAAAAAGCCGCTGCAATACTTGCGGATCTTGGAAAGTACGTGCCTTTCTTCAAGAAGATTATCCCTCACGATTACGCAAAAATACAGAGCACCGTCAAGTCGCTGGAAAAGTCCGGAGTATCACATGAACAAGCGGAAATAGAAGCCTTTGAGCTTATCAGAAAGGAGGTGTGAGCCATGGGAAAATCAACAGGATTTCTTGAATATACAAGAACAGAAACAACTGCAAAAGAACCGCTTGAACGTATCGGGGATTTCAATGAATTCCACATACCGCTTGCGGAAGAACAGCGCCGTGAACAGGCAGCAAGATGCATGGACTGCGGAGTTCCTTTCTGTCAGAACGGAAAAATGCTGTGTGGGATGATCTCAGGCTGTCCGCTGAATAATCTTATCCCCGAATGGAACGACCTGCTGTATCACGGTCAGAAAGAACAGGCACTCGGTCGTCTGCTGATGACCAACAACTTCCCCGAATTCACATCAAGGGTATGTCCGGCACTGTGCGAAAAAGCCTGCACCTGCGGTTTCAACGATTCACCCGTGACCGTAAGGGAAAACGAAAAGTCCATTATCGAATACGGCTTTGAAAACGGACTTATCAAGCCTGTATTACCACAGGTACGAAGCGGAAAGAAGATAGCGGTTATTGGTTCGGGACCGTCGGGACTTGCCGCCGCCGATACTCTCAATAAGCGTGGCCACAGCGTAACAGTTTTCGAGCGCTCTGACCGTGTGGGAGGACTTCTCATGTACGGCATCCCGAATATGAAGCTGGAAAAGCATATAATTGAGCGCCGCACCGACCTCATGAAAGCTGAGGGAGTTGAGTTCGTCACAAATGCAAATGTAGGAGATAACGTATCTGCTGATGAGATACTGAAGGACTTTGACGCTGTGATACTTGCCTGCGGTTCATCAAATCCGAGGGACATTAATGCAGACGGACGTGACGCAGAAGGAATTTATTTTGCTGTGGATTTCCTCAAAGCCACAACGAAAAGCCTTCTTGATTCTGATCTTACCGATGGAAAATTCATCTCAGCAAAGGATAAGAATGTGGTCATCATCGGCGGAGGTGACACAGGAAATGACTGTGTGGGAACGTCCGTCCGTCACGGATGCAAGTCAGTGACACAGCTTGAGATGATGCCGAAACTTCCTGATGAAAGAGCGGAGAACAATCCGTGGCCTGAGTGGCCGAGAGTCTGCAAGACGGACTACGGTCAGGAGGAAGCAATAGCTGTATTCGGCCATGACCCACGAATCTATACAACCACTGTAAAGGAATTCATCAAGGACGAAAAAGGCGCTCTTTCTGCAATAAAGACCGTTAAGCTTGAGTTTGTGACCGATGAGGCAAGCGGACGCAGAGTGCCTAAAGAGATAGAGGGAAGCGAAGAAGTGATCCCCTGTGAACTCTGCCTTATCGCCGCAGGATTCCTTGGCTGTCAGTCGTATGTTGCCGAAGCTTTCGGAGTTCAGCTTGACCGGCGCTCAAACGTTAAAACTGCTGAAAACAGCCATGCAACCAATGTCCCGAAAGTTTTCACGGCAGGTGATATGCATATCGGACAATCCCTTGTTGTAAGGGCTGTCCGTGAGGGCAGGGATGCAGCCGCAGAGGCGGACAGATACCTTATGGGTTACACAAATATATAACGGAGGAAAAAATGATATATTCAGAAAATGAAGTATTACAGTATATTGATGAGAATGATGTAAAATTCGTGAAGCTTACATTCTGTGACCTTCACGGCAGACTGAAAAATATTTCCATCCTTTCATCCGAACTTGCAGTCACATTCGAGAACGGAGTAAGGATAGCTGCAAAAAAAATATCAGGATTTGAAGCGGCAAACGGTAAGGACATTTTTCTTTTCCCCGATGCAAAGACAATGATGGTTCTGCCGTGGAGACCTCAGCAGGGAAGAGTTATCAGAATGTTCTGCTACATCCGTTACAAGGACGGCACTCCGTTTGAAGGTGACGGCAGATACTTCCTGAAAAAGGCGATGAAAGCCGCAGTATCAGCAGGCTATTGCTTTCGTTTCGGAACATCATGCGAGTTCACTCTTTTCAAAAATGACGAGAACGGCGATCCTACAAAGATCCCTCATGATAACGCAGGCTACTGTGATATCGCCCCCGATGACAAGGGAGAGAATATCCGACGTGATGTTTGTCTTACACTTGAACAGATGGGCATCCATCCTGTTTCATCGAGACATGAAAGCGGCTGCGGACAGCATGAGATAGACTTCAATGCTTCCTCGGCACTGAAAGCGGCAGACACATTCCTCAGCTTCAAGTCAGCAGTAAAATCCGTAGCAGTGACTCACGGTGTACACGCAAGTTTCATGCCTAAGCCGCTGAGAAGTGACTGCGGAAACGGTATGCATATCAGCTTCAATATCTTTCCCGACAGTGACTTTCTTGAAGAGAGAACATCCTCAGCAGGCGATGAACTGAAAAATGCGGCGGCAGGTATCATGGAACATATCCGTGAGTTCACGCTGTTCACTAATTCCACAGTGAATTCATACAGCAGACTTGGTGAATTCACTGCTCCAAGGGACATTCTCTGGGCATCAGATGAGGGCTCACAGCTTATACGAATGGAGCCTGACAGTGCAGATACTCCAGTTGAACTGAGAGCAGCCGATTGTGTGTGCAATCCCTATTATGTATTCGGACTTATGATATATGCCTCACTTGAAGGAATAGCTTCAAAAACTGAGCTTCCTGCTGAAAATGAAAGCACAGGAAGATTGCCTTCCACACTTGATGAAGCGATAGATATCGCTGAGAGTTCAGACTTCATAAAGAAGTACATCGCTGAAAATATCCTTGATGCGATGATATCGCACAGCAGAAAAGAGTGGAAGGAATTCTCAACAGCATACGACAGAGAAGCCTTTGAGGATGAAAAGTATTTCTACAGTTTATAACGGAGGTCGGCTTTGGAAAAGGTACTTGTAATATCAAGCAAAAAAAGCGCCTCTGAAGTCCTCGTGAATTTTATCCGTGACTCATTTCAGTGTACGCCTAAGCTGGTGGAATCGGCTTATCAGGCTAAAACCTATCTTGATTCGGAAACATCCGTTGAACTTGCTGTCATCAATTCTCCGCTGATGGACGAATCAGGATTTGAACTGGCGGAATATATAATCGATAAAACAGCCGCAAACTGTATCTTCATGGTGAAAGAAGAGCATATCGGAAAGATAAGCGACAGGGCTGAGAAATACGGTATACTTATAGTGGGAAAGCCGTTCAGCAAAACTTTGCTTTATCAGCTGATAAAAACGCTGGATGTAGCTTTGAACCGTTCGCTGAAGCTGTATGCCGAGAATCTTCGCCTTGAGGAAAAAATACGTGAGATACAGACTGTTGACAAGGCGAAATTCCTTCTTATGCAATACAAAGGGATGACCGAGGACGAAGCTCACGCATATGTGGAGCAGTACGCTATGAACAAGCGTAAGAAAAAGAGCATTGCGGCTCTTGAACTTATAGACAAGATCAACGAGCAGTATCTTTAAGAGGTGTGATAATGTTTGATTCAATACATGAGGAATGCGGAGTTTTCGGCATATACGAAAACGAAAGTGCCGATCCTGCGTCCTCAGCATATTTCGGACTGTATGCGCTTCAGCATCGTGGACAGGAAAGCTGCGGCATTGCTGTCTGCGACGACGGAGTATTCAGACATAAAAGGGCTGACGGACTGGTATCGGAAGTTTTCAGCCGTGAGGAACTTGACAAGCTTGGCAAAGGCAACATTGCAGTGGGACACGTCCGCTATTCCACAACAGGCGGACATAATCCCAATAATATCCAGCCTCTTGTTATCCGCCATGTCAAGGGAAATCTGGCACTTGTCCACAACGGCAATCTTGTGAATGCGGCAGAACTGAGACGGAATTTTGAGCTTTCCGGAGCAATATTCCACGGCACATCCGATACCGAGGCAATAGCCTATGAGATAGTGCGTGAACGCCTGAACTGTCACTCAACGGAAGAGGCGGTTGAGAGGGCAATGCCAAGGCTGAAAGGTGCGTATTCATGCATACTTATGACAGCCACTAAGCTTATTGCGTTCCGTGACCCTGACGGCTTCCGTCCGCTTTGCATAGGCAAGACTCATGACGGTGCATATGTAGTTGCGTCGGAGTCCTGCGCACTTGAAACTGTGGGAGCAGAATTCATAAGTGATATCGAAGCAGGGGAGATAGTTGTCATAAGCCGTGAAGGACTGCGGTCTATCCGTACAAACTGCGCAGAGAAGCGGAATATCTGCATTTTTGAGTATATTTATTTTGCCCGTCCCGATTCGGTGATCGAGGGAGTATCGGTTCATCATGCAAGACTTAAAGCCGGAGAATTACTGGCAAAGCACAGTCCGGTCGATGCGGATATAGTAATAGGTGTTCCTGATTCGGGACTTGATGCTGCACTTGGATATGCCAACAAAAGCGGCATCCCATACGGCATCGGTTTTATCAAGAACAAGTATATCGGCAGAAGTTTCATCCAGCCTCAGCAGGCACAGCGTGAGAATGCGGTAAAAATAAAGCTTAATGCGGTACGTGAAACTGTAGCAGGCAAGCGTGTGATAATGATAGATGATTCCATTGTCCGTGGTACGACCAGTGCAAGAATAGTTAAGCTGCTGCGTGACGCAGGGGCGAAGGAAGTTCATGTACGCATATCATCTCCTCCGTTTCTGCATTCATGCTATTTCGGCACAGATATCGATTCTGAGGAGAATCTTATTGCAGGCAAGTATGATTCTGCCGAGGAGATAGCGAAAGTGATCGGTGCAGACTCTCTTGCATATCTGCCTGTAGAAGCACTCAGCGGACTTATTGAAGGGAAAAGCGGATATTGCAGCGGATGCTTTACAGGCAAATACCCTGTGGATGTAACAGGTGCAGGAAGCAAGAATAAATTTGACGAAAAAATACATGGGTGACATTTTCAAAGAGCTTGTATCAATGGCGATACAGGCTCTTCATATAACTATGATCCGGAGGAACAGAAAATGTGTACGATAATGGGATACTGCGGCAAAAGCGGCGGTATGCAAAAGGTTTCGAAGGGGCTTACGGCAACGGTGTCGAGAGGTCCTGACGATGAGAGAATAATCGATCTTAAAGACGGTGTTCTGGGATTCCAGCGCCTTTCGATAATGGGACTTACTCCCGAGGGAATGCAGCCATTCGTGCTTGAGGGCAATTATGTTGTCTGCAACGGTGAGATATACGGCTTCAGAAAAATGCGTGACGAGCTTATTGAAAAGGGATACAGCTTCGCCAGCGACAGCGACTGCGAGATACTGCTGCCGCTTTATAAGGAATACGGCACGGATATGTTCGCAATGCTCGATGCGGAGTTTGCCTGCATCATCTACGACCATGAGCAGCATACTTTTATAGCTGCCCGTGATCCGATCGGTATACGTCCGCTGTATTACGGCTTTGACGGCGATACGATAGTATTTGCGAGCGAAGCAAAAAATCTCGTGAAAATATGCAAAAAGGTCATGCCGTTTCCGCCGGGATATTATTATAAAGACGGCGGATTCCATTGCTA
>Ga0255346_1005923_pt1 | contig 12267 bp, 10 predicted proteins | sample wastewater_treat_FD_194410 | JGI IMG/M metagenome (GOLD analysis project Ga0255346, IMG submission 194410) | Wastewater microbial communities from Lulu Island WWTP, Vancouver, Canada - plant22 | ecosystem: Engineered > WWTP > Wastewater > Unclassified | place: Canada: Vancouver, British Columbia... | reverse complement strand
CATGGTGCATGTTTATCATATTACAAACGCACATGCAAGCACAAAAATAAAAAAATGCGAAAAAATTTCCGCTATCCCTCGCACTTGAATTGCACCCCCCTGTCACTAACCGATTACCAGCGAAGGAGCTTCGGCACTTGCATGGACAGCCAAGGTTGCGTTATACTGGATCTCAATGGGCAGAGGCGTTCCTTTGCGGCGTGTTCGGGGGAAACGGAATGGTGCCGGACGCCGATGCGCCAGCAGATGGTAGTATGTCATGATGATTGATAAAGATAATCAGGGAGCCGCAACCGCCACCGTGACGGTGGGCGATGTCGTTTTTGGTGGTCAGCGATTGGTGCTGATCGCCGGTCCTTGCACAGTGGAGGATCGGACGCAGATGATTGAAATCGCTTGTGCCGTGAAGGAGGCGGGCGCGGTGATGTTGCGGGGCGGGGCTTTCAAGCCGCGCTCATCGCCCTACGCTTTTCAAGGCCTGTGTGAGGAGGGTCTCGAGATTCTGGCGGAAGCGCGCGAGCGCACCGGGCTGCCGGTCGTGACGGAAGTCCTGGAATCCTCACAGTTGCCGATCGTCGCGGCGGTGGCGGACATGTTGCAGATCGGCTCGCGCAACATGCACAACTCTGTCCTGCTGCGCGATGCCGGTGCCAGCGGCAAGCCTGTGCTGCTCAAACGCGGCATGAGCGCTACGATCCAGGAGTATCTGTATGCGGCGGAGTATGTCTTGAGCGCGGGCGGGCGACATGTGGTGCTCTGCGAGCGCGGCATCCGCACGTTCGAGACCGCGACGCGGTTCACGCTTGATCTAAGCGTCGTGCCGCTGCTGAAGGAGCAGACTTGGTTGCCGGTGATCGCGGACCCGAGCCACGGAACGGGCAAGGCATCGCTGGTGCCGCCCATGGCCCGCGCGGCGGTGGCCTGCGGCGCGGACGGCTTGATCATGGAGGTCCACCCCTTTCCGAATCGCGCGCTGTGCGATGGCGACCAGAGCGTGACGCCGGAAATGTATAGCAACTTGGTCAAAGAACTGCGGGCGATCGCCCAGGTGGTGGGGCGGGAAGTTTAGCTGTCGGATGCGCTCTGCGCCGCCGAGCGGTTCTCGACTGGCGCGGGCCGGAAAACGCAAACGGAAACGAGAGGCCGGAGGCGGTAAGCCGCCGGAGAGTTGAGGAGACGGGATGAAGCGAGTAGTGGCGGTGGTGGTGATCGGTGCCGCAGTGTGTGCGGGGGCGGCTTCGTATGTCTCGCCCGAATGTCTGGCCGTGGCACCGGACGGCAGACGTGCCTATGTGACATCGGCGACCGGCGGTCGTCTGCTGGTGATGGACCTCGATAACGCCAAGGTCACGGGCGAGTGGCTGCTCAAGAATAAAACGGAGCGACCGAGTGGTTTTTGGTCTTCAATTTTCGGTGGTGGTGCGGCGAGATCAGCAGATCCGAGCGGTGTCGCCGTGGCACCGGACGGAACGGTTTTCGTGACCGGCGGCGGGGCGGGGGGGTTCGTGCAGAAATTTACGGCGGACGGCACACCGGCTGTGCAGGCGGCAGCCGGCCACACGCCACTCGCGCCGGTCGTGAGCCCTGATGGTTCCACGCTTTACGTACCCTGCCGTTTCGACTCCTGTGTCAGGGTGTTCGACGCCCGCACGCTGAGTGTCAAGGCGACGGTACCGGTGCAGCGCGATCCGGTTGCAGCGGCGCTCGGCGCAGGTGGTCGTCTGCTGTTTGTGGCGAACATGCTGCCGTTCTGCCCCGCCACCAATGCGGTTGTTGCGGCATCGGTCAGTGTGATCGACACCTCTGCGGACTACGCCGTGAAGCATGTGATGCTGCCCAACGGTTCGACCGGCGTGCGCGGTGTCGGCGCATCGCCGGACGGCAAACAGATCTATGTCACCCACACCTTCGGTCGCTACCAACTCCCGACGACTCAACTCGAGCGCGGCTGGATGAATACGGCGGGGCTCAGCGTCTTTAACGGCGAGACGGGCGCGTATGTCAACACGGCGCTCTTGGATGATGTGGATCTCGGCGCGGCGAACCCTTGGGGCGTGGCGGTCTCTCCAGATGGCAAGCAGTTGGTGGTGGCGCACGCCGGTACACGTGAACTGAGCGTGATCGACCGTGCTGCGTTCCATGCGCGTCTGGACAAGGCGGCGCGCAACGAGAAGGTCACCGAGGTGACGAAGTCGGCGACCGACGTGCCGAACGATCTCTCGTTCCTCGTCTCCGTGCGCCGCCGCGTGAAACTGGACGGCGACGGCCCCCGCGGCGTGATGGTGGTCGGCAACACCGTTTACACGGCGCTCTATTTCGCGGACACGCTGGCGGTCTTATCGCTGAATGACGCGACCGCAGGACCGACAACGGTCGCGCTGGGCGCACCGGTCGATCTCAGTAAGGATCGCGTGCGGCGCGGCGAGATGTTGTGGAACGACGGCACCATGTGTTTCCAGCACTGGCAGAGTTGTGCGAGCTGCCACCCCGAAGGCCGCATGGACGCGCTCAACTGGGATTTGCTGAATGACGGCATCGGGAATCCCAAGCAAAGCAAGAGCCTGATCTACACCCACCTGACCCCGCCGACCATGGTGACCGGTATTCGCCCGGACCTTCAGGCCTGCAACCGCAAGGGGATCACGCACATTCAGTTTTTGGTGCGCCCGGAGGAGGACGCGCTCTGTCTGGACGCCTACACGATGTCCCTCAAACCGGAAATGAGCCCCTACCGCGTCAACGGCGAACTCTCGGCCAAGGCGAAACGGGGCGAGCGGCTGTTCAAGCGCGCCGGTTGCGCGGAGTGCCACCCCGGCGACAAGGTCGGGCCGCAGGGGGAGCGCCTCTATACCAATCTCAAAAAGTATAACCTCGGGCTGGGGATCGGCAATGAAGAGGGGCGTGAATTCGACACTCCCACGTTGATCGAGGTGTGGCGCACGGCACCGTATCTGTACGATGGCCGGGCATTGACCATGCAGGAACTTCTGAAGGGGTGCAATCCGCAGGACAAGCATGGCACGACACAAAACTTGACCGACGAAGAGGTTGATGCGTTAGCGGAGTTTGTGCTATCTCTTTGAGGACGACAGACGGTATCTAGACAAAAAAAGGGATCGTATGCGGAGACTTTTTTACGGCGGTGTGGCGCGACACCAAGAGATGGGAGTTTGGACGGTTGACCGCGGTGTGCCGCAGGTTGTGCGCGGACGTACGATTTCGCAGACCGGTTGGGCTAGCCGTGAGCAGTTGTTGCAGGCATCGGTCGGTGCGAAGGATCCATCAGTCCCGCAACTCTGGCTATGTGGCGGCAGCGGCGAATTGCCACCGGTCTACCAGCGGTATGTGGCGAGCGGCGCGGAAATGCGGCTCATCCGGCGTCACGGGTGTGTCGTTGGGACGGCTTATCATGACGACTTTGCCGAGTATTGCCTGCTTACCGGTGTACTGCCGCCCGATCTGACCGCGTCGCGCGAGGCGCAAACGACGGCGGTTTTCGAGGGCATCGAGGACGCGCTCGCGGATGCCGGCATGACCTTTGCGAACGTCGTGCGCACATGGCTCTACATGGATAACATCCTTGACTGGTACGATCCTTTCAATCGCGCGCGCGATGCGTTTTTCCGGTCGCGCGCGGTTTATGATGGGCTTGTGCCCGCGAGCACCGGTATCGGCAGCGCCAACCTGTACCGCTCAGCGATCACCGCCTGTGCCATCGCGATCAAACCGAGGCAGCCCAGTGCGGTAACAATAGAGCCGATCCCCTCGCCCTTGCAGTGCGCGGCGCTGGAGTACGGCAGTTCGTTCAGCCGGGCGGTGGAGATCGGGACGCCGGAGTGCCGCACGCTGATGGTGTCCGGTACGGCCAGCATCGAACCGGGCGGCGCGACGGCCCATGTGGATGACGTGCCGCGCCAGATCCAACTGACGATGGATGTGATCGAAGCGATTCTGGCGTCGCGCGGCATGGGCTGGCGCAACGTGACGCGTGCGATCATGTACCTGAAGAAGGCCGCCTACATGCCAGAGTGGCAGGAGTGGTTGCGTACACGCTGTCTGGAGCGTCTGCCGCTTATCACGATCGAGGCGGATGTCTGTCGCGACGACTTGCTCGTGGAAGTTGAAGTCGACGCGATAAAACGGGCGTGAAAAAACTCCTGAACAGATGGACCGGCCCCGCGCCGGCGGCCTGGCTGTGCTGGGCGCTCGCGCTCGGGGCCGTGGTGCTGGCTTTCCTCGGTGCGGAGCGTGCCGGTGTCTGGATGGCGCGGCCGATCATGCAGGTCGGTGTTGCGTTTCTGATGCTCGTTTTCTTTTTTGTCGGCGTACGTGCGGTGTTGCGACGCCGCTTCGACTCGGCGCTGCTGCACATTGGGTGCGCCTGCGTGTTGGCCGGATGGTTGATGGGGCGCTATGCGATCCGAACCTCCACAGCCGCGCGTCCCTGTACCGGTTCGATGGTGATGGTCGACGGCGACGAGTCGGACCGTCTGTGGGAAGGGCCGATGCTTGATCAGTATGTGGGGCAACTCCCTTTCTCGGTGCGTCTGGAACGCTTTTTTGTGGAGCGCTACGATCGCAACAGTGACGACCGCAATGCGGGACGCAACGCGCCGGTGCGGGAGTACCGCAGTCGCGTAACGATCACAGAGCCGGGGCGACCGCCTTATGTGGTCAATATACGCGTCAATGAACCGGCCTTTGTATGCGGTTACCACATCTATCAGATGAGCTGGGGCAATAGCACGGATCAACTGGGACGGCCGGTCGTCTATACGGTGCTGCAATTCATCCGTGATCCGGGGCTGAAACTGGCGTATGCCGGCTTCATACTGCTGCTTGCCGGTATCCTGATCTATGCTTGGCGCATCTTCCGCATTCAGGGAACGCAGCCGAGGGAGGTGCCAGCATGACGGTGAAAATGACCGTACAGGGCGGATTGATCTACCTGACGCTGGTGTTCTTTGTGGCGACCATCATCGCGCGGCGCGGCGGCTGGCGCACCATCGGCAACGCCTTCTGGGGGACCGGCTTCGTAGCGGCCGTCGCGTCGGTCATCTGGCGCGGGCTCCACACCGGCCATCCTCCGATGCAGAATCTCTTTGAGTTTTTCCTGTGCATGGCGGCTGCGCTCTGGCCGCTTTCCGTCTTGAGCCGTCGGCACAACGGACTGGACACGACCGTGCAGGATGCGCTGTTGGGCGTGCTGATCCTCATGCCGGCCGGCTTTGTGTTCGGTGAGGATGTGCGGCGTCTGCCCCCGGCTCTGCAAAGTTCGCTCTTTATCCCGCACGTCGGTAGCTATGTGGCCGGGTATGTCCTGCTGGCGCGTGCAGCGCTGATGGCCTTGCCGCTGTTCAAACGGGACATCGCTGGCGACCGATTGCGCCAGACGGAGACGGCCTCACGCCAGACGGCGACGATCGGTTTTGTACTGCTGACGCTGGGATTGCTGCTCGGCTCGCTGTGGGGAAAAATCTGCTGGGGACACTACTGGCAGTTCGACCCCAAAGAGATGTGGTCGCTCGCGACATGGCTGGTCTATGCCGGCTACTTCCATGAACGCATGGTGCACGGCGTGCGCGCGCCGCGCGTTCTGGCGGCATTGCTCTGGACCGGCCTGCTCTTCATCGTGCTGACGCTGACCTGGATCAACCTGTCGCGCCTCTTTGTCGGCATGCACAACTATGCGTGAAACCATGAAACAACAGTTGAACCTTCAACTCTCTTTGGTTTCATGGTTTCAAGGTTTCATCCAAATCGGGATCGGGATCGCTATCGGGATCGGCACCTTGTTCGTGTTTCGTGGACGCGTACGCATACGTGTGCCGCTCCGCTGTGAACGGGCACGGTTTCTCGCCAATGGGGCTCGGGCTCGATTGGGTCTTGTTGCGCTCATTCCCGCTTGCGGAAGTCGCGCATGGTGCATCCGTACTCACGGCGGAAGACGCTGCCGAGATGACTCACCGATTCAAACCCGCACTGGCATGCGATGTCGCCGATCGTCTGGTTGGTCTCGCGCAACATCGTGCAGACTCGCTCCATGCGCACGCGACGGATCTCGTCAAGAATCGTACGGCCAAGCTGCGCGCGGAAACGCTGCTCCACCAGACGGCGCGAGGCGCCAACATGCCGCACGACCTCGGGCACGCCGATGCCGACACAGGCGTTGACGGCGATAAACTCCAGTGCCTTCACCACCACGATGTCGGTTATTTGCGTGGTGTCGGTGGAACGGCGTTCGATCACCTGAACTGGCCCGTAGGTGATGATGCGACGTTCGCGTGTCACGCCGCGCATCATACTGTCAAGGTGGCGGGTCGCCTCGTAGCTGGCGCGTTCCGCGTCCAGCAGGATGCTTGACATCGCGGGCACGGCCGTTTCGCACAGGTCGTCGTCATTATCCACACCCAGCACCGCAATGTCTTGCGGTACGTTGAGTCCGGCCCAAGCGCAAGCGTCGATGACCTGACGTCCCCGGTTATCCATCGCGGCGAGCAGGGCGACGGGCTTGGGCAACGCGCGCAACCAGGTACAGAGCCGGGGCCGTTCCAAGCCGGCGTCCTCCTGCTCGGCCGTCGTCAGTTTCCCGTAGATCCGGCACTCGAAACCGGCCTCGCGCACCGTGCGCGCGAACGCCGCGCCGCGCCGCACAGACCACATGCGGCCCTGAACTTCGCCGACATAGGCGTAATGGACAAAGCGCCGTTCCAAAAAGTACGTAGCCGCCAGACGCCCGACCGCGGCGGTGTCGCTGCGCACCATGCTGTGACGGTGGATCGGGTGGCTTTTCGCAAGCCGGCGTTCTTCAGAGTCCACCAGTACCTGCGGAACCTTGGCGCGGGCGGCGGCCTCGACCAATTCCGGCGTATACAGCCGACCTATAATGCCCGTACATCCCCACTCGTTCATGCGGATCAACTTCTGCTCGCCCTGCCGCCCTTCAATGATGTGCAGCCCCCACGGCCCGTACCGGCGCACATATTGGAGAACACCACGCCGCATGTCGCGACTGACCTTGAACGATGTCGGCAGCAAAACGGCGACCTGCGGCATGCTCTGGAGAATGCGGGACATGGGGGAATTTGGGATTTGCGGATTGCGGATTGCGGATATGGTGGGAGAACATGAGCGGGAAGTCAACGCGATTCTGCGCAAAATCGAGATTATTTATTGCGCAAACCGGCCTAGCGTTTTTCTCCAGAAACGTATACAGTGTACACGATGCTACTTTCGGGCGGTCTATGAATGAGCAAGGAGGGTTATGATGAAATCAAGTGTGCGCGATGCAGTGTTGGTTCTAGGCATCCTCTCATGTGGCGCCGTCACGGCGCCGGCGGCCGAGATTGAAAATTTCGGTACGAACGGCATTCTCTCATCGGGTTCCAGTTGGCAGGGCGGCCAAGTCCCCGGGCCTTCAGACATCGCCGTCTGGGACGGCGCGGGCGCGGCATCCGCGGGCGGCTGGAAACATGTACTGGGGGCCGATGCAACGTGGCGCGGCATACGCATCACCAATTGCGTCGATGTTTTGTCGATCACCAACGCCGGTGCTGAAACCCTGACGCTGGGCGCCGACGGGATAGTTTCCGGGAATCAGAGTGCCTACAGTTACGTCCCGATCAACCTGAGCGCCGACCAGACCTGGACGCTCGGAGGGTCGTTGTACCTGCATGCGCCGATTTCCGGCGATCATACCTTGACCGCGCGCAATCAATGCCTCGTTTTTTCAAAGCCGTGTACGATTGCAGAGCTTAATGTCGACAACTGGGCCTGCCTCTTGCGTGATGAAGGCGCCATCAACGGCGATGTGGTCGTCAATCCGGGGCGCATTCTCTGCTGGCATCGCGGACTCGCCGACTGGTCCGAAGTCCTTCGCTCGCCGCTCACAAACCAGAACGGCATCTTGAAATTCGGCTGGGCCAACCAGCAGCCGCTCGCCGAAGCCGTATTGCGGAGCGGTGACTTGATTTGCGGAACGGTTTCACCTAATCGGGGAATAGGGCGTATCGAACTGGACAACGGGCGTTTGACAAACGCAGGGGGCACCGTTTCCAACAACTGGATCTACCTGAGAACGGGCCTGTACCATCAGGAGACCGGTACGACGTGGATCAAAAACGGCCTTTACGCCGGTTACGACGACAACCGCTGGCGCCTTGAGACGGGATCAGTCGTGCGCGTGACCGGCGGTTCACTTGACGTCTGGCGGATCAACATCGGTCTGGGGACGCAGGAAAACCATCCCGGCGGAATGCTGATCGAAGGCGGCGAAGTCTCGGTATTACGCGACGAAAACGGGTCGCAGAACGGCATCGAAATCGCGGTTTCAAGAGATGACTTCTTCGACCGCAACATGTCGACCAATTATGCATCGGGCTGGCTGCGCATGTCCGGCGGAACGTTGAACGCGGCCCAGATATCTTTCGGGAAATTAACTCAAAACGTTTCATCAGGCACCGTGGTGCGGGACGGTTATGCGAGTGTCGAACTTACGGGCGGCACGATGAATATCGGAGAGCGTGGTTTCGGTCCCTGCTCCCTGTGGAACACCTCCGATGATCCAGACATCCTTCCCTCCGCTTGGTATGACGTGCGCATGTCCGGCGGAACGCTCGGCGCGCTGACCCCCTTTACCAACCGGGCGCGCACCCGGCTGAGCGACCGGCACGGCGGTTTGACCGTGCGCGCCGCCGATCCTGCCGGCCAGCCGCGCGACATCGTCATGGAGGAATCTCTGATCGGCCCGGGCGGCTTCACGAAGACCGGCGGCGGCACGCTCTACCTGAAAGCCGCCAACACCTACACCGGCCGGACGGACATTCTGGCCGGCGCGTTGACGCTCGACACCAAGGCGGTCGCGCCCGCAACACCGGTCGATCTGCCGCAGGCCACGGCCGTCTGGGTCGCCGACAGTCTGGGTGCCGCGCCGGGCGCCGAAGTGACCGACTGGCCTTCCACCAACACGACGCATCACTTCACGCTCAATATCGCGAAGGCCATCCGCAGTGCCTCAACAGCACCGCGCATCGCCACGCAACCTATCGGCGGCCGCGCTGCGGTCGCTTTTGACGGGCTCAACAACGCGCTGGGATTGACGGGGGTGAACCCGACTCCTGTGACCGGCGCCACCAATTTAACCATCGCGCTGGCCATGCGCAGCGACAGCCTCGGCAAAGGTCAGGCATCCCCGTCAGGCTCTTACGGTACGTCCGTGCCGTTGTCACAAACAAATCCCGCCAGTGACCAGAATCGCTGGCGTATCGGCTATACCGCCACCGGACGGCTCGGCGCTTCGGTCATAACGAATTTTCCCGGCATGCACACCTCTGCCGTTTGGGCACCGCCGCGTTTGCTGAACGATGATGAGCCGCATGTCATGCTATTTACCTGGACGGCCGGCGGCGACACCATTGTGGAAGTCGACGGCTATGCGCATGAAGCACCTGATCTCAGCGGCGTCAAATCGATTACGAAATCACGCATGATGATGGGTACCGATGAAGGCGGCAATCCCTTCCGCGGCGACATCGCGGAAGTCCGTTTTTATAACAATAAGCATCTCTCCATCGAACAACGTCGATGGCTAGGCCTTGAACTGGCGCGGACTTACGGTGCCGAAACCGTAGGTTACTTGAGGCCGGAAGAGAAACAGAGCGCGACCCTTGCAAGCCGCGATATCCGCATCGCATCCGGCGCGGCGTTCAATACGGGAACGGCCGGTTTGGGTCTTTCTCACGGCCAGACCATCAGCGGCGCCGGCGCGGTCAACGGAGCGTTACGCATCGGCGAAGGCGGCGTGATCGCCGTTACGAATGCAACAGACGTCCTGACGATTTCTGATCTTGCGCTGCAGCCGGGTGGAGTCATCCGCTGGCGTTACGATTCTCAGGGGCGCGGCGCGCCTTTGCAGGTGAAGAACCTGACCCTGCCGGATGGCGTCGTGACGCTAGAAATCACCTCAAACATGGTAACGCCAAAACCGTTCGGCGTCGTGCTGAACTACACGGGCACATTGACGGATAACGGTGTTTCCTGGAATGTTGTTGGTGGCTATAGCGTGACGCATGTGGAAATCGATGACGTCGGTAAATGCCTCAAGGTACACACCCGAACGGGAACGTTGATCAAAATCCGATAAGAAAGGAGAAGTTACATGAAACGCATATTACAGTTCAGTATTCTTAGTTTGGCCGTGGTGTTTGGCGCGGCTGTACACGGGCAGACGGTTCCGCTCAACCAACGAAAGGCGCGGACGTCGCCTGCATGGGTCACGGACGGCGTGATGGTTCAACTCTGGCTGCGGGCGTTTACGCCGGAAGGAACATTGAAGGCCGCACGCCAACGGCTCCCGCATCTCGCCGATGCGGGGTTTACCATCGTCTATCTCAGTCCGATCAGCCTGATGGACGATGATCCGCGTAAAGAGCATTGGGCTCCACGCCAACGCAAGACCGAGAATCCGCGCAATCCATACCGAATCAAGGATTATGAGCAGATCGATCCAGAGTTCGGTACCCGCGAGGATCTACGCGCGTTCGTGGACGAGGCGCACCGTCTGGGGTTGCGTGTGCTGATGGACATCGTCTACCTGCACTGCGGACCCAGTGCGGTGCTGATTGAGCGTCACCCCTCATTTATGGAGCGCGACGACGCCGGCAACCTAAAGATGCAGAACTGGGGTTTCCCCGGTATTAATTTCAAGAAACCGGAAGTGCATGACTATTTCTGGCGCAACATGGAGATGTGGGTGCGCGATTTTGACATCGACGGGTACCGCTGTGATGTGTCGGACCGGATCCCGCTCGCGTTCTGGGAGAAGGCCCGAGAACGGCTTGAAGCGATCAAACCCGACATCGGCATGCTGGCGGAGGGCATGCGTACCGGAGACCAGCTTAAAGCGTTTGATCTGGATTACGGCTGGGGAGAGCCCTTCAAGAGTTGGGATAACGCCGCAATGATCCGATCCTACTGGGAGACCCAGCACGCCGCACGCCCCATCGGCGGTGCGAAGTTCGTACGGTTTATCGAGAATCACGATTTCGTGGAAAACATGGGCTCCAACCGGCTGGACAAAGCTTGGGGCGTGCCGCGTGTCAATGCCGTGTTGGCGGCATTGTTCACGCTGGACGGGGTCCCATTTCTGTACAACGGCCAGGAGTTCGCCGACGTGTCGCGCAACAGCCTCTACGCCCGGTTGCCGATCGACTGGTGTGCATTGGACACACCGACCGGCCAAGCGCGCCTGAAGTTGTGCCGTTCACTGAGTGCACTGCGCCGTTCCACTACGGCACTGACGCGGGGCAGCCTGACGTGGCTCGACAACGACATGCCGACCGCCGTTCTTTCATTCCGTCGTGGCGAGGGTAAAAATACTGTGGTCAGCGTTATCAATATCAGCGGGAAACCGCTTAAAACGCATGTCAGCGGTATGGCAGGCAGTATCTCGCCGCTACTGGTGACAGGTGCCACGGCCGACGCTCAGGGTGCTTTCACGCTTGATGCGTTCGGTTTTTTCATCGGTCGGAATGCTCCGGGGAACTCGGCGGACTAGGCGCGGAAAGACGCTTTGTGATACCATGCGGGCGGGCGAGCGGGCGTTGCCGCGCCCGCATTACCCATCAATCCAAGGATCAAACATGCCCAGGACTATCGACCCCTCCACGCTGAAAATCACCGACATGCGCTTTGCCGATATCGACGGCGCGCCCAAACGTTGTACGCTCATCAAGGTCTACACCAATCAGGGACTGAATCGCGAGACAGTTGCATCCGATAGCGATTTCGATGCCTTTTCCCAACCCTCAATGCGGGTGTTCATCAAATCCGCCAACCGCGTTTCCAGCCAGGGCGTCACCTTCCAGAAGTCGCGCAGTTCCAGATACTCGCTCACGGCGGCCTGCTGACCCGGCTTTACGCTAAATTCAGCCCGCAGCAGGATGTTCCGCGCCGTAGCCTCGGCCGAGACAAACTCCATCACCTGCACACGGAAACCGAGCACGCGCAGGATCTGCGCACGGAAGGTGTCGGTCAACAGATCAGCCAGTCTCTCACGCAAAATACCGTGGCGTAGCACCGCCCGCATCGGTCCGTCCACTCCAAGCGACTTGTGCAGTTCATGCTGACAGCAAGGCGCGCACAACAGAGGCTCTTGCAAAACCCCCTCGTGACATGGGCGTCCCGCCCATGAAACACGGGCAGGATGCCCGTGCCACGCCTGCACGCAAGGGATTTTGCAGGATTTTCTGACGAAGAGGCGCAGCGGTT
>Ga0255346_1005905_pt1 | contig 12290 bp, 8 predicted proteins | sample wastewater_treat_FD_194410 | JGI IMG/M metagenome (GOLD analysis project Ga0255346, IMG submission 194410) | Wastewater microbial communities from Lulu Island WWTP, Vancouver, Canada - plant22 | ecosystem: Engineered > WWTP > Wastewater > Unclassified | place: Canada: Vancouver, British Columbia... | reverse complement strand
CCGAAGCTTCCGTCAGCCTTTTCGGTAAGCTCCTCGGGCCAGAGAAAGGCAGGAGTAGGAGCTCCTTTTTTGATGTTGGCCATAAGGTTTTCGTAGAACTGATCGGGGTCTTTCATCTTGTCGATGGTGGACTTGTGGTACCATTTCAGCGCCATTTCCCTGCCGCCGCATTCCACCTTGTAGACATTTCCCTGACCGCCGCCGCCGAGAAATTCCAGAACAGTGAACACATTGCCGTAAACTGTTCTGCCCTTTGATCCTGTTTTAAGTTCAGCCATATAATTACCTCATTTTGCGAATTGAGAGCTGAAAGGTGATCCTCCCAGCTCTCGGATATCAGTATTCGTTATTGTATGGATCGTTGTTGTATGAATCGCTTTCGCCGTAATAGGAGCCGTCGTCACTGTAGCTTCCATCGCCGCTGTAGTTATCATAGCTTTCGTATGTATCGCCGCTGTTGTCGTAATACTGCTCTTCTTCAGCGTACTCCTCAGATCCGGCTTCGGTAGTGTCGGTAACGGTCTCGGTGGTGGTCTCAGCCTCGGGAGCATCGCCGTAGATAACTGTATTTGCACAGAACCAGTCGCACCATGTCTCGTAATATTTACCGAGAACGTGGATACCGTCGCTGGTGAATTCGGGAGTAAGTGAACCTGTTTCGTCGTCGAATACCTCATTGATATTGATGAAGTAAACGTTCTCGTTGTCGTCAGCAAGTTCGGAAAGCTTGAAGTTGAGAGCGTCAATGCCTTCGTTTGTGATATTCTCTGTCTGAGCCGCAGCAGTTACGTGGAGGTTTCCCTCGAGGTAAATAACGGCATCGGGCTGATATTCACGGATAGTTTCGAGAAGTGAACGGAAAGCGGAAATAGTATATTCCGTATCGTTAGCAACTTCGTTTATGCCCAGCATAACGTATATCTTGCCGTATTCCTTGCTGCTGAGCTTATCGCTTATGGTGCTGCCGTCAACGTATTCATTGGCTATCTTGTAAGCGGAAAGACCAACGCTGCAGAAGTAATCGGCATTTTTGAGATAGCCGTACTCCTTGATGCCGACTGTACGGGAATCGCCGATGAAGAGAGCATCATCGAAGTAGGAAGCATCGCTTGTACCGAAGTGGAAATCGCTTTTTGCGGGTTCAGCCTTTGTAGCAGGTTCCTCGGTCGGCTTTTCCTCAGCCTCGGTGCTTTCCGGAGCCTCGGTAGTCGGCTGTTCCGATTCGGGAACAGTAGTTTCAGCCGCTATGACCTTGGGCTCTTTTTTGTCGGCCTTGTTCTTCTTGGCAGAGCTGGTATCCCATATCTGTTTGAAGATGAAAGGTGAAGCCACAAGACAGGTGAGAATGAGTATCACCGTATACATACACTGTCTGTATTTATTCATTAAAGTATTACCCCTTATTTTAAATCATGATGCCGCATGAGCGTGCAATGAGATCAGAATCTGAAGTACATGAACGGGTCGTTCAGTCCCTTGTACATACAATATACCGAAGCCCAGAAAACTGCCAGAAGCAGAAGTGAGCAGACCACGGTATCCTTGTACTTCTCGTACAGCTTCTGAGGGAGCTTTGTGGAGAAGAGGATGCCTGCGATGAAGTAGGTCTTGTATTCGAGAAGATACTTCAGGTAATCCTTGTCAAGGATGGAGTAGGTCTTCTGCGGGATGAACGGAAGCAGGCGCTTGAAGTAAACGCTGAGGTCGTGGAAATCCGTAATGGAGAAAATCAGCCATGTCAGCGGAATGAGCAGTATCATGTAGATGTGGCCTGCGGCCTTGTGCTCATTGAAGAACTTGCCTGTCCAGAATTTTTCGCTCATGATGATGGCGAAGAGGACAAGTCCCCATATGATGAAGTTCCAGCTTGCGCCGTGCCAGATACCTGTGAACAGCCATACAACAAAGCTGTTGAACACCAGTCTGCCCGAGCCTTTGCGGTTTCCGCCGAGGGGAATGTAAACGTATTCCCTGAACCACGAACCCAGAGTGATGTGCCATCTTCTCCAGAATTCTGTCATAGTGAGGGAAGTGTATGGATGGTCGAAATTCCGTGGGAGGTCGAAGCCCATGAGTTTGCCAAGACCTATAGCCATCAGCGAGTAGCCGCAGAAATCGAAATAAAGCTGGAAGGAGTAGGCGAAAATACCCATCCAGGCCAGCGGAGAGGAAATACTCTCATAGCCGATCATGGAAATATCGCTCCAGAGGCCGCCTATCTGATTGGCGATGAGGACCTTGTAGCCGAGACCGATAGTAAAGGTCTTTAGACCTTCCTCGACTTTGCGGATATTATGGGTCCTTTCCTGAAGCTGTTTTGCGACAGTGCTGTAAGTTACGATAGGGCCTGCGATAAGCTGGGGGAACATACTGATGTATGCGCCGTAGTTGATAAGACTTCGTTCCGCAGGAGTTTTTCGCCTGTAAACGTCGATGATGTAGGAGACGTTCTGGAAGGTGTAGAAGCTTATTCCTATGGGAAGGATAATGTCCTTCAGCGGCAGATCCGCCCCGAACAGGATATTGATGTTCTCCGTGCCGAATGTCCAGTATTTGAAGAAGATGAGCCACCAGAAATTGAAGGCCACACCGAAAGCAAGCCACGGTTTCTTGAATTTCGGGGAGTCCTCGATGAACTGACCGACTATGAAGTTGAGCATATTCGTCAGCAGGAAGAGGACGATATAAACGGGCTTTTTAACGCCCAGACTGTAGAAAACCACACTGCCCAGAAGTATGATAAGGTTTTTGTATTTCGAGGGGGCAGCGGCATAAATTATCAGAAAAACAGGCAGGAAGATGAATAAGAATTCCAGACTGCTGAATACCAATTAGATCACCCTTTATTATTTGGTCGAAGATTCTTTTGTTCTCATAATGTATATTTTTATAGAAAATTACGCTTTGTAATACAAAAAATCGTACATTACTATTTTACACAATATCAGCAGAAAAGTCAATACTAAATTTCCCACTCCAAGCCACCGTCACAAGCTGACGTCAGCTTGACCACCATCACGATTCGGCGCAAGCGCCTAACTTCTTGCAAAGCGATGAGTTTCAGGTCGCTCGACGGCTTGCGTAGGTTGTCGGGCGACCATTAATGTGAATGTAGGGGCAGATATCATCCGCCCGTAAAAGTAAATGCAGGGAACGGCATTGTCCGACATTTTGATGCATAATTATCGGGCGGACGAGGGCGTCCGCCCCTACACTCAAATTTTCGGCACGGCTTTGACTTTTCCCCACACGAAAAAATCACCGATTTTACAGTGAAAGGCACCCTGATGTTTGAGCAGAATAACCAAATCGAGGGAAAAATGTAAATTCAGCGCAACAAAGTCTTGCAAAATCTTTTCCGCAGTGCTATAATTTATCGTGAACTGCAAAATATTGCAGAATTTTGTAAAGGAGGTTTTTTAACAATGGCGTTAAAAAATCAGTATCTCATCGATTTATTAGCAAGAGTAGAAAAGAGAAATCCGGGCGAGCCTGAGTTCATCCAGGCTGTTACAGAAGTCCTCGAAACACTTCAGCCTGTTGCTGAAAAGAGACAGGACCTCATCGACGCAGGCGTTTTTGAGCGTATCGTAGAGCCTGAGCGTCAGATCATGTTCCGTGTACCTTGGGTTGACGACAACGGCAAGGTTCAGGTAAACAGAGGATTCAGAGTACAGTTCAATTCTGCTATCGGACCTTACAAGGGCGGTATCAGACTTCATCCATCAGTATATCTCGGTATCATCAAGTTCCTCGGCTTCGAGCAGGTATTCAAGAACAGCCTTACAACTCTGCCTATGGGCGGCGGTAAGGGCGGTTCCGACTTCGACCCCAAGGGCAAGAGCGACGGAGAGATCATGCGTTTCTGCCAGAGCTTCATGACAGAGCTCTCAAAGCACATCGGTGCTGACTGCGACGTTCCTGCCGGTGATATCGGAACAGGCGCAAGAGAGATCGGCTTCATGTTCGGTCAGTACAAGAGACTCCGCAACGAGTTCGTTGGCGTTCTCACAGGTAAGGGCCTTACATACGGCGGTTCACTCGCAAGAACAGAGGCTACAGGTTACGGTCTCTGCTACTTCACAAACGAAATGCTCCAGGCTAACGGCAAGAGCTTCGAGGGCAAGACAGTTGTTATCTCAGGTTCAGGCAACGTTGCTATCTACGCTACAGAAAAGGCTACACAGTACGGTGCTAAGGTCGTTACTGTTTCAGATTCAAACGGCTACATCTACGATCCAGACGGAATCGAGCTTGATCTCGTTAAGCAGATCAAGGAGGTTGAGCGTGGCTGTATCAAGGAGTACGCTTCAAGAACATCTCACAAGAACGCTGAGTACCACGAGGGCAGCGTTTGGACACTGAAGTGCAATGCAGGCGGCATCAAGCTCGATATCGCTCTTCCTTGTGCTACACAGAACGAGATCGACGGCGAAGGTGCTAAGGCTATCGTTGCTAACGGCGGTTTTGCTATCGCTGAGGGCGCAAATATGCCTTCAACTCCTGAGGCTATCGAGACATATCTTTCAAACGGTCTCCTCTATGGTCCTGCTAAGGCTGCAAATGCAGGCGGTGTTGCTACATCAGGTCTTGAAATGTCACAGAACAGCGAGAGACTCAGCTGGACATTTGAAGAAGTTGACGAGAAGCTCCACGGCATCATGAAGTCTATCTTCAAGGCTTGCGACGAGGCTGCTAAGGAGTACGGCATGGAAGGCAACTACATGGCAGGCGCTAACATCGCAGGCTTCCTCAAGGTTGCTGAGGCTATGAAGGCTCAGGGCTGCGTTTGATAAAAATTAACTGAAAACTAATAGTGACTCATTAGTGTCAGAGCAGTAAATACCACTCTCCCGTTGTGCTAACCGACGGGAGAGTTTTTTGTGTTGCATTTTATTATAGAATGTGGTATAATTAACTGTATTATTCTGCTCCGCTACAGGAGCTTTAACAGGAGCTGTCATATGAAATATGATCGTATAGAAATAGGCGATAAGATAGGCATGACCACTATTATCGACGAGAAATTCAAATCATCGCTGCTGACAGTGAGATTCATCATCCCTCTCGATAAAAAGAGCACGTCTGACAACGCTATTGGTTTCAGCATTCTTTCTGATGCCAATTCACAGCATAAGACCATTGCCGAACTGAGTGAGGTGCTGTCCGAACTTTACGGTTCTTCCATTTCCTCGTTCACACGCAAAAGGGGAGATCTCCAGATACTGGGTATCACATCCTCGTGGCTCTCCAACAGATATGCCATCTACGGCGAGGACATACAGGGCGGTATGCTGAAGATATTCAGCGACTGTCTGTTCAGTCCCAATGCCGCTGACGGAGCTTTTGACGATGAACTTTTCACAATCGAGCAGAAGGAACTTTTCGACCGCATAGAAGCCGAACTGAACAGCAAGCGCTCATATGCCTTTGCAAGAGCCGCTGCTGTGGCTTTCAGGGACGAGCCCGCAGCCAATTACAGCTACGGTACAAGAGAAACTGCCGAGGCTTCCACCGCCGCAAGTGCTTATGCCGCTTACAGGCATATCCTTGAGACTGCCGTGATAGAAGCTTCATACGTTTCTGCCGATCCCGATCCGAAAATAGAGGAGATGCTGAGAAAGGGCTTTGCGGCCGTGGAGCGCCATCCGCTGCCTGTGCAGTTCATCAGCAGGAGTCCCCTTAAACCCGAACCCGAAACTGTCAGCGAGGATTTCGATGTAAGACAGTGCAAAATGGTGCTGACGCTGAAAACTCCTTCCGAGGATATCTACGCAATGAAACTCCTCAGCATAATCTTAGGCGAGACCGCTACATCCAAGCTTTTCAGGAATGTACGTGAGAAGCTGAGCCTCTGCTACTACTGCTCATGCAGCGTTTCGATGACAAAGGGCACTCTCATCATCGACAGCGGTGTGGAGCGCAGCAACATCGAAAAGGCGAAGGCGGAGATACTTGCTCAGCTTGACGAGGCTTGCAGAGGAGAGATAACCGATGAGGAGATAAACAGCGCTCTGCTGTATACCGACAATGCACTCTGTCAGATAGGCGATACCATGTCGTCCTATTCGGGATGGTACTTCGAGCGCCTCTGCGACGGAGAAGTGCTGACACCGCAGGAGATATTCAGCCGTTACAGCAGTGTTACCCGTGAACGTCTTACCGAAGCGGCAAAGTCACTGAAGCTGGATTCGGTTTATCTCATGCTGGATAAGGAGGCGAAATGATGAAAGAGATCCTTTCAAGTTCACATACAGGCGACAGCTGTATCCATGTAAAGCATAAGAGCGGCCTTGACATCTACATCGCCGAAATGAACGGATTCAGCAGTATCGAAGCCATTTTCGGCACTAAGTACGGCTCGGTCAATACCATGTTCAGAAACAGGGACGATAAGGAATACACCGTTGTCCCCGAGGGCATCGCCCATTTTCTCGAACACAAGCTCTTTGAAAATGAGGACTGCGAGGTCTTTGAACTTTACGCAAAAACGGGAGCAAGCGGCAATGCCTATACTTCCTTCGATAAGACCTGCTATACTTTCAGCTGTTCAAAGAACTATCAGGAGAATCTGAAAATACTTCTGGATTTCGTGCAGAAGCCCTTTTTCACTCAGGAAAGCGTGGATAAGGAACTTGGCATCATCGGTCAGGAGATACAGATGACCAACGATAATCCCGAATGGCGTGTGATGTTCAATATGCTGGGCTGTATGTACCACGCTCATCCCGTCAGGATAGACATCGCAGGCACTCAGGAAAGCATAGCACAAATAACTCCGGAACTTCTGTACAAATGCTATGATTCATTCTACAATCTCAATAATATGGTGCTTTCCATTGCAGGAAACGTCAAAGCCGACGAAGTGCTTGCTATCTGTGATGAGTACCTCCGTCCCTGCGAGGACAAGGGGCTCGAAATGGTATTCCCCGAAGAGCCCGATAACATCGTGAAAAGGGAGATACGTGAAAAGGAGAATGTGGGAGCTTCCATATTCAACCTTGGCTGGAAATGCAGACCTGCTTCGGGAATGGACAGGCTGAAAAAGAACATCGCCGCCGCTATGGCAGGTGAATTCCTTACAGATGTTTCCTCGGAGATGTATCAGAAAATGCTTATGGAAGGAATTATAAATTCCACATTTGCCTATGAAGTGTTCAGCGGTGACGGCTTCTTCTCGCTGATAATCAGCGGAGAATCCGAAGAGTCCGATAGTATCAGAGAAAACGTCATCCGTGAAGTGAAGCGTTTCATAAGCGAAGGCATCCCCGAAAAGGACTTCCGACGTTTCCAGAAGGGAATGTACGCAGGCCTTGTCAGGGAACTGAACAACGTGGAAATGGTGGCAACTGTTATGTCGGGCGCACACATGGACGGCCTTTCGCCCTTCGATACCATAGATAGACTTGCAGAGCTGACACCACAGGATGTACTGGATTTCATGAGCAGTGAACTCAGCGATGACAAGCTGGTTCTGTCTGTTATAGAAAGGATGGCTGAATAAGCATGAACGTAGAACGGATAAACGACCTGACAGAGATACAGTTCCCGAAACTGGGCTGGACATTCCACATCGACCCTACCGCTTTCACCATAGGAAGCTTCAATATACAGTGGTACGGCATCATAATCGTACTGGGACTGATACTCGCTCTTATCTATGTACTTCCGAGAATGAAACGTTTCGGACTTGACGCAGACAGAGCCATTGACGCAATAATCGGCGGAGTTATCGGCGGTATCATCGGTGCGAGGACTTATTACGTGCTTCTCCGCTGGGATGAATACAAAGGCGACATCAAGGCCATATTCAATACCCGGAACGGCGGACTTGCCATTTACGGCGGTCTCATCGGCGCCATACTGGTGGGACTCATCATCTGTAAAATACGCAAAGTAAAGATGCTTCCGATGCTGGATGTTGTTTCCATCGGATTCCTCATCGGTCAGGGCATCGGACGCTGGGGCAATTTCGTGAATCAGGAATGCTTCGGCTCGAATACCTCGTCATTCCTCGGCATCACAGGCGGACGCATACAGCAGACCATAATCGACCAGACTGCTATCGGCGGCGAAATGAACATCAACGGAAATGCCGCTATGATGTGGGATCAGACGGTTCATCCCTGCTTCTTGTATGAATCCATATGGTGTCTGCTGGGATTCCTTGTGCTTTCCACATGGTCAAAGAGAAGAAAGTACGACGGACAGATATTCCTGATGTATATGGCATGGTACGGCGCAGGCCGCTTCGTTATCGAGGGACTCCGCACAGACAGCCTTATGGCAGGCAGCCTGAAATTCTCACAGATGCTTTCGGCTTTACTTGTAGTAGTATCGTTCATACTCCAGCTTGTGTTCTTCTTCAGAAGAAAGCGTGACCCCGAAAGCTTTGTGCTTTATTCAAGCACAGAGGAATCCCGTCAGCTTATTGAAGAGGGCCTCAGAAAGCGAATGGGAATGACCGCTGAGGATGAAAAGGCCGATGACGATAAAGCTGAGAGTATCCTCGGTGATGACAACGACGATCAGGATGAAACAACAGAAGATGACAGCGAAAACGCTGACAACGAATAAATTTCAGAATCAAACAAAAATCCAAGGAGGAAATAATAATGGCACAGATAATCGACGGAAAAGCAGTTTCCGCAGCAGTAAAGCAGGAGGTAGCTGACGAGACAGCTAAACTCAGGGATGAAAAGGGACTCAAGGTAGGCCTCGCAGTAGTTATCGTGGGCAACGACCCTGCTTCAAGAGTTTACGTAAACAACAAGAAGAAGGCTTGCGAGGCTGTAGGATTCCAGTCATATGAGTACGCTCTCGACGAGAACACAACTCAGGAACAGCTTCTTGACCTTGTGAATGTACTTAACCGTGACGACAGAGTAAACGGAATCCTTGTACAGCTTCCGCTTCCCAAGCATATCGACGAGAAGGCAGTTATCAACGCTATCTCCCCCGATAAGGACGTTGACGCATTCCATCCTATCAACGTGGGCAAGATAATGATAGGCGAGTATTCATTCCTTCCATGCACTCCCGCAGGTGTTATGCGCCTTATCGAAAGCACAGGCACTGACATAACAGGCAAGCAGTGCGTAGTTATCGGCAGAAGCAACATCGTAGGCAAGCCCCAGGCAATGCTTCTTCTCCAGAAGAACGGCACAGTTACCATCTGCCACTCCAAGACAAAGAATCTCAAGGAAATATGCCTCGGCGCAGATATCCTCGTAGTTGCTATCGGACGTGCTAATTTCGTTACAGGCGACATGATAAAGGAAGGCGCAGTTGTTATCGATGTCGGCATGAACCGCCTCGAAAACGGCAAGCTTTGCGGCGACGTAGAGTTTGAGTCAGCCGAGAAGAAGGCTTCATTCATCACTCCCGTTCCGGGCGGCGTAGGACCTATGACCATCGCTATGCTCATGAAGAATACCCTCACAGCTGCTAAACAGCAGGCAGGGATCGAATAAGTAAAAAAGACTTCGCAGTTGGTTCTGCGAAGTCTTTTTGGTATATATTTTCAAATGGTTATAATAAAACCGCTCATTGCAGGGCGGTGTTGCCTTAAATATAATTTTTGCATTGCAATCTGGATTGTTGCAATAAATGTCTGGAAATTTGTGCCCCTCTTTATGCTCGTAGACTACTGTACCTTTTTGGCACTTTTTGCAGATGATTTTTTCACCGGATTTAATTCTTTCAATTAAAATATCAATTGATGTTTTCATAAGTTATTACCTACATTTCCAATTAGGGGAGGGCGAGCGGAACTCGCCCCTACATAAGCAAACGGGAAATATACGATTTGTAGGGGCACTTTCCGAGCGCCCTTTGGTTTTATTATTACAGAAATTACATCAGTCCTCGAAAAGGGGAGTTGAGAAGTATCTTTCGGCTGTATCGGGGAGGATAGTAACGACTGTCTTGCCCTCGCCCAGCTTTTCGGCCAGCTTGATAGCGGCGGCTATGTTAGTACCGCTGGAGATACCGCACATGATACCTTCTTTGCGGGCTAAGTCCTTGGCGGTCTGGATAGCTTCTTCGTCGGTAACGATATAGATATCGTCGTAGATATTCTGGTTGAGGATATCGGGGATTATTCCGTCGCCGATTCCCATCTGGAGGTGAGTGCCGATGTTTCCGCCTGCAAGGATAGCGGCATTTTCGGGTTCAACAGCCCATATAACCATATCGGGGTACTGAGCCTTGAGAGCTTCACCGATACCTGTGATAGTACCGCCGGTGCCGATTCCCGAGCAGAACCCGTCGATCTTTACAGCTGTCTGTTCAAGTATCTCAAGAGCGGTGTGGTACTTATGAGCGCCGATATTGTTCACGTTGGAGAACTGCTGAGGAACGAAAACGTTCTTGTCTTCCTCAGCCATTCTGAGAGCGGTGTCAAGGCATTCCTGGATGCACTTTCCGATATCGCCGTCATCATGGATGAGCATTACCTCAGCGCCGTAGTGTCTTACCAGCTTTCTGCGCTCTTCGCTGACGGAATCGGGCATGATGATAATGGTACGGTATCCCTTGACAGCGCCCACAAGAGCGAGGCCGATTCCCTGATTGCCGCTGGTAGGCTCAACGATAATGGTGTCTTTGTTTATCTTTCCCTCACGCTCAGCGTGTTTTATCATGTTGTAAGCGGTTCTTGTCTTGATGGAGCCGCCCACGTTGAGACCCTCAAACTTTACGAGGATATCAGCGCTGCCCTTTTTTACCATATGGTTAAGGCGGATAAGCGGAGTATGGCCTATTGCTTCGAGTATGTTATTGTATATCATTATAATTCTCCTTTAAGATTCGTCTGATAAAATGTCGACGATATTACACTATCATTTCTATTATAATATACTTTCGCTGAAAAGGCAAGGATTTTTTGCATATTCGCCGTTGCAGGGGATGTGTCCACGATAAAAGCGGGAAATGCCGTCCACGGTGATTCACAGGTTTACTGAAAATGCGAAAGGTGATAGTGTGTTAAACCTGATTTTTACTATTGACTTTTTGGCAAAAATATTATATAATCGTCATATAAATAACAGGATATCTCTGAATGTTTTTGAAGGGGATTTTGAGATGTCCTACAGGAGGTATCATATGAAAAAACATATTTCTTTCATACTGGCGGCAGCCCTTACTGTTGCCTCTTTTCCGACAGTAACAGCTTCAGCAGCAGAAGATGAGTCGAAGGATTTCGTAGTGCTGGGTGACAGCATTGCAGCAGGCGAATTAAGAGACGGTTTCGTTGAGCATAATTATGGTGAGATACTTGCAGATTACTACAACGGTACAGTTGCTAACTATTCAAGTTCGGGAATGGACAGCGATGTGCTTCTGGACACTGTAAAGAAACTTACAGACGAGCAGAAAAAGGCTGTAAAGGACGCAGAGTGCGTTGTTATTTCTATAGGCGGAAATGACATGATACATTACTACTGCAAGAATCTGCTTGATTATTTTGCAACCAACAATCCTCAGAACAATATGAAGAATTTCCTCAAGGAAGGCTATACAAGGGCTGATATTCCCGAAAATCCCGCTCTCAAGGATGTTATGGAAATGGTTGACACTGACAGCGTTTCTAAGTTTGCCAGTGCTGATTTTGGAAATGCTCTGGAACTCCTTACCGAGATAAGAAGTGCTGCCGCAAAGCTGCGTAATCCCACAAACGGCTATATCAAGGAGCATATCATGCCGAATATCTCAGCTGTCATAGATGAGGTAAAGAGCATAAATCCTGATGCGCAGATAGTGGTGCAGAATATTTACCAGCCGATACAGATCTCACCCGAATATATTTCAAAGACTTACGGCAACACAAAGTATGGCGATATCATCTCTCAGCTCAGAGATGTTGCAGAGAGCCTTGTAAAGTCATTCTCCGAACAGCTTCAGACAGCCGCAGCTGATAAAGGCGCAAAGGTAGCCGATGTACTGATCGACTTCACATCAATGGAGGAGGGAGTTACACAGTCATCCGCTAACCCCGGACACGCTGCATACTTCATAGATATCGAAACAGGTATGCTTTCCACAGGCGATGTTCATCCGAATCAGAAGGGACATCTTGCAATTGCTTCAAAGATAATCACAACTATTGGTGAGACTCATAACGACGGCGGACTTCTCTCCGATCTCTATGAGAATCTGGAAGACAAGGCATCTTACCCTGCTGTGGCACTGGCAACATATGAAGCAGCAGCAGGCACATATGTGCTGGGCGATGTTACATTTGACGGTATTATCGACGGCCGTGACGCAACACTGGTACTGACCGAATA
>Ga0255346_1005887_pt1 | contig 12322 bp, 10 predicted proteins | sample wastewater_treat_FD_194410 | JGI IMG/M metagenome (GOLD analysis project Ga0255346, IMG submission 194410) | Wastewater microbial communities from Lulu Island WWTP, Vancouver, Canada - plant22 | ecosystem: Engineered > WWTP > Wastewater > Unclassified | place: Canada: Vancouver, British Columbia... | reverse complement strand
TTATACATCACGTAAGAATGATTTCAATATCTGGGCTGTAGAGTCGATTTCCATCGATTCCGGCACCGACATCCCCCATCAGAATATCTGGAAAAATACTGTTGCCGACTCCCATTTCAATACATTTTTCATTGAGAGGTATCTCACTCTCCCCGACCATAAAAAACTCTCTCAATTGGTCTCCAATGCTCCATGTGATGCTATTTATGTAATTGTAAACACAGACAAATATGGTGGGGGGGGTATCTACAATTATTATGGTCTGGGTATGTCGGACAACAAATATGAAGCTGAAGTCCTTGTACACGAATTCGGACATAGTTTTGCCGGCTTGGGTGATGAGTATTATGATTCTCATGTCGCTTATGAGGATATGTACGACATGTCGGTCGAGCCCTGGGAGCCCAACCTGACCACACTGGCCGATTTTTCTTCCAAATGGGCCTCTATGGTAAAAGAGGGTACTCCCGTGCCTACACCCAACGAGGAGGCTTACAAAGGCGTTGTTGGGGCATTTGAGGGGGGAGGGTACTCTGCTAAAGGAATTTACAGACCCTATCTTGATTGTCGTATGAAAAGCAATACTGCAGAGGGTTTCTGCCCCGTGTGTAATGCTGCAATTCAAAGGATGATTGACTATTACTGTAAATAGCCAATGATAATTGATAGATACGACTATTTTCTTCTGGACCTTGACAGGACTCTCTGGAATTTTGACGCGAATGCCCTTGCAGCAATGCATATGCTGCTTGATAAATGGAATCTCCCGATAGGAGATAGGGAGACTTTCTTCGAAAGATATGAAGTGATCAATCGCCGTCTCTGGGATGACTATGAGGCCGGACGTATTGCAAAGGAGTATCTGAGGCGTGAGCGATTTCGCCAAACTTTAAGAGACCATTACGGCATAGACGATGCCGATGCAGCCGAACAAATGGGCAGGGATTATCTCGATTTTATGGCTCTCGGAGATATTCTTATGCCCGGAGCGCGCGAAGTGCTGGAGGCTATTTCTGCACGTGGCGGTAAAATGGCCATTGTCTCCAACGGCTTCAAAGAGGTGCAGTATCGCAAACTTCGAGTTTCGGGCATCGAGCATTTTTTCAGTGCGGTAATGATTTCGGAAGAGGTGGGAGTCCACAAGCCGGACCCGCTCATTTTTCAAAAAGCACTTGAGGCCCTTTGTGGTGAAGGGGTGGAGGTTGATGAAAAAATAAAAGCCCGTACAATCATGATTGGGGATAATTATCCTAATGACATAATTGGCGCAATTGAGTTCGGAATAGATAGTTTTTACTACAATCCTTCAAATAAAGAAAATCCCGGAAATGCCGTATGGCACTCCCGGGATCTACTTTCACTTTTATCAGATTAGAGCTTACGCTTGATTTCGACGATGGTATATGCCTCGATGATATCACCGATTTTGACATCATTGAATCCATCGATATTCAGACCGCAGTCGAATCCTGAAGCAACCTCCTTGACATCATCCTTAAATCGCTTTAGCGACCCAAGTTTGCCGGTATAGATTACAATACCGTCGCGGATTACCCTTATCTTGGCTGTACGGGTCAGTTTACCCTCCTTCACCATACAGCCGGCGATGGTGCCGACTCTGGAAATCTTGAAAATTTCGCGCACCTCTGCAGTGGCAGTAACTTCCTCTTTTTCCAGGGGGGCGAGCATACCTTCAATACTGCTCTTGACCTCTTCAATGGCATCGTAGATCACTGAATAGATACGTATCTCGATACTCTCACTCTCGGCAAGTCTGCGTGCCTCCATGGAAGGACGCACCTGGAATCCGATAATTACCGCATTGGATGCTGAAGCCAGCATAACGTCATTCTCCGAGATAGCGCCCACAGCTTTGTGAATTACCTTAACCTGAACCTCCTCGGTAGAGAGTTTGATGAGGGAGTCTGCAAGAGCCTCGACGGATCCGTCCACATCGGCCTTAACGATGATATTGAGCTCTTTGAAATTGCCAAGTGCAATACGACGTCCGATCTCCTCGAGAGTAATGTGAGGCTGAGTATGGATGCCCTGTATGCGTATCAACTGCTCTCTCTTATTGGCGATGTCGCGCGCCTCCTTCTCATCTTCGAGCACGTTGAGGGTGTCACCCGCAGTGGGTGCTCCGTTGAGTCCCAGAACTGATACAGGTGTTGAGGGCCCCGCTTCGGTGATTTGCTGCCCGCGTTCATTAAACATGGCTTTAACGCGACCGGTGTAACATCCCGCAAGCATTACATCGCCGACCCTTAGCGTACCTGATTCAATGAGCACAGTGGCCAGATAGCCGCGCCCCTTATCGAGTGAGGACTCTATGACGCTGCCGACAGCCCGCTTGTCCGGGTTTGCCTTCAGTTCGAGCAGATCTGCCTCAAGAAGCACTTTCTCAAGCAGTTCCTTTATATTGATACCTTTCTTTGCAGAGATTTCCTGACACTGATATTTGCCACCCCAATCTTCCACGAGTATATTCATATTGGCGAGCTGTTCTTTGATTTTCTCGGGATTGGCACCCGGTTTATCAATTTTATTGATTGCAAAAATCATCGGTACGCCCGCTGCCTGTGCGTGGCTGATGGCCTCAACTGTCTGGGGCATTATGGCATCGTCAGCAGCAACGATGATAATAGCTACGTCAGTAACTTTGGCACCGCGTGCACGCATTGCCGTAAATGCCTCGTGGCCCGGAGTGTCGAGGAATGTAATACGTCTGCCCGAGGGGAGTTGTACATTGTAAGCACCGATATGCTGGGTAATACCACCTGCTTCTCCGGCGATTACATTAGCCTTGCGGATATAGTCAAGCAGTGAAGTCTTTCCGTGGTCCACGTGCCCCATAACGGTAACGATGGGCGGACGCTCTACCATATCTTCCTCCTTGTCTTCCTCTTGCTCGATAGCACCCTGAGTTTCCACTGTCACAAATTCTATTTCATATCCGAACTCCTCTGCCACAAGCACGAGTGTCTCGGCATCCAGACGTTGGTTGATGGAAACCATCATTCCGAGGTTCATACAGGCTTCTATAACCTTGGTCACCGGAGTGTTGTTCATTAAGATTGCAAGTTCGTTGGCTGTAACGAACTCGGTTACCTTGAGAACATTGCTGGAAAGTTCCTGAAGTATCTGCTCCTCCTGCGCCTTTTGGGAGATTATTTCTCTCTTTTCGCGGCGGCGCCTGGATCCCTTGGTCTTTCCTCTGCCTTCAGTCATGCGGGCATAGGTCTCTTTGATCTGCTTTTGTACCTCGTCCTCATCGATTTCGGGACGTACTGATTTGAAACGATCTTTCTTGCTGTATCTGCCCTTACCTCCGGGATGAGATTCCTTTTGCTTCTTGTGTTCCTGATGAGCCTTGGTGACATCTACTCTTTTGCTGTTTTGGATACGCTCCCTCTTTCCTTTGCTTCTCTTCTCTACCTGTTGCTCGCTCTTGTCGCTCTTGTCACTTCTGTCACTCTTGGGTTTCTCCTTTTTTTCAAATTGGGAGATATCTATATGCCCTACGATTTTCGGGCCCGGCAACTTCCGTACATGAGTCTTTATCTGTTTAGACTCTTTCGGTTTTTCTTCCGGTGCGGGAGTTGCGCTCTTTTTCTCAGGAGTTTTTTTCTTTTTTTCCGGCTCAGAAGGTGTTGCAGATCTCTTTTCAGGCTCTACTTTCGGAGTTTCCGTCTTTTCCTGTTTTGGTTTGGTTCGGGTTTTTGGTTTTTTCTCGTCAAGATCGATTTTTCCTATAACCTTGATCTCAGGGATTTCAGGTTTAATTACGGTGACTGTCTCTTCAGGTACAGGTTCGGGAGTTTTTACCTGTTTCTCCGGACTTGACAGGACTGCGCTCGTTATTATGACCTCTTCAACCGGCTCTTCTTCTGGCTGTTGCTCTTTATGGTGATCCATCTGGGTGATTGCCCTTACTTTTCTTGCAACCTTCAATGAGTCAACCTTTATGGCCTGATCCCGTCTATATTCATCTGCAACGATATCATAGATATCCTGCGAAATTTTGGACGATATGGCCAGGTCACTTCCATATCCTTTTTTTTCAAGGAAATCCAGCAGCGTGCCTGTGGAAATGTTAAAGTCTGTCGCTACCTGTTTTATTCTATATTGTTTTTGATCTGACATATATTTCCTCCCGATATTAATAATTGTTAAAAATTAGTCTTCAAATTCCGCTCTGAGAATTTTTTGCACCTCAATTGCAGTCTCTTCCTCGAGGTCAGCCCTCTTTACTATATCTTCCACTGAAAGAGCAAGAACGCTCTTGGCAGTATCGCACCCGATTTTCTGCAATTGCTCTATAATCCACATATCAATCTCGTCGCTGAATTCTGTGAGCAATACGTCCTCTTCTGGTTCGAGGCCATCATCATCACGGTAAATTTCAAGTTTATAGCCTACAAGTTCACCTGCAAGGTTAATGTTGCTGCCGCCTTTGCCCACCGCGAGGGAAACCTCTGAGGGTTTAAGATAGACATTCACCTGTTTTGCCTCTTCGTTGAATGTCATCGAAGAGATTTTTGCGGGACTGAGAGCTCTGGTGATGAGTAGTGACTTGTTGTTGGTCCAGGGGATGACGTCTATATTTTCATTGCGCAATTCGCGGACTATGCTGTGAATACGGCTACCCCTTACCCCTACGCAGGCTCCTACCGGATCAATACGCTCGTCATATGACTCTACGGCAACTTTAGCTCTTTCGCCGGGTATTCTGACGATTTTCTTGATGGTGATCAGACCTTCGAAAATCTCTGCAACCTCCTGCTCAAAAAGTCTTGCAAGGAATTCAGTAGATGTGCGTGAAAGGATAATTACGGGTGTATTGCTGTTGTTGAATTTGACCTCTTTGATTATGGTCCTTACGGTATCACCCTTCCTGAAAAAATCACCGGGAATCTGTTCCTCTTTGGGAAGAATCAGGTCATTGCCTTCATCATCCCTGAGTATAACCTCTCTCTTCCATACCTGATAAACTTCTCCTACGAAAAGATCGCCGACCTTTGTGCTATACTTGTTATAAAGGTTAGCTTTCTCAATGTCCATAATGCGTCCTGAAAGACTCTGCCTGAGATTGAGAATACCTCTACGGCCGAAGTCGGAGAGTTTGATCTCTACTGAGCATTCCTCTCCCAGGTCATATTCGTCAATCTTGTTGGCATCTTCGAAAGAGATCTCTGTCATGGGGTCGGTAACCTCTTCCACTACTTCCCTGTTCCAGAAAATCTGGAGGTCACCCTTGTCAATGTTGATAATGATGTCAAAGTCACTATTTTCGCTATACATCTTCTTGAGCTGTGAGAGGAATACATCCTCGAGCACGCCCATCATGGTGGCCCTGTCTATGTTTTTCTGATCTTTGAATTCAGCAAATGTGCTGACTAGGTTCAAACCTTCCATTTTGATTGTTAAAAATTATTGTTTTTATCTATTATTTATAATTGTCAAATTTAATGACGGGTTTTGCCGATTTTATCTGGTTAAAAGTGTAATTTCCGACAACTTCCCTGGTCACTTTCTTTTTCTGTCCTTCAACTTTCTCGGAAACTTTCGTCACGAAGGTGATGCCCTCTTCCGAAACGGCAGTCAGCACGCCTTTAAAATGTCCACCGCTTTTGAGTACGAGCTCAATCTCGGAATTCAGTGCCTTGCGGTACTGGCGAAGCACCTTGAAAGGCGTTGAAAGGCCTGCAGAGCCCACTGTAAGCGAAAAATCCTCTTCTTCCCTGTCAAGTTTCGACTCTACAAAACGACTGATATCTGCGCAGTCATCAAGAGAGAGAAACCCTTTGTCTATTTCTATGACAACCTCTATGTCATTATCTCTGCTGATCTTGACATCCACTATAAACAGGTCACTCTTTTCTGCGAGATACTCCGCTAAAATCTCTTCTATTTTTGCTTTTTGTATCATCCCTTGGATATTTTTAAAAAATAAGGGGACTAGACGTCCCCTATCTCTTGCACTATATCGGCGACAAAGTTAGCAATTCTATGTTAAACGGCAAATTTTTGTTATCTTTCTGGCATATTTTATGAATGTTAACTGAGGATTATTGATGAAAATATCTGATATATGAATATTACTGCACAAAAGATAGCAGAACACCTCGGGGGAGAAGTAGTTGGAGATCCGCTGGTGAGAGTATCTGCACCTGCCAGAATAGAGCAGGGACGTCCGGGTACCATTTGCTTCTTTGCAAATCCCAAGTATGAACATTACATATATTCGACAAAAGCCTCAATCCTGTTGGTTAACAAATCTTTTGAGCCACGTCATGAGATTCCGGCAACTCTTATCAAGGTGGAGAACGCTTACGAGTCCGTAGCAGTACTTCTTGATTTCTTCAATTCACTCAAGAAGAGTCGTCCCAGGGGTAACCGACTTTTTGTTTGCCGTCCGTTTTCATCGAAAATAGGACGCGGCACTTTTGTAGGACGTGGCACTTTTGTCGGCAAAAAAGTGAAAATCGGAAAAAACTGTCACATTTATCCGCAGGTCTATATCGGTGATGGAGTGACCATTGGCGATAATGCATTGATTTATCCGGGCGTGCGCATTTACCATGATTGCGTAATCGGACATGATGTCATCATTCATGCAAATTCGGTAATTGGTGCCGATGGTTTCGGCTTTGCCCCACGCGAAGACGGCTCATACCGCAAGATTCCCCAAACCGGAAATGTCATCATAGAAGATGACGTGGAGATAGGTGCCGGAGTGGCAGTCGATAGGGCTACTATGGGCTCTACCATAATCAGGAGAGGAGTAAAGATTGACAATCTCTGTCAGATTGGACACAATGTGGAAGTGGGTGACAATACTGTCATGGCAGGTCTTAGCGGCATTGCCGGTTCGACAAAAGTGGGCAAAGGATGTATCTTTGCCGGCCAAAGTGGAATAGCAGGTCACCTCAAGATTGCCGACAAGACAACTTTAGCTGCGCAGAGCGGAATTATCGGAAATGTCAGAAAGGAGGGCGAGGCTCTGATGGGTTGTCCGGCCATAAGCTATATGGATTATATGAGGGCCTATGCCTTGTTCAAAGCAAGCGCAAAGAAATGAAGGAGCATCAGAAGACATTAAAAAAGAGATATATATTTGAAGGGAAGGGATTGCATACCGGTCTGAATTGCAGGATGACATTATGTCCTGCTGCAGCTGATCATGGTATCGTTTTCCAAAGAAAAGACCTCGGAGAGGAGGCCCTTATAGAGGCTTCATGGCGCAATATCGCGGGGACTGCCAGGAGTACGCTCCTATGTAAGGATGGCGTGGAAGTAATGACTATAGAACATCTTCTTGCGGCATTTTCCGGACTTGGAGTCGACAATGCCCTGGTTGAAATAGACACCATGGAGTTGCCAATTCTGGACGGCAGTGCAAGACCTTATGTAGAGGCAATTCTTTCGGATGGTCTTCATGTACAGAATACTCCAAGGCGATATATTGAGGTAAGCGAACCTTTTTTATTCGAAGACCCTAAAACAGGCTCTTCTCTGCAGGTGTTGCCGGCAGATAGCTTCAGCGTGGAAGTGGAGATTGACTTTGATTCCAAAGTGCTTGGAGTGCAAGAGGCACAGTTTACCGAAGGCGATGACTTTGCTTCCGCAATAGCTCCATGCCGTACATTCTGCTTTCTCCATGAACTGGAGTCCCTTCTCAACCGCAATCTCATCAAGGGCGGGGATATGGACAATGCCATAGTGATAGTGGAAGATGAGGTAGATGAGAATACTCTACGCCGTCTGAAGAGCATTTTCAGCATTGAAAATCTTGAAAGGGCACCGGAAGGATATCTCAATAATTTGACCCTTTATTTTGAGAACGAATGTGCCCGTCACAAACTTCTCGACCTTATAGGGGATTTTGCCCTTGCGGGACTTCCTCTCAAGGCCAGAATCATTGCCCGCAAGCCGGGCCATGCCATCAACACCTCAGCCCTTAAATCCATGTTTGAAAACAAAAATATAGTGTGTAGTGTGTAGTGTGTAGTGTGTAGTGTGTAGTGTGTAGTGTGTAGTATGTAGTATGTAGTATGTAGTATGTAGTATGTAGTGTGTAGTGATGCGGGCGTGTTGCGTGGTGGAGTACAGAGAATAGAGTATAGAGAAAATAAGAGAGCAAACAGAATAAACAGGACAATTGAATATATTTATGACAACTAAAATGAATTACAACGGTGCATATATCCATCCCGATGCCAAAATTGGTAGAAATGTAGAGATAGGACCATTCAGTTATATAGCCGGAAAGGTCGAGATCGGAGATGGTTGCCGTATAGGACCTAATGCCATTATTCTCGATTACGTTAAAATGGGTGAGAATTGTAAAGTTTTCCCCGGTGCCGTAGTCGGAGCCGAGCCCCAGGATCTCAAATTCAAGGGAGAGGAGAGCCATGTAATTATAGGAAATAATACTACCATCAGAGAGTGTGCGACCATCAATCGCGGCACAGCTGCCAGCGGCAGATATGCTACTATTATTGGTGACAATTGCCTGATAATGTCCTATGTACATATTGCACACGACTGTCGTATAGGCAACAACTGCATTTTATCGAGTTATGTGGGGATGGCGGGGGAGACCGATGTCGATGATTGGGCAATTATAGGCGGAGGCACGCTAATCCACCAGTTTTCCCATATCGGAGCTCATGTGATGATAGGTGGCGGTACAGGAGTATTGAAGGATGTACCTCCTTATATTCTCGCTGCACGTAATCCCATCGTTTTTGAGGGAATCAATATCGTAGGTCTGCGTCGTCGGGGTTTCACTCACGACGAGATTGACGAAATCCGTGAAATTTACAGGGTAATCTATGACTCCGGAATGAATGTCTCCGATGCTGTTTCCAGGGTAAAGTCGGCTTCCCCGGATACGGAAGTCAAAAAGGTTATATTGGATTTCATAACTAATTCCAAGAGAGGTATCGTGAAGAAAGGTGCAAGCACTTCTCTCGATGATTAAGTTTGAACAAGCCATATTGACTACCGCATACTTTCCTCCGGTGGAATATTTTTTTGCCATTGCCGGTAGCAGGAAGGTGTTGATAGAGCAGTGTGAAGTCTATCAAAAACAGTCATATCGCAATCGTTGCAATATCTGTTCTGCAGCAGGTAAGGAATCGCTCTCGATACCGATCCTCAAAGAGACTTACCAAAAGGTGCCAATACGTGAGGTTAGGATAGACTATGGAAGACCATGGCTACAGCAGCACAAGAGAGCCATTTTATCGGCTTACAACTCATCCCCCTTTTTCGAGTATTATATGGATGACCTCTTTCCGATTCTGAACCGAAAAGAGAGGTTTCTTTTCGATCTCAACCTGCTTTTATTGGAGAAATGTCTCGAATTGACCGGCATAAAGGTGGAGATAGGGTTTACATCAGAGTATCGGAACGAGTATCCTGAAGGGGATTTTCGCACCATAATACAACCAAAGTACCGTGGTGAAAATCTGCTTGTAAGATATAAAAAAGAGAAGACCTGGACTCAGGTCTTCTCCGACAGATTTGGTTTCATCGGGAATCTCTCTATTATCGATCTTCTGTCGAATGAGGGTCCCAACGCCATTTCCTATATCCTTTAGAATTTAAATCCGAATGTAAACACAAGTTTACCTCTGCTGTAGGTATATGTACCTTCAGGGGCCTCTATTCCACTATAGTCATTATAAAGAGTAAAGTTCTCGGAATTGTTGAGGCTTCTCCGGTATGCTACATCCAGAGTAGTCTTGCCATTCTTGAATTTAATTCCGAAACCTCCGGAAATATAATGCTGTGCATCAAAAAACTCAGGGTCAGGTGAACTGTAATAATTGTATCCTACCCTAAGCCCCAAGATTTTTATAGGCCACAATTCAGCTCCGACCCTAACTATATCACTCCTTTTGAAGTATCTTGTAATCTCGTTGTTCTCTTCAGAGAATACATCTTTGTTGCCGCTATTATCAGCCATCGCAATTCTTGAATAGTCCACACTCTCGTAGTCGGCACTTATAAGAGCCTTATTACCAAAAGTGAATGCGGCCCCTACGCTCCATCTCATGGGAGTTTTAATCTGATAGTTATATGATCCTACAGGGGAATCCACATCGTAGTAATTGCCATTTACGAAAGATGAGGTCATATTTCTCTGCCAGTTGTCTGTCATGTCATACCATGTGGGTGAGGTAAATGTGGCACCAATACGAAGACCTGGTATGGGAGTAACAATAGCTCCAACCTGGAAATTGACACCGGAGCCATTTGTCCGCTGCCAGTAAGTGGAAGTCATAGACTCAAATCCATCCTGAAAATCTCTTGGATTTGCGGCACTTTCGCCGTAAGTCTCATTCAGTTCATAGTTAAGACTCTGAAGATTGAGGTTTGCACCGCAATAGAAGAAATCCGAAACATTGGCTCCGAAGTTGAAAGAGAAGCTACTGTTACCGCCGCGTATTTTTCGGAAATAAGTCTGATCGAGATGACCTCCCACTTCAATGATGCTGCCATCGTAAATATTTTCGGTAGAACCTATGTAGTCGTAATCCGAATCGGGAGTATTGGCCAGCAGGTAGGTCTCCCATGCCAGAACTTCCGGCCAGGAGAGATTGTTGTTGTAGAAAGCATTGTATGAATTCGTACTCTCCAGCGCATCAACATGCACTCCGGAAAGGCCGGCAGCGATAGAACCCAAAAGTGACGACTCGTCAGTCCTGCCGCGGGCTGCCATTATGGAGTTGAAACTGTTGGTGCGGTTGAGGGTAATGCCGAAATTATAGTTGAGCAGTCCCGAGTAATTGTCGGTATCAAATGCCATGACAAACCCCAGATTGGACATTGCCATTCTTGTGAAGCTGTCACCTGAAAAGTTCCCCAAATAGTAGGCTTGGCCATTGCTTGATATAATGGAAGGTGACAGGGTGATTTGCGAGTATCTGTAAATGGCACTGGAGGCCGGGTTGATGACGATTGCCCCCAAATCACCTCCAAGAGCAGTAAAGGCATTGCCCATGGCTAGTGTACGTGCCGTACCCTCATAGTGTTGTTGGGAGAATATCAGAGCCTCTCCTGCGGTCTGGGCACTAAGTCCTGTTGTCAGCAGGATGGAAAACAATATAGTTGTAATCTTTTTCATCGTTTTTTCACATTTTGATTGTTGAATTATCTCCTTCCTCCGGTACCTCCGCCACCACTGCTTCCACCGCTACTTCCGCTACTACCACTATATCCGCCACCGCCACTATATCCTCCACCACCGCTACTATAGCTTCCGGACGAACTCCTGCTGCTACCGCTACTGTAGCTTCCGGACGAACTCCTACTGCTACCGCTGCTGTAACTGCCTGAAGAACTTCTGCTGCTTGAAGAACTCCTGCTGCTACCGGTACTGTAGCTCTCGGAGTTGCGTGAGGAACGTGTAGTGCCTGTACTTACACTACCGGAACTGCGTGTAGAGCTGCCGGAACTGCGTTGATAGATGGTGCCGCTTCTTGATCCGGTAGTGCTACGTGCACCTGTATATACTCCGCTTGAATTATAGTTGTCGGCACTTCTGCCTTCGCTCCTCCGGGTGTATGCGGAGCCACCGGATGCAGTTGTGCGCGGAGTATTGCGGTAACTCTGGCCGTCTGCGGCAGAGCGTTTACCGTAAGCAACATCTTGATAGTAATTGTTAGGATGTCCCGGTCCGGGATAGTATCCGTGATAATACCAGGGATTCCAATAGTTGTAATACCAGCCATATCCGCCGTATCCATAGTACCATGGATCGTACCAACCGTAGTACCATGGATCATACCAGCCGGTATACCAGGGGCTATACCACCCTGAGTACCACGAGTAGTAGGGATAACCGAAATAGGGATATCTATATGAACCCCACCAGGGATTGTACCAGGGGGAGGTCCAAACACCGTAATCAATATAGAAGGTGTAGGTAGGACTATCGAATTTTCTCAATCTTTCAGCATAAGATGTTTCCTCATCTACGAGGTAGTAGTTACCTTCTTCGTCCTCCAGAATATATGATTGCGGTTTCTTCACAGATTCGTGCATTTCTTTATTGGATGCAACCATCGCAGCCCTCGATTCACGTGTAGGCCTGTAGTATATGCCGTCATCAAACGATGCGGAAGTATAATAACTTGTGGTACCACAAGAGCTTATTAGCATCGTAACGGCTATAAGAAGCAGATAGAAAACTTTGTTTTTCATTTTTACCTCCTGTGTTAGATAATTTTGTACTTTTGCAGTCGCATTTCATTACAAATATATCAATTTTTATACCAAATACAACAAAAAATGGCAAAAGAAGTAA
>Ga0255346_1005874_pt1 | contig 12360 bp, 8 predicted proteins | sample wastewater_treat_FD_194410 | JGI IMG/M metagenome (GOLD analysis project Ga0255346, IMG submission 194410) | Wastewater microbial communities from Lulu Island WWTP, Vancouver, Canada - plant22 | ecosystem: Engineered > WWTP > Wastewater > Unclassified | place: Canada: Vancouver, British Columbia... | reverse complement strand
CCCTGTTTTAAACCCTTATACCAGGGAGACCATCGCCATGGTCTGTGCAGCCGGGCCTCGTGAGGTTGAAAAGGCTGTCAGAACTGCTGAACAGGGCGCTATTATTATGGCTGCACTCCCTGCCTGGAAGAGGTCAGAGATGCTCTTTCGCCTTGCTGAACTGGTCGAAGAAGAAGCTGATGAGCTGACGGATATTATCATCCGTGAAGGCGGCAAGGTCAGGAGGTCTGCAGCTATGGAGGTTGTGAGGGCTGCAAAGACCATACGCCTGTCAGCAGAGGAGGCTGTACGTATCCATGATCAGGTGGTTCCAATGGACGGGAGCCCACAAGGTGAAGGAAGGATAGCCATGATCATGCGTGTTCCGTTAGGGGTGGTCCTTGCCATAACGCCTTTTAACCTCCCGCTTAACCAGGTCTGCCATAAAGCAGGCCCTGCACTTGCTGCAGGCAACTCATGCATCATAAAGCCATCTTCCGCGACGCCTCTTACCGGGCTTAAGTTTGGCGAGCTGATGCTCCGCGCCGGTTTTCCAGGCGAGACTGTCAATGTCATACCCTGCAGACCGGATATTGCAGAAAGTATGGCGACTGACAGGAGAATTGCATGCCTGAGCTTTACAGGAAGCTCCCCTGTCGGCTGGGACCTCAGGGCTAAAACCCCGGCCAGGCGGGTAATCCTTGAACTTGGCGGCAATGCGGCGGTGATAGTCCATGACGATGCGGACCTTACCCTTGCCGCTTCCCGTATTATCGAGGGCGCATATTCCCATGCCGGACAGGTCTGCATCTCGGTACAGAGGGTTTTTGTGCAAAGGGCCGTTTCAGACCGGTTAACTGGGGAGCTGGTATCCAGGTGCAATGCACTTACCCTGGGAGACCCTGAAGATCCTGCAACAGATATCGGGCCCATGATAAATCCGGAAGAGACGGAAAAAGCCATCCGGAGGGTGAAAGAGGCAGTTAAATCCGGAGCAGAAGTCCTGTGCGGGGGAAGGATCTCTGGCAATATCCTTGTCCCTACCATCCTTGCCGGAACAGAACCTGGCATGGAGGTAAATTGTGAGGAAGTCTTCGCTCCGATTCTTACCATAACTCCTTATGATTCGTTTGAGGAGGCTGTTCAGATGGTAAATGATTCAAGGTTTGGCCTTCAGGCTGGTGTCTTCACGAAAGACCTTACACTGGCGATCCATGCATCCAGGCTTATCCAGTGCGGTGCGGTATTAGTAAATGATATCCCCACATTCAGGATTGACAGCATGCCGTACGGAGGGGTAAAAGAGTCAGGAATCGGAAAAGAAGGCCCATATTTTGCCATTCGGGAGATGACAGAAGAAAAGCTTGTCATCATCCGTCCATGATTAATCCACCAGTAAGAACCAGAGAACATAAATTATAATACTGAGATATTCTGGTATACTGATTACCGGAAAAGGGGTCCGGTTGTGCCAGTGCAGATGGGGTCATTTATGAAGATTGAGAAGAAGCTGCTGATGATCATCACCTTTATCGGGGCACTCGTAATCCTTCTTCTCGCGTTTTATTTCGTTACAGGTTTTGATTCCGGTATTAAGGATATAATCGGTGCGTTATATTTTGCTATTTGGATTACTGCCCTGGCAGGACTATGGCTTTACTTTCTTAAACCATACCTGGACGAGCGTCCAAAAAAGAAGGAAAAAAAAGATACTCAAACTGTTACAAGCCAGTCCATACCGGTTCAGTCCCCAAGATCCAACCTTCCTCTTCGTGATCGGATCCGCGAATATGTATCAGAAAGAAGAAAAGAGGATGGTCTTCCGGTACCTGAGCCCCTTCGTCCATCAGGGGCGTCCTCACCAGCCGGCAGGGCCTCATCTCCATTCTCTGGTCAGGTTGAAGGTCATGTTCCAGTTTCAATGCCTTCCGTTACCGTGGGAGAAGAAGAGATGGAGGACTTCGCACCAGGGGAAGGAGAGGGTGATCTTCCATTACCTGATGACTTTGATGACAATGGAACAGGAGATCTCTTTGGCGATGACTCCGGAGAGGAAGATAACGGGGTTTCACTACCTGGTATAGGGGATGAGGGGCTTGACTCACTTGACAATGACATTGGAGATGAAGAGCCTGTCACAGAGTCTGGCGATCTTCCTGACTTTGAAGGAGATCTTGAACCTGACATGTCAGATTCAGGCCTTGACGATCTTCCTGGTGATGATGTCTGGATGGAAGAACCTGGGGAATTGCCGACAGGTGAAAGTGACGAAATCAGTGACGGTGGCCTTTCAGACGAAGGACTGCCAGACCTTGATATACCGATGGATGACTCGATGATGGACGAGGATATCGGTGGTGATGACCTGGCGGACATAGAGTTTGAAGATCTTGAACCAGATGAGATCTGATCGACAATCCAAAGATCCAATAATACCAGGTATCATGGAAGATATAACCGTACCAGACACATCCCGTTCCTGGGAACATCTGCTAAATCCCGGAGTCTGCTGGATTGTCTGTACTTTTGAGGACCGACTGGAATTCTGTCTTTTGCAGGATGATCCTTCCCTGGCATATTCCCAGGGCTGCATGGAGATTGAAAAGGTTTTCCCACCTGATATCGCCTTCCTTCTCCATGAAATTGTCCGTGATGCCTCGAAGATGAAGCCTGGTGATGCAAAAAGGATTGCACTTGTCATACCTGGGACCGAAACCGGCTGGCCATGCATGATTTACCGTCTTTTTTCCGGTCGTTTCTCTCTCTCCTGGTTAAATGGCAGGAATGGAAATAATGAACAGGATTTCTGCGACCTGCGTGAACATTTAAGAAATGAAAAGGCGGTAAGGAAGGCGAACGAAAAACAGAACTATTTCAATGCCATCGTCCGTCATGATATCATGAACCTGATAATGGGGATTAATGGATACATGGACATCATCGATGAGATAGTGGATGATGAAGAGATTCACCTTCTTATAAGAAAGAGCAGGGACCTTGGTGAACGAGTCCGAAGGGTTGCAGAACTTACAAGGACTTACCAGGACCTTGGCAACTGTCCGCCTGAGTATGTAGAGGTAGCCCGGGTGATGGAGAAGATATTCGAACGTCACGAGTTTTCAGGGAAGATTATTAATGATGTTCAGGTAAACGGGCTCTTTGTTTTTGTTGACCGGATGTTTAATACGGTTATATATGAAATAGTGAAAAATGCCCTTCAATATGGAGGAGAAGGTGTTAAGATCAGGGTCTTTACTGAAAAAGTGCCTGAAGGAATAGCCCTTATCATCATGGATTCAGGCCCTGGTGTACATCCGGATTTCAAGGAACGAATCTTCTCCAGGACATACGAAGACAGGAGGGGATATGGTCTGTACCTTGCACTTGAGATCCTTGATATCACGGGGGCAGCCATCAGGGAGACCGGGACCTATGGTGAGGGCGCAAGGTTTGAGCTTATCTTTCCACCAGATGCCTACAGGTTTGATCCCTGAGCAGAATTTTCCCGTCCCTGTAAACTGAATATGGAAAGCAGGTCAGAAAATCTGTCAATGACATGGTCTGATGAAAATTCAGGATTATATTGTGGGAAGCTGTCACCATACCTGGCATAAATTGTTGTAAACCCGAGTTCATTCCCTGGTATGACTTCCCTTCTGACCGAGTCACCTACAAGCCAGACAGGTCCTGATGCTGCAAGTTCTCGAAGTGCCATCCTGAACGGTGTATGGTCTGGTTTTCTCTTTCCTGACCTGTCCGGGGTGACAAGTACAGGAAAATAGCCGGCTATCTCACATTTCTTAAGCCTTCGTTCAGCCTGAGCCTGGTCGGCATCGGTTACTATTGCCATCTTGATCCCAAGGGTTTTGATATGGTTTAAGGTATCATGGACTCCTGGATAAGGGCATATATGTGCTATTTTTATATCTTCAAACAGACGGGCGGCATGGTCTGCATCTTCAGGAGTATACACTCCTTTTGCCATCATGTAATCTGCTATATGCCGCGTGTCTTCGAATGAGTATACCGGTCGTAGGAAATGTTCGAATAATTCCTGTTCATCTCCGGTCCCAATGTACTCCGTGACTGCCCTGCATGCAGCATACTTGGCATCGATGAAGTTACACAGGGTATTATCAAGATCAAAGAGTATTGCATCGGGAAGGCCATCGACTGAATTTTTCATGAGCGTTAACATGTTGTCTTTGTTGCAATAGTATGTTTGTCATAGTAATCCTGCATACTTCCTAAGCGGTTCATGCACGGATCCTCAATATGATCATCCTGAGCCTGCCTGTGCATGGCATTGTCTTTTTCAGGCTGGTATCGGTAAAGCCATATTCATGTATCACTTATATTTTCATCCGGTTGTTTACGGAGGTGTACGAGACACTTATTGTCTTGGGTAATATGAGAAAGGATCTGACGATATCTCTTGAAGAGGAATGTATAAATGCACTGCTCGAAATTGCAGAAAATAAGAGATCTACACTTTCAGCACTTATCCGGGATATTTTCTCGTCTTATATCCAGGCTGTAACTAAAGGAAAAGTGCCAGACTTTTCTGACCTGGCTGCTTTTACAGGTGAAACGGCAGATGATCTGGAATCGTCCGTCAGGCTTTCAGGAACGGTTGCAAGACATGGGGTCCTCATTGCCGAACTTGAACGTCGGGTATCCCTGCTTGAAGGAAGGTCCGCAATTCCTGACATTCAGCCAGTCCAGCCACAGACATTCATACCTGCCCCAGGTTTTACTGCAGTTACATCACCTGTTGCAGCAGCAGTGATGCCGCTTTCTGCTGGTATTATCGATTCAGATATTCCACTGGTCGGGAACCTTTCAGAGGAGGCCCTTGTAAAAGCCAGGCAGCCTGTTGCTCCGGTGATGGATGCCATGGAGATGGGCTCGATAAGGATCGTTGCTGAAAAAGAGTATAGCCAGACTGAGGCGGCTGTGGCCCTTGGCGTTTCTGTATCTACGATAAGGAGATATGTAAAAGAGAAGAAGATACCTGCAAGAAAGGTTGGCAGGGCCTGGCTTATATATGGTAAGGATATTCTCGCATATGCGGGTGAACAGGACTGACCAGAGACTATTTTAATCGAGTCACTCAATTATTATACACCGGGCATTCTCCGGTGTGAATGGTGGGGTTTACACGGGGGTCTGCCCTGGGATGCTGCATGCAGGGGGAGCATGCGAAATAATTCGAATATTCTGATTTACCTGGTAATTTTCTTCCTTGTACTGCCGGTTATCATCATGCAGCCGCAGCTCTCCGGAGGACCTTATGAGATTGTTCCTACCAGGAATCTTTTTCTCGTGACCGACTTTCCATCTGATATCAGGGGAGAGGATGAGATAGGGGATATTGTCCCATTATCATCGGAAGCTACTGAAAGTTCTCCCCAGCCGATGACCATCTCTGCACCTCTTCCTGCCGCATTTATCATGCCAAAGGAGAAGCTGGCCTTACAACCAGATTCTGTTTCTGACAAACCGATGGGGAAGGGCTGGGCTCAGGTTAACCTGTATTCATCGGTTGAGAGCCCGACCGAGATGATAGAAGACAGGCAGAGATACATGGCATCAGGGTTATTTAACGTACACGTGTACCACAATTTTGCCGGATGAAAAAAGAAAATACTTATATGTTCTGAAGTATACATCTTAAGGCGCACGGGCCTATGGTCTAGTTGGTTATGACACCGCCTTTACACGGCGGAGGTCGCCGGTTCGAATCCGGCTGGGCCCATAACACTAAATATCCTGTATTTCCACAATTCATAACATCCCGGTGGTCTTTCTCCGTATTCATGATACGACTGTTTCAGTTCATCAAAGATTTCACCAACCCTGATGGCTCTACCTGGCCTTTCAAAGCCTATTCACACAGATTTTATCCAAACGATATGACACGGAGTCTTTTCTTTAAAAAACCGGTAATCTGCATCTGTTTTTATGACCACATGAAGAACCGAAAATTTTCTTGTGGACAGATGCCATGACAAATATGTACTTCGAATGTACGGAATCAGGAAGGAATAAATCCCAATATACAGAAATATGACATACGTACCGTTAACTGATATTGAAAATTTTGTTACGGGTTATCGAACAAACTCTAAAGCTGTTTTACATGGATATAGACACAAAATCATATATCCCTGAAAACTCAAATATTACTAAAATTAGGGAAATCCGGATCATTCAGATATGGCAATTATTAAAATACTACTTGTAGATGACCAGGAAGAGCTCCTTGACATCACCCGGATGTTCCTTGAAAGGGGAGGAGACATCATAGTTGATACCAGTACCTCCGCAATTTCTGCATTGGAAATGTTAAAGAAGCAGAAATATGATGCCATAGTCTCGGATTATGAAATGCCCCAGATGGATGGGATTGAATTTTTAAAAACCATCAAACGGATCGGACTTGAAAAACCTTTTATCATCTTTACCGGAAGAAGCAGGGAAGAAGTTGTTATCGAAGCGTTAAATTCGGGTGCTGATTTTTATTTACAGAAAGGATCCAAGCCACAAGTTCAGTTTGCCGAACTTCGGAACATGATCCAACAGGCAGTTATGCGAAAAAAGGTGGAAGAAGCCCTGATACAGTCCGAAACAAATTATAAAACCCTTGTGGAATGTACTCAGGATTCAATCTATATGGTTGACAAGCGAGGGAAATATCTTTTTATGAACTCGCATCATAAGTCCAGGCTTGGAATAGACAATAAAGATTTTAACTATTATTATTACGAGGATCTTCACACGGAAGAAGAAACAGACAGGTTTTTGCATCTGATTAAAGAGGTTATTGAAGAAGGAAAACCACTTCATGATAAATATCAAAAAGGAAACAGGTGGTTTGTCAGGACAATAAGTCCTGTCAGGAATAAGATATTAGATCTTACCATTGCAGCCACCGTGATCTCAACCGAGGTCACCAGGACAAAAATTCTTGAGGATAGAGTAAACACTCTTGAAGAACGTTATAAAACAATTCTTGAAGCTATGCAGGACTCTGTTTATGTTGTTGATCCACAATCCCGGTATAAATACATGAACTCCCATCATCAGAAAAGACTTGGAATTACCGGAGATTATATCGGAACAGAGTATGGAGAATATCATGACTCCGCTACAACAAGTCGGTTTTTAACCCATGTTCAAAAGGTTGTTGAGACAAAAAAACCTATTTGCGAACGGTATGAAACGAATACCGGAAAAATTATCCGTACATACAGCCCTGTCATCGACCCTGTCAATCAGACGGTCGGGGAGATTGTTGTCATCTCCATCGAACCAGATAATCGGATCGAAAATATTTAGTGAGTTTTTTCAATCCTGCTCATTTTACATGGAAATTACGGTCCTCTCATTTTAATTACAACTGAGAAGTTATAAGTATTGAAAAGATTTAAGTATTGGGCGTCAGCTGGCATAGATATCTCCTGTCCCTGTTGCATAAAGCCAGTAACCCTGCCCGGATTTAAGCAGTCTTTCATCTGAATGGACCCCGGTTCCTTTCCTGATAATAACCTCCTCGTATCTTTGCAGGCCCTTATCATAACCGACCAGGTATGTCCATTTATCTTCAAGGGACTTCATGGCATCTTTTGCCCTGACCGGGCCTGTTCCCGGAGAACCTATTGCATTCCAGCCCGGTTCAACAGTTTTTTTCCCTCCACTTACAGGATCAAGCCATAATATTATTTCTTCCTGTTTTCTTGAATATATCCAGTAACCTGTTATTGGGTGCAAAACAGAATCCCGGTTTAATCTCCTCCACCCTGTCGCCTGATTTGAGAATTCAAACAATGAATGTCCGTCTGTCTGGACAGAAGCAAAAATTGCAGCCGTGTCACTTCCCTGTGACAGGGACTTTGGAGGGGTAAAAAAGTTCCATCCCGGCTTCAGCGTGAGAATATATCTGTTCCCTGTCCCGGTAGCCGTAATATATGATAATTTTTCTTTAGTATCACTGCCTTTCTGGCCGGTTACGGTCAGCTTGACGTCAAAAGAACCAGTATTTTGATATTCATGCAATGGATTCCTCTCACCTGATGTTGTTCCATCACCAAAATCCCACTGCCAGCTGTCAATTTTTCCAAGAGATTTGTCCCTGAACTGGACCGTCAGGGGAATATTTCCAGTCCTTGGTTCAGCGTCAAAATCTGCCCGTGGGGGAACTTCGTCTGGGATGGCAAGAGGGAGTTCATCGACATTTTCTCCTCCAATCCGGTACACCTCATCACAAAACCCGTCCCCGTCATTGTCGGGATGTGTCTGTGAAAAACCTGTTCCATCAGGAGCGGCCCAGAAGTTTCCTCCAATGTATGGGCCAAGAACGATATTTAGCCCTGGACTTTTGGGAACATTCCAGATTGCCTTCGTGTCTGCATTAAGGACGACATTTATGGTGTTATTAAAGAAGTTATCATAAAGCGTGACTCCTGACCCGGTTATGGATACTCCTCCCTTATTGTTCTCTGCAACTGCATTTCCTTTTACCACGGAGTTATAAGCAGAGACGAGCCGGATAGCAGGTGACTCCCTGGTCCAGACGATGGTATTATTTGATATGTCAAGGTAAGAGCTGGACTCTCCATATATCGCATTGCTTGTGGAGTTCCAGATGATATTATCATCAAAAACAGAACCGGTAACACTCTCAAACCTGACTCCTGCATAATTTTCAAAGATCCAGTTTTTCCTGATAACCGCTTTATTTCCCCTGACAGCCACGGCAGGTCTTATAGCGGTCTCTGACCCGGCCCCGGTAAGGGAGAAGTTCTCAACCGTTACACCAGCAGCGGTGACACTGACCGGCGTTCCGGTATACTGGGCATCGATGATAGGTTTTTGATCTTCGGCATTACTTTCTCCAATTAGGTGGACCGGCCGGTTTATGGTAAGCTTTTCCGGGTAGTACCCATACCTGACAAGAATTGTTGAACCGGGCGGGGCAGAATTTATCGCCTCCTGGATAAGCGAATGATCATCAGGAACAATTATCCTTACCGGTTCTGATACGGTGATGTAATTCTTCTTTACCATCACTGACTCCCCTGCAGGAGTGTCACTGGTAAGTGTGACCGAATAAACTCCGTTTAAACTATACGTATGCACAGGGTTCTGTTCTGTCGATGTCGAACCATCACCAAACTGCCATAACCAGCGTTCGGGGTTCCCGGTAGAGATATCGTGGAATGATACAGTAAGGGGGGCACTGCCACTGACCGGCTCTGCGTAAAAGTCCGCTTTTGGTCCGGATACAAGCCTGTAACCTGCACGAATGCACACATTAGCCTGTGGATCCCAGTTTGTCAGGTCTGACCATTTTCCTGTGGAGGTTTTTACATAACTCTGCCCTGGTTTTGCGGTGGCCTTGCTGCTATAACCTGGAACCGGGTACTCAACAGGGATTGGAAAACCATAATCAGGCGTGTAAAAGTCCACCGCTACGGTAAATTTATCTCCCTTTTTAACCTTGACCGGGATATCAAACATGAGCGAGTGATAGCCTGGCACCTGGTAAGTCTCTTCTTTGGATGCGACTGGCGGAAGGTTTCCCACTGGGCTCTCAACAGGGTTCAGGTAGACAGAGGCAGTCACACTGGTGCCCACCTGCGGTATGTAAAACCCTGCACTTGTAACCTCGATGTCTTCTTCTGCCGTGAAGACATTTGCCGCCGAGGCATCAGAGAAACCAAATCCAAAACTGTTCACCCAGCCAAGGGTGTCATAGCCATAACTGCCATCTGTTCTGTCAGATGCTGCGGTGAAAGCGGAAATACGTTTTGCAATAAGGGAATCGTAGTATGAGACATAAAAAAACCCTTTGTCTCCAAAGTCTGTTCCCCAGCTGTTGGCACAGACAAATGCCCCGTCACCTGCAGGCTGGGTTTTGAAATTAGAAGCAGGGTAAGTATCATCCCATCCAATTATCGATATGGCATGGTTAGGAGTTTTGCCGCCTGAGCTGTAGTACGCATTTGTATTCTGGTTGAAGTGATCTTCATCATAGTATATGGTCGAATAAAGGCATCCAAGGTTTACAAGGGCCCATTTGACATTTTCATTATCAGTCGGGCCAGGGCGTCCGGGTATAATTGGAACATCACTGACCCTTGCCTCAACCGGCAGGTTTTCAGGGGATACAAACGAATATGGGTTGTATGGGTCGAGTTTTTCAGGAACAGGACCAGAGCCCCGGAGGAAATATGCCGCAGCCATCAGATCATTTCCCCCGTCGGCAAAGTCAAACCCTTCAGGGGAATATACTGATACCTTGTTTTTAAGGTTGTTCTCAGAGAGATCTTTTTCAGATTCCGGAAGAAGGGAAGACTCCAGCGATTTTATCGATGCAAAATCCCAGCAGCTTCCGCTCTGACCCTGGTCCCTTATCCCTGGCACTCTTTTTGAATCACGGAGATCAAACTTCGAGGGATAATAAGAAAGAATAGAGAGACTTATTACTTTTTTCCCTATAAGATGTGAAAGATTAACAGGACTTTCACGTAAAGGCCCGCTCCCACAACAATACTTACTGTCTGAAGAGATCTCTTCTGTCAGGGTTAATTGTTGCCATTCCTGGGAAAAGGGTGCAAATTCTCCTTTACCAGCCTTTTGTTCCTCTGCAAGGCAAAAACTTCCTGCTATTATTGTTATAAGGATAATCAGAAGAATGCAGATATCCTTCCTATGCCACATCTACCTCACCTTATGGTATATTATTCAACCTGACATAAGAGATCTTTCATAAAAAAGAAGGGATAATTCTAATTCTGCTTTGTGTCTGTTGTTGGCGACGCCGGTGATGGTGATGACTCCGGTGTTTTTACCAGCATGAATAGAATTACGGAAACCGCTATAATGATTGGGAATGTTCCAAGGCTTGTGTAAAGCCCGGCCATGTCTGCAACAGCCCCTGATATTGACACGCCTAATGCACCAGCACCCATAGCAATTCCAAGGAATAATCCTGATACAAGTCCAATCTGGGACGGAATCATCTCGTGTGACATGGCAATGGTGACCGAGAATGATGACCAGAGAAGGAAACCAAAGACTATCATAGAGATGATAAGCAATATCTCATGAGTGAGTAGAATTGCAATGAAGGCAGGAATTGATGCAAATGTGGTCAGGACAATTACCTTTTTCCGTCCTATCCTGTCTGACAGGATTCCTCCTGCTACCTGGCCGGCGACACCCGAAACCAGCATCACACTGACCAGGGTAGTTGCTTCGAGCAGGGAATAACCTTCAAGCACCAGGTAGGTGGGCAAAAAGGTCATTGCACCAAAGGTAACCCATGACCTCAGGGTTGAACCTGAAAACAGAAGAATAACAGGGCCCCAGTTCTCTTTTTCCCCTGATACCTTCTCCTGCTTTATATTACAGCAGTCGGCAAATGGATGCAGATGCAGATATAATGCAGTTGCGATTGCAGGGATTATTAGCCAGATAACCTGGGGGACTCCCCCGGTAGTAAGAATTATTCCTGCTATGATCGGTCCAAGTGCCATGCCCATGTTTCCACCAACTACAAAGAATGAGGTCAGTTTGCCACGTGAACTGCCGGTTGCAAAGATACTAACCTGGCAGAGGGCACCTGGATGAAAACTTGCATGACCTATTCCTGAAAGGGTGACGCAAAGAAGCATCATCAGGTAATGGTTTGGGATAAGCCCAAGAACTGAAATTCCTACACCTGATAAAAGTATAGAAATGCCAACACCGACTTTCATCCCCTTGTTATCAGCCAGGTATCCAAAGACTGGCTGTAACAGAGATGAGGTTATGCTATGTACAACTGGTAACAGGGCTGCTTCAAAGTAACCGTACCCGTACATTGTGATTAGCACCGGCTGAAGTGCCATTAGGACCGGTGCATAAATATCATGGATGAGATGGGCAATAGTAAGTTCCCCAATTTTTCGTAAGACGTTCACGATCCTGGTCTCCTAAATAATCTCTAAATTTCTGAATTTTAAAAAAATCAGGGATGTTTCTCCCATCTTAAAAGGTTCATTACCTGGGCCAGGGTTTTGCCTTGCCTGAGCTCTTCCCTGACCCGTAACTCAGTATTATAAACTTCTTTTGCACGTCTTGCAATCTCGTATGCACGGTTTTTTGGTATGACAACCACACCACTGTCATCGGCGATGATCCAGTCACCTGAAGAGACGGTCTGCCCTCCGCATTGGATCTCAGTTCCAATCTCGCCAAATCCCTTGGGTTCTCCTGCATTTGGAACCATGGCCCTTGCCCAGAGAGGGTATTGCAGCTTTTTTATTCCGTCTACATCCCTGACTGCCCCGTCGATTATGACGCCATTTATTCCACGGTTCAGACAGGAGATGG
>Ga0255346_1005872_pt1 | contig 12364 bp, 16 predicted proteins | sample wastewater_treat_FD_194410 | JGI IMG/M metagenome (GOLD analysis project Ga0255346, IMG submission 194410) | Wastewater microbial communities from Lulu Island WWTP, Vancouver, Canada - plant22 | ecosystem: Engineered > WWTP > Wastewater > Unclassified | place: Canada: Vancouver, British Columbia... | reverse complement strand
TGATATAATCGTTTTGCAATGTCTTGTAATTGTTTTTTGGCTTCTTCGGTGTCTGCTTTTTTAGCCATCTGTTCTGCCAAATACCAATCTACACAATACAAATGATTGGCGTCCTTGATTAGTTGCGCATCATTTTTTGTCATCTTTGTTTTGGTTTACGTTCTGTTTCAAATTTACTTTCAATTTCTTCCCAAAGGTCAATTACCTCGTTTCGTAATTTATCTTCAAGATTATTGGCTTCAACTTTAGCAATAGAACTTTCCATTGATATACCAAGGCTTTCACCACCGACGGTGTACATTGTATTTTTAGTAAAATCCTTGATAAATTGCAGATTCTCACGTATATCGTCTATTCCGTAGTCGAAAAGAATTGTAACCGAAGCCGTATGGTAAGGCTTCCAAATCGAAGATTTGAATACTTCAACATCGGTACGTACCCCGATTATACGTTTAACTTCCTTACCTGCAATCTTTTCTTTGATACTGATTTTTTCAGGTTTTGTCATACGCAATCGTAAGGAAGAATAAAAGCCTACGGCTTCACCACCGGGAGTTGTGTACTTTTGTCCGTACATTCCGGCATCCATATTAACACGTACCTGATTACTACATACCATTAGCAGGTTATTTTTGGTAAGTATTCGGCAAGTACGACGTAATTCTTCACTAAACTCTTTGGCACGACGCATTCCCATTTTATCACCGTCTTTGTTTTCCATTTCCATATCGGTTGACAGGGCAGCAAGGGAATCAGCCATTACACCGTTAATAGTAGTACCTTTTGGTTCCCAAGCACGGACTGATTTAAACACTTCGGTTACGGTATCGGGCGTGGTATAGTTGATTTCTTCAATATTTACGTCAAACATTTGTGCGAATTGTTTGTTTAACCGTGCTTCCGGGTCGTGAAACATTATATCACCACCTTTACGTTGAATAGCCCCTGCAATTTCGGATAATAGAACTGTTTTTCCTGCCCCTGATGGCCCGAATATTTCTACAAGAATACCGCCCGGAATGCCACCACCACGCACACGTCCACCACTAATGGCAAGGTCAAGCAACGTGCTACCCGTACTGATAACGTTAGCCATATTACCGTCATACTTACGTTTCTTTTTAGCCGGTGTGGTAGCATGGCGTTTAATTTGTTCATTTAAGTCTGGTTCACTTTTCCGAATTCTTTTCATTTATTAATTTTTTAATAATTATATCAATGATTCGCTGTTCAAGTTTGGCATTTTTAAATTCAAGCCGTAACCTATGACAAAAAGCGTAAAACGTTGTTTTCCTAAACGGGTAATGATGCCATTCGTATAACGATTTTGCAACTATTCGTTCTATAAAATCACTTTCTGTTTCAGTACGTTTATTTTTCCATTGTTGTAAAAGGTCAAGTATCACGCTTGTTTTTGTTACACCTTCTGCAAGTGTATAAAGCAAAAGGAAGGAAGATACCTCCTTTGGTACTAAAATACCAATGAAAGTAACTTCCTTTGTTCCTTCAGGATTACGTTGTTTTTTAATAATAGCCATTACTTAGCCTTTTTCTTTGCATAACATTCATTCCAGACTTCGCAATCGTCGCAATCATCATACTTGTTGGTATCCTTGCCAAACTTATGATCGAACGGGCAGTCCAATTCTTTTTTAGCACCACCCTTAACAGGTTTTTCCGGTACTTTGGATTTACGTTTCCTTACAGGAGTAGGTTCGGGTTCTTCATCGTCCTCATCCTCATCCTCGTTATCTTCTTCATCATCATTCTCGTCAGTATCCTCGTCAGTATCCGTATCTTCCTCCGTATCTTCCTCCGTATCATCATCCTCATCTTCTTCCTCGTCGTCATCATCGTCGTCTTTTACAGGTTTGCTTTTTACGTTACGTTTTGATTTAGGCTTTTCATCCTCATCATCATCGTCATCATCTTCTGCAACAGTTTCAAGAAACTTAGCCTTTAAATCTTCATAAGAAAGCACTTCAAGACACTCGTCAAGATTAGGAATCTTATCAAGAATCTTATCCGTATATTGTTCTACACGGTCAACAAAGTCAAACCTTGAAGGTTCCGGAAATTTGTTACCTCCAAAACTGTTTTCAACAAACCTTACACGCAACGTAAACCCTTCGGTATGGTCGGGAAAAGTTTCAAACTTTTCGTCGTCTGAAAGTTGTTCTTCAAACTTTTCCTGGAACAGAAAGTCTGAAAAATCAAATAAATAAAGTTTGTTTTTGCCACCCTTCTTTTTATCGTGTACGATAATAGCGTAAAGATTACGGTCGCTTGTACCTAATGCTTTAATTTCGGCATCGTCACCGTCAGACTTACGAAGTTTTTCACGGTACTCACAGATAGGGCATTTCTTACCAAAGGTAGTTGGGCATACGTAACTACGTGGTTCTGCTCCGATACTACGGTGAGTTTTAAACGGGCGTTTGTACCAAAGCGTTCCGGGAGTTGCAATTTCAAGATCGGGGTCACGATCAGGGTGTTTTTTGTCGGTAACGGTGTATGGCATAATATCCATATCAACTCTTGTATCGGGTTCGGGTTTGAAAACTTCAACCCCTTCCGGTAACTTTAAGTACGAAAACGACGAACCACGCTTACGTGCATCGGCATTTTTACGGGTTTTTCCACGAAAACTACTCTTACTTTTTTTCATAATTAAATTAAATTAAAAGTTAACTTCTATTTAAACGAACACGTGTGTTAATTTCTTGTCTTTTTGCTTGTTTCAATTCTCTTTCTTTACTTAAATTCCTTGCTACCGATGGTCCTGCAAAATATTGCTGACCGTGTAATATTACAAGATTTTCTAATGCTGCCTTACGAGTAAAGGAAATTTCATTCTTTACAATTTCAGCATCATTACATTCCTTTAAGGCATCCAACCATTCTTCTTTTGCCTTAATATGACGTTTATCACGACGGTAATAGGCTTCAATATCTGCTGCGTTAGGTTTTTCCTTATTACAGCATTTAACCGGATCATCGTTAGCTTCTGCGATAAGTTGGGAACGAATCAATTTAATGTATTCTTCTGCCCGTGTAACCTTATCCTTACAAGCTGACCAATACCTACCATACCTAACAGCAAGTTCTGCCTGTTCCAGCCACTCAACGTCAAGGGCAGTTTCGTCAATACGAATATCTTTTTCGTAATTCATTTATATTAATTTTTTTAGTTTTACAGATACTATTTATTAATAGGCTTTCTAATAATGCTTTATGGGTACTTATTTCTTCAGTTATAATATCAAAAGCCGAAAATAAACCCATCACACCAAATATCAGCATCAGTACAATTAGGGAATGGATGATCTTCTGGAGTACCTACGGGTACTAATTGTTTTGCTAAACCAAAAATGTCATTAGTCATTTTCTTTTACGTTTTAATAATCGTTTTAAAGATTTTGCTTCGTCAATAACTAAACTGGAAACATTGTCTTGCATTTCTTCCAGTAAGTCCATAGGAGTGCGATTAAACGGAATCGTTTGAGAATACCCTGCTTCAATTTTTACATTTTCGTAATCACCGAGATTAACGTTGTAAGAAATTGTAACCCAACATTTGTTGTCTTTGATTTCAACTGAACCTTCTGTTTTTTCTGCCATATTATTAATTTTTAGTAACGGAATAACTCGCATAAACAATTCTTGGAAAACCTGCATTATAAGTAGGTTCAAGGAATTCTTCAAGTATAAGTGCTGCACGTTCATTATCACTACTTAATAAAACCGATTGAGCATACCCAATAACAACTCTGCGTATTCCTTCAGCATCTTGATTTTTTAAACCCTGTAAAATTACTTTTACTTTACCCCAAGGTTCACCTTTAATCAAAGCACGGCAAAGGGCAATACTTTCCGATTGTTCAATGGCTGCTTGTTGAGCAATAGCTAACCTACGCTTTACCGGAGTATTTAATACCTGTTCAAGTATTTGCAAGGCGTTACGTGGGTGTCCTTGACTATCCTGTATAATTTGTGTTAATACCTCACTGTGTTTATTACCAAAATCAGGTTCACCTTCTGCTTCGGCTACTTTAATAAGCAATTCTTCCATTTCTTCTTCGGTCAATACCTTAGTCTGGAATTGACTGCAACGTCCTTTAATGGTAGGTAATAGGCTTTGTGGGTCGGTAGTACACAAAATAAAATACACGTGGGTAGGTGTATCCTCAAGTATCTTTAACAGGGCGTTTTGAGCATCCCCCGTAGCTTTATGTATCTCGTCAAGTATGTAAACACGTACTCCACCGTCCAAAGGATTGTATTGGATATTCTTACGCAGGTCACGTACGGTGTCAATACCACGAAATTGAGCCGTGTCAATTTCAACAATATTATTTTCCGAACATTCCAATTTACCTGCTACAATACGTGCAAGGGTCGTTTTCCCTGTTCCGGTCGGGCCATGAAACAATATCGTATGTGGTATCTCGTTCTTTTTAAACATACCACGCAGGGTAATTTTAATTTCGGAATTGCCGAAAAAATTTTCAAGTGTTGTAGGTCTGTACTTTAAATAGAGGCTCATTTCATTAAAAGTTTTATGATTTGATTAAGTGGGTCTTTTTCTTCCCTTATCTTGTTTTGCAATTCGTTAAATAAAATTATCTTAATTACAAAACCTGTAAGTGAATTACTATTTTCAAGTAACAAATAGTAAGTATTACTATAAGTTTCCGAGTGTAATAATTCATTTAAAAGTGGTTTTAATGAATTAGTTATTTCATTATATTCGTCTTGTGTAACACTAAATGCTTCAGTAAACGATTTTGATTTAATGGTACGTTGTTCGGTAAGACGTTCGAGTATTGCTTTTTTGCAATAATCGAAAGCAAGGTCTTCGGATTCACGGTCATTTTTCATTTTTCTCTGATTTGTTTTGTTAATATTCCTTTTTTAATTCTTTGTAGTACATCAAAATAAAGATTAAGTTCAAACAATACTATTTGGTGATTTTCGGAATAACGTTCCATAACGTATTGTTTACGGCTAAGTAGAAATTCTTCAATTATATCCAAAGGTGGTTTATCTTTGAACCGTTCAAGGAATCCATCTTTTTCAATAGGTCGTCTTTGTCGTTTTATTGGCTTGGTAGGCTCAATCTCGAACAGCGTCGGTGATTGTATTGTCCGTATTCGTTTCATTTACTAAGGTTATTTGATTTTCCTCAACCCAAATACAATCGTAATAATCAACTCCGGTTTTACCGTATTTATCATAGTCCTGTATCAGATACTTATTCTGTCTTTCACAGATAAAATCACTACGCCCGACTACTACATAACGTTTACGACGAAACATTACATTGTCGGTTAAAGCGTACTTGTAAATTTCCCTGAATTTTACTTTACTAATTTCCATATTATTAGTTTTTAAGTTTATCAGCCCAACTGCCGTCAACCGGATGAATTTCAACATCTACGTCTAACGGTACGGTAATCCATTCCCATTTTTGACGAATATCATTACACATAATACAACGCATTACCTTAATTACTTTTTTCAATTCACGAGGGTTTACGTCCATTATAATTGAATCGTGTATTTGTCCTACAATACGTGAATCCCAATGTTCTTTTGTTTGTGCTTTTACACCTTCAATTAAACTCCACAATAAACAATGAAATGCTGAACCTTGTATTGGATAATTTATTACATCGTTTTGATTCATTACCCCCTGTAAACGAAAGCCTGTTTTGGTTTCTATATAACCTTTTTGTTGATAAAGTTGCCACCAATCACGTTTCCATTTGGTATAAACTCCGTAACGTACTTCCCAAAAGTCTTTTTCGATATCCCTTACGTGTTCGGTAAACTTATCCAAACTTGTAAATCCTTTTTCAATTAAATGGTTTGCCAAGTACGTATCCTCAAATGGTATGCCTTGTCCTTTTTTCCAACGCCCGTTTTTAGGTAGTTGACCCCAAGTACAGGCAAGATTAATGGCACAATTCTTATAATAACTACCGTAAAATTGCGGGAATACAAATCCATTTTTGGTAGCACTACGTAAAGTGGAATGAGTAAGTTCTTCTTTATTAAAGTTTTCAATTTTGAATAATTCTATACAAACGTCACGGTGCATATCTCCAGAAACAATATCGTCAATTAGTTTTTGATCACCGTTGTAACAGGCAGCAATACGAACTTCAAGTTGTTTATAATCAAACTCTACCAACTGATTTCCCGGGCGTGGATAAATTGCCTTACGACAAATATCCATTGCTTCTTTATCACGTTTAGGTATATTTTGAAAATTAGGTGAATCCGATGAGCCACGAAACGTTTTAACAAGGTGTAATTGATAAAATGGGTGTAACGTACCGTTTACCTGTTCCCGTTCAAAACTTTCAAGATAAGTATCACGTATTTTTTTAAGTTTTTTAATTTGTAAAAGTGTATCAAGTTCAGGTATTCGTAACTGTCGTAAGGCTTCTTCGTCGGTTGCACCTTTACCCGTTACGGTTTGTTTAAATACTTTCAAATTCTTTGTTGTGTAAAGAAATTTACCAAGTTGTGTAGGGCTATAAATATTAACTTCCTTGCTTGATTTTAACCAATCCTTAAAAAACGTTGTTTTTAAGAATTGCTTTTCAAGAGCATTAATTTCCCGTGTAATTTCTTTTTTCTTATTTTTTATGTATTCTACGTCAATACGTAGTCCGGCTTGTTCAACCTTTGCCAAAGCCTGAATACCGTCGTGTAATAATTTGTATGCGTCAGTTGCCGTTTGCATTGTTTTAAAATGGTAATGATAAAACTTCAATTTGTTTTTGTTGCTTCAAAGCCAATCGGTATTCGTATATTGAATCCAATGAGCAGTATTTCAAGGTTTCTTCCCTACCTTTTTTAGTAGCAAAAAATTCCTGTAAACGATTTAAACTATTGGCATTTTTGCCATCAACGGCTTGTAACCAAGGTGATACGGTTTCGTTATAATTGACAATTCCAAAATTCACGTAAGTTTGGAATTTCAGTCCTGTGATTCCTGCCCGATTATCCAACAAATGAGCAGCCAACATTGAATCCCAGTACCAACCACGTACACGTGTTTTAAGACGTTCGTAACTCCAACTTTCCTCAAATTTGAGATTGTGAGCCATCTTGCGTATTGACTTATTGCGTAAAATATCGGTAAATGGCTTACGTTTTTCAATTACATTAGGCATTTCAAAAACAAAAACGTTATTTTCGTCAGTAGCAACCGAACAACAAACTATTCTATGTCCTTTTGCGTGTGGTTTTAAACCCGTAGTTTCGTAATCGAACGCTATTGTACTACCCCATTTAATTACGTTTAATTCGTTTAAATCTTCTATTACTTTTATTACAGGTTTTTCCGGTATTGGAAAATCATGTAACCGCATTGTTAAAGCCCGTGCAAGATCGGTTTCCCATACTTTATAAACCTCCGGTAAATCAAGTTTATCAACGTATTCCGGTGCAAATACAGGGCATAACCACGTTTTAAAATCTTGGTCAGGTATAGTCCAACCACGCCATTGATCAATTCCGTTTAAAGCACCTTTCCAACGATTACCAATCAGTGAATATACCGCCTGTATTCCAAACAATATAATCACTTTTGGTTTGTACTGTTCAATATACCGTAATACAGAACCCCTGCAACAATCTGTATGAAAATTTGTAGGGTCTTTATCCGGTAGGCAATTAACAGCATTTATATTCAGACAATCTTCAAACAGATCAATACCAAATTTACCATAAGCATCTTTTAATAACTGCCCTACACGCCCCTGAAACGGTTTACCACGCCTATCATCGGCAAGACTTGGGAAAGTACCTATGTTAAGTATTCCCTTGCCAAAATTGCCGTAAGGTTGCATTTTAGGTGTTTCACAATTACGGTAAAGCCCACAAGAATAACAAGTAAGTGACTTGCCATCGGGTCGCTGTTTTGATTGAGTTTCCGTATGCGTGAAAAATCCTGTCATTTTACGTTTTTAACGGTGGTAATGTAAATCCAATTTGCTTCATTAAAATAAAGTATATTCTTTACAAGCGTACATTTATCGGTTTTTGCAATAATATCCTTTAATAAGAAAGGACTTAACGCAAACGAAATAGGCTCGTCAGTGTAATGTATCGGTGCTTTTTCCTTAAACCAACTTGTTTCAGATTTACTTTCAACAACAAGGAATTTTTCGGTAATACTTACCTCAATATCATCCGTAAAATTCTTTTCCTTTTTAATAAATACGATTGCTTTGTCAAGTATTTCATCAAGGTTTTTCGGTAAATTAATCGTAATACCTTCCTGACCGAACTTGATGTATTTTGAAGTATCTACAAAATCTTCAAAAAATGTACGACTTGAAATTATAGTACCTTCGTCGGTTTTAAAATGAACCCAACCTTTACCCTCTGAAATACTTGTAGGTTTTAACCTTGCAATCGGGTCAACCGATGATTCAGGCAGTAAAAACGTTTTAACCGGAACGTCAATCTTGTAATGACAAACTCTGTAATTATCTGATGATTCAATAAACCCATTTTTGTTTACGTGAACGCAGGTAAGTTTTGGGTTTGAAAGGTCTTTTGAACAACTTAAAGATACGAATTTTAAGGTTTCAACAAACTCTTGGGTAATAGGAACCCATTTACCTTTTTTGGTAAGTTCTTCTTTTAATGGTAATTTGATTTCCTTAGCCAATGCAAAACCTGCCGTTGACCTGCCCGATTTAATTACAATAGCTTCTTCTTCAATAGTTAAAGTAATTTCTTCGGTTTTAAGTTTACTTATAAACTTGTAAAGTTCTTCGGCTTGAACTGCACCTTCAATTTCAATACCTGCAACCGGATGTGATACACTAATTTCATCATTATACGTTACTACACAACCGTTTACAAATGCAAATGCGGTTGATTGTTCAACCAGTTCTTTGTTGGATAACCCCGGCTTTACAATTTCCAAAGCACGTTTTAGTTCTGCTGTATTAATTTTCATAGTGTAAAAAGTTTAAAAGTCTCTTGTTTATGGTAGATGTATTTAATAACATAACGCTTCCATTCATCATTATTAAATTTATCATTATTACAATCTATAATTTCTATTTTAGTTTTAGTTTTGCTAATTATTAAAATGGAAAATTCAAATGTAAAAAATGCCTTATTTATATAAAAACCAAATTCTAATAATTTTGTATTTAACTCGTTAAAATAATTGAATACATTTCTATTTTTATTAAATTTTAAATTGAAAATTCCAGTATCAGTTAATATAATTTTTCCTTTAAAATTAATAAATTTAGATAATTCACTTATTTTTTTAGGTGTAAAGCTGCGATCATGAAATATGTAATTATATACATTAAAATCTTCTTCTATAAGTATATCACTATCCGATTTTAAAATTTCACAATTATCAAAGTTTTGTTTTAATAATTTATAACATTCTTCATCTATTTCAAATATTTTATGGTAAATAGGATTAGCATATTTTTGTAACAAATACGTTGTAATACCAACACCCCCAAATAGTTCTAAAATTTTACTATTTGTTTTTATATCTTTATCTATTATTGTTTGTAATATAGAGTATTTTTTATTATAATTTTTATTCCTTTTACTTAGATAAGATAATTGACTATCACTATTTTTCATCATTACATTTTTATTTCTTTATCATCAAATAATGGATCTGGATTATTACCATAACGCTGTAAATAATAAGCATCTGTATAATCTTTATAATTGTAGCCTTTTACAACCATTTTTGACATAAAAGAACGACTACAATTATTTTTTGGATAAAATTGTGTTTTATCACCCGTCATTCTGATATACATACTATTATATTTAAGCCAATTACTAAATGCAGGAGGCATTAAATCCACACCACAGCAATTTAATGAATCAGATAAATCATGAAAATCATTATCACCACAACCAATTTTAACTTTTGTTGCAGCTTTTATTCTTTTAATATTTTGTATTTTAATTTTATTATCAAATTCAAATTCACGTCCTGCTGCCATTAAATTCATTCTGTATTTACGTACTAAAGGTGTTAGTTCTTTAAATACTACACTATTATCAACAGGTAATTTAAGATGTTCTATTGTATAATAATCAACATATTTTTCAGAATGTTTAATTAATAATAAAACTTCTTCAATATCAATAATTGGTTGAATGCGAATACTAACCCAAAATCCCTTTTCATGTAATTTTTTAATAAATTCAATACGCTGTTTGGCTGTTGGCGTATGTGTTTCAAATTTACGTATGTATTCATCAGTATAACCTATAATACTGATAGAAAAAGTGTGTATTTCAGGATTAAGTAATTCCCAATATTCATCAGGTAAATGTGCTGTTTTTGTACTTATATTTACTGGATAATTAAATTTATTACTTAATTTTAAAAATTCTTTAGTTACCCCATACTTCCATTCTGCTACCTGAAATGGATCAGACATACCACCTAAATGAATTGGCGTACGTCTATTAAGTAATTCTTTATTTATATTATTTGTTTCACCATTGTTTAAAGCTCCTTCAAACCATTTTTCCATTAGTTTAATATTGGCTATTTGATGTTTAATTGTATAACCACCGGCCTTACGTGCATTTGCAAAACAATACTTACAACCAAAATAGCAGCCTTTATAAGTATCTACACGAAAACAATTACCACACATAGGAAATTGTGAGGTAACTTGCATACTATTGCTATATTTTTCTTTTAACATTATTATAATATTATAGATAATGCTCCTATTAAATATACAGGAGCATTATCTTTTTTTAAATTTTTTACCTTTTAAAATTAAAAAAGGCAATAACTTTTAATACTCTATTATACTGTAAACCAGTATCTAAAGGTTGTGCTTTACGTCCGGTTTTACTTTCATATAAAGCATCAGCCTTTTCAATAATGGTTTTACCATCGGCTTTAGGATTATTCTGCATTGTAGTTAATACAGCATCCATGCGAGTATAACCATTACCTTTTTCCTTTTTAGGCTTTTCAACCTTCGGTGCTTTTTCAGGTTTACCTTTTTTTACAGGTTTTACAACAGGTTCGTCCTCATCTTCATCATCCTCATCATCATCTTCTTCAGGTTCGGGTTCGGGTTTTGCTTTACCTTTTGCCTTACCTTTAGGTTCGGGTTTGGGTTTTTCCTTGCCTTTAGCTTTACCTTTGGGGGCAGGTTTTACAGGTTCGGGTTCTTCATCTTCATCTTCATCCTCATCTTCGTCCTCATCCTCATCTTCTTCCGGTTCGGGAATTTCATCTTCCTCATCATCTTCTTCATCCTCCTGATCTTCCTCTGCGTTGCCATACTTTTCGGCAAGTGCATCGAATGTAGCCTGTACAGGTTTTGAAAACTCATCACCTTCCTCAACAAGATCAACATAGGTCTTGTAAAGTTCTTCTTCAAACTCGTCCTGTTTCAAATCCTCATACTCAATCGGAGGTTCAATTCCGACCACTTTGTCCAATTCCTTGTAAGCTACTACAAGGTCTTTCTTCGTTAACTTTTTTACCATTTTGATTAAAAATTTAATTGTTAATAATTAAAAAATAGAACACTTATTTGGTTAATAAAAACCGTGTACAAATTTAATAAAAATAAATCATTTTTCAATAAAAAGAACCTAAAAATGGTCGCCCAATTTGTAAACGTTGTAAAATATTTACCTCTTGGGTAGGGTGAAAATCACCCTCACGTACTATAATCTTGTTTATTCGCATAATACCGAGTTCTTTTTCACGTCCGGCAGGGTCTTGGTTTAAACCGTACATTGCCGTAACATGAGCGTATTTACGTTTATCTTCCGAAAAGTTTTCAAGGTCTAACCGATATGATTTATAACTTGCAGCATCAGCCTGTGTAGGTACAACCAATAGCCATTCACCTTCCTGTGATAACGCCCGTAAACCTTTCCAAATATAATTCTGTTTTGGTCGTTCCTCCATACGAATTTCAGATTCTAAAAGGTCAGCATAGTCAACAAGTATTACATCAGGTACGAAACCTTCCTCACGCCATTTTTTAAGTTTTGAACGTATTTCGGTCAACGTTAAAGTCCCATTTACGTAGGTTGCAATTTTAACCGAATGTTTTGCTTTTATAAATAATTTACGAATTTTGCGTTTTGCTTCGTTTGTATTCAACGGTTGTTTTATATCAATTTCTTTTAACCATACCGTACCCCATTTACTTTTTGCAAATTCAAGACAATTATAACAGGGTCGATATTTTGGATTATTTACGTAGGCTTCTACTAATTCACGCTTTGTAATTTTACCACGTATTTCAGTTTCGGCACGACGTAAAACTCCGAAATCACACTCACGTTCTTTTTTATGACACGT
>Ga0255346_1005871_pt1 | contig 12365 bp, 10 predicted proteins | sample wastewater_treat_FD_194410 | JGI IMG/M metagenome (GOLD analysis project Ga0255346, IMG submission 194410) | Wastewater microbial communities from Lulu Island WWTP, Vancouver, Canada - plant22 | ecosystem: Engineered > WWTP > Wastewater > Unclassified | place: Canada: Vancouver, British Columbia... | reverse complement strand
CAGTACGATTCACTCCGCAAATAATTCCTTCATCTTTGAGAGCATCGCTTATTCTTGGACTTCCATACGTTTCACGATTAGTCGCAAATATCTTCAGAATCTTAGGTTCGAGATATTGATCCTTTATTTTCTTTTCGGATGGCTCTTTTAACCATGAGTAATAACGGCTTTTTGAAACTTGCAGAACTTCGGCCATCTTTTTCACAGGGAATTCGCCGCTATGATTTTTGATGAACTGGTATTTCATTTCCCGTGTACTGAGAAGATGGCCACTGCTTTTTTTAAGATGTCTCGCTCCATCTTTAAATCAGCAATCTCTTTTATTAAACGTGCCATTTCTTCATCTCTGGTATTTCCTTTTCCTGGAAATACATCGGGATTGTCAGATTTACTTTCTCTTATCCAACGCGAAAGAACATCATACCTGATTCCAAGATTTGAAGCCACCTCTGATACACTCTTTCCCGTTTTTTCAACCAATACCACAGCATCCTTTTTAAACTGTGCGTCGTAATTTCTTCTTGATTTCATCAAGACCTCCGTTATCCATTATATTTATGGCTTAACTTCGTGTCCACTTTTTCGGGGGAATTCCACAGTATAGAATAATTTAATAGCATGGTTTTGTAAAATAATAGCACATAACGTAAGAATGCAGGCGACGTTGGCCGCAAGCCAATGTGGCGAAGCCCGAGTACCGCGCGCAACGAAGTGAGCACGGGACGGAGCGCTTGCACTCAGTTAGGCGCAGGTCATTACTCTTACATGGAAATTTAAGTAAAGGAAAATAACCTCTTCATTGAATTATTTACAGTACAAAAATAGCTCAAATATTAACCCAATCCATTATCACCATATAAGCATTTTTTTGGATCATTGAAACCCATCATTCTAAATCCAGCCTTTATGTATAGTTGATCTTCAACACCTTCAAACATAAGTGTGTCGAGCTCTGAATCCATTATTTCAATTGGATTATTTCCCGTAAGTTGATGATATTCATTCAATAATTCTAGAGCCACGTCATTTTCTATGAATTTTGGATTAGAAGGGCAACCATACGAAAATCCAGCAAATCCATTATGTAAACAAAAGCGACAAGTTGGATCGTTTTTTAATTTTATCTCCATCAGATCTTTTAAATTCATAATATACTCCACTGAAATTAATTCAATCCTTCAGATAATAAATCATCAAAATCTGTCGTTATCTATTTCTATTTTTGAAAGAAACTTAGAAAACAATCTAAAATGACTTGCACCTAACTACATATACACGCAATGCGTAAAACATCACGATTTGGAGAGCTATACGCAATTCAAGTCACAGAACCGATTCTTTTCCCGGACACCACGCTGTATTCAGAGATGCTAATACAAATTTGAACAAAAGCGCCACAAAATATTTCTCTCTATAACCATTAAAATCTTTATGAGTAATCTTTTTGGAAAAGTCAAATCCAAAATAAACCGGCTGAAACAGAAAGAATTACTCGTACCCTCACCCTGCATGAATTCAGCATTGATATCAATTGATTATTGCTCTTTCTCCGCGAACTTCGTGTTCGCTCCGAATCCAACTTGAAATTGATTTCACACATCCAGCTATGAAGTGAATTTTGCGTTTTCCCGCTAAAGACTTCGTCTTTCTCGCGGGTAGTCGGAACGATCCCGACATACGAGACGCTTCCCTCGCAAATAGGAGGTTTGCAAAAAAGCGTCTCGTTAGTTTCCTCCTCCGTGCGGAAACTGGAGAGGGCTTTCTGTTATTATTTTACTTCTTCAGAAAAAGATGAATGAAGGATAAAGCCATTCAAACGTCCGACGCAGTCGGACTCAACTCGGGCGACCGCAGCATCCGGCAAAGCCGGTGCGAGGAATTCGCCCGACAAGAGCCAGGAGTGGGATCTCAAAGGGATGAGGAGCGGCGACTGAGCTCCTCGTCCCTTTGAATATTATTGCATGATCCATGCAGAAAACAGGATTACAAAGGCGAAGCCTTTGAAAGTATACCTGACTCTCAGGTAAAGAGAAGGAATACATAAGGCAAAACCTTATGCCAAAAGCGCTTCCGCTGCCCTCGCCAACTCCCCTTCAAAGTCTGCGTCTTTTGAAAGCGATGTAATCTTTTCTACGAAGTAGCTTCCCGCTACAACGATTTCAGTTTTTCCGACAAGAGCTTTGACCTGCGAATTCGATTTGATTCCGAATCCGAGTGCAATCGGCTTTGAGCAGTTGCGCTTAACAATTGAAATCCATTCCGCTGTTTCAGCTCCAATGTCGGTTTTGCTTCCGGTGATACCACGACGAGCGGTAACATAAAGAACTCCATAACTTTTATCACCGAGCATTTTGATTCGTTCGTCTCCGACTCCGGGTGATATTACCTGAATGACGCCGATTCCGTTTTGTTCGGCAATTTCAGCCAGACCTTCATCAGAGCCGTAAGGAAGATCCGGAACGATGAATGCATCGGCTCCGTTCTCTTTGGCCTTCTTTACAAATCTTTCGATTCCGTATTTATAAACGATGTTCGCGTAAGTCATGATTATGACGACTGCATCAGTTGTTTCTGAAAGTTCCTTAACTATTTTAAATCCGTATTCAACTGTGAATCCGGCGTCAATCGCCTTGTAGCTCGCGCCTTCGATAACCTTTCCGTCGGCAGAAGGATCAGAAAAAGGAAACTGCACTTCGATGAAATCCGCATGACGGCAGATTCCCTTTGCAGCATTCAGCGAGCTTTTTACATCGGGATATCCCCCGACTATATGACCCATGAGCGAAATCTTTTTATTTTTAATCTGTTCAAGCTTCTTATTCATTTCCATAACGCGCTACCTCCTCCTTGAGAAACTGAACCCATGTATCGCCGCCGAGTGCGTGCGCGGTGATAAATATATCCTTGTCTCCGCGGCCTGACATATTAGCAACAATGACCTTGTCCTTTGACATCTTCGGCGCGATTTTAATTACTTCTGCAAGAGCATGGCTCGATTCAAGCGCCGGAATTATTCCTTCATTCTTCGCAAAGAATTTCACCGCATTTAATACTTCATCATCATATGCCTTTGCGAATTCAATTCTCTTTGTTTCCGCAAGATATGCAAGTTCAGGGCCGAGACCAGCGTAATCAAGACCTGCGCTTATTGAATGAGTCACAGCGAGCTGTCCGAAATCATCCTGAAGAAACAGCGATTTATAGCCCTGAACGATTCCCATGTCGGCGCCTTTTCCCGCGACACGCGCTGCATGCTCTCCGGGATTGTCTCCCTTTCCTCCGGCTTCAACACCAATCAAACGAACGTCTTTTTCTTCAATGAAATCGGCAAAAAATCCGATTGAGTTGGAACCTCCGCCGACACACGCGACCAATACATCAGGAAGTTTATTTCCGTAGGCGAAAATCTGTTCCTTCACTTCACGTCCGATGACGCGCTGAAATTCGCGCACCATATCGGGATACGGACATGGTCCGAGAGCGCTTCCTATTATATAATGAGTATCGCTTTTGCGCGCAGTCCATTCTCGAAAAGCTTCGTTTACAGCGTCTTTCAGCGTTTTAGTTCCGCTTGTAACAGGCGTAACCTTAGCGCCGAAAAGTTCCATCCAGTAAACATTCGGACGCTGGCGCGCGATGTCCACTTCTCCCATAAATATCTCACATTCGAGTCCAAGCCGCGCGCATGCTGACGCTGTCGCAAGTCCGTGCTGTCCGGCTCCGGTTTCCGCGATGATGCGGGTCTTTCCCATACGCTTTGCAAGAAGAGCCTGACCTATTGCGTTATTTATCTTATGAGCTCCGGTATTCGCAAGTCCTTCAAGTTTGATATAAATCTGCGCACCGCCGAGAACACGTGTCGCGTTTTCAGCGAACAATAATGGAGTCGGACGTCCGACGAAGTTTTTTAAAACATAATTAAATTCTTCAATAAACGATTTATCGTTAATCGCTTTTTTAAATTCAGCCTCAAGCTCCTTTATAGCCGGGCGAAGTATTTCTGGAATGTACTGTCCTCCGTATGTTCCGAAATATCCTGTCATTTTATCAGCATCAAATTTCATCAAATGCTCCTTTTTAAACTTTCAAAAAGAGAAATTAGTTTTTCTCTGCTTTTCTTTCCGGGAAATTCTTCCACTCCCGAACTGATATCTATTAATGCCGGAGTAAATCTTTCTTCTATTCCGGCCGCGTTGTCCGCGTTTATTCCGCCGGCAAGATAAAGATTTCTCTTCCTTCCCGATGAAGCAAGAAACGAATTTATTTCGGCAATCACCTCTTCGTCGATTCTGATTCCGCTTCCGCCTTTTGTTTCGGATTTGGAATCTAGTATCGTGAAACGGCTTTTGCTTTTCACTTTTGCTTCATCTGAAGATGATATGTTAAGTGCGCGGCACCAAAAGTAATCCGCATTCTCAAAATATTTTTCATCGAAAGAATCACCGTGAAGCTGAACCGCGTCTATGATTCCGTTTCTGGCAAGATCAAATATTTTTTCATCCGGCTCGGTAATAATAACTGATTTAAAAACTTTCACCTGGGGAGCAATTTTCTCAATCGCCTCAGCAGAAAGTTTGCGTTTGCTTTCAGCCGCGACGAATCCGCAGATGTCGGCTCCGAGCTTTTCTGCTAAAAGCGCGTCTTCCGCGTTAGTAAGTCCGCAAATTTTTACAGAAAGTTTTTCTTCGAGCATTGCCTTTTTAAAATGCGCGGAAAAGAATCTGTTCGGTTTTTTTATTCCGGCTTTTATTCCGGCTTTTACTTCTTTTACCTTCGTTGAATTTCCGCTTTTAACAAGCGATGTTCCAACTAAACATCCAGCGAAACCGCTTGAAGCTGCGACATAGGCGTCATAAAAAGATTCTATGCCGGATTCAAATATCACCTTTCTGCCCCGGAGTTTTTCCATGAGCGAAAGAGGATAATTTTTGTCTATGACGAATGTATCTAGATTGCGCGAATTTATTCCGATCACTTCAGGATTAAGTTTTAGAGCAAGATTCATTTCTTCTTCATTATGTATTTCAACAAGCGGAAGAAGTCCCAGAAAAAGAGCCCTGTCATAAATCTTTTTCATTGTATCAAAATCATCCATGAACATCGCAGTAATCACAAGAACGGCATCAGCACCAGCCCGGTATGCGATGTTAACCTCATCCTCATGCTGAATGAAATCTTTTCTTAAAATTGCCGCATTCGGAAAACGTTCTTTAACTGCCATGAGATCATCAAGCGAACCTCCGAAATAATCTTCTTCTGTAAGAACGGAAATCATTCCGGCGCCCGACGAAAGATATATCTCTGCAAGGGCGCATGGATCGGAAATCTCACCGATTGAACCTGCTGACGGCGATTTACGTTTTATTTCGGCGATTAACAAACCATCTTCAAAAGAAGGTCTCACAAGAGGAACTTTTCTTTCGGCAGGAATATTCCGTCCGAAAGTCAGCCCTTTCTCTTTAAGTGAAATCAATCTTCTGTCATATATTTCACGGAGAATCTTTACCATTTCTCAGTCCTTTCTTTTTCCGGCATCGACAAATTTAGCAAGAAGCTCTTTCGCCTTTCCGCTTTTAATTACTTCCTTCGCGTGATGATAACCGTCTTTGATTGTGTCGGTTATTCCGTATACATAAAACGCAGCTCCTGCATTAAGTGCAACAAGTTCCGCGCGGTTATGCTCTTCACCGTTTAATATATCAATGGCGATTTTTTTATTCAGTTCAGCGTCACCGCCGGCAAGAAGCGAATGTTCGGCATAATCAAGTCCTATTTCATGCGGAGTAAAAACATAGCTTTTTATCCAGCCGTTATTGAGTTCAGTAATTTTTGTCGGCGCGCAAAGAGATATTTCATCATATCCATCCATGCCGGAAACTACCATCGCGCGTTTCAGTCCGAGCAGGCCTAGCGCCTCACAGACAGTTTCAGTGTATTCTTTATCAAACACTCCGATTATCTGATGCGTTGCATGCGCCGGGTTAGAAAGCGGACCGATTAGATTGAACGCAGTTTTAAATCCGAGAGCTGCGCGTGCAGGTCCCGCAAAACGCATCGCGCTGTGAAATTTTCTCGCGAAGAGAAAAGTTATTCCGAGTTCCTTATATGTTCTTATACAGTCGGATATATCCGCATCGACATTTATTCCTAGCTTCTCAAAAAGATCCGCGCTTCCCGAAGCGCTTGTAATTGCACGGTTTCCATGTTTAACAACTTTCGCTCCGCCAGCGGCAACTACAAGTGAGGATATCGTTGATACGTTAAAAGTCTTTTTTGCCGATCCGCCTGTGCCGCATGTATCAAGACGCATTTCGTCTTTTTCAGGTGCCGGAAAACTGATAGCCTTTTTCTTTAGAACAGAAGCGAAACCTGCGAGTTCCTCTGCAGTTATTCCCTTCATTTCAAGCGATGTAAGAAGAGAACCTATCTGCGCATCCGTCATGTTGCCTTCGGTCAGTTCATCCATCACATCATAGGCTTCGCTGAAACGGAGATGCTCGCGCGAAAGAGATTTTTTGAGATACGCTTTTACCGGAACGGATTCTCTTCTGTAATGAAGAAAATTCATAATCATTTTTTCACCGTCAACTGTTCCGATTGATTCGGGATGAAACTGCATTCCCGCAAGCTGAAACTCTTTGTGCTCGACAGCCATAACTTCGCCGTCATCGGTTTTCGCGCAGATTTCAAAACAATCAGGAATATCTTTTTCTTTTCCGGCTAGTGAATGATAACGGGTAACAGGGGAACCCTGGGGTATGTTTCTGAAAAGACCCTTTCCGCTGTGAGAAATTTTCTCAACCTTGCCGTGAACGATTCGTGCCGCATTGACTATCGGAACTCCGAAAGCCGCAAGTATCGCCTGATGGCCGAGACAAACTCCGAGTATCGGATATTCTCCCTTGAGCTGTTTAATCACTTCAATGCAGATTCCGGCTTCATGAGGCGTTCCGGGTCCCGGAGACAAAACTATATGAGTCGGATTAATTTTCCGGATTTCTTCTATTGTAATTTTATCGGAACGGACAACCTCAATCTGATAATTCAGTTTTCTGAACACCTGATATAGATTATAAGTAAATGAGTCATAGTTATCCAGCATCAGTATCATATCAATTCTCCTCCGCGCAGAGATTGAGCGCGTTAAGAAGCGCCATCATCTTATTTTGTGTTTCTTCATATTCTTTTTCAGGTTCCGAATCATAAACAATTCCGGCACCCGCCTGAAGATATATCTTATTGCCGATATGAACAGCAGAACGAATGACAATGCAGCTGTCAAAATCTCCATTGCGTTCGAAGTAACCGATGAGACCGGAATAAACTCCGCGTTTTTTCTGTTCAAGTTTCTCTATCGTTTTTATCGCCTGAATCTTCGGCGCACCTGAAACAGTTCCAGCCGGGAACGTAGCCTTTATCGCATCCTTCGCGTCTTTTCCTTTTTCAATCTTTCCCTGCACTTCGCTGACAAGATGCATTACTCGCGAATATTTCTCGATAACCATGCTCGCAGTCACATTAACGCTTCCGCCTATGCTTATCTTTCCAACATCATTTCTTCCAAGATCAAGAAGCATGAGATGTTCTGCATTTTCCTTTATGTCTTTTTTAAGTTCTTCTTCGAGAAGAATATCCTGAGCCGCGTCTTTTCCGCGCTTGCGCGTTCCGGCAATCGGACGGACTGTTACATTTCCGTTCTTGTATTTCACCATCACTTCAGGAGAAGCCCCGTAAATGATGTATGAACCGTAGTTCAGAAAAAACATGTACGGAGAAGGATTGCTTCTGCGCAGATTTCTATATGCGTTTATCGGACGGACATCGCTTTCTATTTCCGTCGTACGCGAAATAACACACTGAATCAGATTTCCTTTATAAATCTCGTCTTTAATTTTGACGACATTTTCCATGTATTCTTTCTTTCCGTCAGGAGAAACTATTTTTGCCGTAAATGGAGTTTCTTCCGGCATTTTATTCGCCGAAGCTTTTATGCGCGATTCAAGCTTCGAAAGAAGTTCTTCCGTATCTATTCCTTCCTCGCCGGAATATCTCACAGTCACGATCAGCGCGTCGTCATGAGAATGATCGAAGACCATGAATGACCGGCCGAAAATAAACGCCGAATCATAGATGCTTCTGTAATTTTCTTTAGTGAAAGAAATTTCTTCAATCTCGTCAAAGAATTCATAACCAAGATAACCAGAGCCTCCTAAAGGAACCGGAAATGTCGAAAACTCTTCCAAAACCGGAGCTTTTTCTCTTAAAGATGAAATCAATTCAAGAAAACCTTCGGCCTTGACTTCGTCGGATTTTCCATTATTTACAATATAATATTTCTTCCCTTCTTTTGCCGCGGTAAAAGCCTCGTCAAGAATCAGTATCGAATACTTTCCTTTGCCTGTTTCATGATACGCGGATTCGAGAAGCATCTTTCCGCTGAGAGAATCGAGAATTCCCACGGGAGTATAGCAGTCCGCGGCAATCTTCTTATAGCTTACTGCTGACGGTGTATTATATGAAAACATAAAATCTCCATTTGGTCAGAATCGGCTTTCCGCCGGTGTTTCTATATATAGAAACACCGTTATTTATGACAAGCTTTTTTTAGGTGATATAAAAGAAAAAAATCCTTGGGTCTCAAGGATTTTTTCCGAATTGCAGAATAAGCAGTTTATTTTAACGAAAAAACCGATTACATCAGATACAAAACTTCATTTAGACCAATTTATTTTATTACGCGCGATTTCTTCCCATCCGCCAAAATTTTCAGAAATAAAATAATTCAGAAATTCTCTCTCTCCTTCACGCAAAGATTTTCTGCCGTCTGGAAAATATTGATGCATATATCCTGTCTTATTTTCAAAAGCTGCATATTTATTTTCTACAAGCCGTACCTTTTCATTAAAAACTTTTGATCTCAAAATTTCTTTATCTGCATTAATTTCTTTTCCCAATTTATTAAAATTAGCTATTGCTTCTTCCGATTTCATAATAAGAAAAGTAATTTCTCCCAGATATAATATATCATTTGACTTCACTTCAAAAGAACAAATGTCAGACGGAACAATTAATTCCAAGTCAACTTTTTCCTTTTTAACAATCGTCCAAACCTCAACTCTTGAAATATAATAATTTCCGGACGGAACATTATCCAGAATTATTTTGGAATATGCTCGTGTCGGCAGAAAATACTCTTTTCCAAATCCATTCTGTTTACTTGAATATTTCTTTCCCGTTTTAACATTAGTTATTTCAACTTCTTCCAGAATTGTTGATTTAAGTTCAACATACATCGTTACAGCCGAGAATTCTTTTCCGGCTTGTGAACTGATAAAAAAAGAAGAGCACCCTGTAATCAAAGGAACTAATACACAAAAGAAAAGCTTTAATTGGTTCATTATACATCCTTTTTACTTTTTTAGTTTCAGAAAATCTTCGTTATAAAAAGATCCACTACTTCTATAAGAATCAGAATAATGATTATCCACTCAAGAATATTGCTCATCTTGTGCTGATGTACTTCTATAAATATCGAAAGATTTTCTTCAATGTTTTTAAATGACGCCTGAACTTCTTTAAAACGCGACTTTAGATCAAACACGCGGATAAGTCCCGTATGAATTTCATCGAGATATTTACTGTCCCATACGATATCCGGAACGTCAAAAATATAAAGATTATCAATAATTCTGTTTTTTGAATTAAGAGTCTTTCCGACAAATTTAAGCATGTTTTTCTTGGAGATTCCCATTCGTCCGGTTTTCTCAAGCTTATCTGCAAAACGGTTAACCGATTCAAGTAAAACATCCGCTGCTTTTGAATAATAATCAAGAGCAACGGATTGCGCAAGATTCAGCATAACTATTTTTATTACATCAGGTGTTATTTCTGAAACTGTAATCTCATCAAATCCGTAGGCAGGACGTGAAACATCACCGGATTTGAGAATATAATCATCAAAAAAATCTTCATCAATTATATTCTGGCTGTATTCTTTTATAAGAGAAAGAACCCTAGTCGATTCAACATCAGACATGCCGGCAAAAGCAGCCACTCCGTAATTAAACAGATAAAGAAATCCCCCCTCCCCGACTGAATAAAAAAGTTCTGATGAAGAAGAATACAGCAAGTCTCCTGTAAAATCGGCTTTGAACTGCTTAAGAGAAATATTTTCAGAAATATGATATGCTGATATTTTAAGAGATTCAATTTTCACAATCTTACCCTCTTTCCTTCATAATATAACAGACTCTTTTTTTCAGGTTGTCAATTCATTATCGGATTCATTTTTTTAAACACTAATTGCTAAAATGAGCAAATTATCTCTTTTATCTGGAAATCTTCTTAAATATTTTTCATGACTTGGAAATGCCCGATGAAAATTTCATCTTAAAAAATCCGTTTCTAGAAAATATTTCTTTGCAAATAAAGTATATTAAAATATTTAACACAAACGAAACGAATCTTTTCTTTATTTAACATATTTGTAACAATTGAAAATAGAGCATACCCTCTTTTCATTGACAAATTTAACATAAATTTAACATTCAAAGAGGCAAAGCTACAATAAATAACGGAGGTTTCAATGTCTCATCCACTTTTACAGAAGGTAATAGACAAGAATCCCGGTGAAAAAGAATTTCATCAGGCGGTTCAGGAAGTAATCGAAAATCTTGAAGAATTTATCGAAAGCAATCCTAAGTACAAAACTCACAAAATACTCGAAAGAATGGTTGAACCTGAAAGAGTGATCATTTTCAGAGTTCCTTGGGTAGACGACAAAGGTGAAGTTCAGGTTAACCGCGGTTTCAGAATTCAGATGAACAGTGCAATCGGGCCTTACAAAGGCGGTCTCAGATTTCACCCGAGTGTAAATCTCGGCATATTGAAATTCCTCGCGTTTGAACAGGTATTTAAAAATTCACTCACAACTCTTCCTATGGGCGGAGGAAAAGGCGGATGCGATTTCGACCCTAAAGGAAAATCAGACAATGAAGTTATGAGATTCTGCCAGAGCTTCATGACTGAACTTGAGCGTCACATTGGTGCTGATCTTGACGTTCCTGCCGGAGATATCGGCGTAGGCGGAAGAGAGATCGGTTTCATGTTTGGTCAATACAAACGTCTCCGCAATGAATTCACAGGAGTTCTTACAGGAAAAGGAAGAAACTGGGGCGGAAGCCTTATACGTCCTGAAGCTACGGGTTACGGTTCTGTTTATTTTGCACAGGAAATGCTTAAAGCCCGCGGCGATTCAATGAAAGGTAAAGTAGCTGTTGTTTCCGGTTCAGGAAATGTAGCTCAGTATACTGTTGAAAAAGTAAACGCTCTCGGCGGAAAATGCGTTACACTATCTGATTCTAACGGATATATCTATGATCCTGCCGGAATCGATGCTGAAAAACTTGCATTCATAATGGAGCTTAAAAACGTTAAGCGCGGAAGAATCAAGGAATACGCAGACAAATATAAATGCGAATATGTTGAAGGAAAAACACCATGGTCAGTTAAATGCGACATGGCTTTCCCAAGCGCGACTCAGAACGAGCTTAACGGCCAGGATGCGGAAACTCTTGTTAAAAACGGATGTATCTGCGTATCAGAAGGAGCAAACATGCCTTCTACACCTGAAGCAGTTGAAGTTTTCATCAAAGCCAAAATAATGTACGCTCCGGGAAAAGCAGCTAATGCCGGCGGTGTTGCAACAAGCGGTCTCGAAATGTCTCAGAACTCAATGAGATATTCATGGTCACGTGAGGAAGTTGAACAGAAACTTCACGGAATTATGTGCAGCATCCATGAAGCATGTGTAAAATACGGAAAAGAAAAAGACGGCTTCATAAATTACGTCAAAGGAGCCAATATCGCAGGTTTCGTTAAAGTTGCTGACGCGATGATTGAACAGGGCGTTGTATAAAAACATCCTAAACAAAGATTCAATAAAAAATCCCGGTCCTTGGGCCGGGATTTTTCTCTTTACGTAAAACAATAAAAATAAAGAATCGATATCGTAAAATCGAGGTGTGAATGAACAAGATACTTTTAAAGAAACAGCTTTCTGATGACGTTTTTATGATGAAAATTGAAGCTCCGCATATTGCCGAAGAAAGAAAACCAGGGCAATTCGTCATCCTTCAGCTTGATACCGATTTTGGAGAAAGAATTCCGCTGACAATCGCTGATGCCGATCCCAAAGAAGGTTCAGTAACAATAATTTACCAGGCCGTAGGAAATACCACTCACAGACTTTCTACTCTCAACGTGGGGGATAAGATTCAAAATCTTCTCGGCCCTCTCGGACAACCGACACATATAAAAAATTTCGGGTCTGTTGTTTGTGTAGGAGGCGGAATCGGAGTAGCTCC
>Ga0255346_1005852_pt1 | contig 12391 bp, 12 predicted proteins | sample wastewater_treat_FD_194410 | JGI IMG/M metagenome (GOLD analysis project Ga0255346, IMG submission 194410) | Wastewater microbial communities from Lulu Island WWTP, Vancouver, Canada - plant22 | ecosystem: Engineered > WWTP > Wastewater > Unclassified | place: Canada: Vancouver, British Columbia... | reverse complement strand
CGGTAATTCAGCACGTCCTGCAAATAGCTTTGCTATTGTAACCTCCAGGTCGGATGTCAAACCTTGCCCTAACAAGGCTTGACGAATCCTTTTCTCATTCGTAGCATCCAAACTCCAGAATAGTCTCTCAATTTTATAATTTTTTTGGCATCCTGCATTTGCCAATAGAGGAACATTAACTGACCCCTTGTCAATTTCGGCATCTCTCTTGGCAGTTGGGGCAGATTTGAGCATCCAGGAAGCCTTGACGGTTTGCTGTTCCGCACCTGCTTCTCCGGGCAGGCAGAAAAGAATCAAGAGAAGCGATAGAGAAAGTCGTAGCATGTTGCCCTCCTCTTTGAAAGTACTTCCAAATTTGAGATTAACACAAAAATCAGCGGCGGCTGTAGGACGTCCGCTGGATTGCCTTGTTGGGCAATGCTTTGCATTCTTTTCTCTGTCCATCCACCGTCAATGGCTGACGTCGCCACCGCTCGGTGCCTTAAGTTTCTCCCTGAGATGGGTCAGAATCGGCTCGCTGGAACCAGCCGCAGGGGTTGGAAAGCTTGCAAATCCGAGGACCTTGTCTATCAATAAAATTCCCGAGAAATTAGGAATTGTACTTATCTTTAAAGCCTCAGGAAGAGCTATTTGGAAGTCGAATAGCCTTGGGTCGCTGTTCCACCACAATAGCGTAGTATACGGTTTTGATTCTAGTTGCTTTGCTTTTTCAGCAATGATCTGCTTTGCTTTTGTGAGTAGCCAGTCTGTTTTGTTCCAAATGCCCCTCACACACATAAATTCAGTGCTACCCGCATACGCCGAATCCTGAATAAACGTAACTTCATACTCTTCTCTGCAAATCGGCAGATACACTCCCTTTTCCAATGCCTCCAGTATCTTTGCTTCCGCTTGATTAATCAAAGCCAGTCGCGAAGGAAAGTCGCCCTCAGAATCCAACCCCGGGAAATTCAACCGCACTATATGGTCGGAAGGAATACTTTCTATAGTCTCCTCAATGTGCTCAATTACGTTAGAAAGCTCATCTTCCTGATTGGAGTATACCTCCAGATTCATGACTTCACCGTCTATTATCGCCTCTATGTCCGGAGTCGGCGTGTTGCCCTCCAACAGAAACCTGTTTGCAATCCCTTTTCTTATCAGAAGCTGAGCAAATCGTAGTTCATTATCGTACTTCACGTATTGATTCGGATCGTTCTTTAAGTGGGAAAGATGCCTATTAAAGCCTTCCAAAGCATTTTGCGATAACTTCTGGTAATAAAGAGTCAACGACTGACATCTGGTAATGATTGATTTTCGATATGATGGCTGGGCTGCGCATCTCTTTGAGAGCAAAGAGGCGTCATCTATCTCATTAAGTATTTTTTCCATAGCTGACAAACTCATTCACCGCACTCCTTTCCATGTTTGTTCATTAATATCGAGGGCTTTCTTTCATACCTTGCCAATGCTTGACTCTTCCACCCTCTCATCACTGTGCCCCCAGCGAAAATAAAAACTGCTGAACATCATTGATATGATTGTTATTCTTCAATTCTTGGCGTCGCACTTGGCCAAATGCCATTTGTGACTCGATCCACTGCTGGGCAGTTACTTTTACGTCGCTGCCGTTTTGGAAAATGACAAAACGTATCTTACGTTCGGGTGTAGTGGAGTATTTGTTTCCCACCACGAGTGATCCCAAGACTGCATCCATGCCCTCCATCGTTTTGCCACAAACGATCTGGTTTCCGGTTGTCTCTTGAACCATTATGCCGCGGGAAGTGCATCCATCGATGATTTTAGAGCGTACTTCCTCGGCAGTAGCATTGGAGAAAATACCTTCCGGATATCCGGACGATGTATTTTTGACCAGCGGTTGTTGAGTGACGCAACCAGTGAGAACAAGTATAACGCAGGCAACCATCAGTATTCGCTTCATATTCTCCTCCTTTTCTTGGCCCAACAATTAAGTATACAGAATAACCTCTGCCTTTTTCTACAGAGGTTTTTCTGTATAATCCCTTCCTTGGTCGAGATATACAGCATCCAACAAAATCAGATATTTCGATGGATCAGTCATAATCACCCATCCAACGGGCTTTTTACATGGATGCCCGGTCTGTTCAAGACGTGTGTATATATCATAGTTGTTGAGACATCTTTATGACCAAGGAGTTCCTGCACTGTTCTGATATCATAATGTGCCTCCAAGAGGTGAGTGGCAAAGCAATGGCGGAAGGTATGAACGTTAATAGGCTTCACCACTCCTGCCAGGCGTGCCGCTACTTGGACGGCCCTCTGAAGACCGTTTTCATGGACATGATGTCGCCTGATGGTACCTGTTTGGGGATCTTCAGATAGGTTCTTTGCAGGAAACACATATTGCCATCCCCATTCGGCTCTTGCCTTCGGGTATTTCCGCTCCAGTGCGTAAGGCAGATATGCACGTCCATGCCCCTCGGCCAGATCGCTCTGGTGCACGAGATGCACTCGTTCCAGATGGCCCCGCAATAGTGGTTTGAGATTGTCGGGAAGTACAGTGACCCGGTCTTTCATTCCTTTTGCGTCGCGCACCAGTACCTGGCTAGTATCAAAATCTATGTCCTTGACGCGCAATCTCAGGCATTCCATGAGCCTTAAGCCACTTCCATAAATGAGTCTAAGCATCAACTGATAATCTGCTGGAACTGCTCCGATTACCCTCATGGTTTCTTCTTTACTCATAACCGTGGGTAGACGGGTTGGTTTTTTTGCTCTTATCGCGTTGATTGATCCTTCGATTTCCTTCCCGAGAACCCCTCGATAAAGAAACAGCAGGGCGTTGAAGGCAACGTTCTGCGTGCCTGCGGCCACTTTCATATCTACTGCGAGATGTGAGAGAAATGCCTCTATTTCAGGAATTCCCATCATTTCCGGATCACGGCCATTATGGAACACTAGGTACTTCACGATCCAATGCAGATATGTTTCTTCTGTCCGGTGCGAGTAGTGTTTCAAACGGATCATGCCACGGACACGATCAAGCACCAATTTATCAGGCGATGAGTCACCCTCTGAGAGTTTACGGCTGTCCCTGTTTTCACCTGTCCCCTGTAGCAAAAGGGTTCCCAAAGATGGATCGATATCGAGTTTTTCGCCATCAAGAGCGGAAATCAGTTCATTCAAGACTTTGGGGGAATTCGAGAAACTCCAATACTTTTCTTCCTTATGCCACCTTCTTGTCCCGACAGTTTTAATTTTCGAGACAATCTGAGGGTTGTAAGGAAAGGTTACCTTTATTCTATCCGGAATATCTGAGCTTACTCGTATCATAGTCAGGCTTCCTCAAGGATCGTGAGGAAAACTTTCAAAACGTGAATAGTTTTCCTGCTCAAAACTCAAACAATCAATGTATTCTGTGTGTGCCCACCCGCATTACCAGCATATTTTCCTATTATCTTGAAAGGTTGTCAAGAGTAAAAAAGAAGTTTGGGGTCAGGTCTTGCAATCATATATTATCCGTACCGATTCTTATTATTGCCCTGCTTGTATAATCCGCTCCACCTCGAACACCAAATCCGATAAAGGTCGAACACTTTTTTCGTTTTATTGGATTTTCTGTTCAGGTAAAAACATATCAACGTTTACAATGATTCCCTTCCTGTCATATATGATACACTACCATCAAAAAGTAGATGGAGGGTGTGTAAGTGTCAAGCACACTACCCTCCTTTTTGGATACCACCTCCCGTATCGATCTTTTAATTATAAATGAACTGGGATACCTTGCATTATCCAGACAGTCTGCAGCACTGTTCTTTAAGCTTATTTCTAAAAGATATGAAAAAACATCTATCATAATTACCTCTAATAAACCTTTTGAAGAATGGGGTGAGATATTTGCCGATGATGTGGTAGCTGCCGCCATATTGGACAGACTACTACATCACTGCTATCCCTTCTTCATTCAAGGGAAAAGCTATAGGCTAAAAGAAATGATGGGGAAAAAGAAGGAGCAATGAAAAACATGAAAGGAATTAAAAGGTAAAGGTTTATGAAAACAATGGGTGGACTAAAATTGGTGAAAATAGTGGATTAGTTTTGATGATAATTGACATCAAGAGTAAAAAAGAAGTTTGGGGTCAGATACTGACCCCAAAGGTTCACCAAAGGGTGCACAGGAAATCCCCGAGTGTCTGTATGGCGATGACCGCGTCGGGGAGGGGTTCCTTTTCCGGTACGGCCTCTTGTAGAAAGACCTTGAGGGATTCCCAGGCGCAGCGGCTGAGTCCGGCAAAAAGCTTTCGGTCATACAAAAAGTACCGGCGGAGAATCTTTGGAATACTGAAGATGAAATGCCGGTGAGGGACCTTCTTGAGAACATCCATAAAGAGCCACCCCCGAATTCACATTCACGTTCTATAGATCCACGAAAAGCACGAAGGACGCGAAAATAGAGTATTCGAGTAACGAGCATTCGAGCATTCTATCCCTAAAACGACAAAAAAATAGACCGCTTGCGCGATCTATTTTTTTATTCTTCGGGTTCTGCCTTAGGCGGAGTAGCCGGCGGTCACTTCGTCCTTGTGCGCGGCGAAAGCGCCCAAGACTTCGTTCTTCTCCTTCTCCGGAACGCCGAACTCGTCGAGAGTTTTCGCCAATTCCATCGCTACCTCGTCGAACACTTCGGGCGAAATGTGCAGGTCCAAATGCGCATCGCGCATATTTTTGGCGGTGTACTGGTAGGGACCGCCCGTTCCCGCGCAAACCCACAACGTTCGGTTGAACTTGAGACCCGCCATTCTGACCTTGTAGTCTTCCGTGTGCCACTTCTTCAGTTCAGGATTCGCTTCGACGATCTTCGGATTTTCTAGCAGTCTGTCGCTGAAACGATCCACCACAGCGGCAATGGCATAGACCCCGCCAAGACGATCATAAAGGCTCTGTTCGGACATAAGATTTCCCTCCTTTTAGAAAAAAATTTGGTTTGATTGATAAGAACTTGCTTTTCATTGCTGGGAGTATAAGAAATGATTTCTTGTGTGTCAAGGGGATCTTGGGCACAAGATGTGGGGTGAATCGCCAATGACCTCGCTGAAGGCATATTTTGTCCCCTTCCTTTAAAGAAAAATTTTCACCTTTTGGCCGAGTCACCTTGCAAAAAGATAATTTTCCCCGGAATTCAGACAGACCTGTCCGGCACGTTATAAATGTTTCTTGAAAAAAATCACAATGCGTTAGGACTGAATGTAATCATTTCACGCAATGTCGTTGACTTAAGGTTATGACGTACATTTATTTTGCAAAATCAGTAATTTGGCAACCGATACAGTCCCTCTGTAATCGGTTTCTTACTTTTTCTCACATGCCTACGAAACCCTGTGATCGGTTGCAAAAAGGTAGGCGCATTCCGATTATTTTATTGATTCGAAAAGATCATTAAACTCTTTCTGATCCCGGACTAAGCAATCTACAAGTAAAGGGTCGAAGTGCCTTCCCTTGCCTTCAATAATAATTTTCATACTCTCTTCGTGAGAGAAAGCATCCTTATAAACCCGTTTGGAGCGAAGCGCATCGTAAACATCAGATAGTGCCATAATCCTTGCAGACATGGGTATTTCGTTCTCCTTAAGGCCATTAACATAACCGCTGCCGTCCCATTTTTCGTGATGGTACAGCGCAATATCCATGCCCATTTTCAGAAATTCGTTTTTATCATATTGTTGCCCAACCTTAGAAAGCGTGTCATAGCCTATCTGCACATGGGTTTTCATAATTGTAAACTCATCGTCGGTGAGCTTGCCCGGTTTCAGCAGAATTTTGTCAGGTATGCCAACCTTGCCGACATCATGAAGCGGACTGGCCTTATAAATGGTTTCAATAAAAGTATCAGTAGCAATCTCCATGTAATCAGGGATAGAGCGGGCTTTTTGAGCAAGCAACCGGCAGAAACTGGCCGTCCGTTCGATATGGGCGCCTGTTTCATCATCTCTAGATTCCGACAGCTTAATCAGCGCATAGATAGTTGCCATTTGAGAAGAGGAGATTTCCGCGACTTTCTCTTCGACCAAGTGTTCAAGGTGCTTGCTATATTTTTCAAGTTCATCCTCGATCTTTTTCAATTCAGTAACGTCTTGAAGCGTCCCGAAAAAGCTGGAAGGAACGCCGTCAGCATCGAACTTGGCATGAAATCTTACATGCACCCATTTTATTTTCCCTTTTTTCGTCAGTAAACGGTATCTGGTTGTCCAAGGTTTTTGTGCGGCAAACATCTTTTGGAAGATCTCGGTTACCTGCTCACGATCATCCGGATGGATAAACGAAGACAGTAACTCCAAAGTGACAGGCGTTGAACTGTCAATTTCAAAAATGTCATACATTGATTTCGACAAAACAACGCTGCCAGTGGAAGGGTTTATGTCCCAACGACCTAAAAGCGCAATCTCCTGCGCTTCAGCGAGCACTTCACGGCTATGAGACAACTCTTTGTTAAGCTGCTCTATGTTCTTCGCGACAGAGGCGTGATCGAGAATTAATTTTGTTAGAAGTTCCTGCTGATTTTGATCATCAATATCTTTTGCAAAGCTCTCTAAGGCAAAGGCTTTGACATCGTAATCTTCCCGCAAGTCGCTTGATAAAACATTCTGAAGTTTTAAATACCTATTTTTCATACAGATCCCCCCGACAGCAGATAGTCGATTCCAACGTTTTCGATTGCGCGCAAGTGTCGAATAACCGTTTTTATATCATCTTTTGTAGAAATTACGCTTCCATGCTGAGGGGCTATTCTATCGATATTCAACCTTTCGACAGTATCTAAGGCAGCCATAAACGCACGGTTCGAAGTCATGATCTTTTGATGAAAGTCTATCATTCCATGTACAGCACAATACGATGCACCTAAACGGCATTTACTCGTGTCATGGCATTCCTTGCACTTTTCATTCAGATCAAGTATCAGTGTCCAACGAGAATCAAAGCTCCCGAATAAATCGCCAGTAAACAATGTTCTTGTCTTCACGTCATATGTAATAAAGGTACCCGAATGATGGCAATAGGGGACTGAATAGAATTCCAGCCGTCTGCCTGAAGCAAATTCAAAGCAACTGCCCAATTGACGATAATCAAGTTTCTCTGTTTTTTGCGAGTAATAGTGAATAAAGACATTGTTATCCGTATGGGAAATAACCCTGAGGGCGTCATTATTTATAATGGCTTCAAGCTGCGGCAGGCTACCGCAGAGATCCGGGTCATAATGTTGATATATCAGTCTGATAATTTGTGAAGGCTTCAGTCCTGTTCTTAAAATCTTCAGCATGACGTTGCTAAAATCATCGCGGTTCCCTCCATCAATTAAAACCGCTTCATTGTCATCAATAATCAGATATGGATTACAGTGAAGTCCCCTGTTTGGATCGGTATAACCAACCCAATAAATGCCATTCGCAATATTTACAGGTTCTTTTTCCAAAGATTCTTTATTAATTTTCATATTTCGCTCTCCTATCCGATTTTTTAATTCTTTTTGAAGAATAACTTCGCGATATTTTAATATATTCAAACAAACAAAACAACCGTTCTACTCAGGTCGGATTTTTCGTTCCCACCCTCTTTAATCCCTTTATTAATCGATGAGTTAGGCTATCGATTTCGGGGATCCCCCTCCAAGGTGGCCCATGTGTGCTACTCCTTTTTTCATAATCGAGAGCTTTGAATAACCGCCATTTTTTGTCATTTCGACCCTCTTTTCTGTCATTTCGAATCCCCGCGTGAGCGGGGTGAGAAATCTTTCGAAGGGAGAAATCCATGTCCCGAATGTAATGAGGGATCTTAGGATTTCTCGTCATTCGCGCTCCTCGAAATGACATTTTTCAAATGTCTCTATCATAATTACCTCCAATAAACCTTTTGAAGAATGAGGTGAGATATTTACCGATGATGTGGTAAAGGTTTATGAAAACAATGGGTGGACTAAAATTGGTGAAAATAGTGGATTAGTTTTGATGATAATTGATACTTGCAGGGATAGAAGGTTGGATGGGTAGGGCCGCCCGATATTTTACGTGAAAACACCTGTTCTGTTATGCTATAATCAAAGGGTGTTTTTTTGGAAGTTTAGCGCATTCCGTAAAGAAGGTGTAACAAGTTTTCTTAAAACAACGAATGGGCGTATTGCCGAGGAGGAATTATGAATCAAGAGGAGTTCAAAAAGATACTGGCCTTCGCTATTGAAGGTGAAGACGAGGCGTATGCGTTTTACAACTCTGTATCGGAGAGGGTCAAAGACAGGAACCTTAAAAAACTTTTCAGCGATCTTGCCGAAGACGAGAAAAAACATAAGACTACACTGGAGGCATTTCTGACCCGTCCCCCGGAGAGCTTGCGCTTTTCTCAATCGCAGGATTATAAAGTCGTAGACGGACTCCCGACGCCATTGTTGTCCGCGGATATGAAACCTATCGAAGGCCTTGTGATTGCAATCAAAAAGGAACTCGAAGCCATGCAGATGTACACCCAACTTGCCAATATCAGCTCCGATGAAGCACAGAAAAACGTCTTTGTCGAATTGGCGTCAATGGAGCGGGGACACAAAAACAGGCTCGAGGATATATATACGAATATGGCATTTCCAGAAGCCTGGTAGCGGAGGGATTTGCCGTAGTATATATTGATAATCATCGGTTTCCGTGCCATCTTCACGGGATTCGATAAATGGATACCATCACGGTTTACGTCGATGTACTTGTGGCGGATTTTCCTCGTAAGATATCCATTGAGGGTCTCTGACTTCAAAAGTGTGGATAGAATACTTACAAAGAAATACAAGAAGACAAGATGCAAACTGGATTAAAAAAGGCAAGAAGGCCTATTACGGATATAAGGGCCATATATCCGTTGACACTAAAGAAGGGTTTATCACAGGAGGACACATCACTCCTGCCAGTACTGCCGATACCACAGAATTAAAAAGGATCATCACTGAATCTCATCTTCCCGAAGGTTCATTTGTCTTTGCAGACAAGAGATACGCAAGTGAAGGCTTTTGCAATTCTGCTACCATTGAACAGGTAAGAGAGTTGGATTATGTGCTTACGCCTGGGCGGTATGTTGGGTTACCGGATGAAGAGGATGATTTTGATTTTAATGAAAGATTTACAAGTTTGAAGAAGGAGTTTGAGGAGCAGTTGAAGGATGAGGAGAGGCTGAACAGGGCGATACTGGAGAATTTGAAGAAGGTAAAACTATGATTGTTGAGGTTTAGTTATGAATGATCTTATTCCCGTAGAAAGCATACAGAGTCGCATTTTTATCTTGCGCGATGTGCAAGTCATGATTGACGAAGACTTGTCTAAACTCTATGGAGTTGAAATTAGGGTTTTAAATCAAGCTGTTAAAAGAAATATAGAAAGATTTCCTGGTGAATTTATGTTTCAACTTTCTGAAAGTGAGTTTTAAAATATAAAGTCCCAAACCGACCCTTTAAGGCCGCAAATTGCAACCTTAAATCAAGAACCTTTAAGATCACAAATTGTGACCTTAAAAGCTGGTCGTGGACAACATCGTAAATATTTACCATACGCATTTACAGAACAAGGTGTTGCCATGCTATCTGCAGTTTTAAGAAGTGAGACTGCCGTAAAAGTCAGCATTCAAATTATGAGCGCTTTTGTGGCAATGCGCAAGTTGGTAAATATAGAAACAATACAAAAATTGCGTTTAAACAAAATAGAAGACAAGCTCCTAGAACATGATTTAAAGTTTGAACAACTTTTTAATTATTTAGCTAAAAATGAGATTCCCCAAAAAGGTGTTTTTTACGATGGGCAAATTTTTGATGCGTGGTTATTTGTATCTAATTTAATTAAGTCTGCACAAAAATCGATTATCCTTATTGATAATTATGTTGATGATACGGTACTGTCTCTTTTTACAAAGAAGAAAAAATCTGTTTCGGTTATTATTCTTACTAAAACCATTTCAAAACAACTTCAACTTGATGTGAAAAAATTTAATGAACAGCATTCCTCTTTAGAAATAAAACAATTTGCAAAGTCACATGATAGGTTTTTAATTATTGATGAAAAAGATTTATATCTTATTGGTGCTTCTCTAAAAGACCTTGGTAAAAAATGGTTTGGCTTTGCAAAAATGGAAGCCACTTCCATTGGCCTTCTGGAAAAACTAAAAAAGGGAAAGGTGCTATGACTTCCATACCATTTAAAGTTAAACAACTTATTGAAATTCGGTATTACCGCAATTATTCTGCAAAGGATAGATAGATATGATTGAAAGAAGCTTGAAGTATGTAGGGGGAAAAGACCTCGGCCTGCCGTTCCGGCACCGGCGACACGGTTGTCGCCTGGCCCCAGCTAGAACGCCTCGGTCGGCGTTCAGCCCCCTCGCTCCAAAAGTTTTTGCAAGCAAAAACGTTTTTCCGCTACCCCCTCAAGAAACCCGACCCAATGCTTTTTTTTGGCTCTTCGCTAAATCGAGTGGGTAAGGGGTTGAATAGCTGACCCATGATATGGTAAGCAATAAACCATTATGAGAGATATAGACCTATTCCAGTTGGCCCTTGGTTTGACGCCTCCATGGCAGGTGTCATCGTCAGAATTTAGCATCCAACAAAAGAGGCTCGATATCCAGATCGATTTTGCTCGAGGAGGTACCTTCGTCTGCCCCGTTTGTGGTCAGAGCGGTCTCAAAGCCCATGATACCCAGCAGAAAAGCTGGCGACATCTCAACTTTTATCAGCATGAAGCCCACCTTACAGCCAGAGTCCCCCGGATCAAGTGTGACAAGTGTGGAATCCACCTGGTGGCTGTGCCCTGGGCTCGATCCGGCAGCGGATTCACCCTGCTGTTCGAGGCTATGATTATGAGCATGACCAAGGCCATGCCGGTGAATACTGTTGCCGAAATCGTAGGTGGGCATGACACGCGCCTGTGGCGCATCGTCCATCATTACGTTGAAGATGCCAGGGAAAGGACCAACCATGAAAACGTGTGTCATGTCGATATGGATGAAACCTCCAGCAAAAAAGGTCACAACTACGTCAGCGTGTTTGTTGACATCGAACACTCAAAAGTACTGTACGCCACCGAGGGCAAGGATGCTTCCACGGTGCAGCGCTTCAAGCAGGATCTCAGCGAGCATGGTGGTGATCCCGAAGCCATCAAGGAGATGTGTTGTGATATGTCACCGGCCTTTATCAGCGGGATTGAGAAACACTTTCCCAACGCTGAGCTGACCTTTGACAAATTTCACCTCACCAAGATCATTAACGAGGCCGTCGACAAGGTGCGTCGTGAGGAGCAGAAAGGCCATCCCGAATTACGCCGCAGCCGCTACGCCTGGCTGAAAAACCCGAAGAACCTGAAAGCCTCTCAAGCAGAGATTATCGAAGCCCTTACCATTAAGAAGCTCAACCTGAAAACCAGCCGAGCCTACCACATCAAGCTCAATTTCCAAGAACTATACAACCAGGCGGATGAAACTGCTGAAGCCTTTCTCAAGAAGTGGTATTTCTGGGCTACCCACAGCCGATTGGAGCCCATCAAGGAGGCTGCCTATACTATCAAACGACACTGGAAAGGGGTGTTACGCTGGTTTACATCCAGGATCAACAACGGCATCCTGGAAGGATTAAACAGCCTCATCCAGGCGGCCAAGGCCAGAGCCAGGGGATACCGCACTAATCGAAATCTCATTGCTATCATTTATCTCATTGGAGGCAAACTAAATTTCAACTTACCCACTTGAAATAGCGAGGAACCTTCTATTCTGAGAGTACGAGCCACAAGACCAGACCCCAAAGGGTGCATTCAACCTGCAACACTAAAAAACTCAGAAAAACTTATGGACAAAATTTAAAAGATGTCCAACATATATATGGGAAAGAAACCAATGAAGAAAACCTCACAAACTCCGAAGCAAGAGCCACCATCAATAACAAGAGCGATACCCTTGACAGAACAAGAGGAGCAATATCTCTTGGAAAAAACCGAGAAAGCTCTGGAATGGTTTCAGAACATGAAGAAAGAGAACAACCTTCCTTCCTTCCTAACACAATCCCAAACAGCACCCCCACCATACACAGCATCTGCCACCTCAATACAGACGATACGGCTAAGTCTGTAATGTGGGCTATCAAGAGAAAACCTGACCTCATTTTTATATGAAACATTCCCCTCTACCCTGCCTTTGATACCATCTACCATTCGCCATCATAATCAGCTCGGATCGTAATTTTTATATCCGTGGTCTCCATAAGAGGTTTTCAAAGCAACTATTAAATAGTCTTTTTTATTGAAATAGAATTGATGATTTTATTTATGTTAAGTTATAATAAAAAAAAGATTCTCTCAGATGGAGCATTAATCATGTCTGAAATTATAGAATATCCCAAAATCCATACAATCCTTGTTGT
>Ga0255346_1005850_pt1 | contig 12396 bp, 8 predicted proteins | sample wastewater_treat_FD_194410 | JGI IMG/M metagenome (GOLD analysis project Ga0255346, IMG submission 194410) | Wastewater microbial communities from Lulu Island WWTP, Vancouver, Canada - plant22 | ecosystem: Engineered > WWTP > Wastewater > Unclassified | place: Canada: Vancouver, British Columbia... | reverse complement strand
CGAAATCTTCACCAACCCCGTCACCCAGACCTCGAGCTTCGAACCGCTGGCAAGGGATTTTGACTGGGCGATCTGGGTGGGATTTCGCCCCGGAGTGCGGGACACCGCCGGGAGCGTAGCGCTCGAAGCGATTTCGGACCATCTGGGACATCCTCTAAGCGCCGCGGATGCGGCCTATACCTCGAAGCTGGTCACTCTGAGCGATAGTTCCTTGACTCGCGACCAGGTAGAAATCATCGCCCGCGAATTGCTGGCAAACGAGATCATTCAGCAATGGCGGGTTTTTGCCCGTGCCGAATGGGACACTGTCCAGGGGGTTGGGCTGATCCTGCCCAGGGTTGCCCTGGCCCACACGCCCGTTGTCCATGAAATTCCCATCGCTTCAGATGATGATCTCATGAAACTCAGCGACGCCCGCAATCTCGCGCTCAATCCCCGTGATATTCCGGTCATCCGGGCCTACTTCCTTCGCTCGGAAGTGCTTGAAGCTCGGCAGAGGGTGGGCCTTTCCCTGCCGACGGATGTGGAACTGGAAGCCATCTCCCAGGCGCGGAGCGACCACTGCAACCACAACACCTTCCGAGGGAAGTTTCACTACCGGGATCTCGGCACCGGCGAGCACACGGTTGTCGACAGCCTTTTCAAGACCTGCATCGAAGAACCAACGCTGGCGATCATGAAGGAGCAGGACTGGGTCGTTTCGGTCCTCTGGGACAATGCCGGCGTCGCCCGCTTTGACGATGACTTCAATTATGCCATCACTGGTGAAACCCACAACAGTCCCTCCAACATGGAAGCTTACGGAGGCGCGCTGACCGGTATTGTCGGAATCTATCGGGATATCATGGGAACCGGCAAGGGAGCACGCCTGCTGGCCGGGCTGTATGGCTACTGCGTGGGGCCGAGGAACTACGATGGGCCGCTGCGCCCCCACCTTCATCCCCGCCGGCTGCTCGACGGCATTGTCGAAGGCGTCAAAGACGGAGGCAACAAGCATGGAGTGCCAACGCCCTTCGGCAATTTGTTCATTCACGAATCCTATCTTGGCAAATGCCTGGTATTCGTTGCCTCGCTGGGCATCATGCCGCGCACCGTCCTCGGAGAACCTGCCGATCAGAAGCGCCCCCAGCCCGGAGATCTGATTGTCATGTGTGGCGGAAGGGTTGGCAAGGACGGAATTCATGGGGTAACGGCGTCGAGTGAGAGTTATTCGGCGAGCACGCCCGCTGGCCATGTCCAGATTGGCGACCCGTACACCCAGAAGAAGATGCACGATTTTCTGCTGGAAGCGCGCGACGAAGGGCTGATTTCCTTCATCACCGATAACGGCGGAGGCGGACTCTCCTCCTCGGTCGGAGAGTCGGCTCAGTTCTCGGGCGGGGCTTTGGTCGAGCTCGATAAGGTGCCGCTGAAGTACGAGGGTCTGGATGTCTGGGAAATCTGGGTCTCGGAATCGCAGGAACGGATGACCGTTGCCGTCCCCCCGCGGCATTTGAGTCGCTTTCTGCGGCTGTCACAACAGCACGAGGTGGAGAGCACCGTGATCGGGAGCTACCGGGCGGACGGCAGGCTGCACCTGTCCTATGCCGGGAAGACGTGTGCCTGCCTTGATCTCAGCTTCTTCAAGGAAGCCTTTCCACAGTGGGAATTCGACGCTCACTGGCAGGCGCCCGCGGCCAGAGGGCTGCACGAACCGGTGCTTGGCGAGCCGCACGATTACGCGCTCTTGTTCCATCGCCTGCTGCAACGCCCCAATGTCTGCTCCCGCGAGTGGATTCAGCGCCAGTACGATCATGAAGTCCAGGGGACCAGTGCCGTCAAGTTCATGACCGGGCGGGAGCGGGATGTTCCCAACGATGCCGCGGTCCTGCGCCCCATCCTCGAGAGCCGACGGGGACTGGCCGTCGCCCAGGCGCTCCATCCCACCTATGCGGCCATCGACCCCTATGACATGGTGGCTGCTACCATCGACGAAGCCGTGCGGCGGGTGCTGGCCGTCGGCGGCCGGTTCGACGAAATCGGCGGAGTCGACAACTTCTGCTGGCCCAATATCCAGTTCCACCCCATCCAGAATCCCGACGGGCGCTTCAAAGCAGCCCAACTGGTGCGGGCCAACTGGGCCCTGCGCGATACCTGTCTCGCCTACGGCATTCCCCTTCTCTCGGGCAAGGACAGCATGTACGTGGATGGCCATCTTCCCGGTCCTTTCGGGGAACGGCATAAGGTTTCCGGCCTGCCCACCATGCAGTTTACCGCCACTGCCGTGGTGCCCGACATCCTGAACTGCCCTGGCATGGAACCCAAAATGCCCGGCGACCTGCTCTACCTCCTGGGAACCACGCAGAACGAATTGGGTGGTTCGGAGTATTATGACCTGTATGGCTATACCGGCCTCAACGTGCCCAAACTGGACCCGGACGCGACCCGGCCCCTCTATCGCGCCCTGGAGCAGGCCATCGCCTCAGGCCTGGTCGCTTCCTGCCATGGCGTCTTCCGGGGAGGTCTCGCCATTCATGCCGCCTTGATCGCCTTTGGCAGCAATCTTGGATTGACCGTCGACCTGGCCAGGGTTCCCCAGTCAGGCGACCTGCGCTCCGATCAGCTCCTTTTCAGCGAGTCCTGCGGTCGCTTGCTGGTCACCGTCTCCCCATCGCGGCAATCCGCTTTTGAGAAGGTTTTTGAAAACCTGCCCTGGGCCCTGGTTGGCCAGGTCACCGCCGAGCCGCACCTCGTCATTCTGGGGCTGGACGGCAAAAGACTGTTGGCCGAACCCGTCGCCGCCCTCAAAGAATCCTGGAGGCTGTGACCCATGCGTCCGTGGAACCACTCCAGCGACACCCCCCTCCCTGCAACGTGCCGCCCGCGCTGCGCAACGCGGTGGTACCAGATGGAGCGCTGAATGCATCCCCCAAAAGCCCTGGTTCTTACCGGTTTTGGACTCAACTGTGACGGTGAAACCGCGTTCGCCCTGCAGACCGCCGGGGCCAGTCCCGAGCGCGTCCACCTGAATGCCCTGATCGAGGGGGCCATGGACCTTCGCGAGTTTCAGATCCTCATCGTGGGTGGCGGCTTCTCCTGGGGTGATGATCACGGGGCGGGAGTGATCATGGCCATGCGGATGAAGCATCGTCTGAGTAATGCCCTGCATGACTTTGTCGAGGGCGGCGGGCTGGTCCTCGGGATCTGCAACGGCTTCCAGGTACTGGTAAACCTGGGTTTGCTGCCGCGGTGGGAGACGTCCGAACTGAGGCGGGAAGTCGCTCTCATCGGCAACGACTGTGGCACTTTTCGTGACCAATGGGTGGGGCTGAGCATCAACCGGGCTTCGCCGTGCGTCTTCACCCGGGGGATGGTTGCCATCGACCTGCCGGTGCGCCACGGGGAAGGGAAGTTCTATGCAGAACCCGAGATCCTCCAGCGGCTCGAAGCGGAGCAGCAGGTGTTCATGCGCTACGCTCTTCCGGATGGCACCCCTGCTCAGGGAGAGTTTCCGCATAATCCCAACGGCTCACTCAATGACATCGCCGGCATCTGCGACCCGACCGGGCGCATCGCCGGCCTCATGCCCCATCCGGAAGCTTTTAACCACGTTACCAATCATCCCGACTGGGCGCTCTGGCGGGAGCAATCGCGGCGTGCGGGCCGACCCCTTTCCGAAGAAGGGCATGGGATTCAGTTGTTCCGGAACGCCGTGGAATATTTTCAATGATCCACGAAGGCACACGAAGACACCCGAAGAAGAGATATTCGGGGTTCCCTGTTCCGTTTTTTCTTCGTGTTCATTCGTGTGACTTCGTGGATGATTCATTTCCCGACAGGCGAGTGTCCCATGAGCGAACGATCAAATCCCGATAAACTGCGTCTGGCAGTGCTGATCTCCGGTTCCGGCACCAATCTCCAGGCGCTTCTCGACCGGCAGGCTGCGGGCCGGTTGGCAGCAGAAGTCGTCGTCGTGGCAAGCGACCGCGCCGACGCCTTCGGTTTGGGGCGTGCCCGGCAGGCCGGCATTCCGACTCACGTCGTGGATTACAGGGCTTATCTGCAACGCGAGCTCCCCAGCCCGCTGGCACTGGACCTGCCGGTGGATCTCGAAGGCTTGGCCCGCCGCCAGAAGATCCTGACGATGCCCGATTCCGACAAGCTCCTGCAGCGCCTTGCCAGGCTCGTGCTCGCTGAAGACGCCTTGATTCGCGCCCTGGCTCGTTATCAGCCGGATTATGTCTGCCTGGCCGGCTTCATGCGGCTGGTCAGTCCTTATTTCCTCTGCCACTATAACCGTGCCGGGCAATGGCGGGTCATCAACATCCACCCTGCCCTGCTGCCCGCTTTTCCGGGTCAGCACGGCTATGACGACACCATCGGTTACGGCTGCAAGTGGGGGGGAATCACCGTCCATTTCGCGGACGAAGGGGAAGACACCGGGCCGATCATTGCCCAGGCGGTCTATCCCATCTGGCCGGAGGACGACCCGGAGACAGTGCGCCGACGAGGCCTCGCGCTGGAATACGAAGTCTACGCCCAATGCATCAACTGGCTGGCCGCCGGCCAGGTCCTGTTGCAAACCCTTTCTGGCCAGCGGACGGGCACCCGGATCACCGACCCCGCCTATCGAACGGTGCTGAAAGACTGGCTTGAGTTGGCCCTCTCACGGTAACAAAGCACGCCCCCCTCTTGCGGCAAGAGACCAATTGAAGCCGGTTGCGGACGGGCGGTGCGCCGCCTGCAGGCAGGCTGTTTGCCCGGAAGAAGCCTCCCGCTCGCTGCCACGCTGCCGAAAAGCCTCACTCGATAAGCCACCTCAGGCTGAGCCCAGGAAAAGAAGAATCTCAGGTTCCTCGATACGGGTTGATGGTCAGGACGGGAACGGGGGAGCTCCTTACCATCCGATCAGCAATGCTGCCGAAGAGGATCTTGTCGAGGCCTTTGCGACCGTGAGTGCCCATGACGACCAGGTCGATCAGCTCCGCTTCGATGTAGGCGATGATTACCTCAACAGGATCTCCCTGCACCACCGCCCGCTTCCGCTTTGGGTAGGCGGCGAAGTACTTCCCCTCGAATTGTTCCAACTCTCTCTCGGCGCTCTGCACCACTTCTTTCTCGAAGTTGCCGATCAGGACATCCGGACCATAAATCCCGGCGATTTCTTCCATGGTCACCGCGGCATGGACAAGGTGGATTTCCGCGTTAAACGCCTCAGCGAAAGCGATGACGGCCGGGGCAATCTTTGCCGAGACGGCTGAAAGATCAACGGGAAACACCAGCTTCCTGATTTCCATCACAGCTTCCCTTTCTTTATCACCAGAGCGATTCCGCCAAGGATGGTATCCAATTCGATGCAACCACCTGACACCCTTTGCGTGAGACTTCAACCATACGCTGATAAGCTTCAGGGTGCAAGCAGGCGGCGAACGCCCCCGGACTCTTTGACCAATCCCTCCTGACCGTCCTCTGGAATTACGCCAGGAAACCGCACCCCGTAGTATCCTTCGCACCTGGCGGTACTCATGATTACTACGGCAGCTTCACCAAACCCGCCCTACCCTAATAACCTCCCTACCACCAAATTACCTGCAAGTGCCAATTGAAGGTACATCAACCAATGATCCTATATTAACCGTGACAAAACCTCGACAGGGGATCTCGTTTGTCAAGGGCAAACCACGTGAAAGCGTGGGACGCAAAGCTTCTGGCCTAAGTCCCGGCGGGATAGGGCAGCAGGGCCGCCAAGCGGGCATGGCACCTCGTCGCCATGCTCTTTTCAGGGCCATGGACAGCTCTCAGGCGATGAAGGTGTTCTCATGAAATTTCTATACCGAGTTCCTCTCAATCATCAACGGCTCTCCTCAATCATCACCTGTATCAAGAATCACCGCCTGTTACCTGTTCCCCGGCTTCGCACCCGACTGTCAAGAGCTCAGAAAATATCAGCGAACTCGATATGCTGCAAATCAGCAAGGGAGGAAAAGCCCATGAACATGAAGAGGAGCCGTTCTTGTTATGTGATGCTGATGGCCGTTGTTTTCATCCTGGCGGGGCGCCCGGCCGGCGGAGAAGCGCTGCCGCTTTTTGGCCCGGAGCGTTTCGAGCGTCAGCGCGGGGCACCAGTTGCAGAACAGAGAGTATTCGCCAGTACCGTAACCGGTGGGGGCTTTGTCCTGACACTCACTAATGGTGACAGCCGCGGAAAGCACCGCGTCACGAGCGGAAAGATTTGGGTGAACGGGCAGGAAATCGCCGGACCCAATGACTTCAGTCGGCAAATAGAGGGATTTGACCGCGACGTTTCCCTCTCCCTCCATAATGTCATCGAGACGACCCTGATGGGACAGCCGGGAAGTTTTGTCGTCATCACGATCTTGCCGGTCGCAAATCGCGCTCCCTCCGCTCTTGATGACGAGGCTGTAACGGATGAAGGAAAAGCGGTCACCATTAGCGTGCTTGCCAATGATTCGGACCCTGATGGTGATCCCCTCACCCTCGTCAGTGTCACCCAGGCAAGCCAGGGCGGCGTGGTTCTGAATCCGGAGGGAACCGTGACCTACACTCCGGTTGATGCGTTTGTGGGCACCGACCATTTCACCTACGAGGTGAGTGACGGCCATGGAGGTTCCGCTCGGGCTTCTGTTACGGTCTCGGTCAGGACCCTGCCCAAGCTCACCCTCCAGATCATCTCGCCTCAGGAAGGACAACGGCTCTCCTTTCCGAAGATCGAAGTCCGAGGTACCGTTCATAACCCCTGGGGGCTTGAGACCGGCGCCATAATCGGCACTCCGGCCACACTGGTGATCGGCGGCAAGCCGGCGGTGGTCAGCGAAGGGCTCTTTCTCGCACACGGGGTCCCGCTGGTGCGTGGCGAGAACATCATTACAGTGACGGCAACCGATATCGAGGGTAACACCGCCTCGGCGACGGTCGCCGTGGAATCGAGTTGGGACCTCTTGAAGCCGTTGAATATCAGCGCCATGGACTCTACCGGCGTTGCGCCATTTGACACCTTGCTCTCCATCGACACTAACACCTTTTACTCGACGCCTGCTCTTTCCTGGACCGGACCGGGAGAGGTCGAAATACTGCCAGGGAATGATCCCGAGCATCGGAAAGTTCGAATCCATCAGGAAGGCTTCTATCAAATCACAGTCCAGGCAACCCATCGTGACGGGGAGGTGCATGAGGACAGCGTTTCGATTCTGGTTTTGAACCGCACGCAATTGAATGGCTTGCTTCAAACCAAGTGGGCCGCTATGAGAGAACAGTTGCAGAGGGGTGAGGTGGAGGAGGCGCTGGGGTACTTCGTCGATTCTTCCAAAGAACGGTATCGTGTGATCTTTGGCTCACTCGGCAGCAAGGTAGCCTCGATTGTCGCGGGAATGCAGGATATCGAGATGATCAACTGCCGCGACAAATCCGCCGAATACCGCATCAATCGACAGCATTGGATTGACGGTCAGCCGGTAACCATCACTTACTCTGTCTACTTCCGGGTTGATCGGGACGGATTTTGGAAGATCGACCGATTTTGACACTCACCCCCGGCAGCTGTGGAGGTCGGCAAGATTGAGGCTCTTCGTGCGATCGGACGGTTCATCCCTTGTACAAGCAGCATAGGGTTGCCGCTTTCGTAAGACACAAGGGACCATGCAGGGGAATAAGTTCTCTGGAGACACTCCATGCAAAACAAGACAGTCAAGTGGGCAATCAGAATACTGCTGGCTTGGTTTATTCTGGCCGCTCTCGGTCCCTGTACCATCACCCACAAATTCGGCCCCTACTACGGCAAAGTCGTGGACCAGGATTCAGGGGAACCCATTGCGGGAGCGGTTGTGCTGGTAGAGTTCCGAACGCTCCTTCACACGCTTGCCGGCTTCACCAGCCATTTTGTGAATGCCTTCGAAACCGTGACCAACGATAACGGTGAATTTCATATAGACGCCTATCGAGCATGGGTCTTCAGGTTTCCACACAAGTGGGAGACTAACTGTGACATCACAGTCTTCAAACCTGGATTTGGAGCCTATCCTCAATATCCTGCCATTAAAGATAGATATGAACCAGGCAACTCAATTCCTAACAATATCCCCGTCACAATTAAACTACCTAGGCTTGTAACCTCACTAGATCGACAGCAGAGTTTGACTTCCATGCTGTTTGGTACTGTTCCGAATGAAAAAATGAAAATAATGCAGCAATTGGTTGAGCAGGAGAAAAAGTACTTGGGCTTTGTTCCTCACAATAAATAAAAGGAGGTCTTAATATGAATAATTACTTGAAAAGCGTTACACTCATCTTCTGTTTTTCTTTACTTTTCAGGGACAGCTTCATCTTTGCCTATGATGAGCAGTTAGTCCATCCGAAGATAAATCGTTACGCCGCGCTGCACCCGAATGACGGTTCAGATATGTCTAAGACCGACAGATTTGTCAGGAATCATTTAGGGTGGACTTTAGGGCTAGAGAAAACAAGTGTGAGGAACAAGTCAATCGTTGAACATATTGAGAAAGGAGGCAAATCCGAAGACGACGACGTTAACTGGCTGCACCACTTCCATGACCCGTTGAAACCCTGGTATAGTGCCGGCCTTATGAATGGCATTCTTGGCAGCTCTTCGCTGCACTGGGCTCAGGAGGAGTCATTAAAGGGTCATACCTGGCGCGAACTGCGCGAGTCCTACCACCTCGCCCTTCTCCAGAATGACGAAGCCTACTGGGAACACGTGTTTCATGGCCTTGGTCGGCTGATGCACCTTATTGCCGATTTGACCTGCCCGGCTCATGTCAGGGACGACATGCACCCTGAGGGTGACCCTTATGAAAAGTGGGCAGCTAAAGAAGATCAGCGGGGGCTGCTCAATTACAAACCCATGACAGTCCCAGACAGAAATCTATTCACCCAGGCCGTCCTCAACGATCTGGTCCCCATCACCGCCCTCTGGGACCAGGATGTCTACGATGGGTCCAACCCATCGGAAGGCCTGGTAGGCTTGGCTGAATATACGAACGCGTATTTCGCGAGCCAAGACACTCTATATCTTTCACCCTCATGTGAATATCCCCACCCCAACACACTCGACACTGATTTCTGGGTTATTGACTGGAAGAACCCGGAAGCAGTCGATCTGGAAGACGGAAAGATTGACAAGAAGATCTATTTGAAGCATACCGCCGCTGCCACGCCCTACCGCGTCGCGGCGGCCGCATACTTTGCGGTGGACTGTCTGCCACCTGAGACATGCTGGGGCTATACCTGGGTCCTGGATGATGAAGTCCATAAGGATTATGCAGCACGCCTTGTCCCGCGCGCGGTGGGATACGCCGCAGCGCTTCTCGACTACTTCTTCCGGGGTACCATCGATATCCTTCCCGGTTCCAACGGCCTTTACTCCTTCTATGATCCTTGGAATACCAATGGTGATGCGGGTGGATTCCAAACCATCAAACTGCATGCCCGCAATTCGACGAGCAACCCCGTCGAAGCCATGAGTGACGGCGAGATCAAGCTGGTAGTCAAGCACAAGGTAGCCCTGAGCGATCCGTTTGTTTCAGAGGAGGTTCCAGTCAGTGAGGAGTTTTCTTACCTGGTTGCCAGCGAAAGAAATGGCGTCAGCTCACTCCCAACCGAGGGCTATACGGAACTCATCTTCGACCTTCCCCAGCCCATCCCGGCCGAGGCGACGGACGTCTATCTCCAGGTTGTCTTTCGTGGCAGGCTAGGGGCCGAGGAGGGTGCCATTGCCGTGGGCTTCAAGGACATCAGCGAACCGACTCCGTTCGATGTCTTCAACAACATGGACAAGATCTGCCTCAACGGTTCCTGGTTCACGGCCGGCAGCGCCGATGCCATTGCGCTTGCCGATATCAATCAGAACGGCATGGTCGACGCGAACGAGTGGGATATCTTCCCGCACGATCTGACCTCCGTCTCCTTTCGGTTCTTCCCCTATACCACGACCACTCCCCTGTATCCTCCTCCCTCGGAATTCCGGACCACCAACCTTCCACCTGGGATGTCTCACCGGGTCTTTCTATTGAGCGATCATTATTATCGGTACGGTAACTCAAACGCTTATCTTGCCCCAGCACCCGCTTTCGCCGCCGTGGACCTTGCGCCGCACGGTTATTTCTTGAAAAGAAGCGGGTCTTTTGATACCGTCAAGCGCCAGACGGACTTTGCGGAAGGAGAAATTTGCGGCTCATTTGGATTCACGTCGCCGTGCGAGATCAGTTGGAAGCCCAGGTTCTTCCGGTTCAGAGGGAAGGATTTATGGTCAGGGATGATCTACCTGAGTCTAACCTACCCCGCCGACGCTTCCTGCTCCCTGGCGACCCTGGACGATTAGAAGGTACCTGAGGAAGGTTTGCTCGCCAACAAGGCAATCATGATCGAACGGGCCGGACACATCCTCAAGAAGGCACTCCTCGAAGCATACCGCAAAGGTGGCGACTGGGATGCGTACCGGCGGGGATTTCTGGAACTCATCGCGGAACGCGAAATCGAAAAGCACCTCCCGAGAGCACTTATGGCCGACAGCTGCCTCCTTTGCAGCGAAGAGGCGCCGGATCACTGCCACCGCCGCCTCGTCGCCGAATACCTGGCCGACAAGTGGGGAGATATCGAGATCATCCATCTTCGATAACATGTTTCTTATTTCGGGCGCCCCCTACCCTTTCAGCACGACGTACCGGGTCCCCTGTTCTCTTTGGATCAGCAGGAGCAGCGTCTCCCTGTCGTCGGCCCTGGCCACCTTCTCCTTGACGTCATGTACCGACGTCACCGCTTCGCGGTTGACTTCGAGGATCACATCCCCCTGCCGCACTCCAGCCTCATGGGCCGGGCTGCCCTCCTGTACGGACGCAACCAGGGCGCCCTCATCGCCTTTGAGCCGCAACTGTCGGGCGAGATCCGGGGTGATATCCTGGAGCTGAAGCCCCCACTTGCCCTGAGTCGGCCGGTCGGAATCATTGGCGGCCAACTCTTCGGCATCCATTGCTGCAATCCTGGCGGTAACCGCATGCTCCTTGCCGCTCCTGACCAGGGTGATGGTCACCTCCTTGCCAACCGGTGAGGCCGCTACCAGAGCGGGCAGCGCGTGGCTGTCCTCGACCCGCTTGCCTTCATAGGCGACAATGACATCGCCGCGTTCGATCCCCGCCTTGTCGGCTGCCCCGCCGGGTACCACATCGGCGACCAGTACTCCTTTGCTGTCGCCCAGCCCCAGAGCGGCGGCCAGGTCGGGAGTGACGGTCTGGATGTTGACGCCGAGATAGCCGCGGGTCACTCTCCCCTTTTCCACCAACTGCGGGATCAGAGGCCGCGCGGTGTTGACCGGGATGGCAAAACCAATGCCCTGCCCGCCGGAGATGATCGCGGTGTTGATCCCGACCACTTCGCCTTTCACGTTGAAGAGCGGCCCACCCGAGTTCCCCGGGTTGATCGAAGCATCGGTCTGGATGAAATCATCGTAGGGTCCGGCGCCGATCACCCGCCCCTTGGCGCTCACAATGCCGGACGTGACAGTGTTGCCCAACCCAAAGGGATTGCCCACCGCCAGCACCCAATCACCAACCTGAAGCTGTTCGGAATCGCCCAAAGTAGCCGCGATCAGCGGGCTGTCGGGATTGACCTTGAGCATCGCCAGGTCGGTCTTGGGATCACGCCCGACGACCTCGGCCTTGTATTCTTTCTTATCAACCAGGGTCACCGTGACTTCCCTGGCGCCTTCCACCACATGATCGTTGGTCAGAATAATGCCGTCGCTGCCGATGATGACTCCCGACCCGGCACCCTGCACGGGTCGGCTCTCTGGAAACGGCGGTTGTCTGAAAAATTCCCGGAAGGAGTTCTGGGGCAGCTTCGACCAGGGGGAACCGGTCTTTTCAACTTTGTTGATTTTGATGTTGACAACGGTCGGCGTCAGTTCTCTGGCCAATATGGTGAATGGACTGGTGAAGACGTCCTGGTCCTGCCCGGAAATGACCGGGACCCTGGAAGCAGCTGATGCCGCCAGCAAAGCCTTCGTCCAGTTCATTCCCGATGCGACGACCAGACCGACCAAGAAGAAGGCGAAAGCAACAGCGGAAAGACTCTTTACCCCAAAGCGCGGCTTCTGACTACTGTTTATCCCATCTCCAAACACAATAATCCCCCCTTGACTGCGTGATAAAGCGAATGACCTTGTCCGCCCATGCGGTAGGTCGGGCTGCCACGGTGATGTTCGAGGAATAAGTTATGCGGGAAAGATTAGAGAGGGATTAGAGAGGAATTAGAAGGCTTTCACTCATCTTCTACAGTATCTGTAAAAAGCTTCTGCAATATTGGATGGTTAGGCATGACAATATCATCCTTGGCACTACAAATTGACGATCTGTTCATGGGGGAACTACCCGCCAATCTCACGCACGG
>Ga0255346_1005840_pt1 | contig 12414 bp, 7 predicted proteins | sample wastewater_treat_FD_194410 | JGI IMG/M metagenome (GOLD analysis project Ga0255346, IMG submission 194410) | Wastewater microbial communities from Lulu Island WWTP, Vancouver, Canada - plant22 | ecosystem: Engineered > WWTP > Wastewater > Unclassified | place: Canada: Vancouver, British Columbia... | reverse complement strand
CCGAAGCCGCCGGTTTTCAAGACCGGTGCATTACCAATTATGCTAACCCTCCTGCAAAGGCTCGATGAGGCGCTTATTGTACTTGCTTATGCCTGCTCATGTCCAGCGGAAGGAAGGGTGCTGCGGTCGGAAGAGTGGAAATCATCCGTCGATTTCTGCTATACTTTACCCAGATGAGGCGGTGTAGCTCAGTTGGTTAGAGCAGTGGAATCATAATCCACGTGTCCGCGGTTCGAATCCGTGCACCGCTACCAGCAAATTCAACGGTGATCCGAACTATCGGGTCACCGTTTTTTTATTCCTGTTTTTCTTCAGAGGCAGCCTGTTCCTGTTTTTCTTCCGATGCGGCACGCTCCTTCTTTTCGTCGGAGGCATTCCGCACAAGCCGCAGTCCGTAGGTATCCAGTGCCATATCCGGCATTGCATAATGGCGGACAGCACTGGTACAGTTTTCTGCTGTCATGCTCCAGGAACCGCCACGCAGCACTTTGTGGGTGCCCGTAGCAGGGCCGACAGGATAGGCGGATGGTGCCACTTTGTAATAATCCGCATCGTACCAGTCCTGTACCCATTCCATCACATTGCCGTTGGTATCGCAAAGTCCCCAGGTATTGCCTGTTTTCTTTCCCACTTCCTGCGACGATCCGGCGCTGTTGAAAGAAAACCAGCCGTAGTCTTTTAACTTGTCCGAACTGGAGCCATAGAAGAAGGGGGCATTGGAACCGGCGCGGGTGGCATATTCCCATTCCGCCTCTGAAGGCAGTCGGAAACCGCCGCCTGGAACGCGGGCATTGAGTTTCTGAATAAACAGCTGGCAGTCATTCCATGTGACCGAGTCTACCGGATTCTGCTCGCTGTTGTTAAAACGGCTGGGGTTATTGCCCATGATGGCTTTCCATTGTGCCTGTGTAACTTCGTATTTGCCGATCCAGAAGGCCTTCGGAATCCAAATTTCCCGGGCAGGGCTGGTGTCACTGCTTTTGCTGCCTCCTTTTTTGGCGGGGCCGCGATATACATCATCGCCCATAAGGAACACGCCGGATGGCACCCAGATCATTTCAAGAGAAATACCGTTACCCAGATCGATCACCTCATTCTGCACACGAACCAGGGGGCTGGCTTTTGGCGCATCCGCGATTTTTTCTTCTTCTTCTTTTGCTTTTTTCTTCTCCGCTGCAATTTCTGCCTGCTCAGCGGCTTTCTTTTCGTCTGCCGATTGCTGTTTACGGTCTGCTTCTTTTTGTTTTTTCAGTGCGACAAAGGTGCTTTGTGCCTCAAAAAAGAGTTGTACCGATTCCCGCCCGCTTTCCGCTTTCTCCGCCTTTTCAAAAAGTTCCATGGCATCGCGGTACTCTTTGTTTTTCAAGTCATCGCCCCAGGTTTTTTCCAGGTCGTCCCTGAATTTTGCCGCACTTGCCCGGGCCTCTTCGCGGCTCATGCCTCCCGAGCCCGGGCCTTTCTCTCCTGAAAAGAAGGATCTCCAGGTGAAAAAGGCGACGCCTGTCAGAAGGAGCACAAGAACAACCAGCCGAACCTGTTGGGAGAATAATTTTTTAACAGTCGATAAGGTGCTTAATTTCTTATCTTTAGGCAGTTTGAATGTATTTTTAACCCGCTGATTCGGATCCAGACGGCCCTGAAAGTCCAGCAGCATTTCTTCGGCATTGGCATGACGGTTGCTTGGAGATTTGCGAAGCCCTTTCAGTACAACCCGTGCCAGTGAGGCAGGGATGGAAGGGTTGAAATCGCGCGGATCGGGCGGCGAAGTGTTCGCATGAGCATGCAGTACTTCGGTGTAGGCGCCACTGAAGGGGAGCCGCAGTGTCAGCATTTCAAAGAGCATGACTGCAAAGCTGTACAGGTCTGTGGCAGGACCGAATTTTCCGAAGCGATCCGGCTCGATCTGCTCAGGCGCCATATAGGCGGGCGTGCCGACACCTCCTTCGCTGGTGAAGGTCAGCGCCGTAACGGCCGAGGTCAGACTGATATCACGGCGGGTCTGGCCGATGCCGAAGTCGGTCAGTTTGACGTTGATCTGCCCCTCTTTGTTCTTATGGATAATCATATTGGCAGGTTTGATATCCAGATGAAGTACGCCTTTGGTATGAGCGTACTCCAGAGCGGTGAGGCACTGTTCTACGATATCCTGAATGATTGAGGGCGACAGAATGATGCCGTCTTCCTTGTCGGCGGCCTGATCACTGAGTTTGTAATCCGATTCCACTCCGTGTGCTACGGCAGTGCGCGCCAGAATTTGCGACAGCGGCTCGCCTTCGGCGTATTCCATCACTATCATGGGGGAGTTCTGGTAGACAAGCCGGTCGATGAGGGCAACGATATTCTGATGATTGCCCAGATGGGCCATCAGTTTGCACTCATTTTCCAGGCGTTTGTTTACCTCTTCGTGCTCGCCCCACTCGCCGCGGAGCACTTTAATGGCGACCTTACGCTTAAGCAGCGAGTCTTCGGCAAGATAGACGTGCCCCATAGCACCGGAGCCTAGCAGCGAAATGATCTGGTACCGGTTATTGATGGTTTGAGCGAGAAAGCGGGTTGTTAGTTGATCTTCCATAGGAGCCTTCCTGTGTTATTGGATAGCTTTAAAAGAAGAATAAAAAAACGGACTGCTATATGCGTTGGATTTCATTTTAACCTGCTTTAAAATGAACATTGTTTGCATTATAGCATGAGGGACATGTCTCTTTGCATTTAAACACCCTTTATGAGAATGTTTTTTAGCACTGCGGTTTATTTTTGCCTGATTTGTTCCACGAATTTTCTGTAAAAAAAAGAAAGTTTATTCCTGCGGAAAAGGAACTGTTCAGGTGAAGTCCGGCGCAGGCATCTGAAATAAAGCCGGAATGTATAACGTTTGGATTCATCAGAAAAACAGATGCCGATGCAGCTCCATCTTCAAGGAGTTAAACCATATTTCAACCTACGGGCAGATCCTTTGGAGGGTGCACTCTGCAAAAACAAAGCGTCGGGTCTTTTGTTTTTTTGTTTAAAAATAAGGTATAGTCCCAATCCTGCAGCGCTTTTCAGGCACAAAAATATAAAATAAGTATAGTAAAAGCACGGAAAGCGCTGTGCTTCACCTTATAGGAAGCAACGTCTCGTCCGCCGCTTCCCTTTTTTAACCCTTTAACGGACAGGTATATCAATCTTGAAGCTCGTGATAGTAGAGTCGCCTGCAAAAGCGACAACAATCCAGAAATTTCTCGGCAAGGATTACAAGGTGCTTGCCAGTTTTGGTCATGTCCGTGATTTGCCGAAATCAGCGAGTGAAATTCCCGTCGCACATAAAAGTAAGCCCTGGGCACGGCTAGGCGTAGACGTGGACGCGGACTTTCATGCCATTTATGTGGTGCAGCGTGATAGCGCCAAGCAGATCAATGAGCTGAAAAAGGCGGCAAAAGAAGCCGAAGAAATTATTCTGGCAACGGATGAAGACCGGGAGGGCGAGTCGATCAGCTGGCATTTGCTTGAGGTGCTGAAGCCCCGGGTACCGATCAAACGCATTGCTTTTCATGAAATCACCAAAAGCGCTATTGATGCCGCTATGCGTTCACCCCGCGACATTAACCAGCCTATGGTGCGGGCTCAGGAGACGCGGCGCATCCTTGACCGCCTATTCGGATACGAACTGTCTCCCGTGTTGTGGCGGAAAGTGGGGAGCAAACTGAGTGCCGGGCGTGTGCAAAGTGTAGCACTGCGGCTGGTTGTGGAACGTGAAGAGGATCGCCGGCGTTTTGTGCGTGCAGGATACTGGGATGCGGAAGCGGTTCTGAATCGCGACGGCAAGCAGTTCAAAGCAACTCTGATCAGCCTGAACGGTTGCCGTATCGCCACAGGCAAAGATTTTGATGATGTTACGGGAGCGCTTCTTAAAAAAGGAAGCGGTGCTCCTGTGTGGCTGAAAGAGGAAGAGGCGCGTGCACTGGTGTCAACGCTGCAGAAAGCCGTTCCGTGGAAAGTGACGTCTGTCGAGGAAAAGGAGAGCCAGCTCCATCCGTCACCGCCTTTTATTACTTCTTCGCTCCAGCAGGCAGCAAGCACTCAGCTGGGATTTTCTCCGCGCAAGACCATGCAGGTAGCGCAAAAGCTTTACGAAGGGGTGGATCTGGGCGACGGAAACCGTGAAGGTCTGATTACCTATATGCGTACGGACTCGGTCATTCTCAGCGAAAAAGCGCTGCAGGATGCCTCGGCATATATTCATAAACACTTCGGCGAGGCCTATCACAAAAGACGGCAGTTTACGACAAAATCCAAAATGGCGCAGGAAGCCCACGAGGCGATCAGACCTACAGATGTTTTTAAAACACCTGCTTCCTTGAGCAGCAGACTTGGAAAAGATGAATTTCGTCTCTATCAGCTGATTTGGAACCGCACCCTGGCCTCTCAGATGGCGGCTGCTCAGGTGATGCGCACGACCGTTGATATTGCAGCGGCTGCGCCCGGATCGGAAGCCCTGTTTCGGGCAACCGGTGCTGTAGTCGTTTTCCCCGGCTTTCTGGAAGTGATGAATGACAGGCAGCGCGAAAATGAGCTGCCGCCTCTGGCTGAAGGCATGAAAATCGGCGCCGACAGCAACAGCGGTGTGCTTCTGGAATCGCTGGAAGCTTTACAGCATGAAACGCAGCCGCCCGCCCGCTATACAGAGGCATCTCTGGTGCGGCGGCTGGAAGAGGAAGGCATCGGGCGCCCTTCCACCTATGCGCCCACTGTCGCCGTGATCCAGCAGCGCGGTTATGTGTCACGGTGCGGTACAGCGCTGGCACCCACCTACCTGGGTATCGCTGTGGTGATGCTTCTGCGCAAGTACTTTTCCACCTATGTGGATCTCGGTTTTACAGCGCAGATGGAAGACATTCTTGATGCAATTGCCGGTGGTGAAGAGGACTGGCTTGCCTTTCTGCGCCGCTTTTACCATGGAGAACCCGCCAGTAATACAGTCGGTTTAAAACCGGACATTGACGCCAAACTGGAAATGATTGAATATCCCGCCATACCGCTGGGTACAACCGAGGCGGGCGAGCCGGTTGTCGTGCGCCTGGGCAAGACAACGCCCTTCATACAGCGCGGTGCGGGCGGCGACGGAAACACCATCAGTCTCCCGGATCAGTTGTTTTATGATGAGCTCACTCTGGGAAAAGCGCTTGAACTTCTTGAGAACCAGGCGCAGCGGGATGAATCCCTGGGGATTTGTCCGGATACCGGGAAGCCGATTCTCCTGCTTGAAGGCCCCTTCGGACCCTATGTGCAGCTTGGTGAAGCAGAGAAAGGCACGAAGCCCAAGCGTACCGGCCTGCCTAAAGGGATGGCGCTTGAAAGCTGTGATCTGGAAAAAGCCCTTTATCTGCTCTCGTTGCCCCGGGAATTAGGGCTTCATCCGGAAACGAAGAAGGCCATTGTGCTGGGTATCGGCAGATTCGGACCTTATGTGGTGCATGACGGCGACTTCCGCAGTATCAAGGCGGATGATTTCTTTTCAGTCACTTTTGAGACTGCTTTAGCACTTCTGCAGACACCCAAAGCCTCTGCAGCCGCCAAAAAACTGATCCGCACCTTTGAAAAACAGGCGGAAGCAGATCCCGAGATCAGCCTTTATCAGGGACGTTATGGCCCCTATGTGACAGACGGCAGTGTGAACGCCTCTTTGCCTGCCGGTACGGATCTCGACGGCCTGACGCTGGAACAGGCGCTTGCCTTGATCGCCGTGGCAGCAGAGCGTAAGAAAAATGCGCCACCCAGAAAAGCGTCAGCGAAGAAACCGGCAGCCAAAAAAACTGCGGCGAAGAAAGCAGCTGTGAAGAAAGCTCCCGCTAAAAAAGCGGCGGCGAAGAAACCGGCGGTGAAGAAAGCCACAACGAAAAAAGAGCAGTGAAGGTCTGTCGCTGCGTCGGAGTTGAAGCATGAAGCGTGTTTTATCCATCGCCGGGAGTGACAGCGGCGGCGGTGCCGGTATTCAGGCGGACTTGAAAACGTGTGCTGCGCTGGAGTGCTACGGCATGTCCGCTATCACGGCAACAACGGCGCAAAACACGATTGCTGTGACGGATATTCACGAGATCCCCCCATCTCATGTGGAGGCACAGATTCGTGCCGTCCTCGATGACATCGGCGCTGATGCCATCAAAACAGGGATGCTCTCCAGTGCTTCCATTATTGACAGCGTCGCATCGGCGCTGGAAAGTTATTCACTGCCCCCTGTGGTGGTGGATCCTGTGATGATTTCGAAAAGCGGTGCCCATTTGCTGCGCCCGGAAGCGGTTGAAACGATGAAACGGCGCATGATCCCTCTGGCAACACTGATCACGCCCAATATTCCGGAAGCACTGGAACTTACCGGTCTGTCTCTGGAGAGCGATTCCCGGATTCCCTCTATTCTGGAGGCATTGAAAGCCCTTGGGTGCGCCTGTGTGCTCCTGAAAGGCGGCCATGCGGAATCGGCGGACTCCACCGATTATCTCTTTGACGGAAACAGCATCGTTTCCTATCCTGCACCCCGGATTGACACCTGCCATACCCATGGCACCGGGTGCACGCTGTCCACTGCCATCGCATGTTTTCTTGCCCGGGGCGAAACAATGAAAGATGCGGTTCAGTACGCCAAGGACTACCTGACCGGGGCAATCGCCCACAGTGAAACGCTTCGTGTTGGCAAGGGTACGGGCCCGGTACATCATGGCTGGCGTGAAGGGCGGCTGTAACAGTCCTGAGCGGGGAGCAGCGCTGCACTGAGAAGAAAAAGCGCTGCCGCCTCGATTTTCTGTGACAGAAAAAAAAGTGCCTTCTGCTTGTTTTTATCTTTTCGGCTCGTTACAATGTATAGGCAAGTGCTGACAAAGCGGCTGCAGGATAAAAAGAGTTAAGTTCCGAATGTCGCCGGAAACTGTGGGAGCTCAGGACTTGCGCTCAACAGGGTTTCAGTTGCGAGAGTCTAGATGTACGACAAAGAGGCATTAGAAGAATTTACGACAGCCTGCGGACTTAAGCGCTATCGTGTTCCCGTGTCTGATCCTGCGTTAAACCGGCATCGCTTAATTTCTTCGGACACCCCTGAGTTTACACTCCATAAAGCAGCCCTGCAGGAAAAACTCTGGGCTGCTTTGGCGGAGCAGCGTGCAGAAGAAAAACGCCGCCGCCTCGGCCTTGAAATGAACGGGAAGCGATCCGACCTTACTGCGCGTCAGAAGCAGAAAATAGCGGAAGATCGTACAGTGATGGCGCGGGAGGAGTTTTCGCACACCTTTAACACGCTGGAATACGGGCTGCAGCATCCACTGGATTTCAATTGGGATTTTTTCCGCACCTCCATGCCTTTTTCCGTACCCCGCCCGTCCGTGTCTGCCGGCAAAGAGCCTACACCTCCCATCTATCCGCGTGAGCCACAAAGAACCGACTTCGCCTATACGCCGAAATATGAGGCTATGGATGTGCTGCGCCCGGGAAGAAAGCAGCAGAAGGATAAAGAGGCGCAGGAGCGCTTTCGGGAGGCGCATAAACACTGGCAGCGTCTTTGTGGCCGCATGAAATATATCTATGATGAGCAGATGGCGGATCATACCAGAAAGCTGCGCCAGGCTACGGAAAACCTCCCGAAAGAACTTGCCGCCTGGGAACAGGCAAAAGCGGAGTACGAGCAGATTCAGGAAATGTCCATGAGTATTGTGCAGGCTAAAGAAGAAGCCCTCGCACAGCATGATCCGCATGCCGTTCTTGATTATTTCGATATGGCGCTGGCGACCTCGTCCTATCCTGCCGCTTTTCCCCATTCCTTTGAGATGGATTATAAACCGGCAACACAGCGGCTGATTGTGGATTATCTGCTCCCCTCGCTGAAAGCGCTGCCCCGACTGGTCACAGTGGTTTACAATGAAGTGACAGACAGTTTCAGTGATCAGATCATTACTGTTGAACAACAGGCCGCACTTTACACAAAACTGTTTTATGAAATTCCTCTTCGTACTTTTCAGGAACTTTTTTCGCTGGATGCCTCAGATGCGCTTCAGTCCATCCGTTTCCGGGGCTATCTGTTTCTGGAGCAGGCAGGGGCGGAAAGGACCAATCTTCCACCGACGTGTATTGTGGATGTTAAAGCGGAGCGCTCTGTTTTTACCGGCATAGGTCTGCGTGAGAGTGACGCAATTTCGACCTTTGAAAAGCTGGGCGGCGTTATCCATTCACTGGTTTGACCGGTGTCTCTTCCTGTGCCAGGCAATGATAAACGCCATCCCCGCCTGTCCCGGCTCCGGAGCGGAGCGCTGCTTCTCCTCCTGATAGGTCTGGTTTCTGTGGTGGGGTTTTCCTGTCTTAGCGCCTGGAAGGGACCTGCCGGTTCGCTGACCAATGACCTTTTTGTTCCGTCAATACTTTTAAATGCCGGGCTGGGTTTCAGCAATGCCGATTCGGATACAGTTCCGGGGCTCCGAGATTTCCTCGATTTTAAAAGCACTGCCTTTTCTCTCGAAAACATCAAAGCAGGCACAACGTTTCAGCCGCTGCATCCCTATCAGGAATTTCACCGGTATCTTCTTTATACGCTCGCGCTTGTGTGGTACTGCTTCGGTATCAACTGGATTTCGGTGAAGCTGCTGCTCATTGCGCTGCTCGTGCTGAGTGCGCTGCTGACGTACGGGATAAGCAGGCTTGTCCTGAACCGGCTGCTCAGCTTTCTGGTTGCGCTGTCTTTTTCCGCCTCCGCCGGAGTGTACTGGACACTGCCGGTTCTTCGTGATTTTGCCAAAGTGCCTTTTATTCTGGCGCTGCTGCTGCTGATGGGACTCTTCATCCGTCGACGTATGACTCCCCGTCTTTACTGGCTGCTTGCTTTAAGTGCAGGCGCAGTGATGGGTATCGGTATTGTCTTGCGCCAGCAGGAAATGGACTTCTCAATTGTTCATAATGTGTAAGCATGAAAGGAGAAGTCATGACAAGGAAGCGCCCGAAACCGTACACGGCAGAAGAGAAAGTGGCACTACTACGCCGCCACCTGGTAGACAAGATTTCAGTATCCGAGATATGTCGGGAGCATCAGTTACAGCCGACGGTTTTCTACCGTTGGCAACAAGAATTCTTCGAGCACGGTGCCGCCGCATTTCAGCGCGACACTAGCGCCCAACAGCGCAAGGCTCAGGAACGCATTGATTTCCTTGAGTCCAAAATACGACGCAAGGACGAAGTGCTCGCGGAACTCATGGAGGAGCACGTTGCGTTAAAAAAAACGCTTGGGGAACCCTAAACGGTTGCTGGGTTCCCCCGGACACGCGTGATGCCGTCATGGATTTTGTCAACGACTGGTCTGAGAAAACCGAACTGCCCCTCAAAAGATTCATCACCTGGCTGGGCATCGACAAAAGCAAGTTCTACACCTGGCGTGAGCGATACGGCAAAGTCAACGAACACAACGGGAAAATTCCCCGGGACTTCTGGCTGGAGGACTGGGAAAAGCAGAGCATCCTCGACTATGAGGCGCAGCACCCAAAGGAAGGCTATCGTCGTCTGACCTTTATGATGATGGACGCTGATATCGTGTCGGTCAGCCCCTCCACCGTACGCCGCGTGTTGAGCGCAGCCGGTCGCATGGACAAGTGGAACAAGACACCTTCAAAAAAAGGAACAGGCTTTGTGCAGCCTCTTAAGCCACACGCACACTGGCACATAGATGTCTCGTATATCAATATTTGCGGCACATTTTACTACCTGTGTTCGATATTGGACGGCTACAGCCGCTACATTGTGGACTGGGAGATCGGCTTGAAGATGACCGAAACCGATATCGAAATTCTACTGCAGCGGGCGCATGAAAAATTCCCCGACACCAGGTCGCGTATGATCTCGGACAACGGCCCGCAGTTCATCGCCAGGGACTTCAAGGAATTTATCCGCCTCTGCGGCATGACCCATGTGCGCACCTCCCCCTATTACCCGCAGAGCAACGGCAAAATTGAGCGCTGGCACGGCTTGCTCAAAAGCGAATGTATCCGACCGGGTGTACCCTTATCCCTGGAGGACGCACAACGCCTGACAGGGCAATACATCGAACGTTACAACAACCAGCGATTGCACAGCGCCATAGGCTATGTCGCGCCCAGGGACAAACTGGAAGGTCGAGAACAGCTCATCTTCCAGCAGCGCGATCGCAAACTCCACGAAGCACGAGAACAACGCAAGGCCAGGCGACAGGCTGCCCGAGAGCAACTATCAGGATGTTGCGCACCATGAAAGTTTTTTGCTACGCTGAAGCCGCCGGGCGAAGCGGAGGCAGGCTCTGCTGGCGAGCAACCTGTCCAGGAATACCCCGGAACGGCTCATCAAGACGATGTGTCTGGGGCGGGGATCTAAACGCTCCCCGTCCCTCCAACCACATCGGATTGATAGACCGTTTATGCCTCAAAAAACGCACCTTCAAGTTACCACGTTTGCTTGAAGCGAACTACTTCAATAAAATCGGCAAAAGTCCATTTGCCGCTGAACCAAGACAGTATGGGGTTTCGCCGGGATCTGCTGGTTTTTCTGCCGCCGGTACTTTTTTTTATCGCCGCGGCGAGGCTGCAGCACACTTCGCCTTCTGCCTTATTTCAGCGGGCGGGGGCACTGCTTCTGGCTTTTGGTGCTTTTGTATTGGCGGGACTTCCGGTGCATCTCTCCCTCTGCCGTGATGGCTATGTGGCAGCCCACGATACGCTGATGGGCTTTGCCACTTATTCCGACCAGGAACTGGCGCTGCTCCGGTCGGGTTCCTATGAGAAGCATGCGCTGCTGAATGACCTTTTCAGCACCTATAAAGCCTATGATGCTGCGAAAAGAGGTGTTACTTTCCGTAAAGGTGTTTATGAGGAGCGGCTGAGCGATCCGCACTTTGATCTGGAGATGAAAAGCGCTTATGCGCGTAAAATCATGCTCACCTTTCCTGCCGATATGCTTCTGCGCGCCTATGCCTCTGTGCTCCGTATCAATACAGGCTCCGCACCGGCGCCCTATTACCCGCTGCGCCTGATAGAAAAATACGGATTCCTCTTTCTGATTGTCGCTTTGCTGCTTTCGTCCGCTGTAAAGCCGCGCCAGACTTTTTTGCTGCTGCTGCTCGTATTGTATTGCTGCGGTATCACCAGCCTGCAGTTCGGTGTACGCCACAGCGTACATCTGGCGTTTCTTCCGTATTTTTTTGCGGCCATGACGATACAACTGATGATCTCCGCTGCCGTGCAGTTCCGGAAAATCCGCTGCGGAAACGCCTCTTTTCCCAGTTTTACGGCTGTTTTGCGCAGGCGATGGCATTATGTCCCTGTGCTTCTTTTGCTGCTGCTTCTGTTCTGGCTTCCCGTCAAAATCAGCGGAATGCTGCAGGAAAGGCAATTCCGTCCGCTGCTCCGTCACTATGAGGCGCAGGAAAGCAGGCCCCTTCGCTATATTGCCCGGCAATGGGATGACCGCATGATCTTTATGCCCCTCCGTGACCGGGTGCACGAAAAGAGTGAAAGTTTTCATCTGATAGATCATGTCTCCACTTCTTTTCTGGAGGCGCGCTTTCAGCAAGTCCGGGAGCCGCTGGATATCCGTTTTGTTTACGAGGCTGATCAGGATTTCTGGGATTTCAGTGCGCCCCTTGCCTGCGAAGTGGCGGAGGATGCGCTGCCCTGTGCCCTGCGGCTTTTTTTTCCGGTGCCTGAACTGAAGGGGGAAGACGCTGCCAGTCATTTTACAGGTCTTTCATTGCCGATGAGCCAGCGCCAGTATTTTGCAGGGTTTCAGGAGATTGAGACGCCGGAAACAGGCGAGCTCCTGATGCCGGTGCTGATTCCTGAAAAGGAAGGATCTTTTCTTTTCCGCCAGCGGCTGGAGCTTCCCTGGGCCGGTACCTGGTGGCGGCAGTATCCGAAAGAGGATGTATTTGACGCTGCCATTGCGAAAGAGGGGATCAAACATGCCATAATGACGGGTCGGGCGGAAGAAGCCGTTGAAAAAGCGCAGGATGCGCTGAGCCATCGTCCGGACAGTCCTGCTTTCAGCCTGCTTTACATGGAAGCATTGGAAGAGAGCGGGAGAGCGCAGGATGCGCGCATGGTGGCGCAGCATCTTCTCCGCAGCTTCCCCGGCGCCCGCGCCCTTTATGCACGGCTCGGCAGCTTTTATGCCACCCGGGGCGGTGCTGATCGGCAGCGTCAGGAATGGCAGTGCCTTCCGGCGCAGCTGGCGGATCGTCGGTTTGAAGATGAGTTCTGCTATCTTACCGCCCGTCCGCAGCAGGAATAAAGAACGGAGAGAAAACGCTTTCCTTTTCGGCGGATTCAAGGCTGAAATGCAATTATTGAATTGAATAAGACTTCGGCAGGCGTTCGGTAGTTTAAGGTTTTTCTGGGTCTGTGGTTTAACTCTTCAACGGCCCGTTGCAGTTGCTCGTCCGTG
>Ga0255346_1005839_pt1 | contig 12415 bp, 4 predicted proteins | sample wastewater_treat_FD_194410 | JGI IMG/M metagenome (GOLD analysis project Ga0255346, IMG submission 194410) | Wastewater microbial communities from Lulu Island WWTP, Vancouver, Canada - plant22 | ecosystem: Engineered > WWTP > Wastewater > Unclassified | place: Canada: Vancouver, British Columbia... | reverse complement strand
ATAGCCGAGCTGTGCCTTTTTCCGGCTAAAATCTACTCGAACGCTTGTAACATCACCTCGTCAGAGCCCTTGCCGGGGTGTTTGCACCCCTCATTGTCGCCTCCGTGGTGCCTGACCGTCTACAACGCCCCCAAAATCCAGACACCTCACCAGTCGCTAAGGATCAGGGTTCCCGCAACCGATAACGGCCTTTTTTCTTGCCACGGGTGCGGGTGCGCCGTAGTGTCCGCATGGAAACAATTCCTCCGCGTGCCTGTAGCTCAATTGGACAGAGCGTTAGCCTCCGGAGCTAAAGGTTGTGGGTTCGACCCCCGCCAGGCACACCATTTCGGCATGCGCCGGAAGGGGGCGGGGAGAGTTTTTTGGGGGGGCGTTTTCTTTATTTATTTCGGCGGCTTGACAGTCGCGCCGGTATTATGTATTGCGTAATACATGATGCGGAGTAGCTGGTGATGGAGAGCTGGATTACGCAATTGCGCAAGGGCGTGCTGGAGTACTGCGTGCTGCTGGTGCTGCGGCAGGGCGAGAATTACGGCTATGAAATCGTGCAGGCCTTGAAGCGCATCGAGGATTTGGCGGTGTCGGAGAGCACGATTTATCCGATTCTGGGCCGCTTGAAGGCAGAGGGATTTTTGAAGGATCGCGATGTGCCGTCGCCGGCGGGTCCGCCGCGGCGGTATTTTTCGATGACGCCGCGGGGCAAGGTGCGCCTGGCGGAAATGAATGCGTATTGGCGGGGCCTGACACAGGCCTTGGAACAACTCAAGGGTGATCGGAAAGGCAGGAGCTGATGAATTGGAACCGGACAGCCACACAACGGGTGGAGGAGTATTTGGCCGCGGTGGAGCGGCATTTGGCGCACAAGCCGGAGGCCGTGCGGCGCGAGGTGGTGGACGGGCTGCGCAACCAGATTGCGGAGACGTTGCAGAAGCTGGAAGTCGCCGGCGGTGAAATCGGGCTGGAGGTTGTGAATCAGGTGCTGGCGGAGATGGATGCGCCGGAGACGTTCGCCGAGGCGGCGGCGGAAGGGATTGCGGCAACGGCGGCGGCTGTGGCGCCGGTGGTGGCGCGGAGGGGCACATGGCGCTGGTTCTGGTTGGCGGTGGCGTTTTTGCTGGTGAATACCTATGGGGTGTGGAAATGGACGCACCCGGAGCCGGTCGAGCGGCCGGCGGGCGGCGAGGAGCCGTCGGAGCCGGTGGTGTATGAACGGGTGCTGCGTCTGCGCAAGGTGGAGCAGATGGATGTGTCGCCGGAGCGCGAGTTGATGCTGACGTTGACGTTCAGCGAGACGCCGGATCGCACGCAGTTGACCCGCCATCTGCATCTGCTGGCCGATGGCAAGGAACCGGTGGAGTACCGGATTGCCGGGCCGATTGGCACGAATACCGTGGTGATTGAAACGGGGCCGGTGCTGACGGAAAAATTGCAGTATGTGCTGGATGAGGGGATGCCGGCGGCGGGGGACAGCCTGCCGATGGATCGCGCGGCTCAGGGGTGGCTGACCATGAGCATGAACCTGATGGTGCAGGGGGTGGAAACCTACGCGGAGCCTTTTGAGCAGCCGATGCTGTTTCTGAAGCTCAATGCCATGCCGGAGGCCAACGGTTTGCGGGAGTTCATTCAAATTGAGCCGGCGGTTGCCTTCACGGCGGAGGCCTCAGGCATGTGGTATTATCGCGGCGTGATGATTCGGGGCGATTTCCGGCCGGGTGAAATCTATGAGGTGAGCATCCAAAAAGGGTTGCCGGCGGTGAATGGTTCGAGCCTGCCGGCGACGATTCAGCGAACGGTGCAGATTCCATTGCCGCGCCCCGCGGTGCAAATTCACGCGCCGGGTGCGTATTTGTCGCCGCGCAGTCCGTTGCGGGTGCCTGTGCGGGCGGTTAACGTGACGGAGTTCACGGCGCGGATGCAGCCGGTATTTGCCAATAATCTGGTGCATCTGACGTTGCGCGGGCGGGATGGCTGGTGGTGGCAACGGCCTACAGACGATTTGGGGGGCTCCTGGCGCGAACAGACATACATGTTGGCGCCGGGGCGCGATGGGCAGCCGTCGCAGGGCGAAGTGGATTTGCGACAACTGACGGACGGCGCGCCGAAGGGCGTTTATTGGCTGGAAGTGGGCGGGCCGAACGTCCGGGAAGATAGCCGGTTGCTGGTGGTGTCGGACTTGGGCATCGCGGCGCGGATGCAGCCGGAGGAGGGGCTGGTTTGGGTGAATTCGTTGCGAACGACGAAGGCGGTCGGGGGCGCGACGGTGACGCTGTATGCGAAGAACAATCAGGTGTTGTCCACGGGCACGACTGACGAGCAGGGGCTGGCGCGTTTGACGTGGACGGCGAATGAGGATGCCGAACCCTTTTTGGTGGTGGCGCAGACGGACGATGATTTGACGTATATTGATTTGGCGCAAACAGCCGTAGCGCAGGGGGAGGGGCTGGGCGGGAAAAACTATTTGCAGGCAGATCAGGTGGAGGCGGCGGTATTCAGCGAGCGCGGCGTGTATCGGCCCGGCGAGACGGTTTTCGTGCAGGCGCTGTTGCGCGACAGCCAGATGCGCGCGCCGCAGCCTTTCCCGGCCATTTTGCGGGTGCGCCGCCCGGATGGCCGCGTGTATCGCGATTTGCCGGTTGAGCCGGATGCCTTCGGCGCGGTCAGCGCGGAGGTCAAGTTGCCGGAATTTTTGCCGACCGGACGCTATTCTCTGGAGCTGGCGATGCCGGGCACGTTCACCGTGCTGGGCGAGACGTCGGTGGCGCTGGAGGATTTTGTGCCGCCTCAAATTCGTGTGGATGTGCAATCGGCGACAGAGCGCGGTTTCGTTGGCGATGTGAGCACGTTCTCCGTGAAGAGCTCCTATCTGTTTGGGCGCGCGGCGGCCGGGTTGAAGGCGAAGGGGGCCATCACGTTTCGCGCGGCGCCGTTTGCTCCGCCGCAGTGGGCGGGCTGGCAATTCGGCGACGAGGAGAAGACGTTTAAGCCGGTGTATCGCCAGTTGGGGGCGCAGACGCTGGATGAAGATGGCGCGGCTGAATTTCATGCGGATAGCCGGCGCGCGTGGCGTCCGCCGGCGGCGCTGGAAGTGGTGCAAGAGGTGACCGTGATGGAGGCCAGTGGGCGTTCCGTGACGGGATATGGGCGGGAACAGATGGATGCCTATCCTTTCTACATCGGCATGAAGCCGGCATGGGAGGGGGAAGGGATGCGCGTGGGCGAGACGCAGCGAGTGGCTATTGCCGCCGTGAAGCCTGATGGCACGACTGTGGAAAAGCCGAAGCCGTTGCTGGTCACCATTCAGCGGGCGACGTGGAACTCGGTGTTGCGCGAGAATCAAAAGGGGCGCTACGAATGGGTGTCGGAGCGGCAGGTGGTCGAGGTGCAGCGCGACACAGTGGCGCTGGCGGGCGAGGAGACGGAGTGGGCATTTGCGGTGGATGCGCCGGGCGTTTATATGCTGGTGGCGGAAGACCCGCAGTCGGGCGCGGCCACGCGAATTTCCTTTTATGCGGGATCGGCGGAGCAGTCGTGGCAGGCGTGGAGCCGGGAAAAGCCCGGCCGCGTGGAGCTGACGCTGGATAAGGCGAGCTATCAGCCCGGTGATGTCGCGCGATTGCAGGTGCGCGCGCCTTTCGCGGGGCGGGCGTTGCTGACCGTGGAGGCGAACGGCGTGATTGAAGCGCGCACGGTGGAGTTGAAGAAAAATACCGCCGAGTTTGACGTGCCCATTCAGGCGGCGTATGCGCCCAATGTGTATTGCACATTCACGCTGATACGTCCGGTGGTCGAGGAAGAGGTGTGGGGTGTGCATCGGGCGATTGGCGCTGTGGCGGTGCCGGTGGCGCGTCCGGGCCGCGATTTGCAAATGGAATTGAGCGCGCCGTCGGTGGCGCGTCCGCAAGCCACCTTGAGCGCGACCGTGACCGTGCGCGCTGCGGACGGGCAGCCGGCCCAAGGCGCGGTGACGGTGATGGCGGTGGATGAGGCCATTTGCATGCTGACGGCGTTTGAGACGCCGGACCCGGCCCAGGCATTCATGGCTCAGCGCGCGCTTGGGATGACAGCGCACGATTTGTATGCCGCGTTGATGCCGGTGGTGTTGCGCACCACGGAATCCACTGCGGCTCCGGGCGGCGACGGTGAAAGTTTGCTGCGGCGGCGATTGAATCCCATCAAGGCCAACCGCTTCAAGCCGGTCGCGCTGTGGCAGGCGGCTGTTCCGTTGGATACCAATGGTCAGGCGGAGGTTCAATTCGATGTGCCGGAATTTGCCGGTGAATTGCGGCTGATGGCCGTGGCCTATAACGCGGAGCAGACGGGCGTAGCCGCGCAGCCGGTGAAGGTGAAGCGCGACTTGATTGTTCAGCCGTCGCTGCCTCGTTTTCTGGCCATCGGCGATTACAGCGATGCGAGTGTGACGCTGATGAACGAAAGCGGCGCGGAATTGCGCCCGACCGTGCGGGTGATGTGCGGAGGCCCTCTCCGCGTGGAAACCGCCGAGCAAACCGCCGTCATTCCGGCGGGTGGAACGGCGCACCTTCCCATGCCGCTGGTGGCGGGGCCGGGGGCGGGCAAGGCGTTGTGTACCATTGAGGTCGCGGCGGGAAGCGAGTCGTATCGAGAAACCATCGAACTGCCGGTGCGGCCGGCGGCGGGCACGCAGGTGCAAACCTTCTTTCAGGAAGTGCTGCCGGGCGAAGTCACGGTCATCTCGCCGCCGACGAATTGGCTGGCGGAGTCGGTGAGCATGGGCGGCACGCTCGCGGGCACGCCGTCGGTGGAGCTGGCCGGCGCCATGGATTACGTGGTGCATTATCCCTACGGCTGTCTGGAGCAGACCATTTCCGGCGCGCTTCCCTTGCTGCGGGCGGACGATTTGTTCCGGCGGTTGCCGGCGCGTCGAACAGCACACGGTGATGCCGCCGCGATGGTGGCCGCTGCGATTGCGCGCACCTTGTCCATGCAACGGGACAGCGGCGCATTCGCCTATTGGCCATTTGAAAACGCCGAAGCCGAGGATGCGTCCGTCTATGCCTTGCATTTCCTGACGGAGGCGCGCGCGGCGGGGTTTGATGTCGCGCTGGAGCGATATGATGCGGCCATGAATTGGGCGCGCGGTCGTTTGGCGACTTCTGTCCGGGACGATATTGAATCGAGCGAGTGGCACAGGGATTTGCAAATTCGCGCCTACATTTGCCATGTGCTGGCGCTGGCCAACAAGCCGGATGTCGGCTGGACGGCGCGCCTGCGCGAGCTGTCCCCGCGCCTGAACGATGTGACGAAAACCCATGTGGCGGCGGCGCTGCTGTTGAGCGGTGAGCCGCGTCAGGCCGTGGCGCTGCTGGATTCCCTGCCGATGCCCACGCCCGGCCCGCGCGACGCGGGCGAATGGCTGGACAGCGACGTGCGCGCGGCGGCGCTGTTGCTGGCGACCTGGCTTGAAGTGGACCCGCAGAATGCCGCCGTTGCCAAGCTGGCCCAATACCTGCGCGCCCGACAGCGCGATGGCCATTGGGGTACGACGCAGGATAACGCGATGGCGCTGCTGGCTCTCGGTAAAATGGCGCAACAACTGCCGGATGCTGAAGAACCGCTCAAGGGGCGCATTCTGTTCCCCAACGGTAAAAGCCGGAAGTTTTCCAAGACCAACGAAGTGACCTGGGCGCTGGCGGAAGGCTCGGGCGGCAGCGTCACCATCAGCAACGCGGGCGCAGGAAAAATCTATGTCTGGAGCCGTTGCGAAGGCGTCGGAATCACCGCGGAACCGCCCACGAGTCAGGGCGTTTCCCTCCAGCGGGAATACTTGAATGCCGATGGCGAGGCGATAAATCCCGCCGAGCTGACGCAAGGCGATTTGATGGTCGTCAAGTTGACGGTGAATCCGCTGGGCCGCTGGATGGACCATTTAATCCTCGAAGATTTATTGCCGGCCGGCTGGGAAATTGAAAATCCCAACTTGGTCACGTCCAAGCAAATCGCCTGGCTCAAGGAAGAGGAGTCGGACCGCTATCGCGATGCCCGCGATGACAGGATGCTGATTTTCACCGCCCCGATTCGGGAGCCTGCTGCGTTCCATTACGCCGTGCGGGTGGTCACGCCCGGCGCTTACATTCAGCCGCCGGCCATGGTGTCCGGCATGTACGAGCCGGAAATCCGCGCTGTGACCAGCGGCGGCGAGGTGCGTGTCGTTCCGTGAGGCGGTGGCGGTCAACGTATGGGAAGGTGGCCGTCGTCGCGGCGTTGACGCTGGCTGCGGGCGTCTATGCGAGTGTGCGCTGGGCGCCATTTCCCGAAGAGAAGCTGGCGCGCAAGCCTTCCTCCGCCGTTTTGGTGGATCGCACCGGCGTGCCATTGCGCGTGCGGCTTGCCACGGGCGATTTGGACGCTCGCCCCGGCTATGTGCCGGAAGCGGGCCGCTGGATTGACTTGGCGATTGTCGCCGCCGAAGACCAGCGGTTCTGGCAACATGCCGGTGTGGATGTGCAAGCGCTGACCCGCGCCTTCTTGCAAAATCTCATTGCCGGGCGGCGCGTGTCCGGCGCTTCGACGCTCTCCATGCAGGTTATTCGTCTGATGGAGCCACGCCCGCGCACGTTGTCCGCCAAAATCATCGAAGCCTTTCGCGCGTTGCAGCTTGAGCGCCGCCACAGCAAAACGGAAATTCTGGCGCAATATCTCGACCGCGCGCCATTTGGCGGCAATGTGGTTGGCATCGAAGCCGCCGCGCAGCGCTACTTCGCCAAAAGCGCGACGCAACTGAGCTTGGCGGAAGCGGCGTTGCTCGCCGGTCTGCCACAGTCGCCCTCGCGCCTGCGCCCGGACCGCCACTTTGACCGTGCGAAAAAACGGCAGGCTTACGTGCTCCAGCGCATGGTCGCCTGCGGCTTCATCACGGCGGAAGAGCACACCGCGGCGTGTGCTCAGGCTCTTGCCGTTCGCCCGGCTATTCGCTATCCGTTCCGCGCCCCGCACTTTTGCGATTGGGTGGGCGTGCCGGATCGGCTTGGCGCCGATGCCACGGTGCTTACCACGCTGGACCCCGCGCTTCAGCAAATTGCCGAAGACGTGCTGGCGCGACACGCGCGCAACATCACCGCGGACAGCGGCGCGATTGTCATTCTCGACGCCAAAACCAGCGCCGTGCGCGCCTTGGCCGGCTCACCGGATTTTCGCGCCCGTCCCGCCGGTCAAGTTAACGGCGCGCTGGCCGCGCGCGCGGCCGGCTCCACGCTCAAGCCCTTTGCTTTTGCCCTCGCCTTCGACCGCGGACTCGTCACCCCCGGCACCATCCTCACCGACAAGCCTCGCCAATTCCGCGACTATGTGCCTCAAAACTTTTCCCGTGAGTTTCGCGGGCGGGTGGGGGTGCGCGATGCCCTCGTGCAATCTCTGAACCTGCCCGCCATCGAGATTGAGCAGCGCGTCGGCCAGGAGCGCTTTTATGCCCTGTTGAAGAAACTGGGCCTTGGCACCATTTCGCGCCCGCCGGAGCACTACGGCCTCGGCCTCGTGCTCGGCAATGCCGAAGTCCGCCTGCTCGACCTCGCCAACGCCTATGCCTGTCTTGCTCGCGGCGGCGACTGGCTGCCCGTTCGCGTTATCGAAACTGCGCCGTCCGCCGCGCCCAAGCCGCTGCTTTCCGAAGAAGCCTGCTGGCTCATCAGCACCATCCTCGCCGGCGACGAACGCTCCATGGACACCACCGGCCACGCCGCCGATGTTCGCTTGCCCCCCATGGCTTGGAAAACCGGCACGTCCGCCGGCCTGCGCGACGCCTGGACCGTCGCTTGGAATCCGGACGTTGTCATTGGCGTCTGGGTCGGCAACGCCAACGGCGCAGGCGCGGATGACCTGGTCGGGCGCCAAGTCGCCACCCCCATGGCTTGGGACGTGTTCCGCAAAATCTATCCCAACAACCTCGGTCCCTGGTACACGCAACCCGCCGGCATTGAAACCCGCGCCATTTGCGCCGACAGCGGATGCGCCGCCGGCGCGAATTGCCCCCACCGCATATCTGATTGGGCTATCGCCCGCGTGACGCGCCAAACTCCATGCCCGCTGCATACGCAACAACTCGCGCCTGCGGCAATCGCCGCCGCGGAGCCGGCCCCCGACGCCCACGCGGGGAAAAACGCCGGCCTCGTCAAAATACTATCCCCCGCGCGCGACAGCGCCTATCGCCGACTCAATGGCTTGGAAATGGACGCGCAGCAACTGGCGCTCACCGCCACCAGCGATGAGCCTGGGGAACGCCTGCATTGGTTTGTCAATGACCGTCCCGTCGGGCATTCGCGCCCCGGGCAGCCGCTGTTCTGGCCTCTCGCGCGGGGCAAGCATCAAATTGTATGCAGCAGTGCGCGCGGCGCCAGCGACCACATCCAAATTGCCGTTGAGTAGTGGTGGCGGTGGCGGGGGCGGTGGGTGGGGCGATGGGGGAAGGTGGGGCGGGGGCTGCCGAGAGAGGCTTTCGTTTGGATTTTGTCGGCGCAAAAACCAACCGCCGTCTTTTCCGTGCTGCCGCTTCGAGGCCGGTCACGGACGGACATGAGTCCAGTCCGGACCGCCCGCAAAGCGGCATCATCGAAAAATCCGGTGATTATTTTTGCGTGGGCCCCCGGCAAAATGCAAACGAAAGCCTCTACACCACGTCCTGCGGACGGCGGGCACGGGGAGGGCGTTTTATTAAAGGGCCTTGAGGTCAGTCGGAAGCGGCGCAACGTCCGGAGGTAAGAGGAGGAAAGGGTTCGGGGTTCAGGAAAAGAGGTCAGAAAGCAGAGGTCAGAGGTCAGGAAAGGCACCGAAGGGGCGGCAAGGGGGGATTGTAGATGCGCCCGCTGGGCGCATTGGTTCGGAGGGGAACGGAACGGCCTCTGCGCTCGGCGAGCGCAACTAGCGGGCGGAAGATTTTTCAGGAGAAGAATTACTTGCGTTTGCGGCAAATGAGGGCGAGGGTGCCAAGGCCGAGCAGGTTCAATGTCGCAGGTTCTGGAATCGGCTCGCCAAGAATTTGCCTGTCGGGTTGGATGCCGCTGGATTTCTCGTCAATGCAGAATTTCTCCTGCTGCCCCCCGTTAGGATCAAGGTTTGGGTTAAACGCAAACAATGCGCTTTCGTAGTACCAACTGCCCTCTTGCGGGGTGCCTTCATAGATGCGCTGGAAGACATAGCCCGTGTCGGACCAAGCCGGGTCTCTGTAAACCCTATCGCCGGTCCATGGGGTCATCCAGATCGTCCACTCGGTATTATCTTCCGGCGCGAAGCCGCCGTTCAAGGGGATTGTGCGGGTTGCCCAGACTTCGTCGTCGCCACTGACCCAGCCTGGGCTGGCCAGATCAACGGGGTTTGCGATGTTGTCGGCACCGGCATAAATCAACTGCCAGGTTACCGAGTAGTTGTGCAACAGGGCATAGGTAGTATCACGTTGCGTCACATCCGGGGAATCGTGTGTGTAGGCACCGTACTCAAGGAGCCAAAGAATTCCGACGCCGGCGGAGGCAGTGGTGGTGGCGAGGGCGAGGGCAATCAGTACGAGAAAGATATTCTTCATGTCCTTTTGCTCCTTGTTGTTTTTTGAGAATGGGGGGGGCGGATGGGTTGGAGGGCGGTGTGCATGGCAGTCATGCTAAGTTAACCATGGGTATGCGAAGATTGCAACTGAAATGGTGGGAGGGGGAGCCCGGCAAAATGCAAACGAAAGTCTCTACACCACGTTCTGCGGACGGCGGCGTAGGAGGGGGAAAGGGTTCAGGGTTCGGGGTTCAGGGAAGGCACCGAAGGGGTGGCAAGGGGGCCAAGCGGAGTGCGGGAGGGGGGCAGAGGGGGCGGGGGTGGTGCAGGGAACAGCCACACGGACGGACACGGACGGACACGGACAGACACGGACCGCGAGGCGGGGGCGAGGGGTTATTTTTTGGTGCGGTGGGTGATGCGGTGTGGGGCGAAGCGCAGCCTTAAGGACACCGGCGCAAGGCCGGTGGATGGGGCGGGGTGGGGGCGAGGGGGCGAGGAGAGAACAGCCTTAAGGACAACACCGGCGCAAGGCCGGTGGATGGGGCGGGGAGCATGGAGCGGGGATAGAACAGCCGGAAGAACCTCTGCGCTGGGCGAGCGCAGCTACAGGTTTTTCTGGCCTCTCCGCTCGCGCTAGGGCTTTTCGGTGGTGGCGACGACTTTGAAGAAGAGCCGGGGTTCCGCCGGCGTGCCGAGGTCCGTCGTGAAGGTGAGTTCGCTGCCTGTCGCTTGGAGGCTCTCGATTTTTTCCCAAGTTTCTTCGAGGAGGTCGTCGAGGGAATAGAGGGTGTACCAGAAGCCGCTTTGCGTGCTGGCAATCTTGATGGTGAGGGTTGTGCCGTCGAAGACGAGCGCCGAGCCGTCCGCGGGGAAGGCTGGCGCGTCGGGAAGGCCGGACGCGAGGTAGTACGTGGCGCCGATCTGCGGGTCGTCTGTGAAGGTGCCGCTGGTGCCGGTGAGCATGACGCTGTTCCAGCACGTTGCGGGAATCGCGTCGCTCGGGATGCTCCACGGTATTCCGGGGGCATCGGCGTTCAGCACGATGCCCGTGCAGTCGTCGAACATTTGGTAGTAGCACCAATCGGCGAGCCGCTTCGCCGGCAGCACCGGCAGGCGCGTCAGCCCCGTGCAGCCCTGAAACATGTACTGGTAGCATTTCTCGGCCAGCGTCGTGGCCGGCAGTTCCGGTGCGCTGCGGAGTTGCGTGCAGCCCTCGAAGAGGCTGGCGAAGCAGTAGGCAATCATCGGCGGATGCAAGCCGACGGTTGCTTTCGCATGGTCGAGCAGGGTCTCGATGTTGCCGGAGCAGGCGACCGGCTGGGCGGCGGTGATTTGCCAGGATCTGGTGAGTGTGGGGGTGCTGCCGCTCACGCGGGAGTTTCCCACCCCGCAGATATAGAGCTTGTGATTCCAGAGGCCGATGCGGCCCGAGGTCGCGCCTGCCTCGGTGAATTCCTGCCAAGTCGTCGTGTTGGTGGAACTGTAGAGCCGCCCGTTCCATATCGCCATCTGCGGCGTGATGGTGAAGGAGGCTGCGCTGGAGAAGGTGAGGTATGCGCCTGACCCCGGCGCCGGCATCCGCACGTAGTAGTAGGTGGTGCCGCGCGCCGGGTTGCCGGTGAAGGCGCCGCTTGTGCCTTCGAACATGCCGGCGTTCCAGCTCGGCGGATTCGCCGCGCCGGCCGGGATGCTCCACGCCGTTCCGGGGCTTGTGGTGTACAGCTTGATGCCCGCGCAGTTCTTGAACATGCGCTGGTAGCAGGAGTCGGCCAGCGTCGTCGCCGGCAGTTCCGGCACGCTCATCAGGCTTGTGCAGCCGTAGAACATGTAGCCGTAGCAGTTGGGCGCCAGCGTGGTGGCGGGCAGCGCCGGCGCTTGCGTCAGCTCCGCACAGTAAGTGAACATGCCGTCGTAGCAGTTGGGCGCCAGCGTGGTGGCGGGCAGTTCCGGGGACTGCGTCAGCCCCGTGCCTTCGAACAGGCAGAAGTAGCAGTTGTCAGCCAGATTCGTGGCGGGGAGCGACGGCGCGGTTGTCAGCGCCGCGCAGTTTTTGAAGAGGAGCGCGAAGCAGTAGGCGTCCATCGGCGGATGTTTGCCGTAGGCCACATGGGCATGGTCGAGCAGCGTCTCGATGTTGCCGGAGCAGGCGACCGGCTGGGCGGCGGCAATGCTCCAGGGGGTTGCCGTGCGGCTGCCGGTGATTTTGCGATTGCCTGTCCCCCGGAAGTGGAGTTGGAACTCGCCGGCGACGCTGGCCGCCGGGATTGTGCCCGCAGCGGTGATCTCGTGCCAGTCCGTCTTGTTGGTGGAGCTGTACAGCTTCGAAGTCCACGTTTTGGAGGGCACCGTGACCGTGAAGGCCTCCGCACTTGAGAAGGTGATGCACGTCGGCGGCGGCGCCACCGCCAGCGCATTCTCGCCGGCGACGTTCGCCATATAGTCTTCGCCGCCCGCCGTGAAGGTGTAGACGCCGTTCGGCAACCAAAGGTAAAGCTTGCCGTTTTCGTCGGCGACGAGGCCGCTGACGCCGTAGGCCCCAAGCCCCGTGACCGTGATGGCCGCATCGGGCGCGAGGTTCGGCACCGTCACGCACCAGACGCGCGCCGTGCCGTTGCTGGGCGCGGGGGCGATGTTGTTGTCCGCGAGGCGGATCGAGCCGCCGGTGAAAGTGTTCGAGTTGGTGGCCCCGCCGCCGTTGCCTGGCCCGATGTCCGTGCCGTATTCGCCGCCGGTGGCTGTGACCGTGCCACCGGAGATGGCCACCGTGCCGCCATTGCCGTAGGTGCCGCCGCCGATTCCCGCGCCGTACTGGCCGCCCGTGGCTGTGACCGTGCCGCCGAAAATCGCCACCGTGGCGCCGTTGCCGTAGTCGCCGCCGCCGATGCCCGCCGCATACTCGCCGCCG